>Ga0316600_10001139_pt1 | contig 12215 bp, 13 predicted proteins | sample OWC_soil_day5_CT_FD_207652 | JGI IMG/M metagenome (GOLD analysis project Ga0316600, IMG submission 207652) | Wetland soil microbial communities from Old Woman Creek delta, Ohio, United States - OWC_soil_day5_CT | ecosystem: Environmental > Terrestrial > Soil > Wetlands | place: USA: Ohio...
TCTTCGTCGCGCTCGAACTCGACGCCGCGGGCCGCATCCGCCGCTGCCATGCGCACGACCCGTCGTGGCACAACTGGCCGGTACTGGAACATGCGGTGATCGGCAACATCGTCCCCGACTTCCCGCTGATCAACAAGTCCTTCAATCTCAGCTATTCCGGACACGACCTGTAGATGCTGAAGATCCTGCGCCAGATTGCCCGCACCGGCATCGTCACCGAGCCGCCGCCGCAAGCGCCGGCCGCGGACGACGCGCCGCTGCAGCGCATCCAGCGCGAGCTGCTCGACATCCTCGGCCAGGCGCTGGCGATCCGCCAGGTCGACGCCGGCTCGTGCAACGGCTGCGAGCTGGAGATCCACGCGCTGGGCAACCCCTACTACAACCTCGAAGGCCTGGGCATCCGCTTCGTCGCCAGCCCGCGCCACGCCGACCTGCTGCTCGTCACCGGGCCGGTGTCGCGCCACATGCGCGAGGCGCTGCTGCGCACCTACGAGGCCACGCCCGAGCCGCGGCTGGTGGTGGCGGTGGGCGATTGCGCCTGCAGCGGTGGCGTCTTCGGCGAGAACTATGCCAGCTGCGGCCGCGTCGCCAACGTGCTGCCGGTCGACGTCGAGATAACCGGCTGCCCGCCCGAGCCCGTCGAACTGCTGCGCGGCATCCTGCGCGCGGTGCAACGCGGCCGCAAGCCATCCACGACAATCCCGGCCCATGCCACTGCACCGCTTCCGACCCCGCCTGCTTGATGCCCTGAAGACCTACGACGGCGCGCAGTTCGGGCGCGACCTGGGTGCCGGCCTCACCGTCGGCATCGTCGCGCTGCCACTGGCGATGGCCTTCGCCATCGCCTCGGGTGTCAAGCCCGAAGCCGGCATCTTCACCGCCATCATCGCCGGCTTCCTGATCAGCGCGCTGGGCGGCTCGACGGTGCAGATCGGCGGCCCGGCGGGCGCATTCATCGTCATCGTCTACGGCATCGTCGAGCGCTACGGCCTGGCCAACCTGCTGATCGCCACCTCGCTGGCCGGCGTGCTGCTGTTCCTGCTGGGGCTGTTCAAGCTGGGCGCACTGGTGCGCTACGTTCCGGTGCCGATCATCATCGGCTTCACCAACGGCATCGCGGTGCTGATCGCGCTGTCGCAGGTGAAGGACCTGCTGGGCCTGCGCATCGAGAAGATGCCGTCCGACTTCTTTACGCAGATCCAGGTGCTGTGGCAGCACCTGGGTTCGATCAATCTGGCGGCGCTGGCCATCGGCCTGGCCTGCCTGGCGCTGGTGGTGCTGTGGCCCAAGTCCTACACCATGCCGCAGGCGCCGAAAGGCCTGTGGGGCAAGCTCAAGCGCCTGAGTGCGCACCTGCCGGGCACGATCATCGCGCTGGTCGCGGCCACGCTGGTCGTGGTCGTGCTGAAGCTGCCGGTGGAGACCATCGGCTCGCGCTTCGGCGGCATCCCGCAGTCGCTGCCGGCCTTTGCGCTGCCGGAACTGAGCTGGGCCAGCGCCAAGCAGCTGTTCATCCCGACGATCACCATCGCGCTTCTCGGCGCCATCGAGTCGCTGCTGTGCGCGCGCGTCGCCGACAACGCCACCGAATTCCCCCGCCACGACCCGAACCAGGAGCTGATGGGCCAGGGCGTGGCCAACTTCGTCGCGCCCTTCTTCGGCGGCATCCCGGCCACCGGCACGATCGCACGCACCGTGACCAACGTGCGGGCCGGCGCGGCGTCGCCGGTCGCCGGCATCGTGCATGCGCTGACGCTGCTGGCGGTGGTGCTGCTGGCCGCGCCGCTGGCGGTGCACGTGCCGCTGGCCGCGCTGGCCGGCATCCTGATGTTCGTGGCCTGGAACATGGGCGAGTGGCACGAGTTCGCGCGGCTGCGCAGGTTCAGCGTGCAGTACCGCACCATCCTGGTCGGCACCTTCGTGCTGACGGTGGTCTTCGACTTGACCGTGGCGGTCGAGGTCGGTCTGGTGCTGGCCTGCGTGTTCTTCATCTACCGCATGAGCACGCTGTTCAGCGTGCGCGCGCATACCGCCGATGACATGCCACCGGGCGTGATGGTGTTCGAACTGTTCGGCTCTCTGTTCTTCGGCGCCGTCGGCAAGATCGAGGCGCTGCCGGCGCAGTTGCCGGCCGGCACGCGCGCGGTGGTGCTGGAGATGCACCTGCTGATCTCGATGGACACCTCGGGCCTGGAGGCCTTGGAACAGTTGCACCGCGTGCTCAAGCGCCGCGAAATCGGGTTGGTTCTGGCCAACGTCAACGAGCAGCCGCTGTCGCTGATCCGCCGCTCGGGCTTCGAAGCGGTGATCGGCGCCGACGCCATCGTGCCGAACGTGGCCGAGGCGATGGGCCAGTTCGGCACGCGGCCCAGCTGAGCCACCCGAGCTACCAGAACGGCCGCGCCTTGCCCAGCGGCGCCAGCACGCGCAGGCACCGGGCGATGGCGTCGTCGCGCTCGTGGGCCAGCCAGCCCAGTGCGAACATCGCCATTGGATCGTCCGGCGCGGCATGCTCGAACAGCGCGCGCGCCACGCACACGTCGTTGAAGGCGCCCAGCGCCTCCTGCGCCGGCGCCAGCCGCTTCAGGAAGGCGGCCACGCGCTTGCCGCGGAACGCACTCGCCGCAAACTCGCTCAGGTAACGCAGCCGCTTGACGCGCTTGCGCAGCCGGTGGCGCGCGGTGTCGTCCAGCGCGCCGAACTGCGCGGCGCCGCGCCGGACCTGCTTGAACAGCCGCGCCAGGCGCTGCCGCGCTGCCGGGGCGAAGGCCTCGCCCGAAGCCGCCCCTTCGGCGGCAAAGGCCAGCAGCTGCAGCCACAACTGGGTGGTCGCGGTCTCGCGCAACGCCGCCTGCGCTGCGGGCTCGGGCTCGATCACCGGCAGTTCCAGGCCGCTGGCGCCGGCCTTGTGCAGGGCCGGCAGCAGCGTCTGCGCCAGCGCGTCGCGGTCGCGGGCCGAGCCCAGGCGGCCGAACAACTGGCCGAGCGCCTCGCCCCAGTCCGCCCGCACCCCGTCCGACAGCGGGCCCAGCTCGCGCAGCGCGGTGCGCAGCCGCCGCAAACCGACGCGCAGTTGGTGCAGCTGCTCAGGCTCGGTGTCGGCCTCGTGGGCAATGTCGCTGGCATTGGCCAGCACCTGCGCCAGGCAGTTGCCGAGCACCTGGCGCAACGCGGTGTGGCTGTCCACTGCCTCGGGCAACTTCAGCGGCTGGGCCTTCGCAGGTGCGCCCAGGCGCACGCCGCGCGCCAGGCGCTCGCCGCGCTCGGCCTTGGTGCGCACGTCCAGCGTCAGGCCGAAGCGCTCGACCCAGCGCGAGGCCAGCGCCACCAGCGCGGCCGGGGCACCGGACTTGAGTTCGAATTCCAGCTCGCACAGCGGCCAGCGCCGGTCGCCGGCGACCAGGGCGCCCTGGTCGAAGGCCAGTTCGACCACGCAACCCGGCGCGCGCACCAGGCGCTGGGTGCGCGTCACCTCGGTGCCGTAGATCGGCTGCAGCTCACCATCACCCAGGGCCTGGCGCAACGCGTCGCCCGCCGGCGTGCCGTCGTGCAGCGCCGGGTCGGCCAGCGGCTGCACGCCCGCGGCCACGCGCAGCGGCACCTCGTGCTCCAGCCGCTGCCAGATGCCGTCGCCGGCGCCCTTGAGCGTCTGCACCCAGCGCCGCCCTTCCTTGCGCACGCGCAGTGCCAGACCGGCTTGGCCGAGGCGGCGGTCGGGCGTGTCGAAGTAGCGGGCGCGCAGCGGCACCTGCGTCGCCGTGGCCGTGGCCACGGCCTTGGCCAGGGCCTGGCTCCGCGCCGCCGGCACCTGGAACTTGAGTTCGATCTCGGTCATGCGCAGGAGTTTGACTTGGCGGCCGCCACGGTGCGCCGGAGGCGCGCCGCTAAAATGGGTGCAATCCCATTTTGCAGCAGATGCCGCCATGTCCTTCTTCGCCCGTGCGCCCTACAAGTCCGAGGTGTCGATGTTCATCGACGAGCTCAAGGCCAGGAAGCCCAGCCTGGAGAGCGAGCAACGCGCCGGGCGCGAGTTGTTGTGGGACCGTTCGCTGGACCGCCAGGCGCTGCAAGCCTGGGACAAGGCGCGCGTGCCGCAGCAGCCCTACGTCTACCAGACGAAGAGCTCCTGACCGCCGGTGAGCCCCGACAACCGGGTCGCGCGGGCGGCCATTGACGAAGCGATCGCTTTGGACGAGCCGGCCGAGGCGCCGCTGCCCGTGGTGGTGGACCAGGTGGCGCTGGCGCGGCTTTACGGCGAGCCGCTGTTCAAGCTGCCGCACGACCTGTACATCCCTCCCGACGCCCTGGAGGTTTTCCTCGAGGCCTTTGAAGGCCCGCTGGACCTGCTGCTGTACCTGATCCGGCGGCAGAACTTCAACATCCTCGACATCCCGCTGGCCGACGTGACGCGCCAGTACCTGGACTATGTCGAGCAGATTCGGCGCCGCAACCTGGAACTGGCCAGCGAATACCTGCTGATGGCGGCGATGCTGATCGAGATCAAGTCACGCATGCTGCTGCCGCCCAAGAAGACGGCCGACGGCGCCGAGGTGGCCGACCCGCGCGCCGAGCTGGTGCGCCGGCTGCTCGAATACGAGCAGATGAAGCTGGCCGCCGCCAAGCTGGAGGCGCTGCCGCTGCTGGGCCGGGACTTCCTGCGCGCGCAGGTGACGATCGAGCAGTCGATCGAGCCGCGCTTCCCCGACGTCCATGCCGAAGACCTGCGCGAGGCCTGGCTGGCCATCCTGAAGCGCGCCAAGCTGAACCAGCACCACCACATCACGCGCGAGCAGCTGTCGGTGCGCGAACACATGAGCATCGTGCTCAAGCGGCTGCAGGGCCGGCGCTTCGTCGAGTTTCAGGACCTCTTCGACCCCGCCCGCGGCATCGGGGTGCTGGTCGTCACCTTCATCGCGCTGCTCGAGCTGTCGCGCGAGAGCCTGCTCGAGGTGACGCAGGCCGAGGCCTTCGCGCCGATCTACGTGCGGCTCGCCTACACGCCGAGCTGACACCCGCGCGCGCGCCGCAACCCGGCCGCGCACCCACCCGCCCTACGCCCCAGGGTTGCCCCGGATGACAGCTCTTGGCGGATCCATTAACGTATGCATTAATGCATTCGCTTAGCCATTCACAAGGGCCGTTCACGACCCAAGGCGATGCGGCAGCGACGCTGCCGCTGGCGTCGCTGGGCTTCATTGGCGAAGGCCTGGTGCGGCCCGAGTGCGTGCTGGCCAACGCCGAGGGTGATCTGTTCACGGCCGACTGGCGCGGCGGCGTGGCGCACCTGCGGCCCGACGGCAGTCAGGTGCTTTACGCAGCTCCAGGGCCGGACGGGCAGAGGCTCAAGCCCAACGGCATCGCGCTGCTGCGCGACGGCAGTTTCCTGCTCACCCACCTGGGCGATGACGACGGCGGCGTGTTCCATCTGCAGCGCAACGGCCAGGTGCGGCCGTGGCTGCGGCAGGTGGAGGGCCTTGACTTGCCGCCCACCAACTTCGTCGTCGAAGACGGCGCCGGTCGTTTCTGGGTCACCGTCAGCACGCGGCGCAAGCCGCGCGCGCTGGGCTACCGGCGCAACTGCGACGACGGCTTCATCGTGCGCGTCGATGCGCGCGGCGCCGCCATCGTCGCCGACGGCCTGGGCTACACCAACGAAGTGGCCGTGCACCCCGGCGGGCAGTGGCTCTATGTCAACGAGACCTTCGCACGCCGGCTGTCGCGCTTCGCGCTGCGCCCCGATGGTTCGCTCGGTGCCAAGGAAGTGGTCACCGAGTTCGGCGCCGGCACCTTCCCCGACGGGCTGGCCTTCGACGAGCAAGGTCATGCCTGGGTGGTCAGCATCGTCAGCAACCGCCTGATCCGCGTGGCGCCGGATGGCCGGCCCACCGTCTGGCTGGAAGAAGGCGACGCCACGCACCTGGCCTGGGTCGAGGCGGCCTTCGAGGCCGGCACGATGGGCCGGCCGCACCTGGACGGCGCGCCCAGCCGGGTGCTGCGCAACATCTCCAGCATCGCCTTCAGCGGCGCCGACCGCCGCACCGCCGTGCTCGGCTGCCTGCTCGGCGACCGGTTGGCCACCATGCGCCTGCCGGTGGCAGGCGTCGCACCCACCCACTGGCACTACGCATGAACGCACCGAAACGCAGCGCCTCGACTTCGCTGGTGGATGAAGCCTACGAGCAGATCCGCCGCCGCATCCTCGACAACCTGTGGCCACCCGGCCACCGCGCGCTGGAGCAGGAGGTGGCGCTGGCGCTGGGCATGAGCCGAACGCCGGTGCGCGAGGCGCTGATGCGGCTGCAGAACGAAGGCCTGGTGGAGGTGATTCCGCGCCACGGCATGCGCGTGCTGCCGGTGTCGCCCACCGACATGCGCGAGATCTACCAGATCCTGACCGCGCTGGAATGCATGGCGGCCGAGCTGCTGGCGCAGCGCTTGCCCGGCGACAGGGAGCTGAAGCCGCTGGTCGATGCCACCAAGGCCATGGACAAGGCGCTCAAGGCCGAGGATCTGGACGCCTGGGCGGCGGCCGACGAACGCTTCCATGCCCACCTGGTCGAGCTGGCCGGCAACCGCCAGCTGCAGGCCACGGTGCTGAACTACTGGGACCGCGCGCACCGCGCGCGCATGTTCACACTGCGGCTGCGGCCCAAGCCGGTCAACTCCACCAAGGAGCACATGCAGATGGTCGAGCGGCTGCTGGCCGGCGACGCCGCCGGCGCTGCGGCCGTCACGCGCGCCCACCGCGAACGCGCCAACCGCGAGCTGGTGGCGATCTTCGAGCACTTCCGGCTCGCACAGATGTAAGGGCACGATGAACAAGACTTCCTACGCCATCGCGGTGCTGCCGGGCGACGGCATCGGCCCCGAGGTGATGGCCGCCGCGCTCGAGGTGCTGCGCGCTGTGGCGCCGCGCATCGGCCGGCGCTTCGACACCGTCACGCACCCGGCAGGCGCCCAGCACTACCTGGACAGCGGCGTGGCGCTGCCCGAGTCCACGCTCGACGCCTGCCGCGCGGCCGACGCGATCCTGTTCGGCGCGATGGGCCTGCCGCACGTGCGCGGGGCCGACGGCACCGAGATCATTCCGCAGTTGGACATCCGCTTCGCGCTCGACCTGTACGCCGGCGTGCGGCCGATCCGCAGCTTCGCCGGCCTGCCAGGACCGCTGGCCGATCCGCGTGCCGCGCACATCGACCTGGTGCTGGTGCGCGAAAGCACCGAAGGCCTGTTCCATGCGCGCGGCCGCGGCCGCATAGAAGGCAGCGGCGAGGACGCTGCCGCGCTGGACACGATGAAGATCACGCACCGCGGCACCGCCCGCATCTGCGACTTCGCGCTGCGGCTGGCGCGGCAGCGCAAAGCCCAAGGCAAACCGGGCCACGTCACCAACGTCGACAAGGCCAACGTCTTCACCTCGATGGCCTTCTGGCGCCAGGTGTTCGACGAGCGCGCCGCCGCCTTCCCGGACGTGCCGGTGGCGCACGCCTACGTCGACGCGATGGCGCTGAACCTCGTGATGAAACCCTGGGACTACGACGTGCTGGTCACCGAGAACATGTTCGGCGACATCCTGTCCGACCTGATCGCCGCGCTGGCCGGCGGCATGGGCATGGCGCCGTCGGCCGACATCGGCGACCGCTGGGCGCTGTTCCAGCCGGCGCATGGCACCGCGCCCGACATCGCCGGCCAGGGCCTGGCCAACCCCAGCGCGATGCTGCTGTCCACGGCGATGATGCTCGACTGGCTGGCCGAGCGCGACGCCGATGCGGCGCTGGCCGACGGTGCGCGTGCCATCGAAGCCGCATTGGCCAGCGCCTTTGCCGGCGGCGAGGTGCGTCCGCGCGAGTTCGGCGGCCACAGCGGCACCGCCGACATCGTGCGCGCCGTGCTGGGCCGGCTGTAGGCCACGCCATGGCAGAGCGCATCGTCATGGTCGGCGCCGGCTACTTCGCGCAGTTCCAGCTCGAAGGCTGGCGCGATGCCGGCGTGGCGGTGGACGCGCTGTGCGACACCGACATCGCACGTGCCGAGTCGCTGGCCGAGCGCTTCGGCATCCCGCGCTGCTACAGCGATGCGCAAACCCTGTTCGACGCCGTCGAACCGACGCTGGCCGACGTGGTACTGCCGCCCGCCTCGCAGGCGGGTGTGGTGCGCGCCGCGCTGGAGCGCGGCATCGCCACCATCTGCCAGAAGCCCTTCGGCACCGACCTGCGCCAGGCCGAAGCCATGACGGCGCTGGCCGAAGCGCAGCGCGTGCCGCTGGTGGTGCACGAGAACTTCCGCTTCACGCCCTGGTTCCGCGAATGCCGGCGCCTGATCGACAGCGGCCATTTCGGCCGCCTGCACGGCATCAGCTTCCGGCTGCGCCCGGGCGACGGCCAGGGCCCGCGCGCCTACCTCGACCGCCAGCCCTACTTCCAGGCCATGCCGCAGTTGCTGGTGCGCGAGACCGCGGTGCACTTCATCGACACCTTCCGCTACCTGATGGGCGAGGTGGTGGCGGTGAGCGCGCGGCTGCGCCGGCTGAACCCGGCCATCGCCGGCGAGGACGCCGGGTTGATCCTCTTCGAATTCGACGATGCGCGCACCGGGCTGTTCGACGGCAACCGCCTCAACGACCACGTGGCCGCCAACCCGCGCCGCACGATGGGCGAGATGTGGCTCGAAGGCGAGCGCGGCGTGCTGCGCCTGGACGGCGACGCGCGGCTGTGGTGGAAGCCGCATCACGGCGCCGAAGCCGAGCATGCGTACGCCCGCGGCGGCAGCGGCGCCTTCGGCGGCGCGTGTACCGCGCTGCAGGCCCATGTGCTGGCGCATTTGCGCGGCGGCGCACGACTGGAGAACGGTGCCCGCGACTACCTGGCCAACCTGCGCGTGCAGGCTGCCGTCTACCACTCGCATGCCAGCGGCCGCAGGGTGCCGATGGCGGCGTTCGACCCCCACAACCCCTGATGGAGACACGCATGAACAAGCCACTCGCCCTGACGCTGACGGCGCTTGCCGCAGCCATCGTCCTGCCCGCCGCGGCGCAGACGACACTGAAGTTCAGCCACACCGACCAGCAGGCCGGCGCGCGCCAGGCGGCCGCCAACGTCTTCGCGAAGAAGGTCGAAGAGCTAACCCAAGGGCGCTACAAGGTTCAGATCTTCTGCTGCAGCCAGCTCGGCAACGACCCGAAAAACATCGAGCAGCTGGCGCTGGGCGGTATCGACTTCACCGTCTCGGGCACCGGCTCCTATGCGCCGCACGTGGCCACGCTCAACCTGACCGCCCTGCCCTACCTGGTGGAGAACTACCAGCAGGGCTGGAAGCTGTACGACGAGTCGAAGTGGCTTGCGGCGCAGTTCGACAAGGCGCCGGCCAAGGGCTTCCGCTTCCTGTCCACCTGGGAGGCGGGCTTTCGCAGCATGACGACGAAGACCGCGCTGAATTCGCCCGCCGACGCCAAGGGCATGAAGCTGCGCACCTTCCCGAACGAGATGATGCGCTGGACGCTGGAATCGATGGGTTTCACCATCCAGATCATGCCGCTGCCCGAGGTCTACCTGGCCATCCAGCAAGGCGCCGTGCAGGGGCAGGAGAATCCGATCGACACGATCTACTCGAACAAGTTCTACGAGGTTGCGCCCCACATCACGCTGACCAACCACGTCTACAGCCCGATCCCGCTGGCCATCAGCGAGAAGACCTGGGCGAAGCTGTCACCGGCCGACCAGAAGGCCGTCACCGAAGCGGCCCAGGTGGCTGCGAAGTTCAGCCGCCAGATGATCGCCGGCAACGACGAGAACCAGCTCAAGGAGATGGCCTCGCGCGGCGCGAAGATCAATGCCAAGCCGGACCTGGCGGCCTTCCGCGCATCGGTGCAGCCGGCCTATGCCAAGGCCAAGGAGAAGTACGGTGCCGACGTCGACGCGATCCTCAAGGATGCCGACGCCGTGCGCAAGGCCGTCAAGTAGTCGATGGCCTCGGTACCGCTGCTGTCGCCGGTGGCGCCGGCGCCGCTGCCGATCCGACTGCTCGGCCGATTGGTCGACTGGGCGGTCATCGCCATCGGCGCGGCAATGGCGACCATGGTCTTCGTCAACGTCTGCCTGCACCTGTTCCACCACGACCTGGCCTGGGTCACCGAGTTCGGGGAGCTGTTGATGGTCTGGGTCACCTTCCTCGGCGGCGCCTGCGCCGCGCAACGCGGCTCTCACATGACCATCACCGAATTCATCGACAAGCTGCCGCCGGCGCGGCGCCGCTGGGCCGACGCCGCGGTGCAGGCCGCCTGCCTGGCCATGCTGCTGGTGCTGGTGCGCTTCGGCTGGGCGCTGGTGCAGGGCAACTGGGGCAACCAGCTGACGGTGCTGGAATGGCCGATGGCCATCCAGTACATGGGCATGGCCGTGGGCTGCACGCTGATGGCGGTGTTCGTCGCCTTCGACCTGTGGTCCATCCTGCGCGGGGTGCCGCGCGAGCGGCGCTACGCGGTGGCCGAGTGAAATGAAGCCCCCACGCTCACTTCGTTCCCTGCCCCCCAAGGGGGCGCTCAGTGTCTTCGGAACGGCCGGGCGACACTGAGATGCTGGCGCTGACCCTCTTCGGCGTGTTCTTCCTGGTGGCGCTGGCCGGCGTGCCGCTGCTGTTTGCCATCCTCATCACCACCGTCGGCATCATCGGCGTGCAGGGGCTGGGGCATCCGCTGGAGACCATCTTCCTGTCCTTCATCGGCGGGGTCGAGCCCTTCATCCTGCTGGCCGTGCCGCTGTTCATCTTTGCCGGCGAACTGCTGGCACAAGGCGGCGTGGGCAAGCGCATCGTCGAGTTCGCGCGCGTGCTCTTCGGCTGGCTGCCCGGCGGGCTGGGCGTGGTCACGGTGATCAGCTGCACGCTGTTCGGCGGCGTGTCGGGCTCGGCCATCGCCGACACCGCGGCCATCGGCTCGCTGGTCATCCCGGCGATGGTGGCGCGCGGCTACTCGCGCGGCTTCGCGGCGGCACTGCTCGCCGTGGCCGGCACCATCGCGCTGCTGATGCCGCTGTCGATCCCCTTCCTGATCTATGCCTTCATCTCCGGCGTGTCGATGCGTACGCTGTCGATGGCCGGGCTGCTGCCGGCGCTGGCCACCGCACTGGCGCTGATCGTGGTGTGCATGTGGCACGGCAAGCGCAGCGGCGTGGACAACGGCGACGACCGGTCCACGCCGGCGCAGATCTGGGCTGCCACGCGCGACGCCGGGCCGGCGCTGCTGATGCCGCTGATCATCATCGGCGGCATCTGGAGCGGGCTGTTCACGCCCAGCGAGTCGGCGGCCATCGCCGTGTTCTACGGCCTGGCGGTGTCGCTGTTCTATTACAAGGACCTGTCCTGGCGGCGCATTCCGCAGCTGCTGCTGAATGCCTTCGTCACCAGCGCCACGGTGATGCTGGTCATCGGCGCCACCGGCGCGATGGCCTGGCTGATCACGGTGGAGCAGGTGGCGGTGCAGATGGCCGAATGGATCCAGCTGGTGGCCACCGAGCCATGGATGTTCCTGCTGCTGTTCAACGTGTGCCTGCTGCTGCTGGGCATCTTCATCGAGCCGCTGCCGGCGATGCTGCTGAGCGCGCCGCTGTTCCTGCCCCTGGCCAAGCATTTCGGCATGGACATGGTGCACATCGGCGTGATGATGACGGCCAACCTGGCGATCGCGCTGTACACACCGCCGGTGGGCGGCACGCTGTTCGTGGCCGCGCGGCTGGCCAAGGTGGGCATCGGCGAGATCACTCGCCATCTGTGGCCACTGATGGCCGCCACCTTCACCGTGGTGCTGCTCGTCACCTACCTGCCGCAGCTGTCGCTGTGGCTGCCGCGGCTGATTCAATCCTGGTGACTCCCATGCTCGCACTCGTCGTCGAATTCCGCATCCAGGCCGCACACATCGAGGCCTTCGATGCCGCCATCCGCGCCAATGCGCAGGCCTCGCTGGACACCGAGCCCGGCTGCCGGCAGTTCGACGTCTGCCGCGACCCGGCCGATCCGGCGCTGTTCTTCCTGTACGAGCTGTACGACGACGAGGCTGCCATCCAGGCGCACCTGCGATCGCCGCACTTCCTGCAGGTGGATGCCGCCACCGCCGGCTGGGTCGACAGCAAGGTGGTGCGCAAGCTGCGCCGCACGCCGCCGTGATACCGTGGCACGCCAAGGAGGGCGAGCCATGAAAGCAGTCGTCGGCGTGGTCGGTCTGG
>Ga0316600_10001144_pt1 | contig 12191 bp, 11 predicted proteins | sample OWC_soil_day5_CT_FD_207652 | JGI IMG/M metagenome (GOLD analysis project Ga0316600, IMG submission 207652) | Wetland soil microbial communities from Old Woman Creek delta, Ohio, United States - OWC_soil_day5_CT | ecosystem: Environmental > Terrestrial > Soil > Wetlands | place: USA: Ohio...
CCTGGGGGTGGTCATCAGCGCCTCGCACAACCCCTATGCCGACAACGGCATCAAGTTCTTTTCGGCGCGCGGCGAGAAGCTGCCCGACGACTGGGAAGCCGCGGTCGAGGCCGCGCTCGACGAGCCGGCGCGCTGGGTTGATGCCGCCGGCCTGGGACGGGCGCGGCGCCTCGAAGACGCCCGCGGCCGCTACATCGAATTCTGCAAGAGCACCGTGGGCAGCGAGCTGTCGCTCAAGGGCCTGAAGCTGGTGGTCGACGCGGCCCATGGCGCGGCCTATCACGTGGCTCCGGACGTGTTCCACGAACTCGGCGCCGACGTGGTGGCCATGGGTTGCAGCCCGGACGGCATCAACATCAATCATGAGGTCGGCGCCACCGCGCCGGCGGCGCTGGTGCAGCGTGTCCGCAGCGAAGGTGCCGACTACGGCATTGCGCTGGATGGCGACGCCGACAGGCTGCTGATGGTGGATGCACAAGGGCGCCTCTACAACGGCGACGAACTGCTCTACGTGATGGTCTCGGACCGGGTTGCGCTGGGCCAGCCCGTACCCGGCGTGGTCGGTACGTTGATGACCAACATGGCGGTCGAACTGGCGCTGCGCCGGCGCGACATCCCCCTGGTGCGTGCCAAGGTCGGCGACCGCTACGTGCTCGAGGAACTGGCCGGGCGTGGCTGGCAGCTCGGCGGCGAGGGCTCCGGCCACCTGCTGGTGCTGGACCGGCACACCACCGGCGACGGCATCGTCAGTGCGCTGCAGGTGATGCAGGCCGTGCAGCATCGTGGCAGCAGCCTGTCGGAGTTGCTGCGCGACGTGGTGCTGTTCCCGCAGACGCTGCTCAATGTGCGCTTGGCCGATGGCGTCGATTGGCGCCAGAACCCCCGGCTGGCCGCCGTGCAGGACGAGGTCACGCGCGAGCTGGGCGAGCAGGGCCGGGTGCTGATCCGGGCCTCGGGCACCGAACCGGTGCTTCGCATCATGGTTGAATGCGCTGACGCCGCACAGTCTGTGCGCTTTGCGGAGCGCCTTGCCGCCACGTTGCGCTGAAGCGGCTGGGCGGCCCGGCCCGCAGCGCTGGCCAGGGCTCGGACAGCGAATGTGACGGTTCGGCGACAGCATTGTGACAATCACATGGCCATGATGGCTGGGTCGGCTTGTGTCACGAAGCCGTCACATGGGCTGCTTACATTCTCAGCATCGATAGACCTTCAAAAGGTGGAACCATGCTGAATCAATTTTTCCGTTGCTCGTTGGCGGCCTCGGCCGTGCTGCTCTGCGCAGGTACGGCAACCGCACAGGACGTGACCGGTGCCGGTGCGACGTTCCCGGCGCCGATCTACGCCAAGTGGGCCGATGCCTACAACAAGGCCACCGGCGCGCGCATCAACTACCAATCGGTCGGTTCGGGCGCGGGCATCAAGCAGATCAAGTCCAAGACCGTGGACTTTGGTGCCTCGGACATGCCGCTGTCGGATGAAGATCTGGCCAAGGACGGGATGGTCCAGTTCCCCACAGTCATTGGCGGCGTGGTGCCCGTAGTCAATATCGCAGGCATCAAGCCGGGTCAGATCAAACTGACCGGGCAAGTGCTGGGCGACATCTACCTGGGCAAGATCACCAGATGGAATGATCCGGCGCTCACGGCACTGAACCCAGGTGTTCCGTTGCCGGATGCGGCCATCGCGCCCGTACGCCGCGCCGACGGTTCGGGGACCACCTTCATCTTCACCAACTACCTGTCCAAGGTCAATCCCGAATGGAAGGCCAAGGTCGGTGAGGGTACCGCCGTGAACTGGCCTGCGGGTGCTGGCGGCAAGGGCAACGAAGGGGTGGCTGCCTTCGTTCAGCGCCTGCCGAACTCGATCGGCTATGTCGAGTACGCCTACGTCAAGCAGAACAAGATGACGTACACGCAGATGAAGAATCGTGATGGCGTCTTCGTCGAGCCCAGCGACACGGCTTTCAAGGCCGCAGCGGCCGGTGCGGATTGGAACAAGACCTTCAACCAGGTCACAACCGATCAGCCTGGCAAGGATGCTTGGCCACTGACCAACCCGACCTACATCCTGATGTACAAGGCGCAGGACAAGGCTGTCAACGCGAGCAATGCGTTGAAGTTCTTCGACTGGGCTTTTAACAACGGCGACAAGATGGCCGACGAACTGGACTACGTTCCCTTGCCTGACTCGGTGAAGAACCTCGTGCGCAAGCAGTGGACTGACCAGCTCAAGGACACCAGCGGCAAGGCGATCGCCTTCAAGTGAAGTGACGCTGGCGTGCGGCCCGCGCTGCCGCCAGTCTCTGCCTGAGATCACCGTTGCAAGCAGGAGGCTTCGTGGCAGCTACACTCCCCGCAACTCCCTACGACCCCGGAGCTGCCATGGAGCAAACGACTCCGCATGGGCGTCCTCCCGAGCGAAAGCACGTGGCTCCATGGGCCGACAAGCTGTTCGCCGTGTTCGCGTACGGTGCGGCGTGGCTGACGCTGCTTCTGCTGGTGGGCATCATTGTGTCGCTGCTCTTCGGCGCCGCGCCGGCCATCAAGGAGTTCGGGCTGGGGTTCCTGTGGTCTACCGAATGGGACCCTGTGCAGGAGAAGTTCGGCGGCCTGGTGATGATCTACGGCACGCTGATGACTTCGTTCATCGCGTTGCTGATCGCGGTGCCGGTCAGTTTCGGCATCGCGCTGTTCCTCACCGAGATGTCGCCCGGATGGCTGAAGCGTCCGCTGGGCATCGCCATCGAACTGCTGGCCGCAGTGCCTTCGATCGTCTACGGCATGTGGGGCCTGCTGGTGTTCGGCCCCATCCTCGCGACCTACGTGCAGGCCCCGCTGCAGTCTGCGTTCGGCGACGTGCCGGTGCTCGGCGCACTGTTCTCGGGGCCCCCCGTGGGCATCGGCATCCTGTCGGCCGGCATCATCCTGGCGATCATGGTCATCCCGTTCATCGCCGCCGTCATGCGCGACGTGTTCGACGTGACGCCGCCTATGCTCAAAGAGTCGGCCTATGCGCTGGGCTCGACCACCTGGGAAGTGGTGTCCAAGGTGGTATTGCCCTACACCAAGACCGGGGTGGTCGGCGGCATCATGCTGGGTCTGGGCCGCGCGCTGGGCGAGACCATGGCCGTGACCTTCGTGATCGGCAACTTCAACCAGCTGGATTCGCTGTCACTGTTCCAGGCGGCGAACAGCATCACCTCGGCGCTGGCCAATGAGTTTGCCGAAGCCGGCGCCGGCCTGCACCAGGCATCACTGATCTACCTCGGCCTGGTGCTGTTCTTCATCACCTTCGTGGTTCTCGCGCTGTCGAAGTTGCTGCTGTCGCAACTCAGGAAGAACGAAGGGACGAACACATGAGTGCCGTCGTTCCGACCAAGGGCTCGGCTCCGTTCGACATGCCGGCCGGCAAGCTGGCCAAGCATCGCGCACGCAAGAGGATGAATGCCATTGCCCTGAGCCTGTCGCTGATGGCCATGGCTTTCGGATTGTTCTGGCTGGCGTGGATCCTGGTGGAGACGATCCGTCTCGGCGTCGGTGGTCTGGCCCTTTCGGTGTTCACCGAAATGACTCCGCCTCCGCAGGCCGAGACCGGCGGCTTGGCAAACGCGATCTTCGGGTCGCTGGTGATGGTCACGCTCGCGACGCTGCTGGGTACTCCCATCGGCGTGCTGGCCGGCATCTACCTGGGTGAATACAGCCGCAAGAGCTGGCTCGGCAGCGCCGTGCGCTTCATCAACGACATCCTGCTGTCAGCGCCGTCGATCGTCATCGGGTTGTTCATCTATGCAGTCGTCGTGGCACCATTGCGTGGCTTTTCGGGCTTTGCTGGCGTGCTGGCGCTGGCGCTGATCGTCATCCCGGTGGTCATTCGCACCACTGAGAACATGCTCAGCCTGATCCCCAACTCGCTTCGCGAAGCGGCCTATGCGCTGGGCACGCCGAAGTGGAAGGTGATCTCTTCGGTGACGTTGAAGGCTGCCCGCGCCGGCGTCATCACCGGCATCCTGCTGGCGCTGGCCCGCATTGCTGGCGAGACGGCACCGCTGCTGTTCACCGCGCTGTCCAATCAGTTCTGGACCAGCGACCTGACGAAGCCGATGGCCAGCCTGCCGGTGACGATCTTCAAGTTCGCCATGAGCCCCTACGAGAACTGGCAGAAGCTGGCGTGGGCGGGCGTGTTCCTCATCACGCTGGGCGTGCTGCTGCTGAATATCCTGGCGCGCATCCTGTTCAAGAACAAGCACTGAGCAAAAAAGGGTCCGAAGCCATGGACGTCAAGGTCGATCTGCCCGCCACCGAGAAGGTAAAGATGTCGGTGCGCAACCTGAACTTCTACTACGGTGGGTTCAAGGCGCTGAAGAACATCAACCTCGACATTCCCGAGCGCAAGGTGACGGCGTTCATCGGGCCTTCGGGTTGCGGCAAAAGCACCTTGCTGCGCACCTTCAACCGCATGTTCGAGCTCTACCCCGAGCAGCGCGCGGAAGGCGAGATCAACCTCGACGGCCAGAACATCCTGACCAGCAAGGACGACGTCACTCTCATCCGCGCCAAGGTCGGCATGGTGTTCCAGAAGCCGACGCCGTTCCCGATGTCGATCTACGACAACATTGCCTTCGGCGTGCGGCTGTTCGAGACGCTGTCGCGCGACGAGATGGACGAACGCGTCGAATGGGCGCTGAAGAAGGCGGCGCTGTGGACCGAGACCAAGGACAAACTCAACCAGAGCGGCTCCGGGCTGTCCGGCGGACAGCAGCAGCGGCTGTGCATTGCCCGGGGCATTGCCGTCAAGCCCGAGGTGCTGCTGCTGGACGAACCCTGCTCGGCGCTGGATCCGATCTCCACCGGTAAGATCGAAGAACTGATCCACGAGTTGAAGTCCGACTACACGGTGGCGATCGTCACGCACAACATGCAGCAGGCGGCGCGCAGCTCGGACTACACGGCCTACATGTACCTTGGCGACCTCATCGAGTTCGGCCCGACCAGCGAGCTGTTCATGAGCCCGAAGCGCAGGGAGACCGAGGATTACATTACCGGCCGCTTCGGCTGAGAGGCTTCCCATGACTGAAAAGCATCTGTCTTCACAATTCGACGCCGAGCTGAGCGGCATCTCCACCCGCGTGCTGGAAATGGGCGGCCTGGTGGAGGCCCAGGTCGGCCAGGCGGTGTATGCGCTGACCAATCTGAGCCACGAAACCGCGGCGCAGGTGCTGGTGGCCGAGGAGCGCGTCAACGCGATGGAAGTCGAGATCGACAACGAGCTGTGGACGATCATCGCCCGGCGCCAACCCACCGCGCGCGACCTGCGCCTGCTGGTGGCCATCTCCAAGGCCATTGCCAACCTGGAGCGTGCCGGTGACGAGGCGGCGCGCATTGCACGCACCGTGCAGCGGCTGATCAACGCCGGTGTGTCCAGCCGGCTGCGCCTGCCGCTGGCCGACCTGGGCTACGAATCCAACTTGGCGGTGGCGCAGTTGCGCAAGTCTCTCGATGCTTTTGCGCGCCTGGACGTGGAGCGCGCCGTCGAGGTGCTGAAGTCCGACGACCAGATCGACCAGGAGTTCGAGGGGCTGATCCGCAAGCTCGTCACCTACATGATCGAGGATCCGCGCACCATCTCGGCCAGCATCGACCTGGTGTTCGTGGCCAAGGCGATCGAGCGCGTGGGCGACCATGCCAAGAACCTGGCCGAGGCCGTGATCTACGTGGTCAAGGGCACCGACGTGCGCCACAACCCGGTCGAATCGGTCGAATCGCTGGTGCGCTGAGCCATGGCACGCATTCTCGTGGTCGAGGACGAGTCGGCGATTGCCGAACTCGTGGCCATCAACCTGCGCCATGCGGGGCATGAAGTCACCGTCGCGGTCGACGCGGTCCAGGCGCAGTTCGAGGTGGATTCGGTGTTGCCCGACCTGGTGGTGCTGGACTGGATGCTGCCGGGCCAATCGGGTCTGGCGCTGGCGCGACAGTGGCGCGGCGCGGCCCGCACCCGCGCCATGCCGATCATCATGCTCACCGCGCGCGCCGAGGAGGCCGACAAGATCATCGGCCTCGATGCCGGCGCCGACGACTATCTGGCCAAGCCCTTCTCGACGCAGGAGCTGATGGCGCGGATTCGCGCCGTGCTGCGTCGCAAGGCGCCTGAATCTCTGGACGCAGCGGTGGAGCTGGCCGATCTGCGCCTCGACCCGGCCACACGCCGCGTCACGCGCCGCGCCGGCGAGGCCGTTCAGGAAGTTCGGCTCGGCCCCACCGAGTTCAAGTTGCTGCACTTTCTGATGACGCACCCGGAGCGCGTGCACAGCCGCTCGCAGTTGCTCGATCGCGTCTGGGGCGACCACGTGTTCATCGAGGAGCGCACGGTGGACGTGCACGTCAAGCGGCTGCGCGACGCGCTGTCCGCGGTGCAGTGTGCGCACCTGGTCGAGACCGTGCGTGGCGCGGGCTACCGCATCAGCGAGCAGGCACACGCGGCCTCGGCCTGAGCCGCCGCCAACACGATGCGCCAAAAGCTGCTGCGGCTAGGGGCATTCCTGGCAGCGCTGCTGCTTTGCACAGCCGTTGGCCTGCTCGTGGGCCGGCTGTCGAACTCGCCACTGGCTGGCCTGTTGTGCAGCGCCGCGCTTGGGCTGGGCGCGATGATGCTGTCCGACACCCTCAAGGGCAACCGCCTGCTCGCCTGGCTGCGCACCGATGCCGAAGGGCCTGCTCCCGGCGATATCGGCGTCTGGGGCGAGATTGCCCATCTCACCGAGAAGGTGCTGCTGCGTCGTGAGCAGCGCATCGAACAAGAGCAGCAGCGGCTGATGCGGTTCCTCGCCGCGGTGGAGGCCTCGCCGATCGGGGTGATGCTGCTCGACGCCAACCACCAGATCAGCTGGTGCAGCCGCGTCGCCGCCGACCACCTGGGTCTGGATCCGAAGCGCGACATCGCCCAGCCGGTGACCAACCTGGTGCGCATGCCGGCCTTCGTCGAGCACATGAGCGCCGGGCCGAGCGAGCAGGCGGTGAGCTTTCCGGGGCCGAACGGCAACCGCCTGTCGGCACTGGTACAGCCCTATGGCGACGGGCTGCAGCTGGTGCTGACACAGGACATCACCGAGCGCGAGCGCGCCGAGACGATGCGCCGCAACTTCGTCGCCAACGTGTCGCACGAGATCCGCACGCCTCTGACGGTGCTCGCCGGTTTCGTCGAGACCATGAGCGAGCTGCCGCTGACCGAGGCCGAGCGAAAGCGCGTGCTGGCGCTGATGTCGGCACAGGCGCGGCGCATGCAGGACTTGGTGGCGGACCTGCTGACGCTGGCTCAGCTGGAGGGCAGCCCGCGCCCGCCAGCAGACCAATGGGTGATGGTGGCCAAGCTGTTGGAGCGCGCCAAGTCCGACGCGCTGGCGCTGTCGGCCGGCCGGCACGACCTGCACTTCGATGGCGGTGAAGACGTGCAGCTGGCCGGCAGCCAGACCGAACTGCAAAGCGCGTTGAGCAACCTGGTGATGAACGCGGTTCACTACACGCCGCCGGGCGGCCGCATCGACGTGCATTGGTCCGCTGCCGACGATGGCTGGGGTTCTCTTCGCGTCAACGACACCGGCATCGGCATCGCGCGCGAACACCTGCCGCGGCTGACCGAGCGCTTCTATCGCGTGGACGGCAGCCGTTCGCGCGACACCGGCGGCACGGGCCTGGGCCTGTCGATCGTCAAGCACGTGGTGCAGCGGCATGGCGGCGAGATCGACATCCAGAGCGAGCCGGGCAAGGGCTCCACCTTCAGGCTGCTTTTCCCGCCATCACGGGTGCGTCACGTGGCGCCTGCGTTGCAGCCGGACGCTGGGGTCGCGACATCGTCTTGATCGCGGCGGCTCAGCGTGCGGGGTCGCGCTTGTAAACCGTGGTCAGGTTGTTGCGGTCGGTGGGACGGCGTTCGCGAGCAATGCGTGTCCAGCCTTGCGGAGCCGGGCGTGTGGCGTTTGCCGGCTCGACCCGGACCATGTAGTTGCAGCGGGTCTGGGCTGCGTCGCGGCGCGCGTCCACCTTGTAAGGCCCGAAGAACTCCATCGCAGCCACCAGTGCCGTCGCCTGCTCGGGTGCGGCAATGCACTGGCCGACTGGTACATGACGTGAGATGCGCTCGACGATCGGACGGTTGCTGCGCGCGTAGTCCAGGATCGGCAGGCCCAGCGTCATCAGCAGCAGCCAGCACAGGGTGACGCCGCCGGCCGGCAGCACCAGGCTCTTCCACAGCGCCTCGCGGTGCCGCCCGGTGCGCCAACGCACCAGCCAGATCCAGCCGGCTGTGCCGATCAATGCCAGTGCCAGCGCCAGTATCGAGAACTGCGGCGTGAAGCCCGGTGCCAGGCGGGCGATGTTGGCGGCCGGCTTGGCCGGCACGCCGGTCTGTACCGACAGGTAGATCACCCACAACGCGCCAGCGCACAGCGTGAACAGGATCATCGAGAACCAGTCGATGCCGGCGGTGGTGCTGCGGTTCAGCGTCGGCAGCGCAAAGGCGGCCAGCACCGCCAGACCGGGCAGGCCGAGCAGCAGCGCGCGGTCCGATCCGCCCATGGCGAAGCTGCAGGCCAGCGCCACCAGCGTCGTGACCAACGGCACCGAGACGTGCCGGTTCTGTAGATGGCGACGCCAGCGCCACAGCGTCCACAGGGCCAGCAACCAGGCGGGCCACATGAACCACAACCACAGCCGGCCGATCTGCAGCAATTGCTCGAGATCGATGCGCGCACTGACGCGCCAGCCCCACACGCCCAGTCCCCATGCCAGCCATGCCGCTGCCAACGTGCCCAGGCCGAGCCAGGGCACCAGTCGACGCACCTGCGCATAGGCAGAGTAGCCGCAGACCACGCAGCCGCCCAGGCCCATCGCCAAGGCCACGAAAGGCGCGCCGCTGCCAGCCACCAGAATCAATGCGCCCATCGCGGCCAGCCGGGCGCGCCAGACGCGGTAAGGCGCCGCTGCCATCGACCAAAGAAACAGGCTCACGCCAAAGAGCTGGGCCATTTCGGGCGTGGTCTCGTGCCCCAGTTGCAGCAGGCCCAGGCTGGCGATCAGCGCCAGCACCGCGGCGTCGGCGATGGCCCGGGCGTAGTCGACCGTACCGGCCTCACCACCAAAGGCGAAGGCGACGGGTTGTGCGGCTTCGGTGCGGGCCAGCTGGTAAGCGCTGTACCAGGTGAGCGACAGCACCAGTGCCAGCAGCAGCCCGAAGGGCAGGCGCGCGGCAAGGGCCGGGTCGACCCAGGATGACAGCGCGTAGACGAACGCGGCACCCAGCCAGTGTGGCAGCAGTGCGGCGTCGGCCGGCACACCGCCCAGCGCTGGCGCGAGCCAACTGCTGCGGCCTTCGGCCAGGCTGAGCATGTAGCCGAAGGCAGTGATGTCGGCGTTGCGCCACGGGTCGCGCGCGAACATGCCGGGCAGCACGTAGGCGGCGCACAGCAGCAGCAGCGCCGGCCGTGGCATGCGCCTGGCGGCGCGCTGTGTCACCAAGGCCGGGGTGGGTGTGTTCACGGCAGCATCATGCCCGAGGCATCGGCCGGCGGGCCGGGCAACAAAAAAGGCAGCCGCAGCTGCCTTCTCGTCGAGCCCGCACCGGTCACTTGGTCTTGCCGAGGTGCGAAAACTTGTTGCGGAACTTCTCGACGCGGCCGCCCAAGCTGTCCACGCTCTTCTGCGTACCGGTATAGAACGGGTGCGTCTCGCTGGTGGTTTCGAGCTTGATCAGCGGCAGCTCGCGGCCGTCGTCCATCTTGGTCATCTCCTTGCTCTGCACGCACGAGCGCGTGACGAACTTGAAGCCGTTGGACAGGTCGACGAAGCAGACTTCGCGGTATGCGGGGTGGATGCCTTCTTTCATGGGAAACCTCTGCGCTGTGCTATCAATTTCAACTGCGGCAGCCACGCCGAGCCTTTCGGCGCACTTGCCACGTGCGTAAAACCGCGAATTCTAAGCTATCCACCCCGACGCATCATGTCGAAGAAGTCGAGATTGGTCTTGGTGGCCTTCATCTTTTCGAGGATGAACTCCATCGCCTCGATCTCGTCCATCGGATAGAGCAGCTTGCGCAGGATCCAGGTCTTCTGCAGGATTTCCGGCTTGAGCAGCAGTTCCTCGCGCCGGGTGCCGCTCTTGTTGAGCAGGATCGACGGGTAGACGCGCTTTTCGGACATGCGGCGGTCGAGATAGATCTCGCAGTTGCCGGTGCCCTTGAACTCTTCGTAGATGACCTCGTCCATGCGGCTGCCGGTGTCGATCAGCGCGGTGCCGATGATGGTCAGGCTGCCGCCTTCTTCGATGTTGCGCGCCGCACCGAAAAAGCGCTTCGGCCGCTGCAGCGCGTTGGCGTCGACACCACCGGTCAGCACCTTGCCCGACGACGGCAGCACGTTGTTGTAGGCGCGGGCCAGGCGCGTGATCGAATCCAGCAGGATGACCACGTCCTTCTTCATCTCGACCAGGCGCTTGGCGCGCTCGATCACCATCTCGGCCACCTGCACGTGGCGCGCGGCGGGTTCGTCGAAGGTGGAGCTGATGACCTCGCCGCGCACGGTGCGCTGCATCTCGGTCACTTCCTCGGGCCGCTCGTCCACCAGCAGCACCATCAGGTGCACCTCGGGGTAGTTGGCAACGATGGCGTGGGCGAAGTGCTGCATCATCACCGTCTTGCCGCTCTTCGGCTGCGACACCAGCAGCGCGCGCTGGCCTTTGCCCAGCGGTGCCACCAGGTCGATGATGCGGCTGGTGATGTTCTCTTCGCTCTTGATGTCGCGCTCGAGCTTGAACTGTTCCTTCGGGAACAGCGGCGTCAAGTTCTCGAACATGATCTTGTGCTTGCTCTCCTCGGGCGGCACGCCGTTGACACGGTCGACCTTGACGAGCGCGAAATAGCGTTCACCGTCCTTGGGCACCCGCACCTCTCCTTCGACCATGTCGCCGGTGTGCAGGTTGAAGCGACGGATCTGGCTCGGCGACAGGTAGATGTCGTCGGTCGAGGCCATGTAGCTGGCCTCGATCGAGCGCAGGAAGCCGAAGCCGTCGGGCAGCACCTCGAGCACGCCGTCGCCGAAAACCTGCTCGCCGCCCTTGGCGCGCTTCTTCATGATCGCGAACATCAGCTCCTGCTTGCGCAGGCGGCTGACGTTCTCGATCTCCAGCGCCTCGCCCATGGTGATGAGCTGCGAGACGTGCTGTGCCTTCAGTTCGGAAAGGTGCATGTGTGGGTTTCCCGGCAACACAGGGCGCGCCCCGCCAAGGGTCGCGTCGAACATTCGGCTTCCTGCGCTGCGGCGCGGCATCCGTCGAAGCACCGCTCGGTTCGAACGGCAATCTGGAAGCTGAACGCTGGAGAGTCAGGCCGAATCCACGAACCACCCGACTGTCGGTCCGCCTAGGGGCGGTGGGTCGGGGCGTGGTGGCGATTCAACCGAGTGGGGCGCCGGCAGCTTGCCGCTCACGCCCCCATCGGTGAACTCAATTATAGATGACCGTCGAGGAAGGCCGTCAACTGCGCCTTCGACAGCGCGCCTACCTTGGTGGCCGCGAGCTCGCCACCCTTGAACAGCATCAGAGTGGGAATGCCGCGGATGCCGAACTTGGCCGGCACGTCGCGGTTCTCGTCGACGTTCAGCTTGGCGATCTGCAGCCGCCCGTCGTAGTCCTTCGAAGCTTCGTCGAGGATCGGCGCAATGCCCTTGCACGGGCCACACCATTCGGCCCAGAAATCCACCAGAACAGGCTTGTCGGATTGGATCACGTCACTTTCGAAGGACGAATCGGAAACATGCTTGATCAGTTCGCTGCTCATGGTGGAAACCTCCGGAACCGGCGGCGTCGCGCCGTCGTTACGATCGGATTTTGACACAAGGCACGCCTTCGGGCCGGCCGTGGGCCTGTCCGTCGCGCCGTACCCTCGCCGGACCCGTCCCGAGCAAATTGAGCTTCATTTGCTCCTTAGATCGAGCCATTGCCGCCCTGGTCCGGGCCGTCCAATCGACCTGGCCCTGCCGAGTGATGTCTTGAACCCGTCCGAGACCCGAACACCCACCCGCTCCGCCGGCACTGAAGTCCCGGTGGGGCGTCGCCTTGGCCACTTCAAGCTGCTGTCACTCGCCGGCAAGAGCCATCGCAGCATGGCTTGGCGCGTCCTCGACATTCGCAATGCGTCGAACGGG
>Ga0316600_10001146_pt1 | contig 12181 bp, 5 predicted proteins | sample OWC_soil_day5_CT_FD_207652 | JGI IMG/M metagenome (GOLD analysis project Ga0316600, IMG submission 207652) | Wetland soil microbial communities from Old Woman Creek delta, Ohio, United States - OWC_soil_day5_CT | ecosystem: Environmental > Terrestrial > Soil > Wetlands | place: USA: Ohio...
GATAAGACGGGAGCGGCGCGCACACGCCTCTCCGGCCTGCCGAGCATCGACACCCCTCGGGAAGTGACGGCGGAAATGGAATTCCAGGACCCGAACGGCGAAATCCAGACCGTCGCCGCCCGAGCCGCTCTCTGGAGCTCGCGCGTCCTGGCCGGCATTCGGCCGGACCGATGGGCGATTTCAAAGGACTCGCTCAAGTTCGATGCCGCCGTCGTGACACTTTCCGGCAAGCCGGTGGCCGGGGCGGCCGTGCGGGTCGACCTTTACGAGCGCAAGGTCTATTCGCACCGCAAGCGCCTGGCCGGCGGGTTCTACGCCTACGACCACACGGTCGAAATCCGGCGGGTCGCGACCCTGGCCGAGGGGAGAACCGATGCCCAGGGTTTGTTGACCTGCGATGCCAAGCCGCCGGTTGCGGGTGAAGTCATCCTGGTCGTTGAAACGCGGGACGAGGCCGGCCATTTGGCCCAGGCCCACCGAGCCGTGTGGGTGGCGGGCAGGGACGACTGGTGGTTCGAGGCCGAAGACCACGACCGCATGGACCTTCTGCCCGAGCGCCGGCGCTACGAGCCGGGTGAAACGGCCGTCTTCCAGGTGCGCATGCCCTTCCGCGAGGCGACCGCACTGGTGGCGGTGGAGCGGGAAGGCGTCATGGAGACCTCGGTCCGGAAAATCTCCGGCCGGGAGGCGGTGGTCGCGGTCCCGGTCAAGGGCCATTATGCGCCCAACGTGTTCGTTTCGGTGCTGGCGGTTCGCGGCCGCACGGCCGGGGTGCAGCCGACCGCGATGGCCGATCTCGGCAAACCGGCCTTCAAACTCGGCTGGGCGGAGATCGACGTGGGCTGGCGGGCCCACGAATTGAAAGTGTCGGTCACGGCCGACCGGCCGGTCTACAAGGTGAGGGAATCCGCCCGGGTGGCCGTCCGCGTGTCAACGGCCGATGGCCGGCCGCCCCCTGCCGGAAGCGAGGTGGCGCTTGCCGCCGTGGACGAGGGCCTGCTGGAACTCATGGCGAACACGAGCTGGAGCCTGCTTGCCGGCATGATGGGGCGCCGTGGTTGCGAGGTTCAGACGGCGACAGCCCAGATGCACGTGGTCGGGAAGCGCCATTACGGGGTCAAGGCGCTGGCCCAGGGCGGCGGCGGCGGGCGGCAGGCCACGCGCGAGCTGTTCGACACGCTGCTGTTGTGGAAGGCCCGGCTGCCGCTGGACGAGCGCGGGCAAGCCGCCATCGAAGTGCCGCTCAACGATGCCGTCACCTCGTTCCGCATCGTCGCGGTGGCCTCCGGCGAGACGGGACTGTTCGGGACCGGCGAGGCCTCCATTCAGTCCACCCAGGACCTGATGGTCTTTTCCGGGCTGCCGCCGCTGGTGCGCGCGGGCGACCGCTTCCGGGCCGGCATTACCGTGCGCAACGCCTCCTCGGCGGCGATGACGGTGGATGCGCGGGCGGTGGCGCCGGGCCTGTCCGTAACGCCGGCAGTGCTGACCGCGGCGCTTGCGGCAGGGGAGGCGCAGGTGTTGAGTTGGGATGTGACGGTGCCCGAGGGCACGGATCATCTCGGGTGGGAGTTCGAGACGGCGTCCAGGGACACCGGCGACCGGGACCGGCTGCGGGTGTCGCAGAAGGTGGTCCCGGCCGTCCCGGTGCGCGTGCTCCAGGCAGCTTTCGCTCGCTTGGATGGGGAGTACCGCATGTCGGTCGAGCGGCCGGCCGGCGCGGTTTCAGGGGGCGGGGTGCGGCTGGAGGTGCGGCCCCGCATCGGCGACGGGCTGGCCGGGGTCGCCGACTACATGCGCGGCTACCCCTACGGCTGCCTGGAGCAGAAACTGTCCGCGGCGGTGGCGCTGCAGGACCCTGCGAAATGGGACCGGCTCTCAGCCGAACTTCCGGCCTACCTGGACGCGGACGGCCTGCTGAAGTATTTCCCATCCGCATCATACGGGGACCCGGTCTTGACGGCATATGCGATTGCCGTTGCGCACGAGGCCGGCCACCCGCTGGCGGATGAGATGCTGCAGCGCGCCGCGGGGGGGCTCAAGCGGTTCGTGGAGGGGGCGCTCACCCGCCATTCACCGCTGCCGACCGCGGACCTCACACTGCGCAAACTCGCGGCCATCGAAGCGCTGTCGCGGGTGGGGCGCGCCGAGCCCAACATGCTGGGCTCGCTCGCCATCGACCCCACCCTCTGGCCGACCTCCGCCGTCCTCGACTGGGTGAACATTTTGCTCAACATGGACGCGGTCCCGGAACGCGCTCAGCGGCTCTCCGCGGCCGAGCAGATCCTGCGCTCGCGGTTGACCTACCAGGGATCGCTGGTGGCCTTCTCAACGGATTTAAGCGACCGGCTCTGGTGGCTCATGGTGTCGACCGACGTGAATGCCGCGCGCATGCTCCTGACCGCCCAGCGGCTGGATGGATGGAGGCAGGACCTGCCGCAGCTGGCCCGGGGCACGCTGGCCCGGCAGCGACGGGGGCATTGGGACCTGACCACGGCCAATGCCTGGGGGGTGCTCGCCATGCAGCGGTTTTCGCAGGCCTTCGAGGCCGAACCGGTCACCGGTGCGACCCGGCTCGATCTGTCCGGCCGCTCCGAGGTGGTGGACTGGTCCCGCTCGCCGCGGGGCGAAACGGCGCTTCTGGCCTGGCCCGAGTCGAAGGCCGAACTCAGCGCCGTGCACGCGGGCGGCGGCAGGCCTTGGCTGAACGTGCAGAGTCTTGCCGCAGTCCCGCTGCGGGAGCCTTTCACGGCGGGATACGCCATCCGGAAAACCGTCAGCGCCCTGAGCCGCACGTCGCCGGAACGCTGGAGCCGGGGGGATATCCTGCGGGTGCGCCTGGAGATCGAGGCGCAGGCCGACATGACCTGGGTGGTCGCGAACGATCCGGTGCCCGCCGGCGCCACCATCCTGGGCGGCGGGTTGGGGCGGGATTCGCGGCTGCTGACCCAGGCGGAGTCACGCAAGGGCCCGTGGACCGTCTTCGAGGAACGCGCCTTCGACGGGTTCCGGGCCTACTACGAATTCGTGCCCAAGGGCCAGTTGGCCCTGGAGTACACGCTGCGCCTCAACCAGGACGGGGAGTTCAACCTGCCGCCCACGCGCGTGGAGGCGCTCTATGCGCCGGAGATGTTCGGAGAGATCCCGAACGAAAAAATAGAGGTCGCTCCGTGAGATAGGCGACTCAAAGAAATGCCTTTATTTTGTTTGGGAGCGACATTCATGGACAGTAAATATTCATATAGAGCCTGCATGTATGCCGGCATCGTATTTTTAGCCACCCTGTGGGCCGCGGGCGTTGTTCTGGGCCAACCGGCCTACCAGGAGGTGCGGGCGGGGTATCGCTCCTCCGAATCGCTGCTGCTCGACCGCAACGGAATCGTCCTGCATGAACTGCGGACCGACCTCGGCGTGAGGCGCCTGGCTTGGACGACGCTGGAAGATACTTCGCCTGCGCTGCGCGAGTCCGTGGTCCGGGCGGAGGACAAGCGGTTCTTCGAGCACGCGGGAGTCGACTGGCGCGCGCTGGCCGCCGCCGGGCTCCGGGGGGTCGCATCGGGGAGTTTCCGGGGGGCGAGCACCATCAGCATGCAACTGGTCGCTCAACTCGACCGGGAGCTGCAGGCCGGCCAGCAGCGGCGGTCGCTGAACCAGAAGTGGCGTCAGATTCAAGCGGCGCGCCGCATCGAAACCACCTGGGACAAGAAGGAGATTCTCGAAGCCTATCTCAACCTCGTTTATTTCCGCAGGGAGTACCAGGGGGTCGGCGCCGCCTGCCGGGGGCTTTTCGGCAAGGCCCCCCACGGCCTGACCGCGGCGGAGTCCCTGGCCCTCGCGGCCCTGATCCGCTCGCCGAACGCGAGCAGCGATCAGGTGGCCGACCGGGCGGTGCGGCTTCAGAGGGCGCTCGGCTGGCCGCTCCGTGAAGAGGAGGTCCGGCAGACCGTGGGGCAGTCCCTGCAAAGAACCAATGCCATCTCGCCGCAGGCCGACCTTGCCCCGCATGTCGCCCGCCGACTGGCCGCCGGCCGCCGCCACGAGCCGGCGGTGTCATGCACCCTGGATGCCGGGCTCCAGCGGCTGGCCCGGGAGCGCCTGGCCCACCACCTCGAGATCCTCAAGCCGCGGAACGTCGGGGAGGGCGCTCTGCTCGTGGTCGAGAACCGGAGCGGCGAGGTGCTGGCCTACGTCAGCCACACGAACGACCCCGCCCGCTCGCGTTATGTGGACGGCGTTTGGGCTAAGCGCCAGGCGGGCTCCGTGCTGAAACCTTTCCTGTATGCGCTGGCATTCGACCGGCGAATCCTCACACCGGCCTCCGTCCTGGACGACACGCCGATCGACATCTCCGTGCCGAGCGGCATCTACCAACCGCGCAACTACCATGGCGGCTACCAGGGCGCCGTAACCGCCCGCGCGGCGCTGGCCTCCTCGATGAACATCCCCGCCGTGCGGACGGCCGAGATGACCGGGGTCGAGGAGTTCCTGCGGGCGCTGCGGGACCTGGGGTTCAAAGGCCTCGCGGAGGACGGTGATTTTTACGGGCCGTCGCTGGCGCTCGGCACGGCGGACGTGAACCTCTGGGAACTGGTCGCGGCCTACCGCGCGCTCGCCAACGGGGGCGTTGCCGGCGAGATTCGCTTCACGGCCGCCGGGCCCGGGCCGGCCGCTGTTCAACGCGTGTTCTCGGAAGAAGCCGCCTTCCTGGTCTCCGACATCCTCGCCGACCGCGAAGCGCGCAGCATGACCTTCGGCCTGGAGAACGCATTGTCCGCCCGAGTCCGGGCGGCCGTCAAGACCGGCACGAGCAAGGACATGCGCGACAACTGGTGCGTCGGGTATTCGCGGCATTACACGGTCGGCGCCTGGGTCGGGAACTTTTCCGGCGAGCCCATGCGGGAGGTGAGCGGGGTGACGGGTGCGGCGCCGCTGTGGCTCGAGGTCATGAACTCCCTGCCCGCCGAGGACCCCGGTGAGGCCGCCTCTCCTCCGGCAGGCCTGGTCCGGTGCACCGCCGGAACCGGTCGCGAGCTGCGCCAGGAGTGGTTCATCCGCGGCACCGAGCCGGAACCGCTTCGGGCCGAAAGCGCGGCGGCCGGCGTGCGCATCACGTATCCTCCGGCCGGCGCCGTCTTCGCCCTGGACCCCGACTTGCCCCGGGAGCGCCAGCGGATCTTTTTTTCCGTTCAAGGGCCAAGCGACGGGCTGCGCTGGCTTCTCAACGGCCGCGATCTGGGGCTTGCCCGTGCCCCGACGCATTGGGAGCCCGCGGCGGGTAGATACGTCCTCGCTTTGAGAGATGCCGGCGGGGCGACGATCGATTCGGTTCGGTTCCAGGTGAGGGGGCCGCGGACTTCTGAAGAGGAATAAGGCGCCGCGCGCTTCCATTAGGGCGATGGTGCGCCGACGTTGACAGGCAGAGGGGGCTTTGTTAAGAATCAGCGCTCCTGCGGGAGCAAACGCCAGCCGGCCGCCGGCCGATGCGGCGTCCCGCGTCGAGGCATCGTCAACTGGTCGCCAGCGGAAAACCGGTCGATACCATGCTGAAACACATCGTTCCTCACCTGCCCACGCGGGCGCTGGGCCGCATGATCGGTGCGCTGCTCTATGTCTGCTCCGTTTCCCAGCGGCGCATCGTCCGGCGCAACCTGCAGTTCGCGTTTCCCGATTTCAGCCCGCGGCGGGTCCGGCGGACCGCCTGGGCCGTGTTTCAAAATTACGGGACCACGCTGGTGGAAATCCTGCAGATGGGGTTCTTCAGCCGCGAGCAGGTCCTGAGCCGCGTCAAACTGCACGGCCTCGACCAAGTTTTAGGGAAAGTCTCCCCGCAGCAGGGAGTCGTCGTCGTTTCGGCCCACATGGGCAACTGGGAGATCGGCATGCAGGTCATGCCCTGCTTTTTCGGCAGGCCCCTGACGGCGGTGGCCAAGAAGTTCAAGGCCGGCCTGATCGAGAACTGGCTTCACAAGACCCGCACCCGCTTCGGGAGCCAGATCCTATACAAGAAGGGCGCCCTGACCGAGATGACGAGGATCATACGAGAGGGCGGGGTGCTCACGATCCTCGTCGACATGGCCAGGCGCAAGGACGGGGTCGACATCGAGTTTTTCGGCAAGAAAGCCACCGCCACGCCGGCGGCCGCGATGCTGGCGTTGCGCTGCCGCTGCCCGGTCGTGCCGGTCTTCTGCCTGCGGGAGGCCGACGGCACCATCGGGATCCGCGTCGGGGCGCCCATCGAGATGCGGCGCAGCCGGGACCTGCGCCGCGATCTGGTGGTGAACACCCAGCGCATCAGCGACGAGGTGGAAGGCATGGTCCGGAAGCACCCCGAGCAGTGGCACTGGATCATGAAGCGGTGGAAGGAACACTATCCGCATTTGTACGAATAAAAACCGTGTTAAGTTTTAAGCGTTCGGTTTTAAGTTCAATGGCTTGAGCTCCATCGATTCCATCAACTTAAAACTTAACATGTAACACTTAAAACTTTTTTATCCGAATTTTCTCACCAACTCGGAAAGCCCCAGTTTAGCGAGCGTCCCCTTCGTCGGCGCCGCGGTTTCGGCGTCCCAGCCCATGGCCTGTCGGTATTCGCGGGCGAGACGGTCCACGTCGATGGTCACCCCGGCCAGCGGCCCCTCGCTCTGCGGAGGGCGACCGGTCATGCGATCGGGCAGCCGGACGCTTCCGGCCGCAACCCCCTCCCGCAGGTTGAAACTCTGGCGCAGGGTCTGGATGCGCGCGCCGGCGGCGAGCGCCTCGGCCACGTCCATCCCCCAGCCCGTGACCGCGTTGAGCAGTTCGACCAGGGGGAAGTTGCCGAAAAACATGAACGGCATGACGCAGACCCCGGCGCAGTTGCCCACCTGGAGGTAGGCCGAGGCGGTTGCGCTCATCGGGCCCTTGCCGCTGTAAACGTAGCGTTCGAACTTGTCGATGCGCAGCTCGGGGTAGGGCGCGTAGGCGCCGGGGCCGCCCTCGAGGCGCGCCATCGGGGCGGCGGTGTGCCGGCCGGGGGTGGGGTCGCACACGAAGCCGGTGCCGCGGCTGGGGAGAAACAAGGCGTTGTGCAGGCCGGGCTCCTGTCCGCCGACGTGCATGGCGCAGGCCTCGGCGCCGCCGCCGATTTTGATCGCGGCCGCCTTCACGCCGTCGGCCAGCACATCGCCGATGCCCTCGCGGCGGATCACCCGGTCGAGCAGGGCGACCATGGCGGGGCCGTTGCCCCAGGTGATGCGGATGCCGTCGGTGTCGGCGTCCGTCAAGATGCCTTTTTCGTAGCACTCCATGGCGAAGGCCAGCACATGCCCGGCCGAGATGGTGTCCAGGCCGCTGCGGTTGCACATGTCGTGCAGCTTGATGATGGTCTCCAGGTCGTCGCAGAGGCACAGCGGCCCGAAGGCGCCGATGGTTTCGTACTCCGGCTTGTGCACTTCGCCCACGGGGTACTTCCCGCCGGTGACCTCGCAGATGCCGCCGCAGGAGATGGGGCAGCTCGCGCACCCGTATTTGCGGGTCTGATGGCGGATGACGGCATCGCCGTCGGCAACCTGCCGCACCGTCGGGAAGGCTTGCTCGCCGGCGAGCTGCCAGTTCTTTATCGGGGCGGCGCCGCCGGCGACGAGGGCCTGCGTGAAGCCGCAGGTCCCGTGCTTCATCAGGGCCTGGGCCATGCCGGGCAGGTCGCGGGCCTGCTGCGCGAAGGCCTTGGTGAGGCGGCCGAGCTCGGCGGCATCGGCGACAGGGACCTTCGCGTGCCCGCGGACGGCCACCGCCTTGAGCTTTTTGGACCCCATCACCGCGCCCACGCCGGAGCGTGCGGCGATGCGGCCGCGGTCGTTGACGATGCCGGATATCCGGGACAGCCGCTCGGAGGCCGGGCCGATGCAGGCCACGCGGATCTTGGGGTCCCCGAACTCCTTTTGAATGGTGGCCTCGGCATCGAGGCTGTCGAGGCCCCACAGGCGGGCGGCATCCCGGATCTCGATGCGACCGTCCGCGATCCAAAGAAACACGGGAGCGTCCGCGGCGCCGGAAACGAAGACCGCGTCGAAACCCGCGGCCTTGAGCTCGCTGCCGAAGTAGCCGCCGGCGTTGGCATCGCCCCAGCCGCCGGTGAGCGGCGACTTGCAGCAGGCCATGTAGCGGCCGCCGGTGGGGGCCTTGGTCCCGGTGAGAGGGCCGGCCGCCAGCCCCAGAGTGTTTTCGGGGCCGAGCGGGTCGACCTGCTTGGCCTGGCGCTCGAACAACATGCGCACCCCGAGGCCGTAGCCGCCGATGAATTCGCGGGCCGTGCGGTCCGAAAGCGTTTCGATGCTGACGGATCCGTTGGTCAGGTCGACCAAAGCGAGTTTTCCCATGTAACCGCCGGGCATGAGCGAATCTCCTTCTTGAGAAGAGTGTCTGAACTATACTTGCTTGACGTTTGTTTGACAAGCCTGAACCCCGCAGCGCCTGCTGCGTAGCTTTTCAAGATGCGGTCAATTGCCGAAGCCCCGAAGGCTCTTGTAGTTGCCTCGAAAAAGGTTATTATGTCCTGAAACGCCGCACCCTGCTTGTTTCCCCGGGGGCTTCCCCTGGCGGGAGATTTCCGGAACCGCGAGGCGACCATGTTTAAGTTTTTCGAATTTTTCCGCAGGAACCGAACCGCCGAATGCGATTCGCTGGAGGATTCGGTCTTTCACCGGAAGTACGCCAGTTTCAAAGAGCTGCTGCTGGCCAACAACCGCGCGCTGGAGATCATCGCCGACCTCGAACACACGATCTACCAGGACAAGCCCTTCACCTACATGTACGCCGTGTCGCAGACGGAGTCGCTGAGCGTGGAAGTCGACACGATCGTGCAGGAACTCAACGCGATGTCCGGCAACCGATACCCGGAGCTGGCGGATGCATCGCGCCGCATCTCGGAGAAGATTTTTTCCGAGTTGTTGCGCAAACGGAACTTCGAGGACACCAGCTTCGTTCTGCCCATCGAGCGGCTGAGTCTTGAAAACGCCCCGGAGGTGGGCGGAAAGGCCGCCAACCTCGGAGAGGTCTGCAACCGGGCGCATCTGCCGGTGCCCCCGGGGTTCGCCATCACGGCTTACGGCTACCAGTTGTTCCTGGACTACAACGAACTCCCCGAACTCATCCAGCGTAAGCTGAAAAACCTCGACATCAACCACACGGATGCGCTTATGGAGGTGAGCCAGGAAATCCAGAACCGGATCATGGACGCCGACCTGCCGTCGGATTTGGAAGGCTCCATCCTGCAGGCGGCGCGGGATTTGCGGGAGCAGCTTCAGCGCGATATCAAGCTTTCCGTCCGCAGCAGCGCCACCAGCGAGGACTCGGAAGCCAGCTTTGCCGGGCAGCACTCCACGGTGCTCAATGTCAGCGAAAACAATCTAATCGAAGCCTACAAGGAGGTGGTCGCCAGCACGTTCAGCCCGCGCGCGATCTACTATCGCCGGCGCCGCGGCTACCGCGACCAGGACGTGAACATGAGCGTCGCCTGCATCGTCATGATCCACGCCAAGGTGAGCGGCGTCATGTACACCGTCGACCCCAACGACAGCCGGCATTCCGTGATCATGATCAGCGCGGTGTGGGGCCTCGCGGCGGACGCGGTCGAGGGATCCGTCCCCACCGATTTCTTCCAAGTCAACAAAAAAACCCGCGCGGTGGAGACGGCGGACGTGGCGCTCAAGCAGCGCCGGCTGCGTCCGGACGCGGCCGACGGCGTCAGCGAGGAGCCGCTGCCGGAAGAGCTTCAACAGGCGGCGTGCCTCACCGCGAACGAAATCGGCCTGCTGGCCGACTACGGCTTGAAGCTTGAAAAGCACTACGGCCATGCCCTGGACATTGAGTGGGCCATCGGCCAGGACGACCGGCTGTACATCCTGCAGGCGCGCCCCTTGAAGCGCTCCCAGCGCTACGAGACCGAAGCGGCGGACCCCGCCGCCGTGCCGGAGCCGGCCGCCGCCTTCACCCAGCCGGTCATCCTCAAGGGGGGCCAGACCGCCAGCGACGGAGCCGCATCCGGATTTGCCTACATCATCCAGTCGGATCACATGCTGCATCACATCCCCGAGGGGGCCGTCGTCGTTGCGCGCCAGACCTCGCCGCGCTACGTCCCGCTCATGGGACGGATCCGGGCCTTCATTGCGGACGTCGGCAGCGTCACCGGGCACATGGCCTCCGTCGCCCGCGAATTCCGGATTCCCACCCTGGTGGGCGTCGGCAACGGTACGGCGCTGATCCCCCACGGCGAAGAGATCACGGTGGACGCCTCCAAGCGCGTGGTCTACCGGGGGCGGGTGGAAGCGCTCTTGACCGAAAAGAAGGCCGTGAATCCCATGCGGGACAGCCCCACCTACAACCTCATGAAATCCGTTCTCAAGCGCATCGCCCCGCTCAATTTAACGGACCCCCAGAAGGACGACTTCCACCCGAACGGCTGCCGGACGCTGCACGACATCATCCGCTTCGCACACGAGATGTCCATGCGGGAGATGTTCCGGATCAGCGACAGCCTGGCGCCGGACGAATGCGCAGCGGTTCCGGTGCGGGCCTACCTGCCGATGAAAATCCTCGCCGTGGATCTGGGAAACGGCCTTCGCCCGGGCCGGGCCGGCGCCCATGCCGAACTGGAGGATGTGACCTCGGTCCCGTTCCGCGCTCTGCTGAAGGGCATGAAACACGAGGGGGTGGACTGGTCGCGGGACACGGGGATCAGCTGGGGCGGGTTCGCCTCCATCGTGGCCCAGACCGCGATTCGCGACCCCATGACCGAGGGCCGCATGGGCGCGCCGAGCTACGCCCTGCTCGGGGGGCGTTATCTCAACTTCAATTCGCGCCTGGGCTACCACTTCACCACGATCGACACGTTCTGCGGGCCGGAGGTGAACGACAACTACATCACCTTTTACTTCAAGGGCGGGGCGGCCGATATCGGCCGGCGGTCGCGCCGGGCGCTCATGATCGCCCAGATTCTCAAGCAGCTGGGGTTCAAGGTCGAGCAGAAAGGCGACATGGTTCGGGGGGAGATCAAGAAGTACCAGGAGGGGCTGCTGGTGGAGAAGCTCGATCTGCTGGGCCGCCTGCTGGGCACCGTCCGGCTGCTGGACATGCACCTGGCGGAGGACCGCCAGGTGGACTGGTATGTGGAGCAGTTCATGCGGGGCAACTACCAGTTCGCGGCGGCGCGGGCCTGATTGCGAAAGGACTCCTGGATATGCGGTGGGCGATCTCGGGTTGCCGAAACGCGCTGAGGAAACGACATGTGTGGCTGGGCATCGCCGCAGCGGCGCTGTCCATGGGCGCACTGCCCGGTGCAGCCGACATCGCCTCCGGCGGGCTGGCCGCGCAGACATTGTCCTGGTCGTACGCCTCGTTTCAGGCCGAGCGACTGGGGGGCAACGTCACTGCAGATGTCCGAATCGCCACGCTGCCCGTTGCAGCAGAGCAGGCCGCCTTTATGCCCAGCCCGAAAGGGGAGCCTTCCCGGGTTTCGGGCCCGGACGTGGTGAAGCTCTCCATCCACATCCGGATCGACATCATCGGCCGGGGGCCCCTGGAAGTGGAGAACCACATCTGGTTCGACCCGGGGGACGGCACGCCGCTTTTCCTCGTGCGCACCCGCTCCGGCCTCGACGATTATTACCAGCAGTTTCGTTTCACCCGGGAAGGCGTTTTCCGGCGCCAGCGCGAGCCCGCGTCCGCCGCCGAGGCGGCCCGGCCGCCTGAATCCTGGACCAAGCGCGGAGAGAATTTTTACGCCTTCCCGCCGGCTGAAACGAACTGCCGTCCGGTGCTGGAGACCTCCACGATGATTTACCTTCTCTCCGCATCCGCTGCGATGGAAACCCACGTCACGGGTCCGCTGTGCGTGTTCCACAAACGGCAGTTTCACCGCGTGAGTTTTCAGGCCGCACTCGAGGAGCCGGTCGGGTTCGATTATCTGGAGAAAAAGGGGAGGGGCGAAACCCGGCGAGCCGGAACGGCGCCGGCGCGAGTGCTCCGGATCGAATCCCGGCCGATCGGTTCCTACCGCGGGCAGGTGGAAGACTTCTTCAGAGACGGCACGCTGCTGGCGTTGAGCCTTGACGGAAGCCTGCCCCTGATGGCAAGCTGCGAAATACCGCTGATCGGCCGGGTGGAAATGAAGCTGAAGGAGATTCACCTCAAATGAAACGCCGCC
>Ga0316600_10001150_pt1 | contig 12171 bp, 9 predicted proteins | sample OWC_soil_day5_CT_FD_207652 | JGI IMG/M metagenome (GOLD analysis project Ga0316600, IMG submission 207652) | Wetland soil microbial communities from Old Woman Creek delta, Ohio, United States - OWC_soil_day5_CT | ecosystem: Environmental > Terrestrial > Soil > Wetlands | place: USA: Ohio...
AAGACCCTGCAGGATTACTTCGGCAACAGACGGCCGGTCATTGGTTTTTCCTACCTGGCCGGGCGAACAGACCTTTTCACCCTTGCCCAGGAGCTTAGAGAAGAGGGGTCTTTCACGATTCTCGCAGGCCCCCAGGCGGACGTCGACTTCGCGGGGGAGAAGGGGTGGCAGGATCATCCTCATTATTTCCAAGGGCTTTCGTCTTGCTTTTCCATGGCCCTGCACGGACCGGCCGAACACATTCTTCCTCTCCTGAAGCATCCGATAGATCAAAAACCATCCTCTGATCCGGGCCTCATCAACGCCACTTCTATCTGGAACGAGCAATTCCTGACAAAGGTCCATTGGGACAATCTCTACAGGCTAAGGGACGGCGCGCTCACTCCTTTGCCCGTCACAACAGGTCAAGTGCTCCAGCAGATCGGTTGCCCTCACGCGAGTCAAACACGAACGATCGAGATCGACTACCCTGTCGCCTTCAGGAAGAACGAGAAAGACAAACTGCAGCTTTCCTTGAAAGGGTGCAGCTTTTGCGACGTGGCAATCGACAAAGGGTTTCACGGGGTTTTGAGCCTCGATGGGGTTCTGCAACAGATTCTGAGACTCCCTGAACGCGAAGACGGCCGCAAAATCCCTTTTGAGCTGATCAATGAAAACGCCGTCCCAGGCCTTCCAGCCCTTCTGGCCGGGGTTCGAGCCAAGGGGATCCGCCTCTCCCAGATCAACCTTACCCTGCGTGCGGATTGGTTTGTCCTGGCAGAAAAGATTCTCAGGGAAGCGCTCGCTCTGGCCGACGCCTTGGATGTTCGGATCCTTTTGGGTTCCATGGGCTTCGAATCTTTCGACGACCGCATTCTTTTTAACCTTCACAAAGGCCTCGACGTGGAGACAAACCTGAGAGCCGTGAAACTCACGCGGGAGCTCAAGAACGAGTTTCCCCGTCAATGGGCCTATGCCCGGCGGGAAGGCGCGGTTCACGGCTTCATACACCCCACACCCTGGGACACCACCGAAACAGAATCAAACAACAGCAGGATCATTGCTCTCTACGGGTTGTTAAATGATATTCTCCCGGACCGCAGCGTCCCGCTGATCATCCATCATGCCTCGGCACTGGGGGATTGGGCCAGAGAGATCGAAAAGAGAGAAAACATCCAGTTCAAGCGGGAGGGATCGACCATCGGATGGTGGCAGGTGGGAGACCGGTATATCATTTGAAATGCTTATTTGGAGTATTGGAGTGAGGCAGTAAGCGAGAATTGGAGTAATGGAGTTTTGGACAAACAGTTTCATCTCTTTACCATTGCTCCAGTACTCCAGGGGTTTCATACTTCTCAATCTCAATGAAGGAGCAAAATCATGAGAGTGAAGATTGACTACGATCTGTGTATGGGGGACAGAAACTGCAACAAGGTTTGCCCGGAGGTCTTTCAGTACGATGAGGACAAACTCGTATCCCAGGTTCTCGTGGATGCGGTCCCCAAGCATCTCGAGGCTCTGGTGGAAAAAGCCGCCAGTGAGTGCGCACCCGGAGCGATCGTTGTCCTGGAATAACCTTGCTCACTCCGTCATGATCTTCACTTTCCACGCTCTCTGACCGGACTTGAAAGAAACGTGGTCCTTTCCGATGTCGGTCACTGAAACCCCTTCAATCATCCCGCCGGTCCGCACAATGACCCCGTTGATCAAGGCAAAGCGGCTCTCCGGGACATCAGCCCAGACAATGGCCTGGAGCTCGAATTCCGGATCTTGGGCGGAGGGACCCTCCTCTTGACCCGCAGTGGGATCAGGGGGGCTCTGCTTTTCTTTCTTGGGCGGGGTTTTGGATGGCGTGGGAGAGGCTGTTTCACTGCGCTGTCGCCTGTCCTCCAAAACCGGCTTTTTATCTTTTACCACTGGTTTTGAAGACAATAGGTTTGACTTCACCGCCGCAGTGGACGAATCGGGAATCAGGAAGGGTTTGTAACTCAACCCCAACCACAGCAAGATCCCCAGGGTCAAGAGGGGCAGGAGGACGATGAACAGTCTCTGAGTCGCCCAGCTTTTTTTGTACTTTTCCCGGACGGCTTTCCTGGCATCGAGTTTCTTCGATATCAGCGGGGTTTCGCTCGTCTGCACCGACTCGTTTTCGACTCTTCTCAATGCTTTCAGGATAGCGCTCACGGGTGGGACCTCATGTTACCATGATGCATCAAGTTCACGACCCTTGACTCAAGGAGTTTTTTAGCAACCTGCTAATACGTGAGACGGGGAATAGTGAGTGCCGCTTTTTTATTGTAAAGAGCGATTTTGGTCAGGGGTCCTACCACCCCGTCCACCTGGATTCCGTGGATTCGTTGCACCTGTTTGATCGCCCTTGCGGTCTTGTCGTCATAAATCGGGGTGATGTCCAGGTCCTCGTAGCCCAGCTCGTGCATGAACCTCTTCAGAGTCAGGACAGAGTCACCCGAATTCTGAGAGGACAGGGTCCCGGGCAAGTTAAGGAAATCCTTCCAGGCCACGTAAGCCACGCATGACCAGTACGAGGTCAGCTGATCCCTGTCCACCTGGATGCCTTCCTCCACCGTTCCCCCGAGGAGAACCGCCTCCTCCTCGTTGGTTTTGGCAAGGGTCAGATATCGGGGAGTGCCTCCTCCCTGGAGATAGAACTCCAGCACAGCCGGCAGATTCAACTTGAGAAGGAAGTCAAAATCTCTTTCCACACGCTGGATCAGAAGCCCGTTTTGTCTGGCCGCCACTTTGAAATAGGCCTGATCGTCCTCCATATCGTTGAGGAGCGGGCTGTTCTCGGGAGTCCCTGACCAGAGATCGATGAGCGCTTTCATGGCGAGCGTCCGCGAGGAACGGCGGTTGACCTTTGCCAAGACTCCTCCAAGATCCGAAACGGCTAAGGGGGATAACTGCTGGCGTGATTTCGGCCCTGCGCCTCCCTCTCTGTCTTCCTGGCTCAGCCCCAGGCTTTCCTGGGCCATGGCAAACGCGCCCCCACTCGGCTGGGGTTTCGTCTGGGGGTCGACCTTCTTGGTCACCTTGGGTTTTTCGATCTCTCCGGACTCGATCAGGCTGTTGAGCTTCAGGTCCACAGAGCGATGAATGATGAGGAATAAAGAAGCCAGATAAAGAACGGCCACAAAAACGCCGAGGAGCAAGCCCATGGGCAGAGACAGTCTCTTACTCCTCAGCACGCTCAGGCCCTTCACATACCCTCGTGCCGCCAGTTCCCTGATCGAGGCGCTGGCAATGGGGCCTGTGATCTTTTTCCGGTTCAACCCGTAAGCGGTCAAAAGGGCTCGATCGCAGGAGATGTTGATCAGCCTGGGGACACCGCCTGAGTATCTGTAAATCGCCCGGAAGGCCCCTCGCGTAAAGCGGACTTGCGCTTTTTGGGAGGCCACCTGAATGCGGTGGTCGATGTACTCCTTGGTCTCTTTGTAGGTGAGTGGGGTCAGGTAGCAGGTCAGGGTGATTCGCTGGCCCAGATGACGGAGTTCAGGGGAATCAAGCATCTCCCCCAGTTCAGGTTGGCCCATCAGAATGATCTGGATCAATTTGCTCGTCGTCGTCTCGATATTGGAAAGAAGTCGAAGTTGCTCCAGAACATCCTTGTTCAGATTCTGAGCCTCATCGATAATGAGAACCACCTTAGTGCCCTCCATCTTTTTGTTCATCAGGAAGGCGTTCAGCGTGTCGATGAGTTCCTTGGCACTGCTCCCGCTGGAGTCAACTCCGAACTCGTCGTTGATGGCTTTCAAGAGCTGAAGGGAATCGAGCTTCGGATTGAAGATGTACGCGGCTTCGGTGTGCTCATCCAGATTTTCGAGCAGGGCCCTCGCCAGCGTGGTTTTGCCGGTCCCCACTTCGCCTGTGATCTCGACAAACCCTTCCCCTTGTGAGATGGCGTAAACCAGGTGCGCCATAGCCTCCTCATGACTGCGGCTGAGATAGAGGTAGGCCGGGTTGGGCACCAGCTGAAAGGGTCTCTCTTTGAATCCGTAAAAGCTATTGTACATGGACTGGTCTCTTGGAATTCATCACCCTGAACTTGTCATTGAATATTGAACATCAAAGTAGATCTTCGGGTTTCTAAGACAATGACCATTGGTGAATGTTCAAATGATCAATGTTCAATGACTAGGCCCACCTTCCGGGTATCACATGATTGCAGAATTTGCAATGCCCCTTGTTCAAGTTGACCTGCCTAAGCAGGTAACCGTTTCTTTGCACAAGGATTCTCCCGCACTTCGGGCAATAGGTGTTGCAGCCCTGGTGGCCGGGTACATTGCCCAGGTAGACATAATGGATCCCTTCCTTCAGGGCCACATCTCTCAGTTTTTCCAATGTTGCAACGGGTGTCGGAGGCAGCCGCGTGAGCCGGTACTGGGGAAAGAACCGGAGCAGGTGAAGAGGATAGTCCGGACCCAGCTCCTTCAAAATCCATCCGCACATTCTCTTGATCATTTCGGGGTCTTCCACATAGGTCGGCACCACCAGCGTGGTTATTTCGAGCCAGACTTCCTGCTCGTGGAGGATCTGCAGCGTGTTGAGCACGGGCTGCAGCGTTCCGCCGTTCAGGGATCGATAGATGCGATCATCGAAAGATTTGAGATTGATGTTCGCACCGTCGAGGACTTTGCAGAGCTTAAGGAGAGGCTCACGATTGACGTACCCGTTGGACACAAGTACATTCTTGAGCCCGGCCTCTTTGCCCAGCCTTGCCGTATCAGCCATGTACTCGTAATACGTGATGGCCTCCGAATAGGTAAAGGCAATCGAAGGGCTTTCCCTTTTGAGAGCTTCACGAACGACATCGTGTGGGAACAGTTCCGTGGACTGAACTTCCTCGGGTTTTTTCTGCGAGATTTCCCAATTCTGGCAATTCAGACACCTGAAGTTGCAGCCCGTGGCGGCGATGGAAAAGATCGAAGTGCCCGGATGGAAGTGATTGAGAGGCTTTTTCTCGATGGGGTCCACGTGCACGGAGCAGGGGTTGCCATATGCCAGAGAATAGAGCTTACCGTCAATATTGACCTTGGATCGGCAAACGCTGCGATCCCCCGGTTCCAGAAGGCAGAGATTGGGACACACCTGGCACTGAACGTTCTTACCGTCCGATGTGTAGTCAAAGCCTTCAATGGACCACTTCCAGGGCTTTGCGGGCGCATCACCCCTGAAAATTTCACCCCGGATACTCTCCCCCTTGGTCTGGCCAAAGCAGAGCCCGCTGCCGGTACATAGAAATCCCGAAACGCCCAGCCCCAGGGTCTTCAGAAATTCTTTACGGGTCATGCTCATGAAGCGCTCCGCCCGCGCTGAAAGAGTACAATGATGTTACTTGAAATTTTGATGAGAATCAAAAAAAGTATGGCCGTCTGGATGCCAAGCAGAGGGATGAGGATCGCTCCCGTGGCGAGGGTCCCCACCGCAGCGCCCGCGAAATCCGCCGCCAGGCACCCGGCCGCTGGGCTTTCTTTTTCACCGATAAGGCCTGCGGCAAGAGGAAATTGACACCCGCAAAAAAAGGAGAAGACAAACCCATAACCCAGGAAATAAGCTTCCGGGATATCCCCTTCGGAAAAACTGATTCCAACAAAGAATACCACCAGAAGGCTGAAGAGAACGATCTCAGAAACAAAAAAAGGAATCCATCCCCTCCCCCTGAAGAGGCTGCCAAAGAGGGCGCCGGGGAGCAAGCCCATCAGGAAGGCGGTCACAATGGCTCCGAGCTTCAGGTAGATGTACCCGTACATCACCTGGAACGTAAAGATCACCAACATCTCGACGCCCATGTTCGCCAGCCCTGTGGTAAAAAGCACGTACTCCTCCCTGCGCAGGAAGATCAGGTACAGGACCGTGAGTCCCAAGCACACGACGCCGAAGAGTTTGGGTGAGGAGCCGTGCTTGGCGAACCACTCCTGAAATAACGCGGTCATGATCCTCGGCTCAAAGTCGGTATTGGCCGGAGCCTTCGGGTCCAGACTTTTCTGCAGTCCTTCTATTCGCTCCTTCGTCACATTGCCGTGAAAGAACCCCTCCACGTAGGACGTGGTTACGGATTTCAGGGCGAGCCGGGCGGGCACGTCGGTCCACAGTTCACCGTCCGTGCAGAGAAAATGGGCCTTCTCCCCCGGAAGAATCAGCACGCTTCGAAAATGTTGTTTTGCCGTGTTGTAGAGCATGGAAAGCTTGCTCCTCTGAATCTCGCTCAGGTAGTTGGGCGAGTAGTCCAGAGTGAAGGAAAAAATTCCATTCTTTTGAAGGACCTTCTTAACCAGCGAAAAAAACTCGGAGGTAAAAAACCGGTTGAGCTGAAAGGTGTCAGGCTCAGGGAGATCCACGACAATAGCGTCATACTTCTTGGAAGCCCCTTTGATGTAGTGCCGCCCGTCGTCATGGATGATGGCAAGAGACGGGGACTGGGTAATCAGACCGAGCTCCTGGGCAACCTTTGTAAGATTCGGATCCAGTTCCACGTACTCCACTGAAGACGGCCCATACTTGCAGACCTCTGGGAGCGTTTCCCCCAAGCCTCCGGATACCAGAAGAACACTTTTCACCTCTTCCAGCTGGCTCAAGGCATAGTGGATTTTCTCCTCGCTGCTCACAATGTCCGCATCGGAATAGAAAGGGATCCCTGATTCCCAGAAGGTGACCTGCGGACCTTCCTTGCTGATCACGATTCTGCCATAGGGCGACTCTACATATCGAAGGATCTCTCCGTATTGTGAGGACAGAGTGACCTTCTCAAAATGGCTGTTGAGGGAAAACAAGCAGAAAAGCCCGGTGAGCACAAGGGTCAAGAAAAACAGCACCCATCGCCGAAAGGCAAGAAAAAGGATAAGGACTGCCGCAATCAGAAGCCCTGAAGTGATCGCAACGGTCACGAAGGGGGTGAAGGAGTAAACGAGGAAAAAGCTGAACAGGATTCCACCCGCGATATCACCGATGCTGTCCGTAATATAAAGGCCTCCGGACGTGAAGCTCTCCCACCGTTCGTTCAGCACCCTCAGGGCATTCGGGAGGATGTACCCAAGCAGCAGGCAGTAGGGCGCAATGGTGGCGAAGATGTAGACAGCCATTGGATTGAATCCAGGCGATGCCCCATGCACAAAAACGCTTTCTCTGAAAGTGCGGATCAGAATGAGTTGAGGGAGCGGCCACAAGGCGAGAAAGCCGGAGAGGAGGGTAAAGACCGTCACGGAAGGCCAGCGAAGGGCTTTTGCCATGAAACTTCCAAGGCCGGAGAGCAGCAACCAAGAGAAGAGGACAAGGGAGATGGTGATCTCATTGCCATGGAACTGGGACAGGAACTCGCGCACGGTCACCAATTGGACCGCAATGGAAGAAACGCCGGTACCTACGATCGCCCACAGGATGAATAGTTTGACATGCCTTTTCACGCCGGTGTCTTGCTCCCAGAATGCGTTCCTGAAATGATCTCCCTAGGGCGCCTCCTCGGCTTTGTCTTGCGTGTCACTCTTCTTCAAACGCCTGAACCTGATACGTGTGGACTTCGAGTTTGTCATGGGCCCAAGCGTCTCCAGCCAGCCCGGCCTTGAGACAAAGATGGGTCAAAAAGTCTTTCCTGTTGGGAAGCTGCTCCCAGACCTGCGGGAGAAAGGTGGCCTGATGATATCCTCTGCGAAGGATCAAGCCGTCGGTCCCAGGTCTCAGCTTGGCAAGGAGATCATTGGCATCGGTATAAGGGAGCGGCTTCGGTTCTGTGAGAATGCTCACCTCAACCCTGATTTTTTCAAACTCGTTCTGGCTGAGGGGGCTGAATCGCGGATCTCGAAAGGCTGCGTTCATCGCATTGACCCTCACCCCCTCGATCAAAGATTCCTGGGGAATGATGTGACCGATACACCCTCGCAGCGCGCCGTTAATGGTCAGGGTCACGAAGGTCCCGCGCCTTTCCTGGAATTTCGGGGAACTCGCTGACTCCGGCTCGCTCTTGTCCTTGCTATTGAAAAGGGCTTTTTGAATAGTCTTTCTGGCTGTCTCCACAAGGCGCTTCCCTTCCGCTTCGGTCAGTTTGTCCGTTTCGCTCATCGCCCCCTCCTTCAGCTTTTCTATGATCCTGTGCGTTCCCTTTTCTTCGGCACCGGCTCCCACCCCAGTCGCGAATACAAGAACGCACAACGTGAGGATAATCGAGTAAGAACATGCCACGCTATGAGAGGTTTCAGTAGGTCCCATCCGCTCGCCCCCTTATATATTTTCCCCTGATTCCAAAGAGTTTGTCAAAAACATTCGTTGAGGTCTCAACTTCTCCATAAATTAGGGAGAAGTTGAACATCCCAAATCCGAAGCACGAAATCCGAAACAAGCACGAAGCTCAAATGGCCAAAATCCGAAACGAAACCCATGGGAAGCATAGGTCTGTGTTTGTTTTGGTCATTCGGATTTTGGATTTTGAATGCTTGCCCGCCTGGGCCGGTGAATTTCGGGTTTCGGACTTCTAATTTTGAATTTTGTTGCAAGCAACCGCCTGTCTTGCATTCTGCATCAACTACACAAGGCGGTACACGGGGGTTTCCAGATGCGTCCTCTTGCACCGGGGGCAGCGGCTTGGTCGGGTAAGGCGTTTTCTTTTTTCAAACACATAACCGCAGGACATGCAGCCGAAAGGGAGCACCACGAGCTTTCTTTTTTGTGCTGTTGCAGACAGGACAATGTGCGGCAGATGTTCATAGACTTCTTTTTCTCGGATGCCAACGGCCCGTGAGATCTCCCTGGCGGTCATCTCCTTCTCGTTCAAGAGTAGGAACATGTTTTGGCGGATGGTTTGAGAACGGCCTTCGCTGCTCATGATCCTCTTTCCGGGAAGGGTCTCCCTTTCATCAATTTCTGAGCCAGCAGCGCCGCCTCCCATATCGCTTCGTATCCGGTGCACCTGCACAAGTTCTCAGAAAGAGCGACCTTGATCTCCTCTTCAGTCGCCCCCGGCTTATTTTTGAAAAGGGCGTAGAGCCTCATGATAAACCCTGGGGTGCAGAACCCGCACTGAACCGCACCTGCCCTGAGAAAAGCTTCTTGTATGGGATGGAGACTCCCTTCTGGATCAGCCAGTCCCTCTATCGTCAGGACCTCGATGCCGTTTAGTTTTTCCTTTCCCCTCAAGGTGCAGGCTTTGACCGCCTCTCCGTTCACCACCACCGTGCAACTTCCGCATGCGCCATAGCCGCATCCTTCCTTGGCTCCGGTGAGGTCGAGAGCCTCCCTCAGGATATCGAGCAGGCTTTTCTTTGCCACATAGGGGACCGTGCGCCGAGCACCGTTCACTGTGAGGGTGATCCATTCACTCACTTCAGAACCTCCAGGATATCTTCGGCTAACACGGGAAGACGGAAGAAATCGTGACCCGTCGCATCGTAAAGGGCGTTCACAATGGTCGGTGCCACAGCCACCATGGGGTGTTCTGCAACGCACCGCGCACCAAAGGGTCCCCTCTGCTCCGGGGTTTCGGCCAAAATTATCATCTGTTTTTTCGGAATGTCATGGATTCGAGGCATTTTGTATCGCACCCACGTGGCATTAGTCATTTTCCCTTGCTCGGAGAATTCGATTTTTTCCTTCAGGGTCTGGCCGACCCCCATGACCACGCCGCCCACAATCTGCCCTCGGATCATCTGAGGGCTGATGACCCGGCCGACGTCAAAAGAGGAAATGAACTGATCGATGATCACCTCCCCGGTCTTCTTGTCCACCCTCAATTCACACCCCTGGCACCCGAAGGTCCATGTGCCGCCGGCTGTTCCCATGCCGAATTTAGGGTCCGGTTCCACATAACCGGGAAGCCTGTCCCCTGCGGTCGCTTCCGCGACTTCACCGACTGTGAGCCCGTTCCCATACATGTATCCCCTGGCCAGATCTTTGACTGCTACTTTCCGGTCAGGGTCTGTTTTCAGAAACACGCTTTCGCCGTCATACTCCAGACCGCCTGCAACGACCCCTAGCACGGTGGCCGCGTTCTCTTTCAGCACCCGGATTGCTTCTTCCGCAGTTTTGAGAATGGCGTTGCCTCCGCGATAGGTAAACATGGAGGCCACAGTCTGCCACTCCCAGGGCGAGTGCTGGGTGTCCACCTCACGATACACGGAAACACGATCCAGGGGAATGCGAAGCGCCTCTGCAGCAATCTGCCTCATGGCCTGCTGCGCCCCCTGCCCCATCTCAATGCCGCCCAGATTGACGTGGACGCTCCCATCCGAGCAAAACTTGATCTGGCAGCACGACGAGGCGTTCGGAGCCCCTTTGGGCGACTTCATCATGGACGCCACCCCGCGGCCGTAGAGGTATCTTTCGTCTTCCTCAGGTTTGGGACGACTGAAAAACTCCTTTTCCACGTTTTGGAGGCACCTGAAGAGGTCCCCGTTGTGATCACGGATGGTTTCTCCCAGCGAATTCCTTCTTCCTTCACAGAGAAAGTTTTTCCGGCGCAGCTCAAGAGGAGAGAGGCGCAACCTGCGCGCCATCATGTCCACGAGGCGTTCGGAGATGAAGCATCCCTCAGGGTGACCATAGCCCCGGTAGGCCCCCACCGGCGGGGTGTTGGTGTAAACTCCGTAGGAGTCCACGTGGCAGTGCTCGATTGCATAGGGGCCGACACAGTTGTGCCCTGCAACCGTGACGATGTTCGTGGCGGCGTCTCCGTATGCGCCGTCTGAAAAGTAAAGCTCCGCCTGGAAAGCCGTGAATATGCCGTCTTTCCTCGCTCCGAGCCTGGCTCGCGCTTTCATCCCGCGACCGAGCACCGTGCTTGTCATGACCTCTTTGCGGCTGCAAATGTAACGGACCGCGTATCCGGGCACCGCTCTTGCCACGCAGGCCACCATGGGCTCAATCGTGACATCCGACTTTCCTCCAAAGCCTCCACCCAGGTACAGGACGTGCACACGGACATGCGCGTGGGGAAGTTCGAACATCTCGGCCACGGTTTGCTGAACCGCAAAGGGAGCCTGAGTGCTGGCCCAGATCTCCACTCGATCCTTCCCTTCCCAACGGCAAATGGCGCCATGGGGCTCCATAGCAGAGTGGGCGCTCAGCGAAAACTCAAACTCCCCCTCTACGGAGACCTCGGCCTCTTTGAAGCCCGCACCAATGTCCCCTTTCCTCAATCTGTAGTGGTGGAAGATGTTCGTCCCCGGCTCGGGGAAATAGTGTCCAAGGTGGCGATACTCACCGAGCCGTTCGTGGATCAAGACCGCCTTGTTGCGGGCCGCTTCCACAGGGTCCAGAACTACAGGAAGCGGATCATAGGCCACCTTGATCTTTGGGACAGCTTTCCTCGCGTGATCCAGGGTGTCTGCAACCACCGCTGCCACCGGTTCGCCGCCGTGTCTCACCTTATCCACAGCCAGAGGGCGCTGATCGTAGAACCCGGCCGCTGAAAAGTAAATGGGGCAGTCCTTTCCTGTGACGACTTTGACCACCCCTTCGCTTCTTTCGGCTTCAGAGGTGTCCACGGACTGAATCCGGGCATGGGCAAATTCCGGCCTGAGAATCTGAGCGTGAAGCATCCTGGGCAATTTGAGGTCGGCCACGTACTGAGCCGCGCCCGTCACCTTCGCATACCCGTCCGTTCGTTCGAAGCTCTTCCCTATGTACTGGAAGTTCATCCTCATCGCTCCCGCCTTAGGACCCTTTTTCTTCTCTGCGATAGGGCTTCAGCAGGCCGGCCGGCACAGAGGCCTTTCTGGAAACGCTCACCAGAGCTACAATGGTCAGGAGATAAGGGATCATGAGGAACACATGGAAAGACAGCCTGAATCCCAGGCCCTGAAGCCTGAGCTGAAGCCCGTCCAGGCACCCGAAGATCAGGGCGCCCAGCGTTCCCTTCACTGGATCCCAGTTTCCAAAAATCACCATGGCAATGGCTACCCACCCCCTCCCGCCGATCACGTCGATGAGAAACATGTTCTGATGGGCCAGAGTGAGGAATGCCCCGCCTATGCCCATGAGCGCCCCGCCGGCCACAAGGCAAAGCGTGCGGGTCAAGACGACATTGACGCCCACGGTGTCCGCCACAATGGGGTTTTCACCGACTGTTCGGATCTTGAGCCCCACGTTGGTATTGTAGAGGAGGATGGAAATAGCCGGAACAAGGAGCCAGGCGATGTAGGTGAGCGTGTACTGTTTGAAAAGCCCCGGCCCGATGATCGGGATATCCGA
>Ga0316600_10001151_pt1 | contig 12170 bp, 9 predicted proteins | sample OWC_soil_day5_CT_FD_207652 | JGI IMG/M metagenome (GOLD analysis project Ga0316600, IMG submission 207652) | Wetland soil microbial communities from Old Woman Creek delta, Ohio, United States - OWC_soil_day5_CT | ecosystem: Environmental > Terrestrial > Soil > Wetlands | place: USA: Ohio...
CGCTGACGGGCGATCCGTTGCTGGTGCGCTCGGGGCAGGGCCTGGCGCCCACCGATGCGGCGCTGGCCATGCTGGAGCCGGCGTCCCGGCTGCTGCGCGAGGCCGAGCTGCTGTTCGCGCCGCAGCAGCGCAGCGGCCCCTTCGAGCCTGCCAGCGCTGCGCTGACCTTCCGCATCGCCGCCAGCGACTACCTGGACCCGCTGTTCCTGCCGCGCATCGTCGAGCTGCTCAAGCGCGAGGCGCCGCTGGCCCAGGTGGAGCTGCACCCGCTGTCGGCCGAGATCGACTACCGGCGCAAGCTCGCCTCGGGCGAGGTCGACCTGGTCATCGGCAACTGGCTGCAGCCGCCCGAAGAGCTGCACCTGGGCCGGCTGATGAGCGACGAGGTCGTCTGCCTGGTGGCGCCCGACCACCCCGCCGCGCGCGGCGGCCGCAGCTGGACGGTGGAGCGCTATCTGCAGAGCGAGCATGTGGCGCCGATGGCCTTCCATTCCGGTGCGCCGGGCGTCATCGACGAGCATTTGGCGGCGCAGGGCCTGCAGCGCAACCTGGTGGTGCGCAGCGCGCACTTCAGCCTGATCCCGCTGATGGTGGCGCGCAGCTGGCTGGTGCTGACCACCGGGCGGCTCTTCTGCAGCCGCTATGTCGACGCGCTGGACCTGCGCATCGTGCGCTGCCCGGTGCAGTTCCCGCCGCTCACCTATTACCAGCTGTGGCATGACCGCACCCATGCGGCGCCGCCGCTGCGCTGGCTGCGCGAGCGCGTGCGCGACGTCGCAAGGCAGCTGGCCTTGCCGGAGAAGGCGACATGAGCGCGGCGCGCATTGCACTGCGCGGCGACCTGCTGGACTTCGTGGCCGCGCCGGCGCGCGCCGACCGCGACAGCCCGGCAGTGCGTTTCCGCCCTGGCCATTGGCTGCTGATCGAAGGCAACACCATCGTCGGCGCGCAGCTGGCGGGGCCGGACGTCACCTGGCGGCGCATCGACCATGCCGGCAAGCTGGTGCTGCCCGGCTTCATCGACACCCACGTGCACAGCGCGCAGCTCGACGTCATCGGCTCCTGGGGCGCGCAACTGCTCGACTGGCTGGAGACCTACACCTTCCCGGCGGAGCACCGCATGGTCGATCCGGTGCTGGCGCAGCAGGGCTCCAGGCTATTCCTCGACGCCTTGCTGGCCCACGGCAGCACCAGCGCGGTGGTCTTCCCCACGGTGCACAAGGCGTCGGTCGATGCGCTGTTCGAAGGCGCGTTGGAGCGCGGCATGCGGCTGATCGCCGGCAAGGTGCTGATGGACCGCCATGCGCCCAAGACCCTGTGCGACGACATCGACGATGTCGACGGCGCCGAACGCGACTGCCATGAGCTGATCGAGCGCTGGCATGGCCGCGGCCGGCTGGCCTATGCGGTGACACCGCGCTTCGCGCCGACCAGCAGCGACGCGCAGCTGGCCATGGCCGGGCGGCTGCTGGCCAGCCGCGACGGCCTGTACATGCAGACCCACGTGGCCGAGAACCCGGACGAGGTGCGCTGGGTGGCCGAGTTGTTCCCCAAGGCGCGCAGCTACCTGGACGTGTACGAGCGCCACGGTCTGCTCAATCAACGCTCGGTGCTGGCCCACGGCATCTGGCTCGACGCGGCCGACCGCGCCCGTCTGCACACGCTGGGGGCACAGATCGCCTTCTGCCCCAGCTCCAACCTGTTCCTGGGCAGCGGCCTGTTCGGCTGGGCCGCGACCGAGGACGCTGGCGTCGGCATCAGCCTGGCCAGTGACGTGGGCGGTGGCACCAGCTTGTCGATGCAGCGCACGCTGGCCGACGGCTACAAGGTGCAGGCGCTGGCCGGCACCAAGCTCAGCGCCTGGGCGCTGCTGCATGCCGCCACGCGCGGCGCGGCGCAGGCGCTGGGCCTGAGCCACGAGATCGGCTCGCTCGAGGGCGGCACTGTCGCCGACCTGTGCGTGTGGGACTGGGCCGGCAGTGCAGTGGCGCGGCGCCGCCAGCAGGTGGCGCGCGACTTGCATGAGAAGGTGTTTGCCTGGATCACGCTCGGCGACGAGCGCGACCTGGTCGAAACCTGGGTCGCTGGCGTGCGCCGGCACCGGCGTGACGGCGTCCGCTGACCCGGCCCATCCGCACCCGAAGAAGCGACACGCCCGCCACGCACACCAAGCACCTGCCAGGAGACAACACCATGCTGCGACTCGAACTGATCGGCATCAGCAAGCAGTACCCGTCGGTGCGCGCCAACGACAACGTCAATCTCAAGGTGCTGCCCGGCGAGATCCATGCCGTGCTCGGCGAGAACGGCGCGGGAAAAAGCACGATGATGAAGATGATCTACGGCGCGGTGCGGCCCGACGAAGGCGAGATCCGCTGGAACGGCGAAAAGGTCGAGATCAAGAACCCGCAGCAGGCGCGGGCGCTGGGCATCAGCATGGTGTTCCAGCACTTCAGCCTGTTCGACACGCTGACCGCGGCCGAGAACGTCTGGCTGGGCCTGGACAAGAGCATGAAGCTGCCCGAGATCACGCAGCGCATCACCCAGGTCAGCAAGGAATACGGCCTGGATGTCGAGCCGCTGCGCCCGGTGCATTCGCTGTCGGTGGGCGAGCGCCAGCGGGTGGAGATCGTGCGCTCGCTGCTGACCAGCCCGAAGCTGCTGATCCTGGACGAACCGACCTCGGTGCTGACGCCGCAGGCGGTGCAGAAGCTGTTCGTCACGCTGCGCAAGCTGGCGGCCGACGGCTGCTCGATCCTGTACATCAGCCACAAGCTCGACGAGATCCGCGCGCTGTGCCACAACTGCACCGTGCTGCGCGGCGGCAAGGTCACCGGCATGGTCGACCCGCGCACCGAGACCAACGCCGGCCTGTCGCGGCTGATGATCGGTGCCGAGCCGCCGCAGCTGCAGCACAAGCAGGTGAAGGCCGGCGCGGTGGTGATGGCGGTGCAGGGCCTGTCGGTGCCCAAGCTGGACCAGTTCGGCACCACGCTGTCGGACATCGGCTTCGAGGTGCGCGCCGGCGAGATCGTCGGCGTCGCCGGCGTCTCCGGCAACGGTCAGCAGGAGCTGATGGCCGCGCTGTCCGGCGAAGACCCGCGCGGACCGGCCGGCTCGATCAAGCTCTTCGGCAAGGACATCGCCAGTCACTCGCCACGAAGGCGACGCAGGGAAGGTTTGTATTTCGTGCCCGAAGAACGCCTCGGCCGTGGCGCAGTGCCGGTGATGAGCCTGGCGCAGAACACGCTGCTGACGCGCACCGAAGCCATCGGCAGCTCGGGCTGGATCAACACCACCAAGGTCGATCTGCTGGCCGCCAACCTGATCAGCCGCTTCAACGTCAAGGCCGGCGGCACCGGCGCGGCGGCGAAGAGCCTGTCGGGCGGAAATTTGCAGAAGTTCATCGTCGGCCGCGAGATCGACGCCAACCCCAAGCTGCTGATCGTGTCGCAGCCCACCTGGGGTGTCGACGTGGGTGCGGCGGCGCTGATCCGCGGCGAGCTGCTCAAGCTGCGCGACGCCGGCTGCGCGCTGCTGATCGTCAGCGAGGAGCTGGACGAACTGTTCGAGATCGCCGACCGGCTGATCGTCATCGCCCAGGGGCGGATGTCGCCGTCGATCCCCACCGCCGACGCGACCATCGAACGCATCGGCGAATGGATGTCCGGGCTGTGGCCCAAGTCTGGCGAGGCGGCTGCGCCGGTGCCGCAACCGATTGCCGCAGGAGTGCGCCATGCTCAAGCTTGAAGCCCGCGCGCAGCCATCGAAGCTGATGTCGCTGCTGTCGCCGCTGCTGGCGCTGGCGCTCACCGCGCTCATCGCCGCGCTGCTGTTCCTGGCACTCGGCAAGGACCCGCTGCGCGGCCTGAGCATGTTCTTCGTCGAGCCCTTCTCCAGCATGCGCCAGATCAGCGAGGTGGTGCTGAAGGCCACGCCGCTGATCGTCATCGCGCTCGGTCTGGCGGTGTGTTACCGCTCCAACGTCTGGAACATCGGTGCCGAAGGCCAGTTCCTGCTGGGGGTGCTCAGCGGCGGCGGCGTCGCGCTGTGGCTCACCACCAGCGGCATCGTGCTGCCCAAGATCGTCGCCGTGCCGCTGGTGCTGGCTTGCAGCGTGCTCGGCGGCATGGCCTGGGCGGGCCTCACCGCGCTGCTGCGCGACAAGTTCAATGCCAGCGAGATCCTGGTCAGCCTGATGCTGGTCTACGTCGCGCAGCAGTTGGTCAACTACATGGTCTTCGGCCCGTGGAAGGACCCGGCCGGCTTCAACTTCCCGCAGACCAAGAACTTCGACGCCTCCACCTGGCTGCCCAACCTGGTGAGCGGGACGCGGCTGCACATTGGCTTTCTCATCGCGCTGGCGCTGGTGGTGGTGACCTGGGTGTTCATGTTCCGCCTGTTCCGGGGCTACCAATTGCAGGTGGGCGGGCTGGCACCGGCCGCGGCGCGCTATGCGGGCTTTTCGGCCAGCACCTCGCTGTGGACGGCGCTGCTGATCTCCGGCGGGCTGGCCGGGCTGGCCGGCGGCATCGAGGCGGCGGCCACCTTCAAGCAGATCACGCCGCATGTCTCGACCGGGTTGGGCTTCACCGCCATCATCGTCTGCTTCGTCGGCCGGCTGCATCCTGTCGGCATCATCTTCGCGGGGCTGCTGTTGTCGACCATGATCATCGGCGGTGAGCTGGGCCAGTCGCGCCTGGGCTTGCCGAACGCGCTGACCGGCGTGTTCCAGGGACTGCTGCTGCTGGTGCTGCTGGCCTGCGACACCCTGATCCACTACCGCATCCGCGTGCGCTCGGCCCTGGCCGGCGCCCATTGAGAGAGGGACACCGAAATGGACCAAACCGCACTGCTGATCGCGGCCACGCTGGCCTCGGGCACGCCGCTGGCCCTGGCCGGCCTGGGCCTGCTCATCAACGAGAAGGCCGGGGTGCTGAACCTCGGCGCCGAGGGCATGATGCTCGTGGCCGCCATCGCCGGCTTCGCCGCCGCCTTCACCACCGGCAGCGACACGCTGGCCTTCGTCGCCGGCGCGGCCGCCGGCGGCCTGCTCGCCGCCGCCTTCGGCGCGCTGGTCATCTGGCTCAACACCAACCAGTACGCCACCGGGCTGGCGGTCAGCCTGTTCGGCTACGGCTTCTCGGCCTTCGTCGGCGTCGGCTACGTCGGCCAGAAGCTGTCGGAGCGCACGCCCTTCGAAGTGCCGGTGCTGGGGCAGATTCCCTTCATCGGGCCGGCGCTGTTCCGCCATCACCCGATGGTCTACATCGCCATGTTGTTGATCGCCGCGACCGTGTGGTTTCTCTATCGCAGCCGCGCCGGGCTGGTGCTGCGCGCGGTGGGCGAGTCGCCCGAATCGGCGCACGCCCTGGGCTACAAGGTGCGCTGGATCCGGCTGCTGGCGGTGGTGGCCGGCGGCGCGCTGTGCGGCGTCGCGGGCGCCTTCCTGTCGGTGGTCTATGCGCCGCTGTGGGTGGAAGGGCTGGTGGCGGGGCGTGGCTGGATCGCGCTGGCGCTGACCACCTTCGCCACCTGGCGGCCGGTGCGCGTGCTGCTCGGTGCCTACCTGTTCGGCGGCGTCACGATGGCGCAGTTTGCGCTGCAGGGCGCCGGCGTCAACTTCTCCAGCCAGCTGCTGGCGATGCTGCCGTACATCGCCACCATCGTGGTGCTGGCCCTGATCAGCCGCAACCCGACATGGATCCGCATCAACATGCCGGCGTCGCTGGGGAAGCCTTTCCACCCCGGCACATAATTCGCTTCTTCGTTGCAGCGGACCGCGAGGGCGGCCGTTGAACTCGTCGGTCAGATGGCTCAACCACCCACAAACAGGAGTTCTCCCCCATGAGCACATTCTCCAAGCGCACCCTGCTGGGCCTGACGGCCGCGGCAGCGATGGCCGCGCTGCTTGGCTGCGGCAAGAAGGAAGAGGCTGCGCCTGCCGCGGCGGCGCCTGCCTCCGCACCGGCGGCCGCCGCCGCGCCCGCGGCCGAGCCGCTGAAGGCCGCCTGGGTGTACATCGGCCCGGTCGGCGATGCCGGCTGGACCTTCGCCCACGACCAGGGCCGCAAGGCGGTGGAAGCCGAATTCGGCGACAAGGTCAAGACCACCTTCGTCGAGAAGGTGCCCGAAAGCGCCGATGCCGAGCGCGTGATCCGCGACCTGGCGGCCCAGGGCAACAAGATCATCTTCACCACCAGCTTCGGCTACATGGAGCCGACGCTGAAGGTGGCGGCCGAATTCCCGGACGTGAAGTTCGAACATGCCACCGGCTACAAGCTGGCGCCGAACATGGGCGTATACGACACGCGCTTCTACCAGGACGCCTACCTGTCGGGCATCATCGCCGGCGCGATGACCAAGACCAACACGCTGGGCTTCGTCGGGTCGTTCCCCATTCCTGAAGTGCTGCGCAACATCAATGCCTTCACGCTGGGCGCGCAGAGCGTCAATCCGAAGATCAAGACCAAGGTGGTGTGGGTCAGCACCTGGTTCGACCCGCCCAAGGAGGCCGAGGCCGCGCAGAGCCTGATCAACGCCGGCGCCGACGTGCTGTTGCAGAACACCGACTCGTCGGCCGTGCTGCAGACCGCCGAGAAGAACGGCAAGTACGCGTTCGGGTGGGACGCCGACATGAGTGCGGTCGCACCGAAGGCGCACCTGGCTTCGAACATGGTGTTCTGGGGTCCGTACTACAAGAAGGCCGTCAAGTCGGTGATGGACGGCACCTGGAAATCCGAGCGCACCATCTGGGGCTACAAGGAAGACGCCAACGGCGTGATCAAGATCGCCGACGTGGTGCCCGAGGAGATCAAGAAGAAGGTCGCCGACGTCAAGGAAGGCTACAAGGCCGGCACGATGGACCCGTTCAAGGGCCCGATCGTCGACAACGAAGGCAAGGAACGCCTGCCTGCGGACGCGATGCCCGACCAGGCCTGGAAGGACAAGGTCGACTTCTACGTCAAGGGCGTGGACGGCAAGATCCCGGCCGGCAAGTAACGCCGCTTCGCTTCGATCTCACGCCGCCGCGCGCCCCCGTCGGGCCCGGCGGCGTTTTCCATTCCGAAAGGATCCGACCATGGCTATCGAGTTCGACCGTATCCCGCGAAAGAGCCTGAGCGCGCTCCTGCGCACCATGCCCAAGGCCGAACTGCATGTCCACATCGAAGGCTCGCTGGAGCCGGAGCTGATCTTCGCGCTGGCGCAGCGCAACGGCGTGGCCTTGCCCTATGCCGACGTCGAGACGCTGCGCGCAGCCTATGCCTTCACCGACCTGCAGAGCTTCCTCGACCTGTACTACGCCGGCGCGGCGGTGCTGCGCAAGGAAGAAGACTTCTTCGACCTGGCCTGGGCCTACTTCGAGCGCGCCGCGGCCGACAACGTGGTGCATGCGGAAATCTTCTTCGACCCACAGACCCACACCGCGCGCGGCGTGCCCATCGAAGCGGTGATCGTCGGCCTCGAGCATGCCTGCCGGCGCGCGCATGCCGAGTTCGGCCTCAGCGCGAAGCTGATCCTGTGCTTCCTGCGTCACCTCAGCGAAGAATCGGCCTTCGGCACGCTGCAGCAGGCTCTGCCCTACCGCCATCATTTCATCGGCGTCGGACTGGACAGCGGCGAACGCGGCAACCCGCCGGAGAAGTTCGCGCGCGTGTTTGCCAAGTGCCGCGAGCTGGGCCTGCATGTCGTGGCCCATGCCGGCGAAGAAGGCCCGCCGGCCTACATCGAAAGCGCGCTCGACGTGCTGAAGGTCGAGCGCATCGACCACGGCGTGCGCTGCGTCGAGAGCCCGGCCCTGGTGCAGCGGCTGGCGGCACTGCGCATGCCGCTGACGGTATGCCCGCTGTCCAACGTCAAGCTGTGCGTGTTCAAGTCGCTGGCCGAGCACAACCTGGCCACGCTGCTGGATGCCGGCCTGTGCGCCACCGTCAACAGCGACGACCCGGCCTACTTTGGCGGCTACATCAACGAGAACTTCGTGCAGACCTTCGACGCGCTGCCCGCGCTGCATGCACGCCATGCCTGGCAGCTGGCAGCCAACAGCTTCGAGGCCAGCTTTGCCGACGCGGCGCACAAGACGCAGTGGCTGCAGCAGCTGGACGCAGCCTTTGCCAAGGCGGCTGCTCAGGGTTGAGGCCAGGGAGCTGTTGCTGCCTTGCCGCTGATCGACCTGAAGCGCTGTGCCAGTTCCTGGCGCAGCTGCTTGCGCAGCACCGCCTCCTGAAAGCGCCGGGTCTCGTCGCCCGGCGCCGGCTGCAGTGCTGGCACGGCCACCGGCCGGCGCTCGTCGTCCACCGCCACCATGGTAAAGAAGCAGCTGTTGACATGGCGCTTGCCCTGGCTGCGGATGTTCTCGGCGACGACCTTGATGCCCACTTCCATCGACGAGGTGCCGGTGTGGTTGACCGCGGCGAGAAAGGTGACCAGTTCGCCGACGTGGATCGGCTGCAGGAACATCACCTGGTCGACGCTGAGCGTCACCACGTAGCGGCCGGCATAGCGGCTGGCGCAGGCATAGGCCACCTGGTCGAGGAACTTGAGCACGGTGCCGCCGTGCACGTTGCCGGCGAAGTTCGCCATGTCCGGGGTCATCAGCACCGTCATCGTGAGCTGGTGGGCAGGCATGTGCATGGCGGTGGATTGTCCCTGTTCAGACCAGGCCATGCTCGGCGGCCAGCGCCATCAAGCGCTGCACCTCGCGGTCGTGCACGCCGCGCTCGCGCAAGGCATGGGCGGTGGCCACCAGGTACTGCAGCGTACTGCCATAGCGCCCGCTGGCGTGGCGCAGGATGTGCAGCATCTGCTCGTCGCCCAGGCGGCCCATGAAGGCCTCGCTGCGCCGGCTGAGGGTGAAGGCCAGTGCCTTGACCTCGCCCCGCGGCGTGCGCGCCGGCAGCCAGCGCGGGTCATACACGCCGGTGGGCATCTCGCGCTCCCACAGCCGCTGCAGTTCCTCGTCGGCGCTCTCGCGCCGCAGCCTGAAGACCACGCCGCGGCAGGCGCCGCCGGGCAGCAGCGCGAACACCAGCCCGGGTTGCTGCGGCGTGCCGCGGTTGACGCGCGAGCGCATGCGCAGCGCGCGGTGCCAGCCGTGCACCAGCGCGCTGCGATGCTCCACGGCCTCGAATTCCTGGCGCCAGATCAGCGACGCATAGCCGAAGACCCACAGGTCGCCACGGCCGCCCCACTGGGCGCGCGTGCGCTCCAGCATCTGCGCCGGACTGCGGCCGGGTAGGTGGGGTGGCAGCTCCTGCATCTTGGCCGTTGGCGTCCGGGTGTCGCAGGCTATCATCGCCGCCGCCCGCGTGGCCGGTCGGCGTTGGACTGGGCCGGCAGCGCATCCCTGCGGCGGCGATGGCCCTGAACTTGAGCGCCCGCGTTCCATCATTTGCTCTCGAGCGTTGCTGCATGCATCCCATGTTCGCCCCTCAGCGTGTTTCAGGTCGCCATGGCGCATGGGCCTGCGGCTTGTCTGCGGTGATCCTGGTTGTGTTCGCATCGTGGCTGCCGCCGGCCGCGGCGGCCGACCAACCCAAGGGTCTGGGTGGTGGCCCCGCCGTGGCCCCCGCGGCCCCCGCGGCCTCGGCTCCCCCGCTGGCGGCGGTGCCGACGCCGCGACCGCGCATCGGCCTGGTGCTGTCGGGCGGCGGCGCGCGCGGCGCGGCGCACATCGGCGTGCTCAAGGTGCTGGAAGAGCTGCGCGTGCCGGTCGACGTCATTGCCGGCACCAGCATGGGCTCGATCGTCGGCGGCTCCTATGCGTCGGGGCAGACGGTTGCGGCCATGACGCGCGACGTGGCCAACATCAAGACCGACATGCTGGCCCGTGACCAGCCGCCGCGCTCGGAGATTTCGATCCACCTGAAACAGGAAGACTGGCTCGACTACATCGGCCCGCAGTTCGGCTACCGCGACGGCTCGCTGCAGCTGCCCAAGGGCGCGATCACCGGCGTGGCGCTGGAGGCGGTGCTGCGCGAACTGGCGCTGGCCAAGGGCGACTCCAACTTCGACAAGCTGCCGATCCCCTTCCGCGCCATCGCCACCGACGTGGTCAGCGGCCAGATGACCGTGCTGCGCTCGGGCGACCTGGCCATTGCGATGCGCGCCAGCATGTCGGTCCCCGGCGCCATCGCCCCGGTGCAGATCGACGGCAAGATGCTGGTCGACGGCGGCCTGACGCGCAATCTGCCGGTGGACGTGGCCCGCGCCATGGGCGCCGACGTCATCATCGCGGTGAACCTGGGCACGCCGCTGCTCAAGCGCGATCAGATCAACTCGGCGCTGAGCGTGGCGGCGCAGATGCTGAACATCCTGACCGAGCAGAACGTGCAGGCCTCGCTGGCGACGCTGAAACCCACCGATGTGCTGATCCTTCCGGAGCTGGGCAGCTTCTCGGCCGGCGACTTCGACAACATGCCCAGCACCATCCCCATCGGCGAGGCCGCGGCGCGCAAGGTGGCCGACCAGTTGCGCCGCTACAGCCTGCCGCCGCAGCAGTACGCCGCGCATCGCCTGCGCCAGGTGCGTGTGGTCGCGGAGGACTCGCGCAGGATCGACGAGATCCGCGTCGAAGGCCTGTCGCGCGTCAACGAGGAGGTGGTGATCCAGAGCATGGAAACCCGCGCGGGTGCGCCGCTGGATGTCAGTACGCTCGATCTGGACATGCGGCGCATCTACGGCCGCGGCGACTTCGAGCATGTCAGCTACAAGCTGATCGACGAGCCCGATCACCGCATCCTGGCGGTGGAGGCGGTCGAGAAGGCCTGGGGGCCGACCTACGTGCGCTTCGGGCTGTCGCTGTACAGCGATTTCCAGGGCGACAACGCCTTCAACCTGCTGGCCAGCATCCGCCGCACCTGGGTCAACCACCTGGGCGGCGAATGGCGCGCCGACGTTCAGCTGGGCAACGACGGCTTGCTGTTCACCGAGTTCTACCAGCCGCTGGTCGCCAACCAGTACTTCTTCATTGCGCCGCGCGCGATGGTGACCAACGGGCCGGCCGACATCTTCGGCGGACCGGACGGCGATGACCTGGCGGCGCGCTACAACGTCACCATCAGCACCCTCGGGCTGGACCTGGGCAGCCAGTTCACCAAGTACGGCGAGCTGCGCGTCGGTCTGGTCGCCGGCCGGGGCGAGGCCGAGTTGCAGATCGGATCGCCGATCCTGGCGCAATACAGCATCAAGCGCGACATCGGCGCGGTGCGAACGCGGCTGTACCTCGATCAGATCGACAGCACCAACTTCCCGCGCAGCGGCTACAGCCTCGACGCCCAGGTGCTGTCGTCGGACACGCGGCTGGGCGCGAGCGACACCTACAACCGCTGGAGTGCCTACGCCGTCGGTGCGAAGTCCTTTGGCGCGCACACCTTCCAGTTTGCGCTGGCCGGCGGCGGCTCGATCGGCGGCAACCCCTTGCCGCTGTACGACTACCTGAACTACGGCGGCTTCATGCGCATGACCGGCTACCGCGACGGCCAGCTGCGCAACGATTCGATGAGCTACGGGCGTATCACCTACATGAACCAGCTGTTCAAGATGCCGCTGCTCGAAGGCGTCTACGCCGGCGCGTCGATCGAGGCGGCGCGTCTGGGCGACCCGCTGGTCCCGACCGGCATCCGCGGCAATGTGGCCTCGGGCAGCCTGTTCCTGGCGGTGGACACGCCGCTGGGTCCGGCCTACCTGGCCTACGGCCACACCTACGACGGCAACAGCAACGTCTACTTCTACCTGGGCAAGCGCTGAACGCCGACCGGGCCCCTGCCGCGCATGCTGCGCGCAGTGCCAGGGATCACGCCGGCTTGCGCGTGAGCAGGTAGGGCAGTGGGCCGATGGTCCCGGCCGGCAGGGTCAGCACGATCCACGGCCTGATGTTGCGCCCGCGCGCCTTGGCGTCGTGCCACATCCGCACCCGCGTCAGCGCGATCACCAGGTTCACGAACATCTTTGCCCCGCCAAAGCTCTTCAAGTGCGGCCCGACGATGCCCCAGTCGCCGTGTTGCCGCAGCGCCGCGGCAGTGAGCGCGCCGACCAGGACCAAAGTGACGAGGAGCAGGGTGCGTTGCATCGGTGGCGCCGATGGTGTCTCGAGGCACGCAGTGTCGAAGCGGCGGCGGCCGGCCGCAACTGCCTCCCAGGTCATTGCCGCGGCGCGTGCGGCCGCGCCC
>Ga0316600_10001153_pt1 | contig 12147 bp, 10 predicted proteins | sample OWC_soil_day5_CT_FD_207652 | JGI IMG/M metagenome (GOLD analysis project Ga0316600, IMG submission 207652) | Wetland soil microbial communities from Old Woman Creek delta, Ohio, United States - OWC_soil_day5_CT | ecosystem: Environmental > Terrestrial > Soil > Wetlands | place: USA: Ohio...
GTTTTTTTTATTGTTTTGGTTGTCAAAGTGGGGGAAATGTATTTAATTTTTTAATGAAAATTGAAAACATTAGTTTTTTTGATGCGGTAAAAGTATTGGCGCAAAAAATGAATATTCCTTTGCCAGAAAAAGAGAAAAGTTCGCGGGAATTGGCAAGGGAGCGTGAGAATAGCAAATTATACCGTGTCAATGAAATGGCTAGGGAGTTTTTTTATGCTTGTTTGACAAAAACTGTTTATGGCAAAAAAGCAAGAGAATATTTAAATTCCCGTGGTGTTACAGATGACGTCATTGAACGTTTTAAAATTGGCTTTGCTCCTCCTGCTTGGGATAAATTAGTAAACGCTTTTTTAGAACGTGGTGTAGAACAAGAGGTTTTGCTAAAAGCTGGTCTAATCGTAGAGAGAAATTCTGGTGATGGTGTTTATGACCGGTTTCGCAGTCGTGTAATATTTCCTATTTCTGATGCTCGGGGGCGGGTAGTTGGTTTTGGGGGAAGGGTGATTGATGATAGCCAACCTAAATATTTAAATTCACCAGAAACCTCTGTTTTTAATAAAAGATATATTTTGTTTGGTTTTGATGCTGCACAAAAGTTTATTAAGGAATCCGGGCAAGCCATTGTAGTAGAAGGTTATATGGATGCCATTACGGCTCATGCTTTTGGTATTCGAAATGTTGTGGCATCATTAGGTACAGCTTTTTCTCCTGAGCAGGCTAAATTATTGCTTCGTAATGCTAAAGATATCTTTTTTGCTTATGATAGTGATGCTGCTGGGCAAAATGCTACAGTACGAGCTTTGTCAATTCTACGAAATTTAGGTGCAAATGTGAGAGTGATTTTGATTCCTGATGGCAAAGACCCTGACGAATTTATTCGCAAACATGGAACTGAGGCTTTTCAATCACTCATCGCAGAAGCATCTGATATTTTAGAGTATCAAATTAAGCAAGCTTTTCAAAGTATAGATTATAGCGGTCTGGAAGGTAAAGTTGCCGTTGTATCTAAAATAGTACCTATATTGGCAGAAGCGGATAATGCAGTAGAAGTGAATGCGTATATTGCTTCTATTTCACAGACGCTGGCAATTGATGAAAGTGCTATACGCAGTGAAGTTCGTAAATTTTTGTTTCAGCAACAAAAGGATAAAAATGTAAATAAAGGGAAGAATATATCTAATATGTTGGTTGTGAAGCAACCTTCAATCGCATTAGAACAAGCTGAAAGTCATATTATTCGTTTAATGTGTGGGAATAGCTCTCTTATACCATATATTAAAGAGAAACTGTCTATTGAAGAAATACAAGGAGAAAATAGACGCGAAATAATCAATTTAATATTTAAAGAGTATAATATGGGGAAAGATATTACAGATACTGCTTGGACAATGATGCTAAGTGAAGCAGCAAATGCAGAACTATCTCATATTATGCTAATTGATATACAATATAATGATACTGATAATATCAAAATGGTTGATGATTGTATAAAGAATATGCGCCTAACAAATTTAAAGTTTTTATATGAACAGCACCGATTAAGGGCTGATGAATTAGAACGTCTGGGGGATAGTGGTTTTCTGCAGGCATTAGCAGAAAGTCAGCGAATAAACGATGAAATTAATAAATTGCGCAACTTATAATTCCAAAAAGAAACTACGCCTTGATTGGAGTGGCCAATGGAGGAGGGGAGTAAAATGACAGAGAAAAAGATGATATCAAATGAATTTGTAACTAAATTGGTGAACAAAGGGAAAAAACAGGGTGGCGTGTTAACTTATAGTGAAATCATGGATACTCTCCAAAGTGAAGATTTATCTCCTGATGAAATTGAAGAGATATATGAAGTCTTTTCTAGTAAGGGGATTGAGATAGTTGACGAGCTTCCTGATGATACTGAAAGACATGATGAACCTGATGTAGCAGAAGTAGAAGAAGTAACTCCAGAAGAAGTAGATATTGATTTAACAATTCCAGAAGGCATTAGTATTGATGATCCCGTTCGTATGTATCTTAAGGAAATTGGTCGAGTACCTTTACTGACAGCTGATGAAGAAATTAAATTAGCGCAGCGTATGGAAGACGGCGACGAAGAAGCAAAAAGACGATTGGCAGAAGCTAACCTGCGCTTGGTTGTAAGTATTGCAAAACGCTACGTTGGGCGTGGAATGCTATTCTTGGACTTAATTCAAGAAGGTAATTTGGGCTTAATTAAAGCCGTTGAGAAATTTGACTATAATAAAGGCTATAAATTTAGTACCTATGCTACTTGGTGGATTCGCCAAGCAATCACAAGGGCAATTGCTGACCAAGCTCGAACGATTCGTATTCCAGTGCACATGGTGGAGACGATTAATAAATTGATACGCGTGTCTAGGCAATTATTACAAGAACTAGGACGTGAGCCTCAGCCAGAAGAAATTGCAAAAGAGATGGATATCAGTGTTGAGCGTGTAAGAGAAATTATGAAAATTGCTCAAGAGCCAGTATCTTTAGAAACACCGATTGGCGAGGAAGAAGATTCTCACTTAGGCGACTTTATTGAAGATCAGGATGCGCCAGCTCCTGCCGAGGCTGCTTCCTTTATGCTCTTAAAGGAACAATTAGAAGAAGTGCTAGAAACTCTTACTCCGCGAGAAGAAAAAGTTCTTAGATTACGGTTTGGTCTTGATGATGGGCGAGCGCGTACACTAGAAGAGGTAGGGCAGCATTTCGGTGTTACCCGTGAACGTATTCGCCAGATTGAAGCAAAAGCTCTTAGAAAGTTACGTCACCCTAGTCGTAGTAAGAAATTAAAAGATTTCTTAGAGTAATAGTAAGTTTAATTTCATTTCTTAAAAAAAGTTGTTGACGTAATGTTGGTATTGTATTATAATAGTTAATGTTGACGACATTCCTCGATAGCTCAGTTGGTAGAGCAATCGGCTGTTAACCGATCGGTCGTAGGTTCGAGTCCTACTCGAGGAGCCATCTTATACAGATTACAAACAGGCTTTCTATGGAAAACCTGTTTTAATATCTCTAGGGCCTATAGCTCAGCGGTAGAGCAGCCGGCTCATAACCGGCTGGTCCCTGGTTCGATCCCAGGTGGGCCCACCATTTTATAGTAAACAATTTTGGCCCGTTGGTCAAGCGGTCAAGACACCGCCCTTTCACGGCGATAACGGGGGTTCGATTCCCCCACGGGTCACCATAACGGGCGATTAGCTCAGCTGGGAGAGCGCCTGCCTTACAAGCAGGATGTCGGCAGTTCGATCCTGTCATCGCCCACCATTTAAGAATAAAATGCAAAGCATATGCTTTGCATTTTTTTACTATAGAGAAGATGATATTGAACTTTTATTGATTTGATTGTTAAATTGAAATTTTAGTATAATAAGAAAAGTAATAATAATGAGGTGATTGCAATTTGAGGCTTGTGGGAAGATTGGCCGCATTGGCGGCATGTGTGCCTCGAGGGGCTCGTTTAGCTGATATTGGTACGGATCATGCATACTTACCTATTGAATTAGTCGAAAAAGATGTTATTGTTTCGGCTGTAGCTGGTGATGTTCATAGCGGTCCTTATAAGGCTGCTAAAGAGCATGTGGAAGGCTTATCACTGGAAGGAAAAATTTCTGTACGTTTAGGCAACGGATTAGCAGTACTTTCACCATTAGAAGTAGATACGGTTGTTATTGCTGGTATGGGTGGACAAACAATTATAGAGATATTAACGAACCATTGTGAAATCGTTAGCTCTCTCAAACGTCTAGTTTTACAGCCTATGGTGGGGGCGGCAACTGTGCGGCGTTGGTTATGTGAAAACCATTGGTATGTGCTAGAGGAACGGTTAGTCCAAGAAGAGGGAAGACTGTATGAAATCATTGTGGCAGAGCAAGGAGATTCTCCTCGTTATGAGCCTGTCATGTACGAAATTGGGCAAAAGCTATGGGATGAAAAGTCCCCGCTGTTAATATTGCATATTGATCAATTGATTTCTCAGACTAAGCGTGTAGTAAGAGAAATGGAATGTAGTAGTGATGCACAAAAAAGCCTTAAATACCATGAATATGTCACGCGATTAAAACAACTGGAGGATAAGCGGCAATGTCTGTAAAGTGTCAGGTAATTATAGAGGCAATGGATAAACTGGCCCCTAGGAGCTTAGCAGAGGATTGGGATAATGTGGGGCTGCTAGTTGGCAGTTCAGCCCAAACAATTCATAAGATACTAATTACTTTAGATGTAACAAAAGCAGTAGTGGAACAAGCTGTAAAAGACGATATCGACTTAATCATTGCTCATCATCCTGTTATATTTAAGAGCATCTCTGCCATAAGGACAGATTTACCACAGGGGCAAATTTTATCTGCTTTAATAAAAGCAGATATTGGAGTATATGCTGCTCATACGAATCTTGATACCGCCTCAGGAGGTGTGAATGATGTATTGGCAGATGCTTTTCAGTTGTGTGATGTGCGACCCCTTGCGGATAATTTTAGTGAAAAACTTTGTAAATTAGTAGTATTTGTTCCAGAAACCCATCGAGAAATTGTTGGAGATGCGATAATGGCGGCTGGAGCAGGACATATTGGTAATTATAGTCATTGTAGTTTTGCTGTTAATGGCATCGGCACATTTTTGCCTTTAGATGGTTCTAAACCATTTATCGGGCATGCTGGCAAGCTGGAGCATGTACAGGAAAGTCGCTTAGAAACGATTATGCCAGAGAAAATTTACAAGTCAGTTGTTAAAGCAATGCTAAAAGTACATCCTTATGAAGAGGTTGCTTATGATGTATATCAGTTGATGAATTCTGGAGAAAAATTAGGACTTGGGCGTGTTGGAAAGCTTGTGAATCCTATCGTGCTTGCAGAGTTTGTTGATCAGGTAAAATATGTGCTGGGAGTATCTGCTGTAAGTGTAGTGGGAGATCAAAATAAGTTGATAAAAAAAGTAGCGGTATGTGGCGGCGCAGGCGCTAGCTTATTGCATAAGGCTGCATTTGCTGGAGCAGATGTCTTAGTGACAGGAGACGTAAAATATCACGAGGGACAAGATGCCGCTGCCCTTGGAATTGCAATTATTGATGCTGGTCATTTTGCCACAGAGCAACCTGTGTTGTCTTATGTAGCAGAATATCTTATCAAATGTGCTGATGATGCAAAATGGTCTGTGGATATTAAAGTTGACGACATCAATCAAGACGTCTTTCAGATCTATTAAAGATGGTATAAATATATCATAGATCATTTGACTAAATGAATAATATGTGATATAATAAATTTCTTGTTAATTGAATGACAAAAATATAGTGTTGTGAGTAGGAAAGATGATCGCGGATGCCCATAAAGCATACGAGGAAAGTCCGAGCTCCATAGGGCAGGGTGCTGGATAACGTCCAGCGAGGGTGACCTTAGGGAAAGTGCCATAGAAATGTAAACCGCCAGCTATGCTGGTAAGGATGGAACGGTGCGGTAAGAGCGCACCAGCAGTCAGGTGACTGGCTGGCTAGGTAAACCCCACCTGGAGCAAGACCAAATAGGGAAGGGATGAAGCTGCCCGCTGAACCTTCCGGGTTGCGTCGCTAGAGCTGTCAGGTAACTGTCAGACTAGATAGATGATCATCACCGTGTAAGCGGTACAGAACTCGGCTTATTGATTACTCACAACTTTATGCAAATGAAACCTTTTCTATTTTCAATATAGAGAAGGTTCTTTTATTTAATAACATAAAAGAATGATTATTAAATAAAAATAAAATTGATATAATAAAAAATATCTGGTGAGTATTGACTTTTAATTCGATATTTTCTATTATATAAGTAAGATAGTAATGAAAATTCAATAATGGTGAATAATAAAATAAAAATATATTGGAGGTTACATAATGAGTGTTTTAAATATTACAAGTGAAAGTGATTTTAAAGAAAAATTATCTCAATCAGGTAAACCTGTACTTGTAGATTTCTGGGCTTCTTGGTGCGGACCATGTAAAATGGTTGCTCCGGAACTTGAAGCTGTTGGATCAGAGTATGAAGGCAAAGCTGTTGTTGTAAAAGTCAATGTGGATGAACAGCAGCAACTGGCTAGTGAATACAATGTTATGGGAATTCCTACTTTGCTTCTCTTTAAAGATGGTGTAGAAGTCAATCGCATTGTAGGGTACCGGCCACGTAAAGATTTAATGGATGCTATTGATAAGGTGATCTAAAGCTTTAGAAGAGGCTTCAAATGGTGAAGTCTCTTTTTTTTGCAAGCATATCATATATTTAGAAATTTATATTGTCTAAATCTTATTAATTTGCGATAATATGAAGAGGAATAGGATCATCCTATTTATAGTATGCCTAATTCTTATTGCTACTAAGTGTTATGTTTTTTATTGGATAAGTATACTGTATTATAAATTCGTTATCCCGAAAGGAGTTATATATGATTATCTCATGGAATACTACCCAGGTCTGTAATATTAGCTGTCTTCACTGCTATCGTGATGCAGGAAAGAAAAGGCCTGATGAACTAAGTACAGAAGCAGGCAAAAAATTATTAGATGAAATGAAACGTGCTGGCTTTAAAATTATTATTTTAAGTGGTGGCGAGCCTTTAATGCGTCCTGATATTTATGAATTAATTTCTTATGCTAAAAGTATTGGTTTAAGACCAGTGCTTGGTACGAATGGAATCTTAATTACTAAGGAAGTAGCTATAAAACTAAAAGAAGCTGGACTTGGCGCAGCTGGCATCAGCCTTGATAGCTGCGATAAAAATGTTCATGATAAGTTTCGTCAATCCGAAGGAGCTTGGGATAAAACCATTGCGGCGATGAGGGCTTGTCGTGAAGTAGGACTTCCTTTCCAGATTCATACAACTATCACAACTTGGAATGAAAAAGAAGTTACCGATATCACAGATTTAGCTGTTGAAATAGGGGCGATGGCTCACCATATTTTCTTCTTAGTTCCTACTGGCAGAGGAAAAGATATTGAAGATACGACATTAAAAACAGAGCAATATGAAGCTGTATTAACACGGATTTTGGAAAAGCAAAAAGAGGTACCGATTGAACTTAAACCTACCTGTGCTCCTCAGTTTATGCGTATTGCTAAGGAACGTAATATTCCAATGCGCTTTACCAGAGGTTGTTTGGCAGGTACGGCTTATTGTGTGATCTTACCAAATGGCGATGTACAAGCTTGTCCTTATTTACCGATCAAAATTGGTAACGTAAAAGAAACCGATTTTGATGTAATATGGCGAGATAGTGAGATGTTTAATCGATTGAGACATGAGCCGCTAAAAGGTGGCTGTGGAACTTGTGGCTATGATGGTATATGCGGTGGCTGTAGGGCTCGAGCATATTATTACTATGATGGCGACTATATGGCAGAAGAGCCATGGTGTAATCGTGGAGTTCGAGAAGAGAAGAAATAAAACTTTTATCTGCGTTTATTAAGACTTGGCGCATAGGCGCCAAGTCTTCTTATAAAATGAGAGGGGGATAATTGTGAAAGATGTGGAATCTTTATGGGATTTATTTCAAAGAAGAAATGTAAGCCGGCGAAACTTTTTAAAAACTTGTGTTACGATAACTGGAATTTTAGGGTTATCGCCAAGTCTAATTTCGGACGTGGTGTCTGCCGCAGAGAAGCAGCCGCTAGTCCCCGTTATTTGGTTGCATGGACATGAGTGTACGGGCTGTGATGAAGCCTTCATTCGTTCCCAAAGCCCATTTGCATCAGATGTTCTTTTAAATATGATTTCTATGGAGTACATGGATGTTTTAGCTGCTGCTGCAGGTGAGCCGTTAGAGCATCATTTGCAAGAGGTTATGAAGAAATATAATGGTAAGTATTTGTTGGCAGTGGAAGGTGCAGTGCCTTTAAATGATGATGGTATCCATTGTATGGTTGGGGGTAAAACCTTTGTACATAATCTAAAAGAGGTAGCTAAAGGAGCTGCTGCAATTATTGAAGTTGGTTCATGTGCAGCTTGGGGAGGGATTCAGGCTGCAAAGCCAAATCCTACAAAATCCGTATCTGTTAGTGATGTTGTTAGTGGAAAAACCATTATTAAAGTACCGGGATGCCCGCCGATTCCAGAAGTGATTACGGGTGTGATTATGCATTATACGTTATATGGACAGATTCCACCTCTTGATAGTAAAGGGAGACCCAAACAGTTTTTTGGCAATCGAATTCATGACACTTGCTATCGTCGTCCTTTTTTTGATTCAGGTATGTTTGTGGAAAAGTTTGATGATGCGGCAAGTAAAGCTGGTTGGTGCTTGTATAAGGTAGGGTGCCGTGGACCAGAAACTTACAATTCATGTGGAAATCTGCGTTGGTGGAATGGGCTTTCTTATCCGATCCAATCAGGTGCACCTTGTATAGGTTGCTCTGCTAATAATTTTTGGGACAATGATCCCTTTTATAATCGTATGCCCAATATTCCTGTTCCCAATGCAATTGTGAATGCTGATCAAGTCGGAATCGTAGCAGCAGGAGCACTTACGGCTGGAGTGGTTATTCATGGTGCACTTTCTACGATTCAACATAAAAGGCATCATAAAGAAACCCATGAAACAGAAAATGATAATGAATAATGTATATGTATGTGAGGAGGATGCCTTGTGAAACGTGTTGTTGTTGATCCAGTAAATCGAATAGAGGGTCATTTGCGGCTAGAAGTAGTTGTTGATGAAGCTACAGGTAAGGTGCAAGAAGCATTATCTAGTGGTACTGCATGGCGCGGTATTGAATTGATTCTTAAAGATCGAGATCCTAGAGATGCATGGGCCTTTGCTCAACGAATTTGTGGTGTATGCACCACAATCCATTCTTTAAGCTGCTTGCGGGCTGTAGAGGATGCTTTGGGTATTGAAATCCCTAAAAATGCCAACTATATTCGAAATATTATTGAAGCGACGCAAATGGTACATGATCATATTGTACATTTCTATCATTTGCATGCATTGGACTGGGTTAGTCCTGTAGCGGCTTTAAAAGCAGATCCGGCTGCGACAGCAGCGCTGCAAAACACAGTACTAGAGAAGTATAATCTGAATGTAAAAGGTCCTATTGAATTTGATACAGAAGCATATCCTAAAGAATTTCCTAAAGCTACGACTGTATATTTTAAAAGTATTCAAGAAAAAATTAAAAAAATTGTGGATAGCGGTCAATTAGGTATTTTTTCTGCACAGTGGTGGGATCATCCCGATTATGATGTTTTGCCACCAGAAGTTCATTTGATGGCAGTTTCTCATTATTTAAATATGCTTGATAGACAAAGGGATATTGTTACTTCTCATGTTGTTTTTGGTGGTAAGAATCCTCATCCTCACTATGTAGTTGGCGGCATGCCTTGTTCTATCTCTATGAATGATATGAATGCACCAATTAATACGGAACGTTTAGCAGTGGTTGATGCATCTATTAATATGACCATTGCTTTGAATAATTATTTTTATATACCTGATGTACTTGCTATTGGCGAGATTTATGTTAAACAAGGTTATGTTGATGGTGGGGGGCTTGCCAAAGAAAGAGTAATTGGCTTTGGTGATTATCCTGACGAAAAATATTCGGGAACTTCCAACGGGGATTTTCACAAAAATTTACTGCTGCGTTCAGACGGAGTGGTAGAAAATTTTGTTCAAGGTGTAGATAAAGCAGTATTTTATCCTTTTGAAGCTAAAGATCTTTCCGATCCCGATGTATTAACAGAAGGGGTTGAACATTCTTGGTATGATTACCCTGAAAAAGATAAAGATAAGGATTTACATCCATGGAGTGGTGTGACTAATCCTAAGTTTACTGGACCTAAAGAAGGGAGTAAAACGGATTGGAAGTATCTTGATGAGAATGGTAAATATTCTTGGATTAAGACGCCTAAATGGAGAGGGAAAATGGCCGAGGTCGGACCTCTGTCTCGTTATATTATTGTATACACAAAGGTGAAACAAGGAATTATTACAGAGCCTACTTGGGTGGAAAAAATGATGGTTGATCAAGTAGATGCAGTATCTAAAATGTTAAATCTACCACCAGAAAAATGGTTGTTATCCACGGTTGGCCGTACGGCAGCAAGAGGATTGGAATCACAAGTAATGGGATATATTAGTAAATATTATCTTGATAAATTAATAAACAATATTAAAGCTGGTGATACTTCCGTTGCGAATACGGATAAATGGGAGCCTAGTACTTGGCCGAAAGAGGCTAGAGGCGTAGGGCTTGTAGAAGCACCTCGTGGTGCATTGAGCCATTGGGTGATTATTAAAGATGGAAAAATTGATAATTATCAAGCCGTTGTACCATCTACGTGGAATGCGTGCCCGAGAGATAGCAAATCTGGTTATGGTGCCTATGAGACAAGTATGATGGATACTAAGGTAAAAATTGCAGATAAACCATTAGAAATCTTAAAAGTCATTCATTCTTTTGATCCTTGTTTAGCCTGCGCTACTCATTTATATGATGCTTCTGGGCGCCAATTAACGGTTGTGCATAGTGATCCTTATTTGAGACTTTAGGAAATGGTAGCTAAGGGGGGAGTATAGTGAAAGTTCGTACTGTAGCAGTTTATTACGTTTTTACCATTTGGACGAGAATCTTTCATTGGTTAATGGTAGGTGCTATTGCGGTTTTATTCTGCACGGGCTTATACATTGGGAATCCTTTTTACATTGGCAGCCAAGGGGTAGAGCCAACTTTTGCGGTTAGCAACTGGGCGTCGATGTCAACCATTCGTTTTATTCATTTTGCTGCAGCTTACATACTGATGGCATCGTTTATATTTCGAGTTTATGGTTTTATCCTTCACAGAGGAGACCGTATGTTGCCTAAGCCTTGGACAAAACTATTCTGGACAGGTATGGTAGATATGGGGTTACATTACAGCTTTTTGCGCTCTGAGCATCGTCCTTATCTAAGAAATTCAATGGCGCGTGCAGGATACGGTGGAGTGTATGGTATGATATTTTTGGAAGCTTTCACTGGTTTTGCTATGTATGGTCAGATCAATCCTAATAGCTGGTTATCCAAGTTGTTTGGACCTCTTAATCATTTGCTTGTGGATGAATATATTGTCCATATGATTCATCATTACATAGCATGGATGATCATTTTATTTGTGATTATTCATGTGTATATGGCAACAAGAGCTGATATGAGTGAAAAGTATGGTGAAATATCGGCAATGTTCTCTGGTGTAAAGTTCTATGATAAAGAGCCTGATGATATAGGAGACCTTAAAAAATGAAACAGATCACGGTTTTGGGGGTCGGCAATATATTAATGCAGGATGAGGGGTTTGGTGTGAGAGTTGTAGAACAACTTTTAAAACAATACTCCTTTCCTCAAAACGTTCAAGTCTTAGATGGCGGTACACTTGGCATGGAATTGCTGCGGTTTCTAGTTGGAACAGATCTTTTGATTTTGGTGGATGCGGTGGCAGGAAGCTTACCGCCAGGATCTCTTTATCATTTTCCAAACAATGAGGTTAAAGCATATTTTAAAGAAAAAGTATCCATGCATGAGCTTGGTATTCAAGATGTCTTAGCGATAATGGATGTAATGGAAAAACCTGTACAAGAAATTATGATACTGGGAGTGCAGCCATTAACTGTCGATATCGGCTTGGAAATGACGCCTATTGTAGCTAAGAAAGTAGATGAAATAGTAGAACAGATATTGTTAGTGCTTCATGAATGGCAAGTAGAGGTTGTGAAAATTGATGAGTAAGGAAATGAGTCAATCGCCAAAAGCTAGAGCGGTATTGTTTGAAATTTATGGTGCATTGCAGCGTTTTATTGATACCGGTGAAACCTGGAGTATCTTCATTAATAAAATGTCTCTTGTTTCGGAGGAACGACAAGAAATTCGTGATTTTCTTGGGATAGGGCATATTAAGATTGATTTACTAGATAGCGCTGAAGCAGCTGAGTGGATAGAGAGTGGTATTTCGGGGATCTGGTATGGGGTCCATTACGATCAGACGAAGAATCCTATCTTGGAGACGATTGAGATTGGAAGATTTCCTCAGGTAGCTTCTTCACAAATTGAAGATGTACGTAGAAGTTTGAAAAAATTACAACTTGGATTAAATGATAGGGAATGAGAAGCTCATGAAGGCTTTTCGTTCCTTATTTCCTTCATTTAT
>Ga0316600_10001154_pt1 | contig 12137 bp, 13 predicted proteins | sample OWC_soil_day5_CT_FD_207652 | JGI IMG/M metagenome (GOLD analysis project Ga0316600, IMG submission 207652) | Wetland soil microbial communities from Old Woman Creek delta, Ohio, United States - OWC_soil_day5_CT | ecosystem: Environmental > Terrestrial > Soil > Wetlands | place: USA: Ohio...
TGATTTTGAGGTGGAATGCGCTTACTGACGTCTTGATACTTCATGTCTCTTGGAGAGCCGGTTTTGGTGTTGAAGACGACGCTCCGGTTTTCGTTGTCAGGAAGCTGGTAGTGCATATCCACATTGCCCGTCCGAAGGTTGATGAACTGCCAGCCGGTGGCATCTCTCTCGAAGAAGGGGTCAGCACGGTTCATGGGAATCGTCATCTTCGGCAGATGGCTCGGGTCCTGGACATAGGACTTGGGGTAAGGCCAGGGCCAGGCCGTGGCCATGACTGCGTGGAAGCTAATAGTTCCAATCTGGTTGTACTGGATCTGGTGGACGTGACCATAGATCACCGTCACTTTGTTAAAAGGTTTGAGGAGCGTCTGAACACTCTCCGCATCATCCGTCCAGAAGTTCCAACCCTTGTAGATCTTCTGAATAGGGGAATGGGAACAGACGACAATGGGTGTGCTCTTATCGACCTTCTCCAGGTCCTTTTTCAACCACTCGCGCTGTTTCTCGCCCACCAAGAAAGGCGAGCCCTCCGGGTTGTCGAGGCGCGCCATGGCCAGCATCCGATCCATGGGGTCTGACCAATTCTTATGAGTCCACTTGTCGTAGGTAAGGATGCTATTGAGGACGATGAAATGGACCTCCTTATGATCGAAGCTGTACCAGAGGGGGCTTATCTTGGACTCCCAGTATTTTCCAAGGTCAAGATAGTAGTCATGCTCTCCGATCACGTAGTAGACCTTGCCCCGCAGTTTGGACATGATCTCCAAGCCATGATCCAGCTCTTCCTTTTTTCCAAGTTGTGCCAGGTCGCCTCCGAAGAAGAAAAAATCAGGCTGTGGTGTGAGCAGGTTGGCTTCCTGGATCGTCCGGATGAGACCCATGTCCCAGTTACGAACGAACTTACTCCCCTCGATCTGCTGGATGTGGGCATCGGAGATGTATCCAAAGGTAAAATCATTGGTAGGGTTCTTGGCACCAAAAGCTACTTTTATCAAGCTCATGGGTAAGGCGCTTGCCATTACGGCTGCACCTGTCGTCTTTAGAAATGTACGACGGTCCATCTTCATTGTTGCTACCTCCTTTTCAATTTTATGATGCAGGGGCCATCACTTCTTAACAAACTCCGGGCTTGTCAGGGCCTTCAGAAACTCCACCAGATCAGCTTGTTGTTCTTTACTCAGGTTCAGTGGTCGGATGCCGCCGCTCAAAAGCTCTGGCACCGGGTCGGTCTCTTTCACTCGCCCACCATTGTTATAGAACTGAACAACCTCCTCCAAAGTCTTGAGGCTGCCGTCGTGCAGATAAGGAGCGGTGAGAGCGATGTTTCGAAGCGTTGAGGTTTTGAAGGCGCCGATGTCCGTCAGATCCCGCGTCACGGCAAACCGGCCAAGGGACGACGTTTTTTCATTGCTCAGTACCGCGATATCGGTTCCCTTTTTCTTCACGTCTTCAACGGCCGCTGCCAACTCATCAAGGTCCTTTGGCATCTGTTGAGCTGACGCCCCAATCATGTGGAACCGATTGTCGGTAAAGAGCGCCTGAGTCTGTTCGATGACGTGGCAGGAGACGCAGCGGCCCTGATTGATAAAAACGTCGAGTCCGCGGATGGCTGCAGGGCTCATCGCATTTTTGTCTCCTCCGTAGAAATAGCGATCGAAAGGGGAGTTGCCTGCGATAAGTGTTCTTTCGAAGGATGCGATCGCCTGTTCCACCTCTTTCATGGTAATTTGGTTCCCAGTCTTGGCGAACGCCTTCTTAAAAAGGTCTACATATTCCGGGTCAGTCCGCACGATCTTAAGGATGGGCTCATGATTTGGAAGGGCCATCTCCACAGGGTTGATGAAGGGCCCAGCGGACTGGGCTTCGAGGGTAGGTTCACGTCCGTCCCAGAACTGGGTATGGAGATAGGCTGCATTAATGACGGTGGGGGCATTACGTGTCCCCTTGAGTTTATTGATCCCTTCTGACACGGGAAGGCCATCGGCGAAGCCTTTCTCTCTATCGTGGCAGGTCGCACAACTGACCTCTCCGGTGTTGCTAAACCGCTTGTCGTGGAAGAGCTTGTCCCCGAGCTTCACCTTTTCGGGGGTGATTGGATTGTTGGCCGGGACCGGCAACGGTGGAAGGCCAAGGGGGCCGGCAAAAGCGACATAGGTCACGAGAGTCGCCGCGATAACCCCTCCCATTAACATTTTTTTGAAGTATCTGGTTGTTGTCTTCACGATTTTACCTCCTCTCTGGTTGCGCCGGGGTTTTGCGCGCATCATATAAAACACCGCTTGATCCCGAAGCTCCCCTTCTTTCTACTATTTTTATTTGCCATAAAGCAATTAGGGTGGAAAAATCTTTTCGATAGAATTTACTTTGACCTCGCTTTGACCCTCTCTTTTCGGGACATTTGAACCTCGTTGTCAATACGACTCTGTGCCTATTTTGGTACCTCACTCAGCGGGATGCCCAGTGCGTCAGCCACCCCTTTGCCGTATGCCGGATCGGCCTTCATACAGTTTCCTATATGTCTCAGTTTGATCTCCCTGGGGGCATCGCCCATTGCACGCGCGGTGTTTTCGAACAAAACGGCCCGGTTCAGCGGCGGTTATACGCCGTCCGCTGTAACCGGTTGTTAGCTGACCGTTTTTTCGCAACCCTGTCAGAAGCCCTCGAAGACGTTTATGCTAAGATCGCGCAAGGTCGAAGCGATCAAGGTTCATCACCTTGTTCCACACCGCTACAAAGTCGTGCACGAACTTCTCCTGGGAGTCCTCACATCCGTAGACTTCAGCGAGGGCGCGGAGTTGGGAGTTTGAACCGAAGATTAGGTCGACACGCGTGCCGGTCCACTTGAGTTCACCGGTTTTGCGATCGCGACCCTCAAACACGTCTGCGTCTTTCGAGACCGCCTTCCACGTCGTGCTCATGTCGAGCAGATTCACGAAGAAGTCATTGGTGAGCGTTTCTGGATGCTTGGTGAAGACGCCGTGCTGGGACCCTCCGAAGTTGGTCTTCAGGACGCGCATGCCGCCCACGAGAACCGTCATCTCAGGAGCGGTCAGCGTCAAAAGTTGCGCACGATCAACCAGCAGTTCCTCTGCCCTCGCTGCATATTTAGCTTTTTGATAGTTACGGAACCCGTCTGCCTTTGGCTCGAGCACGGCGAATGACTTCACGTCGGTTTGCTCCTGCGAAGCGTCCATGCGTCCCGGCGTGAAGGACACCGTCACCTTGTGGCCGGCATTCTTCGCAGCCTGCTCGACGCCCGCGCAACCGGCCAGAACGATCAGGTCAGCCAGCGAGACCTTCTTGCCACCGGACTGAGCGCTGTTGAACGTGCTCTGGATGCCCTCCAGGATCTTGAGCACCTTCGCCAGCTGGCCTGGCTGGTTAACTTCCCAATCCTTCTGCGGCGCCAGACGAATGCGGGCACCGTTGGCACCGCCGCGCTTGTCGGAGCCACGGAACGTGGACGCCGACGCCCAGGCGGTCGAAACCAACTCTGACACAGACAGGCCAGAAGCCAGGATCTTGCGCTTGAGGGAGGCGATGTCCTTTGCATCAATCATTTTGTGATTGACGGCAGGGATGGGGTCTTGCCAGATGAGCTCCTCCGCAGGAACCTCCGGGCCGAGATAGCGTGCGCGCGGGCCCATGTCTCGGTGCGTCAGCTTAAACCACGCCCGGCCGAACGCGTCCGCGAGCTGATCTGGATTGTCCAAGAAGCGCCGGGAAATCTTTTCGTAGACAGGGTCGAACCTCAGGGAGAGGTCCGTGGTCAACATGGTCGGCGCGTGACGCTTTGACGGGTTGTGCGCATCCGGCACGGTACCGGCTCCCGCACCACCCTTCGGTTGCCACTGATGCGCACCGGCCGGGCTCTTCGTCAGTTCCCATTCGTAGCCGAACAGGTTCTCAAAGTAGTTGTTGCTCCACTTCGTGGGCGTGGGGGTCCAGGTAACCTCCAGGCCGCTGGTGATCGTGTCACCGCCTTTGCCGGTGCCAAAGCTGCTCTTCCAGCCCAGGCCCTGCTCCTCGAGGCCGGCCGCTTCCGGCTCAGGCCCCACGTGTGACGCAGGGCCGGCGCCGTGGGTCTTGCCGAAGGTATGACCGCCCGCGATGAGCGCAACCGTCTCCTCGTCGTTCATCGCCATGCGAGCGAAGGTCTCGCGGATATCCTTGGCCGCCGCGATCGGATCCGGGTTTCCGTTCGGGCCTTCCGGGTTGACATAAATTAGGCCCATCTGCACTGCAGCGAGCGGATTTTCGAGGTCCCGGTCGCCGGAGTAGCGCTTGTCACCCAACCACGTTTCCTCAGAGCCCCAATAGACGTCCTGATCCGGTTCCCAGACGTCCTCGCGACCGCCGGCGAAACCGAAGGTCTTGAAACCCATCGATTCCAAGGCGACGTTGCCCGCGAGGATTATCAGATCGGCCCATGAAATCTTCCGGCCATACTTCTGCTTGATCGGCCAGAGCAGGCGACGCGCCTTGTCCAGGCTTACGTTGTCCGGCCAGCTATTGAGCGGCGCGAAGCGCTGCTGGCCCCTGCCGCCGCCGCCGCGGCCGTCGCCGATGCGGTAGGTGCCGGCGCTGTGCCACGCCATACGGATGAACAAAGGTCCGTAGTGGCCGAAGTCCGCCGGCCACCAGTCCTGCGACTTCGTCATCAGTTTACGGAGGTCCCTCTTTACGGCCTTCAGGTCGAGACTCTTGAACTCTTTAGCGTAGTTGAAGTCCTCGCCCATCGGGTTGGACTTGGAGGAATGCTGGTGCAGGATCTCGAGCTTCAACTGGTTCGGCCACCAGTCGCGGTTCGTCGTGCCTCTGCTGCCGATTGCTTGTTTGTTTGCTCCGCCCGTTCTTTCTTCATCCATGATATTTAATCCTTTCGTTGAGTGAATTGTTGAATAGCGCTTACTATGAATAATAAGAGTGTTTTGCTGCCCATTTCGCTTACTTTATTTTTTATGTTTATCCTATTCTTTGTGTAAAAATCATCGATGGGACCGGCTTTTTACCCCAGAAAAGGACCTCATGATGCCATTTTTCTTCCCCAAAATATCGTCTTGGAATGTGTGAGTTTCTCAAGGGACCAGACATCCTGCAGAAGTGCCGGTCCGCGCTTCCCCGCAGTCATCGTGTTCTGGTTATCGACAACGGGAGCACCGGTTCTGTTAGTCAACTTCCTCTTCATTTATTTCATTTATTTCTTTTCTTTCCTTTATCTAAAGGGTTAAATCTTGAGAAGTGGGTATCACCATTCTCAAGCTTCTGATTTTTGCCGGGTGATCTCGTCCCTCCACCCTTTCCCAAGGTGGCACACATCACCCGCTCTTTTATAATTTGGAATCATTCCGAATAGCTGAATGAAGACTCCTCCCTTTTGGGCTCTCTAGTCCAATTTTCCATGGGTTAAGCCGCGTGGCGGGAGAGTTTCTTCCTGCACTTTTGACAATATCCGTAATACTCCAATCTGGTATCTGTTACCCAGAAGTTTGATTTTCTGGTGACTTCTCTTGAATCGATGACAACAGGGATTTTGTAATCCGTAATTCCGTGGCATTCTTTGCAAATCAGATTGATATGGTCTGTCAGGTTTCCTTCGTAGCGATTTTCCATTCTGTCAAATTCGAGCGTCTTGATGATTCCATGTTTGGAAAGCTCATTGAGGGTATAATAGACTGTCGATAAACTTAACCCCTTGGTCTTTCGCTTGGCCGCATTATAGATGACCTGTGCACTTGGATGAAGAAGATTTTTTTCTACAAGAACGTCAACGACCGCAAGTCGTTGAGAGGTAAGTTTTAAGCCAGCCTCTTTCAACTTTCTGAGAATCGTTGCTCTTTGGTCCTTCATAATTTGGAATGATTCCGAATTAGAAATTAATTATATGATTGGGTTTATTGGTTGTCAAGTTCTTTTTGCCCGAGCAATCGTGACCCATGTAACACAGAAAGTTCCCCTGTCACGTTGAAAAGGGGTCCCATATCGGCACGGGGGTTGAATGGTCTTTTAAAGATCAAAATTCTATGTTAAAATTTTTCCTATTGAAATCGGATACTGAATCAACCCATTCGACTCCCCAATCTCAAGCCCGAGGGATGCTCAGGGTTGATACTGAGGGGTGCTTTTAACCCCGGTTTAAAAATCAAGGTTTGGCGCCATCGAACGTATCAAAAACTCCCCTACCGGAGAGGTCAGATAGTTGATCAAAAAATAGAAAAGGAGGACTTTCATGCTGAAGCTTGGTGAAAAAGGAGTCATTCTCCAACGCGATAATCAAACCTATGCGGTCGCACCGCATATCCCCTGTGGGGTGGTGACTCCCCAACTGCTCCGAAAGCTTGCGGATGTGGCTGAAAAATACGGGGCAAAAGCCTTGAAGATCACAGGCGCCACCCGCATCGCCATTATCGGTCTTAAGGAGGAGGATATTGATGCGGTTTGGATTGATCTGGGAATGTCCGCCGGGGCTGCGGTTGGGCTGTGTGTCCGAAGTATCCGGGCATGCCCCGGGACCACCTACTGCAAACTCGGAAAACAGGACGCTTTAGGAGTCGGATTGGCACTCGATGAAAAGTATCATGGTTCTACGCTTCCCAACAAACTCAAAATGTCGGTCTCTGGGTGTTTCTTAAACTGCACGGAGTCCTGGGTGCGTGATATTGGACTTACCGGCTACGATGAGGGGTGGATGCTTACCGTAGGTGGAAACGTAGGGTCCCAGCCGAGGATTGGTAAGGAATTGGCAAAAGGCCTAAACGAAGGCCAGGCCTACGAAATGATAGAAAAGATCCTCCAGTATTACAAGACGAACGCCAAAAAAGGGGAACGGTTAGGGGCGATGATCGACCGTGTCGGACTCGATGCCTTGAAGGTGGCTCTCTCCTGAGCGGGGTTTCCCTGAAGTCTCTTAAGTATGGCTGATCAAGGTCGGACATGGAGGCAACCATCTTAGACAAGAAAAGGTGGGTTTAAAACAAGATTAAACATTTTTTTGTAAGAAAAGGGGTTACGGATACCTCTTCATGGGTCAGATGGAGACCTGTGAGAGATAGGGGGAAATTGGTTTAACTCTGACCTACATTACCTCTCTAAATAAGCGAAGTGTTGTAATCCACGATAAGAACCCAACCTAATCAATCCTTTTAAACATTCTCGCTTTCTTAAGAAAGTGAGAATCAGGTCTGGATTAATTTATTTGGATTACCAAAGGAAAAATTGGGTAAAATAATGGAGTGGAAATCTTTATCCTTGGCTAAGTTCTATTTTTACTTCTTCACCTTTTATCTCTGAACTCAAGTCATGTTCATAAAATCTGACGTTGATCTTTTTCTTTTTTAACTCCTTGTCGATCGCCTCAATGAAAAACCCTTTTCCCTCTATGATGAGTTCGCGGACGCCCAATTCATTCATCCTTTCTCGATCCAAACCATCCATATTTGTGTTGGCCAGAAATTCGAAGGACTTTCTAATATCTAACGCCCTGGTGACCCCACAGGAAGGTGACCCTGCGATACCCATAATCCCCAAAACCTCAAAACCCGATTCTCGGTAATCTTTTATTTCTGCTACAATTTCTTTTGCGATCTTCTGATATATTCTTTTCGTATTCCAGATAAAACATGGCAAGAACACCCCTTTCAGTTTATATAGAATGGTATTTCGGGAACCGAGAGGTTGCCACATGCGTTTCTTTAAAAGTCCACCCCAACCCTTCTGCTCGGGGCATTTCATCTGTACCATTCCAATGCCTTGCCTCTGTATCTCATCTATGACCTCGTCAATGCATCCTTTCCGGAATGCTCCACCCAAATATCGGGTGTTTTCATTCAAGATACAATGCGCTACGAAAACGACCTTTTTGCTTCTCTCATCCTTCAGCTTTTTTTCAAGAAGTTTAAGTCTTTCATTCATCATTTAATTTGTTGAGGCTTCCTCCTATCAGCATTTTCCACTCTGAAATTTTCAAATAGGATAAACCCACCATCCGTCTATGTCAAGAAAAACGGACTTTCCCCTCCTCAGAGGTTGGGCCTGTGGACAGGTGGTTGAAGGTCAAGCTTGCATACCCAAACCTCTCTTCACGCTGTGCTCAATCGCTCGCAGTCAACGGTTTGTGCCACATTTACGCTGGAGGATTTGACCCCTCCTTTCCGTTAGTATATCTTAACCTTAAACGGCCAACATGGATCAGCAACGGCGCGAACTCAAGATCGTAACATTGTCAATCTTAATCGTACTCGGGATCGCTTATAGTAGTTTACTCTATTCCCAGTGCACGCTTACAAGTATGAATAATTTGGCTGGTATCATCGGGGTGGTGCTCGGTTTATACATCTGCTCTCATCCGGCTGCCAATCTGGTGGATATTTTTTTTTACAGGCGAGATATTCGATATCAGCTTTCATCAAAGCGATCCGTTGTTTTGTGGCTGGCGCTAAACATGTTGGTCCTGCTCATCGGTGGAATTGTCATTTTCATTGGGACGACACGATTAATAGGTAAACCAGATTGAAAATGAAAAATGGGGAACCATCTCATTTTTTGAAGCAGCTTCGATTTTCAAAAGAGAATCTTCAAACCCCTCAAAAAATTATATTGAAAGTGTAACCTTTCCATTCCCTCTTCCGTCTATATAGTCAAAAGGATTTGTGGAACTTAACAAGAAGGAGGAGAAAAACAATGGATAAGGAGAAATTTGAGAAAATGTTTGAAATGATGAAGGGGTGCTGCACAGGGGAAGAAGGGTTCGCCAACTGTTGCTCCATGATGAAGAAGATGATGCAACAGGGTGAGAGAAAGGAAACGGGGAAGAAAGAAAAGGATACTGGAGAAAAAGAATAAGGAGATTTCAAAGAAGGGGGAGGTCCTTTTGAAGAACCTCCCCTCGGCAAGCATGGATAATCAATAATTCTCTGCCAGAATCTCGAAGTGTGCCCGGGGATGCTTGCAGACCGGACATTGGTCCAGGACTTCCTTCCCTTCAAAGACATAACCGCAATTTCGGCAGTGCCACTTCACAGAGGAATCCTTTTCGAAAACTTTCCCTTCCTTCACATTCTTCAACAGATCCAGATACCGGCCTTCGTGGAATTTTTCCACCTTGGCAATCTGAGTGAAGGTTTGGTAGGCTTCTGTAAATCCTTCTTTCTTGGCCTCCTCAGCGAAATTCTGGTAGAGGGTCGTCCACTCCAAATTTTCTCCTGCTGCTGCTGCTTTCAAATTGTCGGCGGTATTCCCGATGACTCCGGCAGGGTATGAGGCAATGATCTCTGTCTCTCCTCCCTTGAGTAAACTGAAGAAGAGCTTGGCATGTTCTTTCTCGTTCTCAGCCGTCTCCAGAAAGAGTGCGGAAATCTGTTCATAACCCTCTTTTCTAGCTGCACTGGCAAAATACGTGTAGCGATTCCTGGCTTGGGATTCGCCAGCAAAAGCCGCTAAAAGATTCTTCTCTGTCTTGCTTCCTTTGAATTCCATAAATTTTCCTCCTCTCACAATTTTGTAATTGGCATTGATTTAGATTAGAAAATATAAAACGCGGATAGGGGGGGTGTCAACGTTCAGCCATGGAGAGCCAAAGCCATTTCTTTCCCCGCTTCATTAGCCTCCTGAATATATTCTGGATGCTTCAACACATCCCCCTCAAAGTCGAGTCCTCGATATAACAGTGCTTTCCAAAGCTCCATATCTAAGACATCGAAAAAATATTTGACAGTGAGAAGGGACCCGTCAAATAGCTTTTTCCCTTTGGTCGCTCCTACAGAAATAAATAGCCCTTTCCGCTTCGGTTCCCATTGACCATAGGGCACTTTGTCAATCCAATACTTTTTGACCCAGAGAGACTGACAGCGATCCATCAAGGTCTTGGTATAGGCACTCACCGTGTAAAAAAAGATCGGAGAGGCCAGCATCAATCCCTGGCAGTCCATCATCTGATCATGAATCTTTTGGAAATCATCTTCAATCACGCAACGGCCCAATTCTTTACAGCCATATATTTCAAGGCAGGGTGACATAGTTAAATCTTGAAGATAAATTTTTTCCACTTCAGCTCCTGCCTCCAGGGCCCCCTGAACCGCATGATCCAGAAGCGTAGCGGTATTGCCTTGACGCCTTGGACTACCATAGATGGCTAAAATCTTTTTCATTCCTTCACCTCTTCTTTCATTTTCAGTCTTTCGACCTCTGCCCTCACCCAATTTGCCTGTTCACCCTTAGGTGCCACTTTTAGATAATCTTCCCAGGCGGCAATTGTCCCGTTGACATCCTTTTTCTCTACGATAAAAAGCGCCCCCAACTGAAACCGACTTTCCGCGTGTCCGGGATTAAGTTGGGCCGCCTTTTTGAAGGTCTCGATCGCCCCATCAAAATCTTCAAGGCCTCTCAACATCATACCCATTTTTGTTCGGGTATCCGAATCCTCCGGCTTGATGGAGAGATAACGAGCGTAGGCTTCAATGGCTTCCCGGTATCGATTATAATCGAAATAAATATCTCCAAGTTTCAACCAGGCGGCAAGGTCCTTTGGGTCTTCCCGGACCGTTTCTTTCAGATCCTCGATCTTTTCCATGAGTTCTATGGAAATCGTGCCCTTCGAAACGGAACGCTGAGTCAAGAGAGCGATACCAGATTTTCTACTTTCGTGTGTTCTTTCCAAAATAGTAATGGCTGAATAGATAAGAAACCCACCCGCAAAGACCATCCCTAAGACTAAAAAAATGATCTTTTTCTTTCTAGATAACGTACTCATGACAAAAATTTTATCCCCGGACAGGCGTTTTATCAAATAAATTTTATTGCCAAATTTGTTGAAAAAGCTTAAGTTTAGAAAGTTTAAATCTATCGAAAGGGAGAGAATCATGAAAGTCTTAGGAATTCTGGGAAGTCCTCGAGTAGGAGGGAACAGTGACATCCTTTTGGAACAGGCCCTGGCCGGAGCTAAGGATTCTGGAGGGGAAGTGGAGAAGATTATCCTATCCAAGAAGAAGATTTCCGGATGCCTGGATTGTGGGAAATGTAACGAAACCGGGATTTGCGTTATTAAAGACGACATGCAGGAGATACACAAAAAGATTCTGGAGGCCGATGTCGTGATCCACAGTGTGCCCGTCTATTTCTGGGCCATGACCTCCCAGATGAAAGCCTATTTGGACCGCTGGTGCGCTTTTTTCGATGCCCAGTGGCGGATACATAAAGCCTATCGTCCCATCATGAAGGTCAAGAGAATCGGGTTGATCACGGTCTGCGGGGATACAAATGTCTCGACCGCTGACCCCATCGTCCACAGTTTTAAAAACACTTGCCAATTCTCCGGACTCCATCTGCTGGAGGTGGTGCAGGCCTCCGCCGCGGCAAAAGGAGAGATTGCCAATAACGAGGATGTTAAAAAGAAAGCTTATGAATTGGGGAGAAAAAGTGTTCAATAAAGCGATGGCAATCCCCTGAAGATTGACGATCTCCTCATGGAACAGGGGGTTGAAAGAATAAAAGACGGAGTTTAGAAAAGGAGGGTGGCTTAAAATACTTTGGAACAGCGAATTGAGAACTTCATCCCTTCCGGTCTGTTCTCTGCCTTCATTTCATAGAAAGCATTTAGGTAGAGGAAAAAGCTCTTCTTCGAGAACATCAAGCCCGGACCAATGGCAAAGACCTTTTCTTTCGAACGATCCCTTTTATGATCATCCACCTTATCGGGTGTGGTTTGATATAAATAATACCCCGCCACACCTGCTCTCAATCCGTTGAAGATTTCATAGGACAATGCATAATTAAAATGAAAAGCCTGCCCGGGTTGAACGCTGTCAGCCTGAAAAGGTCTGATGGGACTGTGATTCTTTGAATTCCATAGGTAGTGGAATCTCCAGCTTGTCTCCAATTTTGGCGTCACAAAGAGGGTGAAGGCATAGTAAGGATTGAAGCTATAAAGATGACTTCCAATATTAATTGGGGAATCTCTGTCATACCTTCCGGTAGGTAAAATGAAGGGAAAATTGATTCGATGGAAATAAGGCATATTGAAAATTTTATGGTCGACCCACTGGAGGATAAAAGGGCTCACGATCAAATCTCCCAAGCCGGTTTGATGCCCCCGTATTCCCAGATCGGTATCGAGATCCACTCTCACGACGGGTAACAAAGCC
>Ga0316600_10001156_pt1 | contig 12127 bp, 10 predicted proteins | sample OWC_soil_day5_CT_FD_207652 | JGI IMG/M metagenome (GOLD analysis project Ga0316600, IMG submission 207652) | Wetland soil microbial communities from Old Woman Creek delta, Ohio, United States - OWC_soil_day5_CT | ecosystem: Environmental > Terrestrial > Soil > Wetlands | place: USA: Ohio...
TGCTCCGGTGAAAAATACTTCCGAATCAGCTCATCCTGCTGCTCTTCGCTCATTTTTGCAAATACAAATCCTGCTGCATCGGTAAATGCCCCTCCAAACCCTTCCATGGTCTGATAGCCCATTTGAGGATAAATATTAATCACTTCATTTTCCGTCCCATCATCAGGAAAAAATTTCCCATCTGTCTCTTCCTGCAAAAGCATTGTATCTCCATATGTCAGATACTGATGTATATTCAACGTCATACCTCCTTTTCCTAGCCCTTAACTGCTCCAAGTGCTACCCCTTTTGTAATGTGCTTATTTAAAATAATATAAATAATTAATGCCGGTGCTGCTGACAAAGCCATTACCGCAAACTGAACTGCGTAGTTGGATGAATACTGTCCTGTAAATTCCAGAATAGCAAATGGGAGTGTCTTCCATTTCTTACTGCTTAAATAGGTAATTGCCAGCATAAATTCATTCCAGTTATTTAAATAGGTCATAATTGAAACTGTAACGATTGAGGATTTCATAAGTGGAAAAATAATAATGGCCAGGATGCGGTAAATTCCACAGCCATCAATTAAAGCAGCCTCTTCCAGCTCCTTGGGGATCGAACTCATAAAACTGGTAGTGAGGAAAAAGCCCTGAGGCAGGGAAAATGCCACGTAGGGTATAAGCAGTGCCCATATGGTATCTGTAATCCCCAGCTTGTCATAAATTACGTAATTAGGAAGCAGGGTTGCATGAACCGGAATCATCATACCCATAACCATTAAAATGGAGGCTGCGTGCTTTAATTTCCACTCCATTCTGCTGCAGGCAAATGCCGCCATAATGGAGATAATCAGAACCAGTACCACCGCCAGTGTATTGATTAACAGGCTGTTTTTCAAATAATGGAAAAAATTTCCGTTTGTAAAAGCGAGAACATAATTCACCCACTGAATCTTTTTCGGCCATACCAGAATCCCATTTGTAAACAGTTCATTGCTGTTGCAAAGAGAAAAGTCAATCAGCCAGATTAACGGAAACATCTGGATTCCGGCTATGATCGTCATAACCGTAATGGTCAGCACTCTTCCCGGATTATTTCTGATTGTTGCTATCGCTGATTTATCCATATGCCTTATTCCCCTCTTTCTGCAAATATACGGTTAAGTGCAACAGTGGATATCAGACAGATTACAATAAACATCACACTGATGGAATTTCCATAACCATATTTATAGGACTGAAACGCCTGTTTGTATAAGTAGCTTGCCATAAACTGGGTCTCATTTCCGGGACCTCCTGCCGTGAGTAAATATACGGTCTCCATCTGTTTTAACGCTGCAATTACCGCCATGGTCACATTCACCTGAATGACCGGCTTCATTAAGGGCAGAGTGATATGAAAGAAAATATCTCTTCCATTTGCCCCGTCAATGGAGGCTGCCTCATACATAACGGGATCTATATTCTTAACACCTGTATAATAAATCAGCATTCCCCAGCCAAATCCGTGCCAGATTAAGACTATAAGAACCGACCAGATTGCATTGCCGGAGCCTAAGAGATTAAGCTGACCCGTAAATCCTAAGTTCTTTAACACCTTTGTCACCAGGCCGAAGTTGGGATTATAGATAAACTTCCACAGGTACGCGATCACTGCAACAGAAATTACATTTGGGATAAAGAAAATACAGCGAAACAGTCCCTCTGCCTTTCCCTGGAGCTTGTCTAACTTAATGGCAGTCAGCATGGCAAGAGGATGCTGGATACAGATGAAGCCAATGGCTAAAAACAGGGAATTGCGAAGTGCTGTCCAGAATACGGAGTCCTGAAACAGGGTTTTGTAGTTATCAAGTCCGATGAAGCTGCTCTTTCCGATTCCTGAGTAGTCGGTAAAACCATAATACACACTTAAAAGAATGGGTGCCAGAATGGCAGCTGCAAATACAAAGAGCCCGGGAGCCATCAAAGTAAAGATGACTTTCTTGTTGCTGTATAATTTATGCATATTTTTTCCTCACTTTTTGTAAGACAAAGGGAGCTGTTGCTGCAGCCCCCTTATGTGAAAATCCAAGTTCTATTTCTTCATTGCACCTGCCAGTTTATCCGTAAAATCCTTTGCTGTAAGCTGACCGATGGCAAATTCAACAGAGGCATCCTCACTGACTGTTTTAAACTGGTTGGTTCCCAAATCGTTAAATGTTACTCCTGAAATACTTGTTGCATTGTTTACCTTATCTACAAACTCCAGCTGCAGCGCAGTTTCTTTGCCTGTTAAATACTGTGAGAAATTCTGGGCTGACATACATACTCCCTTTTCCCAGCAAAGTTTGGACCAGTTTTCAGGCTGATACATATAATTTAACAGCTTGATGGCTTCCGCCTTTACCTTGGAGTTGGCTGTTACTGCATGACCGCCGCCATTCCATGCTGTAAGATCGGTTTTTGTGCCTTTTCCGCCTTCTACTGCCGGCATGTTGAATACGCCGATGTTATTTCTGATCTCTTCCGGAATGTTTTCATTGGTTGCCATGGACATTTCCCAGCTTCCCATGTAATACATGGCAGCCTGACCATTGGTGAATAAATTCATGCTGGTGGCATAATCAGTTGTCTCAAATCCGGTCTGGAAAATGCCTGCATCAATAGATTTTTTCAGCTGATCCAGAGATTTTGTCCATGCTTCGTTGGAATAATCACCTGTCTTTACTGCTTCTCTGATTTCCTTGGAAGATGTGCTGCCGTTATACTGCTGATACAATGCGTTGATATAGATGGAAAGAGGCCATTTATCGGAACCATCCATGGATACCGGAATCACGCCTGCTGCCTTGAATGTATTAACAGCTGCAAGTAAATCATCATAGGTCTCAGGAACCTTTACTCCATATTTTTCAAACATGGACTTGTTGTAATAAAATGCCATTACGTCGGTATTTCTTGCAAGTCCATACAATTTTCCATCCTTGCTGAATCCGTCCAAAGCACCCTGGATAAATCCATAATCATTATAATCTGCAGGATTTAATTCTGCCAGAAGTCCGGCATCAATTACTTCATCAAGAAATGACGGCTGCCCCCATGCATTTACTAAATCGGGCATGTCAGAGCCTGATGCATACGCTTTGAATTTGGTTTTATAGCTTTCGTCATCCAGCGCTTCCACCTGGATTTTTACATTGGGATTCTTCTCCATGTACTGGTCAAACAGTGTCTGCTCGATGAGACCCTGACCGCTGGTACGGTCTGGTAAGTTGGAAAATACCTTGATTACCACATCCCCGCCTGCTGCAGCCTGACTGCTTTCCTTACCTGTTTCCTTACTGCTCTCCTGACCTGCCTTGGTGTCCTCCGTTTTTGTTTTACCGCTGCCGCAGCCTGCTAAAGTAATGGCCGCTGCCGCTGCACATAACAACATTCCGATTTGTCTTTTTTTCATAGCCCTCTCCAATCTGCCATCATAAAACGGCAAAATATCATTATAGTTGCCAATATTACTTATCATTCCCCATCAGCGCTGATTTCTGTTCATTATTATAGCAATTTATGCTTATGGTTTATACATACTAATTTAATGAAAATGTTTAAAAAATTAATCATATTAAAAAAAGTCCGGCAGGCATTTTTCATACCCACCGAACTCTTTACTTTATTTCATTTTGCTCTTTTAAAACAGCTGGAATGTGTATGGTCATTCTGGTTCCGGCTCCCAATACACTTTGTATCAGAAGACCATAATCCTGACCGTAAATCATCTGGATCCTGCGATTGACATTGACAACTCCAATGGAAGTATGACCTCTCTTTTTCATGGAGTAATCCTCTGACAGGATTTGGGAAATGGCTTCTTCTGTCATGCCCACACCGTCATCCTCCACCTGGATATACAAATCGTCACCCTCCAGCCAGGCTGCAATAACAATATGCCCTTTGTCCAGCTTCTCCTCAATTCCATGTACGATGGCATTTTCCAGAATGGGCTGTATTAAAAGGCGGGGGATATAAAGATCCATCAGACTCTCATCAATTTTAATGACTGCTTCCATCTTATCCTGGTAACGGTAATTCTGGATCGCCAGATAGTCCTCTAAATTCTTAACCTCTTCCCGAATGCGGACAAATGACTTCTTTTCCAGAGAATAACGCATCATATTGCCCAGTGCTGCCACCATATCCCCGATATCATCTGCGTGGCGTATTCTCGCCATCCAGTTAATGGTGTCCAGGGTGTTATAGAGAAAATGAGGATTAATCTGCATCTGCAGAGATTTCATCTGGGCTTCCTGTTTCATTACCTTCTGCTCATAAACCGTACTGACCAGACTGTTCATATCGTTTACCATCTGATTAAAGGTATGGCTCAGCAGTCCGATCTCATCTTCGGAATTCACCTCGCAGTTTATATTGAAATCTCCCTGACCGAAATTTTCCATAGCCTTTGTCAGCGTTCTAAGAGGCTTTGTCATATTCCTGGATACCAGGGCAGAAATGAGGGCTGCCATACAGGCCGTTATGGCAGTGACCAGTATGACGATATTCTTTAGTTTTGTCACATCACGCAGGTAATAATCTCTTGGTATGGCAAGCATCATGTGCCAGCCATTTGAGATAGGAGCACTGTTGTAAATGCTGTAATTCTGATCTCCGATTTTTACATCCCGGTAGAATGCTTCCTTCTCCCCAAAGCAGTTATTATAGGGCTCTTTTAACACTTGCCCCGTAAGCTCCTTGGAACTGGCAGCCAGAATACGCCCTTCCTCATCAACGAGAAAAACATTGCCTTCCTGGGACAGATCAATATCAGAAATAATATCATATAAACTTTTCTCATTTACATCCAGAGCAACATATCCAAGGGACTTTTTAGAAGGAAATCCATACAGCTTTTTCATCAGCACAATATGCCCGTTTTTTACTTCCCAGTACTGATTCTCATCCCGGATATATTCCCTGATATCCAGGGGAGTGCCGCTGCGTATTTTCGTATAGGTGTACTCTCTGTCTGAGTCAGACCGGATGCTGATTGCGTTAATCTCCTGCCGCAGCAGGGCATAGGAAGAAAGGATTTCCCGGATATTGCTGTGGAGACGGTAATAAGCCAGTCTATCGTCTGCCAGCTCCTGCTCTGACTTTAAAGAACTTTGTATGGTGTCATTTCCATTGATATAAAAAGCAACATTTTCAATAGCAGTCACTGTGCTTTCAATTTTTGAAAGTGTGACTGATGCAAGATTCTTTAAGTAATCATTGGTCTTATCCGCCAGAATTCTTTTTGCATAGGAAAACTCCATAAACGAGAGAAATATGACAGGAACGAGAATCAGAGTGAGAAAAAGAAACATCAGCTTACTGTGGAAATTTTGTCTGCGATACCATCGTTTCATAACTGGGCTGTCTCCGTAAATTTCTGAAAGGGATTGACTGCATGGCTTCCTGATTTTCGGTATTCATACGGTGTCATACCATAGTTCTTCTTGAATATCTGGCCGAAATACCGTTCGTCTGAGATACCGATTTTACTGCAGATCTCTCCGTTTTTCAGCTTGGTTTCTGTAAGATATTTTGCGGCATAATACATTCTCACGGAAGTGAGAATTTCAAGAAAGGTATATCCTGTTTCTTTTTTTATATAATGGCTCATATAAACAGTGGTAAAATGAAATTCTTCGGAAAGAACCGATAAGCTTAACTCTCTGTCATAATTTTCATAGATATATTTAATGATTTTTCCGATGCGCTCTTCTTCTGCTTCCAGAATCTCTTCTGCAGGCTTAACAAGAGCAGAATATCCCTGAATTTTTGATTCCAGCTCCTCCAGCTTTATCTTTGTCTTTTTCTCCTGATTAAATTTCTCACATGCATTCTTCACACATGCCATGATTTCATCTGGTGTGGATGGTTTTAAGATATAGTCAGATACCCCAAGCGAGATTGCTTCCCTCGCGTATTCAAATTCACCGTATCCCGTCAGAAGAATGACTTTTGCGTCCGGATAATTCTGCAGAGTCCGTTTTGCCAGCTCGATTCCCGATAGTCCCGGCATCCGGATGTCTGTCAGTAAAATATCGATCTCCTGACTGTCGATCCACTCTTCCGCCTCAATGCCGTCTTTTAAAATCCCCACAACCTCAAGCTCATTTTCCTTCCAGGGAAGCATACCAAGCCCCTGTCTGATAATGGCTTCATCGTCAACAATCAATAATCGGTACATTGCAATCCCCCATTGCCTGTAGTTTTACTCCTCTTTGATACTCTTTCTCTCTATTTTTACATCTTGTAAGAACTGCTTCCATGCATCTTCATGGGCCACAAAATATCTGGGACAATCCTTGCCGGTAGCATCATAATGCCGGATTACCTCCTTTTCCGTCAATCCCAGTTCTTTGCACAAAAGAGCCGTAAATTTCACTAAAGAAGTATAAGTCTGATCATTAAATTTACCGGTTTCATCGGGGTGACAGCATTCTATGGAAACCGTATCCTTATTTTTCTCCTTTGAGGTTGCATAGGCCACCTCGTAGATGGGGATTTCCTGAACAATCTCCCCTTCCAGGCCGATAATAAAGTGACTGCTTGCCGAAATCTTTTTCTCCCCTGTCTGGTCCTTTAAGCTGGCAAAATAATCCCGGTTCTGCTTGGCAGTTGTACCGGGGTTGGCAACATAGTGAATCACAATTCCGTTAATCCGTTTCATCTTAGTCCCCGGTCTTGAATAAGGATTGAATTCCAGGAAGTCCTGCTGAACGTAATCTGGCATGGTGATGGATCCGATATCCACATAGTTTCTTCCGAAAAGAGAAATTAATCCCCATAGAATACAGGCTAATAATCCGGTCCATATGACAAAACGCAGGAATATGTATAAGAATGCTCTTTTTTTCTTCTTTTTCTTTTGCTTATACCGGCGTTCTCTTGACCTGCGCCGGCGTTCCAGTTCATCCATTCTATCTTTTGTCTGATTATTCATGGCTCAAACTCCTGACTGCCTTTTCTACCAGTTTACGTCTTTTCCAAAGAAAAAGTCAACCAAAATGTCAGGAATGTGATCGGATTACCGATTCCATTTTGACGGTTTCACACACATTTAACAGGACTTCATGAAGCTTTCCCTGAGCTGACTCATCACAGAGAATAACCATTTTATCTCCTGCCAGAAACTTTGTTTCCCCTCTGGGGACGAACTCAGCTTCTCCCCGCAACAGAGAAATGAGAAGGCAGGTACGGGGCCACTGGATTTCGGAAACCTTCTTTCCTTCTGCCTCGCTGCCATGAAAAATCATTCCTTCCACCAGCACCTTTTCCCCGGTGAGAGAAGTATCTTTGTCAGGATTTAATTTTCGTAAAAGCCGGTGAAGCAGCTGGTCGTATACAGGAGCGCAGCGTACCATATCGGGGATTACATAAGCGATCAGGGATACAAGGGAAAGAGCAAGTAAATGGGTAAAGCTTCCTGTCATTTCGCTGATTAAAATGATACCGGTAATGGGTGCTCTCACTATGGCGGAGAAATACCCTGCCATACCAAGTATAATGAAATTCCCCAAAAGACCCTGAAGGGAGTCTGTCATGATTCCTACAGCACTGCAATAGATACTTCCGATTACTGCGCCAAGCACCAGGAGCGGCAGAAAGATTCCACCCGGTGCACCTGACCCAAAACTTAAAAGAGAAAAAGCAAATTTTAAGATCAGTAAAATACACAGCGCTCCAAGCATCATCTCTCCTGAGGTCAGTACCTCTACCAGTGAATGACCTCCGCCCAGTACCGCCGGATAATACAGTCCGAACACTCCCGCTAATAAAAACGGTATCATTAACCGCACAAATTGACTTGGGATTTTCTGATACAGATCCTGGGTCTTAGAAAGTGTTGTATTATATACCACACCCATCACTCCGATAATCACGCCAAAGGCGATCACATATCCATAGCAATTAAGAGGAATCATTTTAGTGATCTGAAGATCAAATACGGGTTTTAAACCAAATACATTCCGGGAAACGAAATCCGCAGTGATAGAGGATGCCATGGTGGATAAGAGAATTTCCGGTGAAAAATGTTTATGTATCTCTTCCAGGGAGAATAAAACTCCCGCAATAGGTGCATTGAATGCAGCAGAAAGACCTGCACTGGCTCCGCATGTGATTAAAAGCTTCTCTTCTGTTTTAGATCTTTTTGAAATTCGTGAGATACCTTTAGCTGTCATGGCTCCAAGCTGAATACTTGGACCCTCTCGTCCAAGGGAAAGACCAAAGCCAAGAGATACCAGCCCGCCCGCAAGCTTTGCAGTAAGGGTTTTCCACCAACAGGGATCCAGTTCTCCAATCATTTCCCCTTCTACCTGTGGAATTCCGCTTCCAGAAATGAAGGACTCCCACTTTAATAAAATTGCTACAAATAAAGCACCCACAGTAAGAGCCAGAAACCAGATCCCAATCAATAGCGGTTTCCCCTTCACCGTATCCAGTACCCATTTGAGCAGTTCATCTCCATGGCTGAGCAGATATCGAAAAAAAACAACTACGGAACCGGCTATGGCTCCTGTTAAAATTCCTTCGAGTATCAATTCATAGCGAAAACTGCGATAACGGTTAATCGTCTTTTGTGCCGTATGACCTTCGGTCTGCATCAATCTTCCTCCTGTAAATCATTTTTTTGTTTATTAACATACAGTATAAAATTATAGCTCCTGAAATTGCTGATTGCAAGGAAAAATCCGGGAGGAATTTGAAAATTGAGATCTATTTAAAATATAATGGGGCATAGACAACTTTGCCTATGCCCTTAAAAAAGGATGCTCAAAACCTTATACTGTTCACGCTGCGTAATCCAATAACTGTTCTGGGCAAAATGCTTCATTATAACAGATGATTTCCACCTGTGTTCCAATTCCGATAATCATGACTCCCATCAGTGATTTGCCGTCAATTACCAGATGGTTGGATATGACTCTTATTTCAAAATTGCACCGCTCCGCCTTTACTACAAATGCCACCAGCTCCTCTACTGTGGAAAATGTATGCTTGATCTTTCTCACTTCAGACACCATCTTTCTGCTACCGTTTTATTCATGATTTTCACTAAATTATCTTGTTTTTTAGTTGTTATCATGTGCATTTTATCTATTTAATCCTATTGTTTCCACTGAGTTAAGGGTTATACGGGAGAAGTGTATTTTTTTCAAGGAAAAGACTACCCAAATTTAGAATTATCGTGTATAATTATGTCGTTGTGTTTTCAAATGGAAGCGTATCGAAGTGGTCATAACGAGCCGCACTCGAAATGCGGTTGTCCGCAAGGGCACGTGGGTTCGAATCCCACCGCTTCCGTCATAATTTATTCAGATTAATATATTGTCCACTTTTGAGCCGAGGTTTTAGAAATAATACTTCGGCTCTTTTTGAAATTTTCGGTAAATAGGTGCAGAAAAACACCGGGAAGCTGAGAGATATCCCCTCTTCCCGGTGTGCTCATAATATTTGTGAATTAAGTGATGGATACTATACAGTTATGTACCAATATACACCGTATTTATCTACAACTTCAGCGCAGCAAGAGCTCCATGAAAGAGTACCTAAAGGCAATAGCACTATTCCATCCCTAGATAGCATGTCATATGCCCTCTTTACTTCCTCTTCGCTATCAAAATTCAGCCCATAGCTCATGGTGGGTCGTGACTCTTTTATTGACGAATTGAGCATAATATTAACAAAGGCGTCATTTTGTGATTCGCTGACAGCGAACACTTCATTTCCATCTCTAAACAGTGCTGCGTGCATAAATGTACCATCTGGAAATTTTTCATAATATCCTAATGTCAATCCAAAGGCTTTCATGTAAAGCTCTACAGCTTCATTCGAATTTTTAATATATAACGTTGCTCCCAGTTTCATCTTATACACTCCTATACATAATAAAATAGTACTAAGACACTGATGCGGTGGTACCGCAACTATCGGCATTGTGGCAAACACAGCTGCAATTACAGGTATCACGTTTGGAAAGTATATCCCTGAACAGATAGGAGCGAACGTAAAAGCACAACACCATTTTTGATTGCATCAGGTTCCAGATGGCCATATCCGATCAGCAGCTTGCTTCGATGCAGGCCTTTTTCTATGCAATGGCTTTCTACCGAAGTAATATACAGTCCATTTTGCAGACAATTTGTGAAAAAAGTCTCGTCAAACTGCATTTCAGGAAAATCAATAGCGACATGCAGCCCTGTGGAATCCCCATAGGCAGTCCAATTACTTCCAAAGTTTTCTTTAAGAGACTCCAGTAATACTTGTCGGCGATACCCATAAATTTTGCGCATTTTTTGAACATAACGGTCAAACTTGCGGGTCCGTAAAAACTCTGCTAAAGCAGCCTGCTCAAAGGGGGGATTCTGTACATCGGTGTGGGTACGCAAATCACACCATTGCTCATGAAGCTGATATGGCAGAATGACATAGCCTATCCTCAGTGCAGGAAAAACCGATTTACTGAAGGTACCCACGTATATCACGCGCTGCGGGTCTGAGGAGTAAAGCGGCGCGATAGGCTCTCCGTCATACCGGAATTCACTGTCATAATCGTCCTCAATGATATAGAGGTCGTTTTTTCTGGCAAAGTGAATCAGAGCGGCACGGCGTGATGCTGGAAGAATTCCTCCCAATGGATACTGATGAGATGGCGTAACATAGATGATACCAATATTTCTGCTCGTTGGTAAGTAATCGGTCTGCATCCCTTCGGCATCTACCGGTATCGGAATAATAGCGCAGCCTTTGTTCACAAAAGTTCCAAGCATTCCTATATGACAGGGGTCCTCCATCAATATCTCTTTCCCATCTCCACACAACAGATCCGCAATCAGATGCAGTCCGTGGGTTGCACCGGCAGTAATAAAGATATTTTCCGATGAAACCTTAAGTCCACGGCTCCGAAAAAGCCAGGCGGCAATCTCGTCCCGCAGTCCGGGTAAGCCCTGTGGTCCACTATAACCAAAATCCTCAAGGGACAACGTCTCAGAAGCCTTGTGCAGGAACTGCTGCCAAAGAAATCTGGGAAAATGGTCCAAGTCTGGCCGGCCTGTCCGAAAGCTTACTATAATCTTCCGGACAGCATGGCTTTCTGTTTTGAGTGATAGCAAAGCTTCAGTCGATTTAATGCACAAGCCGTCAGCAACTCGCGTGGGCGCACCCTGCCGGCTTACAACGTAGCTCTCTGAAATCAGCAGGTCGTAAGCCTCGCAAACGGTATTGCGCGAAACCTTCAGCTCCTTTGCTAATTCCCGCGTGGATGGTAAACTTTCCCCGGCAGTTAACTGACCGGACAGCATCAGGTCTTTTAAGGACTGGTAGATTTGACGCCATAATTGTAGTTCGCTATTTCGCTTCAATACAATTCCTAACATAACGCCTCCAACTGGATCTGTAAAATCCATGCCATACTGGCACTTCAAAAGAGCCATTAATTTAAGTAAAATTATACCACAATGCACAAAGAATGCAATGAATGATTGGAGCTGATCTACTGTGGCATCAGCTACTCATATTGATCTTAAAAAGGGGGAGGATTATGTATGTCATTCCAATAAAATTGAGTGTAACAACCTGTTATTTATTGAAAGCGGGCGACCGGTATGTGCTGGTGGATACCGGTTATGAAGAGGATTGGGACTTGTTTGTCGGGCAATTAAAAAAAGCCAATGTGGCGCTTTCTGAAATCAGTCACATTATTTTGACGCACCATCATGACGACCACTGCGGACTGCTGGAGAATATCTTAAAAGAAAACAGTTCAATCAGGGTTGTGATGTCATTTTTATGCAAAGATTTACTTCTAAAGGGCGAAAATGATACAACACATGGAGGCGGTCTTTTAAATAAACGGATTGCCTTTCTCATACGCCAAAAGCAATTTTATATTTCAATGATACTTGGAAAAAAAGTTGATAAAGCGAAAAATTTAAAATTCAATCCATACACACTACGGGATTGTGACATTTTAATTTATAGTGATACAACACTTCGGGATATTGGAATTCCCATAGATGGCAGTATCATAGAGACTCCCGGACATACCATAGATTCCATATCTGTTCTATTACAGAATGGAGACTGCCTGATCGGCGATGCTGCCGCTAACATGTTAAGGTTTG
>Ga0316600_10001158_pt1 | contig 12123 bp, 8 predicted proteins | sample OWC_soil_day5_CT_FD_207652 | JGI IMG/M metagenome (GOLD analysis project Ga0316600, IMG submission 207652) | Wetland soil microbial communities from Old Woman Creek delta, Ohio, United States - OWC_soil_day5_CT | ecosystem: Environmental > Terrestrial > Soil > Wetlands | place: USA: Ohio...
GTCGCCGAGCTTCTTGAAGACCTCGTGCGCCGGGAAGATGCCGGCTTCCTCCCATTCGTCGACGTGCGGGTTCAGTTCCTGCTCGACGAAGCGCTCGACGGTGCGGCGCAGTTCCTCGTGTTCCTGGGTCAGTTTCATGGGTGTCTCCGGGTCAGGGGCGCGCGACACCGAAGCCGAGCGGGTGCGTGGTGACCCGCTCGGCGCGGCGGAAAAGCGCGAGCACGTAGGCGAGCACGCGGCGCGTGTCGCGGGGATCGATGATGCCGTCGTCGAGCATGCGGCCGGACGTGTAGAAGGCAGACGTCTGTCGCTCGAAGGTCTCGATGATCTTCGCGCGCATGCCGTCGATCTGTGCGCGGTCGGGCTCGAGGCCGCGGGTGCGCGCCGAATCCTCCATCACGATGGCCATCGTCGTCGCTGCCTGCTCCGGGCCCATCACCGCGGTGCGGGAATTCGGCCACGAGAACAGGAAGCGGGGCGCGAAGCCGCGGCCGCACATGCCGTAGTTGCCGGCGCCGAAGGAGGCACCGCACTGCACCGTCACCTGCGGCACCGTGGCGTTGGCGACGGCCTGGATCATCTTCGACCCGTGCTTGATCATGCCGGCGCGCTCGGACTCCTTGCCGACGATGTAACCCGTCGTGTTCTGCAGGTAGACGAGCGGGATGTCGCTCTGGCAGCAGGCCTGGATGAAGTGCGTGGCCTTGGCCGAGCCGGCCGGATCCAGCGGGCCGTTGTTGGTGAGCAATCCCACGGGCATGCCGTGCACGTTCGCGTGCGCGCAGACCGTGCCCGGGCCGTAGGCCGCCTTGAATTCGAGCAGGTCCGAGCCATCCACGACGCGCGCGATGACTTCGCGCATGTCCACGGGCTTGCGGCCGTCGCGCGGCATGATGCCGAGCAGGTCGTCGGCCGGGTAGCGTGGCTCGGGGCCTCGCGGCAAACCGGTCTCGAAGCGCTGCCAGCCCAGGCGCTCGACCAGTTCGCGCAGGATACGGATGCCGTCGGCGTCGTCGTCCGCGACGTACTCGGCGAGGCCCGAGACGGTGGAGTGCATCGCGGCTCCACCCAGTTCTTCCTCGGTGGCGATCTCACCCGTCGCGGCGCGCAGCAGGGGCGGACCGGCGAGGAAAGCCCGCGCACGGTCCCGCACCATCACCACGTAATCGGACAGTCCCGGCATGTACGCGCCACCCGCGGTGGAGCTGCCATGCACGAGCGTGAGCACGGGAATACCCGCGGCGGACAGCCGGGCGAGCCGGCAGTAATGCGAGCCGCCGTTGATGAAGTCCTCGACGCGGTAGCGGAGGAGATTTGCGCCGGCTGATTCCACCATGTGGACGAACGGCAGGCGGTTATCGAGCGCGATCTGTTGCGCACGCTGGAACTTGTCGAGGCCCATGGGTTGCAGGGCGCCCGCCTCGATGCCGGAGTCGTCCACTACGACCATGCAGAGAGAACCGCCGATGCTGCCAACGCCCACGATGCAGCCGCCGCCGGGCACGGACTTCGCAGGATCGGCCACGTCGAGCAGGTAGCCCGCGAGCGCGGACAGCTGCAGGAACGGCGCGCCAGCGTCGAGCAGGAGTCCGAGCCGTTCGCGCGGCAGCAACTGTCCGCGCTTGGCGAAACGTGGGCCGGACTTTGCCGAGGCTGCTTCCGTGCGCGCCTGCAGCGCCTGAAATTCCTCGAGCAACGCGAGCATGTGCGCGCGGTTCTCGGCGAATGCTTCCCCGCCGGACTGCAGCGACGACTCGAAGACGGGCATGGCTAGTCCTCGAAGATCCGCGGCCGTCGGCTGCGATGGAATCCGTCGAAGACCGGAGCCGGTCGGCCCTGCTGCATCGGCCAGTGGCGCCGCGCGTTGGGCGCAGCGCCGTCGATGCGGAGGCAGGCGCCAGATACGAATGCAGCCGCCTCGGAAAGCAGGAAGACGATGGCGGCGGAAACCTCCGCCTCCGTGCCCATTCGGCCAGCCGGCACGTGGCGCGGCAGGCCCTTGATCAGCGGCTTCATGGCATCGGGGTAGGTGTCCATCCCGCTCGACATGATCCAGCCGGGCGCCACCGCGTTCACGCGCACCGGCGCCCACTCGCAGGCCGCCGTCTCGGTGAAGTTCAGCATGCCCGAGCGGGCCGCGCCGCTGTGTCCCATGCCGGGCATGCCGTGCCACATGTCCGCGAGCATGTTCACGATCGCGCCGCCGCGGCCCTTCATGGACTGCAGGTAGCACTCGCGGGCCATCAGGAAGCCGCCCATCAGGTTGGTGTTCAGGACCGCCTGCCAGCCCTTGGCGGAGATCGCCTCGAGCGGGGAGGGGAACTGGCCGCCCGCGTTGTTCACGAGGCCGTCGATGCGGCCGTGCGCCGCGATGATTGCCGCGACAGCGGATTTAACGGCCTCCTCGTCGCGGACATCGCAGGAGATGGCTTCACCAGCGCCGCCGTCCTCGTGGATTTCCGACTGTACGGCCTGCAACTTGTCGAGACTGCGGCCAACGAGCGCGACGTGCGCCCCGAGGGCGGCCAGTTCGTGTGCCGTGCATCGGCCGATGCCGCTGCCCGCCCCGGTGACGACGACGACCTGCCCGGTGAACAGGCCCGGGCGGAAAACGCTGCAGTAGTTCATGCGCCGAGTCTAGATCAAGCGCTTGCTTGAATAAAGCCCGTGGCCTAGCATGGCCCGCCATGCAGGAACTGCGTCTCAACCCGGCCTACTACCGCCCCGAGCACCTCGACTTCAGGGAGACGGTGCGGCGCTTCGTCGCGCGCGAGATCGCCCCGCACGTCGCCGACTGGGACGAGGCCGAGTCCTTCCCGCGCGAGCTTTATCGTCGCGCCGCCGATGTCGGTCTGCTCGGCATGGGTTACCCGGAGGAATACGGCGGGATCGGCGGGATCGACACCTTCCACCGGCTCATCGCGAGCATCGAGCTGGCGCAGGGCGGCTCGGGCGGCCTGGTGGCCTCGCTGATGTCCCACACCATCGGCATGCCGCCACTTGCGGCGCTCGGTACGGCCGACCTCAAGGCGCGCGTCCTGCCGGGCGTCCTGTCGGGCGAGCGCATCGCGGCGCTCGCCATCACCGAGCCGTCGGGCGGCTCGGACGTCGCGGCGCTGCGGACGAATGCGGTTCGCGACGGCGACGACTTCATCGTCAATGGCGAGAAGACGTTCATCACGTCGGGCCTGCGCGCCGACTATTTCACGGTTGCCGTCCGGACGGACCCGCGTGCCTCGGGCGCGCGCGGTATCTCTCTTCTGTTGATCGAAGGCGACACGCCGGGGCTGACGCGCACGCCGCTGAAGAAGATGGGTTGGTGGGCTTCGGACACGGCGCACCTTCACTTCCAGGACTGCCGCGTGCCGGCCGCAAACCTGATCGGCCCCGAGGGCGTCGGGTTCCGCGCCATCATGCAGAACTTCAACTCCGAGCGGTTCTCGATGGCTGCCGGCGCGGTGGGCTTCGCGTGGGTGTGCTACCTGGAAGCGCTCGCCTGGGCGCGGGAACGGCACACGTTCGGCCAGCGGCTCGCCGACCACCAGGTGGTGCGCCACCGGCTGGTGGACATGCTGGCGCAGATCGAGTCCGCGCGCGCAATGCTGGAGGAGACGGCGTGGCGCATGGACCACGCGCCCGCGGGCGACGCCGAGCTCGTGGCGTCGATCTGCATGCTGAAGAACGTCGCGACCCGCACGATGCAGTTCTGCGCCGACGCTGCGGTGCAGACACTCGGCGGCATGGGTTACATGCGCGGCACGCACGCCGAGCGGATCTACCGCGAGGTGAAGGTCAACATGATCGGCGGCGGCACGGAAGAAATCATGAAGGACCTGGCGGCGCGCCAGCTCGGGCTGTGAGCCGGCGCGCCGAGGATGCCGGCCGGCGCGGGCAACTCGTGCGCGAATCGGCCCGCCTGTTTCGCGAGAAGGGCTTCGACGCGACCTCGGTGCGGGACATTGCCGCCGCGACCGGCCTCCAGTCCGGCAGCTGGGTCTATCACTTCCCGACCAAGCAGGAGATCCTCGCGGCCGTCATGGAGGAGGGCCTGCAGCAGGCGCTCGAGCGAATCGAGGCGATCGGACGCGAGCCGCTCACGCCGCGCGAGCACTTCCGGGCCCTGGTGCACACGCACCTGCACACCATCCTGAGTCCGGGGCAGGACTTCATCCCCGTGCTTCTGTATGACTGGCGCTCGCTCGAGGCAAAGGCGCGGCCCCGGGTCGTCGCGCTGCAGAAGCGCTACGAGGCCGTGTGGGACAGGGTCATCGAGCAACTGCAGAGTTCAGGCGACTGGGTGACGCCAACGAAGGTGGATCCCCTGCTGATGTTCGGCGCTCTCAACTGGATCGCGCACTGGTACCGCCCGCGCGGCGCGCTCGACGTGAATGAACTCGCCGAGGAATGCGTGCGCTTCTTCCTGCGCACGCCCGAGCCCGGCTCGCGCAAGCGGTCCACGCCCGCCCGCGCAAGAGCCCGTCGCTGACCGGGCGCAGCGTCAGTTCGACGCTGCGGCGGTCTCTGCCTTGCGGTGTGCAGGCACGTACTGCTCCATCACCGCCTGCTCGAGCAGTTCAGGCGGGACCAGCCCTTGGTCGAGGACGAAGTCGTGGTACGAGCGGGCCTCGAAGCGCCCGCCGAGCGCGAGTTCGACCTTGCCGCGCAGCGACTGGCTCTTTTCGTAACCATAGAAATACGACGTGGCCTGGCCGGGGGCGTCGAAGCTGTAGCGATCCACCTCCTGCTTTGCCATCGGCTCCGACAGGCCGACTTCCTTCATCAGGAAGGCCTGCACTGCCGCAGGCTCGATCATGCCGAGGTTCACCATGGGATCGAGGAACGCGCGCGCGGCCCGCATCAACCTCATCTGCAGCGTGCCGAGCTGTGCATCGAGCGGCAGGTACTGCTTGACCAGCGCCTCCGCGTAGAGCGCCCAGCCCTCCACGTTGGCGCTGTTGAAGGCGAACACGACCCGTGGGATGGACACGCCGCCCTCGATCATCTTCGCGAACTGCAGTTCGTGGCCCGGGCGGGCCTCGTGCGCGATCAGCGTCCAGGAGATCGCGTCATAGGTGAAGTCGTCCATCTTCGTGCCAGGAGGCGCGTTGGGATTCTCGAGCGGCAACACGAACTCCGCAGGCTCGCCCGTGTTGCCGATGAGCCGCGGCGGGCTCAGGTGCGGCGCGGGCTGCGCGGCCGACTCCGCCTCGGTGGCAAGCCGGATCACGGCGTCACGCTGCGGCAAGGTCACGAGACCCTCGCGGCCCACGATCTCTTCGATGCTCGCGAGCCGCGCGCGATAGGTCGCGAGGATCGCGTCGTTCGCTATCGCATCCTTCTTCAATGTCTTCAGCACGTCACGATAATCGCTCGAGGTGTAGCCATGCTCCTTCGCGACCAGCCGCGACAGCGACTGCATTTCGTCGCGGGTCTGAACGAAGCCGAGCAGCGCGCGGTCGATCAGCTCGCGGGGGTCCGCCTTCACGCCGAAATTCCGCAGGTTGTCGGCATAGATCTCGGGCGGCAGCCGGCTGGTCGTGCGCGCACGCGGCATGACTTCGACGCGAACCCACCTGGCGTGCCCTGCGAGTTGCTTCTCGAGCAGCTTGAGGTCCTTCTCCCAGCCCTTGAGCCCGCTCTTCGCGAACAGGTCGCGGATGCCGGCCACGTAGCGCGGCTGGTTGGCCAGCTGCTGCTCGACCTCGACGGTCCATGGGCCGGTGAGCCCTGCCGTGCCGAAGCGCTCTTGTGTGCGCTGGCGTGCGAGCTCGACGATGGGCGTATGGCCCGGTTCACGCCCCGTGTACTTGCGCAGCCGAACCAGTGCCGCCGGATAGCGGTCCCTGGCGACGCGCGGGTCCAGCAGTGTCCGGAAACCCTGGAACAGCGCCTGCGCAAGATCGAAATGGGGCAGCATCAATCGCCGGTTGAGCTCGGACGTGTGTTTCCGGTCGCGCGCCGCCGCGATGAGGATCTGCAGGTCCTGCCGCACGCGGGGATCCGTCTCCGCCTTGAGCCGCACCTCGAAGTCGGCAGCCACCTTCTCGAGGTCGGCTTCGAGCCGCTCATCGTTGCGGGGACTCAGGTCGAAGACGCCCTCGTCGTGGCCTTCAACGCCGAGCGCGGCGGCGGACTCGGGTCCGTATTGCGCGATCAGTGCGAGCAGGGGCGCGGCATTGGCATTGCTGCGCTCCACCCACGAGGGCGCCTCCGCGGCGTGTGCGGAGGTAACCGCCCAGGCGGTCGCAAGCACGAGAATTCGCAGCAGGATCTTCAAGGCGGAGTCCCCGCATAGGTTTGTGGAAGCTGCGCATCGTACATTGGGATGACGCGACCCGGGCGTGCTGCGGCGCAGCACACCTGGCGCCTGTGGACGCCGGATGGATTGACCAGTAGCTTTGCCTCAGGCGACCAGGGCGTCGCTGCAATGGTGACAGCGCGTGAAGCAACTCTCCGGCACTGACAATCTCTTCCTGCACCTCGAGCGCGGGCACCAGTACCTGCACGTGGCGAGCCTCGGTATCTACGATCCATCGACCGCGCCGGACGGGAGGGTGCGCTTCAAGGACATCCTGCGCTTCTTCGAATCGCGCATGCACGTCTCGCCGGTTTTTCGCCGGCGCCTGGTCAACGTACCTTTCGACCTCGACCGGCCGTACTGGATCGAGGACGGCGACATCGACGTCGAGTTCCACGTCCGGCATATCGCGTTGCCGCAGCCGGGCGACTGGCGGCAGCTCTGCATCCAGGCGGCACGCATCCATTCGCGTCCGCTCGACCGCAGCAAGCCGCTGTGGGAGGCATACGTCATCGAGGGGCTGGACAACATCCCGGGCCTGCCGCCGGGCAGCTTCGCGCTCTACCTGAAGGTCCATCACTGCGCCGTGGACGGTGAAGCCGGCACGGAGATCTTGAAGGCGATCCACTCGCTCACGCCCGAGGACTTCACCGACAACGGCTCGGATCGGACGCGTTACCGCGATCGCGAACCAACCGCCGTGGAGCTGTACTCGCGTGCGCTGGCCCACAACGTGCAGCGTGTGCCGAAGATCGCGCGCTTCTCGGTCGAGACCGCGGCGCGGCTCGCCAGCCTGAGCGCGGGATCCATCTCCGACCTGCCTCGACTGCTCGAGGCGGCCGAACTGCCGACGGCTGCTCAGCTCGCGGCCAAGCTGCGCAAGCCGCCGGCGACGCGCTTCAGCGGCAAGGTTTCCACGCATCGCGTGGTCGAGGTCGTGGGACTGCCACTCACGGCGATGAAGAACCTGCGCCGGCAGATCGAGGGTGCGACGATCAACGACTTGTTCATGGCGACGGTGGGAGGCGCGCTGCACCAGTACCTTGCGAGCAAAGGCGAGCTGCCCGACCAGACCATGACCTGCATGGTCCCCATGACCTTGCGTGGCGCCGACAAGACCGAGGATGCCGGCAACCAGATCGGCATGGCCATCATGCCGCTGCACACCGAGCTGTCCGATCCCCTCGACCGCCTGCAGGCGATCCGGCGCGGCTCCGACAAGGCGAAGGCCATGGCGGGTGCCGTGGGCAAGGATCTTTCCGCGAAGCTCTTCGACCTGCTGCCTGTCACTGTCGCCGAGCTCGCGACGCGACGCCTGGTGATACCGCAGATGAGCATCGTGGTGTCGAACGTGCGCGGGCCCGACGTGCCGCTCTTCATGGCAGGCGCGCGCCTCGTCAACTTTGCGCCGATCAGCATCGTTCTCGATGGGCTGGGCCTCAACGTCACCGCCTTCAGCTACAACGGCACGATGTGGATCTGCGCGGTCGCCTGCCGCGAGATGATGCCGGACCCGGCGTATTTCGCGGATTGCCTGAAGCACAGCTTCCAGCAACTCGTCGATGCGGCGAGCGCGAAGGAAGCAAGCGATGCTGCGGAAGCGCTGGAGAAAGCGCCGCACAAGAAAGCGCCGCACATGAAAGCGAGGGCTCGGGCGACGACGCGCGCAGTTCGTTCATCTGCGCGCGCACGAGCACGATGAATTTGCTGCATGGCAATAAAACAACGAAAGGTCGAGTTGTAAGACACGCGTTACGCTGGCAACCTTGCGTGGCTGCGGCAATCGGTAGTGGCATTTCGGATACTCACTAGTGAACTCACGGTGAGTCAGGGCTAGCCTCACACAGTCGTGCAGCTGCGAGAGAGCTTGGCTGCTGCGTTGCAGCAATCGGGCCTCGAGCAAACAGAGCACTGGTTAACAAGGCAACTGGGGGTCTACGACGATGAGTGAATCCATGGTTCAGAGTCGGCGCAACACGGTGCTTGCCGCCGTCATCGGCACGGTGCTCGCGTCCTATGCGGGGAGCGCCCCCGCGATGGAATTCCAATTGGAGAACGGCGCCACCATCAACTGGAACACGACATTGTCGGTCGGTGCCAGCTGGCGCGCCGAAGCTCCGAACCGCCAGCTCTATACGCGAACGGACGGGTCGCTCATCGGCCTCTGGTCTGGCGTACCGTTGTTGCCCGGACAGGCAACCGGCCCGGGAGACGGACTCGCCGGCAACCAGGCGGCCGGCGATGGCAACCTGAATTACGCCCAGGGTGATCGCTTCAGCACGCCGTTCAGGCTCATTACCGACGTCGAATTCAAGAAGGGCAATTTCGGCGCCCTCCTGCGCCTCAAGGCGTGGTACGACGAGTCGCTGAACGACGAGGAAGTTCGCGTTGGCCACCAGGCCAACAACTTCAACGGCACTCGCCCCGCGCTGGGCCCGACGTCTCCTCCCTTGACCCTGTGTCCCCCCGGGACAGCCAGTGCCGGCTGCCTGCCGTTTTCGCTGCCGGGCCAGAACGTCTGGCCAAGGGCCAAGTTGAGCGACGACGGCTTCGAGGACGAGCAGAAGTTCGACAACGTGTACCTGCTCGATGCCTACGTGTACGGCTCGTTCGCCGTGGGCGACAGCGACCTGCAGTTTCGCCTGGGCAACCAGGTCATCAACTGGGGTGAGAGCGTCTTCATCCAGGGCGTCAACCAGATCAATCCGATCGACGTGCCGGCGGCGCGCCGTGCGGGCGCCGAATTGAAGGAAATTCTGCTGCCGGTCTGGGCGGTCTATGCGAACTGGGGATTCAGCTTCGGTTCACTCGAGGCGTTCTACCAGCTGCAGTGGAACAATACCTCGGTCGACGGCTGCGGTACGTACTGGACGGTGTCCGGCACGCTGATCTCCAGCGACCCGGGTAAGTGCCGCAGCATCACGGTGCTCGGCCTGCAGAATGGCGCCCCGTTCATCCCGGGTCAGCCGCAGATACCGCAGGCGGGCTCGCAGCCCTACCTGCAGGGCACTGGGGTTTACCTGCCGTCAGTCGACGGCAAGGACGCGAGTGACAGTGGACAGTTCGGCCTCGCGTTCCGGGTCCCGGTCGACGCGATCGACACGGAAATCGGCTTCTATGCAATGAATATCCACGCCCGCCTGCCGAATTCCTCCGGCTACAGCGGCACCAATGCGGGCGATTTCCTGGCGAGCTTGCCGCCACCACTCGCCGGGGCTCTGACCCAGCTAGGGTATATCGGCGTCGATGAGTGGGGTGGGTTCTGGAGGCCCACGGGCCTGACCGGCACCCGGTACCGCACTCTGTTCCCCGCTATCGAGACGGCGTTTGAAAGACAGGTACTCCCGGCTTTCGGCTTGACCAACGTCGACCTGCAGTCGGGCGCCGGCTTCTGGGAGTACCCCGAGGACATACAGGTCTACGGCATCAGCGCGGCGACCAATCTCTTCAGCGCGTCGGTATCTGCGGAATTGAGTTATTCGGTGGACGTTCCGGCACAGGTCAACGGCAACGACCTGATCCTCGCGACGATCTCCGGACTCGGAGCGGCGTCCGAGCGGCTGCGCGCGGTGGCCGCTCAACCCGCGGGAAGCTATTCCGCAGGGTTCGATCGGTTTGACAAGACGCAGTTCCAGGTCAACGTGGTCAAGAACTTCAGCAACGTCCTTGGCGCGGAGAATCTGCTGTTCGTGGGTGAAGTGGGTTCGCAGTGGAACAACGTGCCGGACTACAAGGACGGCAGCCTCCGCTACGGGCGCGGCTTCATGTTCGGAACCGGTTCGACCCCGGCGTTCGTGACGTCGGGTCCGGAGGGGCAGCCGGGGTTTGGTGCAGCCAGCGGTGGCAATCTGTGCCTGCCCTACATGCAGAATTTCCCGGTGGCGCCGAACAGCCAGTACAACGCGCAGCCGAACGGTTGCACGAACGACGGCTACATCACCGACTTCGCCTGGGGTTATCGCCTGCGCGTGTCCATGGACTACAACAACGTCGGGGACACCGGCGTGACCGTGACACCGAGCGTGTTCTGGTCGCACGACGTGGATGGCGTCTCGATCGACCCGGCGTTCATCGAGGATCGCCAGACCCTCGGGCTCGGGCTGAAGTTCAACTACAACAAGAAGTACACGGTGGACCTGAACTACGTGAACTACGGAGACGAGAACTTCGATCCGTTGTTCGATCGCGACTACTACTCGGCCGCGGTAAGCGTGACCTTCTGACCGGAATCCAGGAGACGAACCAGATGAAGACGATGAACAGGATTCTCGCTTCCGCGATCGCAGCCACGGCACTGGCCGGGTTCGCGGCGCCCGCGTCGGCGAAGCTGACGGACGCGGAGGCCGCGCGCCTCGGCGCCGACCTCACGCCGATGGGCGCTGAGAAGGCGGGTAACAAGGACGGCACGATTCCCGCCTGGACGGGCGGGCTCTGCGCGCCGCCGGCCGGCTGGACTCCGGCCAAGGGCTATGTCGATCCGTTCGCGAGCGACAAGCCGAAATTCACCATCACCAAGGCCAATGCCGCGCAGTACAAGGACCATCTGACGCCCGGCACGCTCGCGTTGCTCAACAAGATCGACACGTTCAAGATGAACGTGTACGAGACGCGGCGGACGGCGTGCTATCCGGACGATGTGTACGCCAACGTCAAGCAGAACGCCCCGAAGCTCGACCTCGTGGGTTTCGGCATCTCGGGCGGGCAGGCGTACGTGCCGTTCCCGATCCCGAAGAACGGCCTCGAGGTCATGTGGAATCACCAGCAGCGTTATCTCGGTAACGGGCTGGTCCGTGACTACAACAGCTTCCCGGTGCGTTCCAACGGCGACTACTACAAGATCGGCTCGCACGAGTACCGTATCTTCAACGCCGGCCTTGACCAGCCGCAGGACAACCTGCTGCTCACGTTCCAGTCGGCCTTCACCGCGCCCGCGACGCTCGAGGGCACGGTCTTCCTGGTGCACGAGCCGCTCGACCAGGTGAAGCAGACGCGCTCGGCCTGGATCTACAACGCCGGCCAGCGCCGCGTGCGCCGCGCCCCGGACCTGGCGTACGACAACTTCACCGACGGTACGGAGGGAATGCGAACCTCCGACCAGTTCGATGCCTGGAACGGGGCCCCGGACCGCTACGACTGGAAGTTGGTCGGGAAGAAGGAGATCTACATCCCGTACAACTCCTTCAAGCTGTCGGACAAGAAACTCAAGTACAAGGAAGACATCGTCCGCAAGGGCACGCCCAACATGGACCTCTTCCGCTTCGAGCTGCACCGGGTGTGGGAAGTGGAGGGCACCCTCAAGGCAGGCAGCAAGCACATCTACGGCAAGCGCGTCTTCTACCTCGACGAAGATACATGGACGGTGGTGTACGAGGACGCCTACGACACGCGCAAGCAGCTCTGGCGCATCGGCGTGCACGCGATCATGCAGTTCTACGACGCGAAGATTCCCTGGTACCGCGCCCATACCTGGTACGACCTGAACAGCGGTGGCTATTACCTTGCCAACCTCGACAACGAGATGAAATCGATCTGGGACTTCAACCAGAAGGGAAAGTGGGCGGACTTCCAGCCCGACGCGCTGCGCCGCCTCGGCACCAAGTGAGAGGACTCGAGGGCTGACGCGACAGCGACCACGGCAATAACCTTGACCGGCCCCGGCGCGATCCCGGGGCCGGTCGCAGGGACGGCGGAGCGGCCCGGCGGGCCGCGCGGAGAGACTCCATGAAGAACTGGGCGAGGGCGGCGTGCGTCGGGCTGGGCGCGGGCCTCATGGCCGTGCCGTTTGCACACGCCGCGGACGAGACGGGCGCGGCTCCCGCCCGATC
>Ga0316600_10001159_pt1 | contig 12120 bp, 14 predicted proteins | sample OWC_soil_day5_CT_FD_207652 | JGI IMG/M metagenome (GOLD analysis project Ga0316600, IMG submission 207652) | Wetland soil microbial communities from Old Woman Creek delta, Ohio, United States - OWC_soil_day5_CT | ecosystem: Environmental > Terrestrial > Soil > Wetlands | place: USA: Ohio...
TTAAAGACGAACTTCATGTAGATGTATGTTCCAAATGCCATCCGTTCTTTACTGGTCGTCAACGTGATATCACAGCTGGCGGTAGAATTGAAAAATTCAATAAACGTTATAGCAAATAATATGAATGACTGGCAGAGCAGAGATGCTCTGCTTCATTTGTAATTAGGGAGAGTTTTCTAGATAGGGGGAAATACCGTGGAAGTAAAGCCAACGATTGGCGGTCAAGCGGTTATTGAAGGCGTAATGATGCGTGGGCCTGAATATGTGTCTACCGCAGTACGTGAACCGTCTGGTGAAATAAGTGTAAAAAAAGAAAAAGTTTCGTCTATAACGCAGCGGTATCCTATATTGAAAAAACCGATGTTGCGTGGTGTTATAGCTTTAGGAGAATCGCTTATTCTAGGATTGAAATCGTTATCTTATTCAGCGCAACGTGCTGGTGAAGAGGGCGAAGAACTATCGAATCGTGAAATCATGATGACGATGATGTTCTCACTAGGATTGGCGATAGTTTTATTTGTAATCATTCCGACGGCGGCGGCAAAATACATTCATGGTGCAATTGAGGACCCAGTATGGTTGAACCTTGCGGAAGGTGCGCTAAGAATGCTGATTTTTTTAGGCTATGTCTATGGAATTTCACGTATGAAGGATATTCAAAGAGTATTTCAATATCATGGTGCTGAACATAAGACTATTCATGCTTATGAAGCAGGAGTGGAACTTACGGTAGAAAATGTCCAAAAATATAGTACGCTTCATCCGCGTTGTGGTACAGCTTTTTTACTGATCGTTATGGTGGTTAGCATTATTATGTTTGCTTTTTTAGGATGGCCGGATTTATGGGTGAGAATATTGTCTAGAATCGTATTGTTACCGGTGGTGGCGGGCGTTTCGTATGAGATTATTCGTTTTGCTGGAAGTAGTGAAAACTCTTTTGTAAAGATTGCGATTTTACCAGGCCTTTGGCTGCAAAAAATCACGACGAACCAACCGGATAATGACCAAGTGGAAGTGGCTATACAAGCGTTAGAAGCAGTAAGGCCAGCACCAGTAGAGAATTCATAATACTGATGTTAGAGGTGAAGAATAGTGCTTGATAAATTACAGGCAGTTGAAGATAAATATATGCAATTGGAGTCTATGATTAGTGATCCAGATGTGATTGCGGATATGCCAAAATGGCAGAAATATAGCCGCGAACATGCCAATCTTGGTGTGATTGTAGCGAAGTTTCGTGAATACAAAGAAGTTCGTAAGGGTATCGATGATGCAAAGGAAATGTTTGAAGAGCAACTAGAAGACGATTTTCGGAAAATGGTCGAAGCTGAACTTGCCGAATTAAGAGTCAGACAAGAGGCTTTGGAAGCGGAATTGCCAATTATGTTATTGCCGAAGGATCCGAACGATGAAAAAAGTGTTATCGTGGAAATCCGCGGTGGTGCGGGTGGCGATGAAGCGGCATTGTTTGCCGGAAATTTATTTAGAATGTATACGCGTTATGCAGAAATGCAAGGCTGGCGCGCGGAAGTTTTAGATGCCAGTGATACGGAACTCGGTGGTTTTAAGGAAGTTTCGTTTGCGATTGATGGATATGGTGCCTACAGCAAATTGAAATATGAAAGTGGTGTGCATCGTGTACAACGTGTACCGACCACGGAATCTAGCGGGCGTATTCACACTTCTACGGTTACCGTGGCAGTACTCCCTGAAGCCGAAGAAGTGGATGTGGATATCAAACAAAACGATTTGCGTATTGATACCTATTGTGCAAGTGGTGCTGGTGGTCAGCATGTTAATAGAACTGAATCAGCAGTGCGGATTACCCATTTACCAACTGGTGTTGTAGTGCAATGCCAAGATGAAAAATCTCAGCTGAAAAATAAAGATAAAGCGATGCGCGTGCTTCGTGCCAGAGTATTAGAAATTGCGCAGGAGGAACAACGCAGTGAACTTGCCGCAGACCGTAAGAGTCAAGTTGGTACGGGTGATCGTAGTGAACGTATTCGTACTTATAACTTCCCACAAGGTCGGGTAACGGATCATCGTATTGGTCTTACGCTTCATAAATTAGACTTCGTCTTGAATGGTGAACTTGACGAATTAATCAATGCTTTGGTTACCGCAGATCAAAGTGAAAAATTAAAGCAGGTTAATTAAGATGGAAAAGCCAAACGAAGTATGGACGATTGGCAGTATCTTAAAATGGACAGGGCAGTACTTTGCAGATAAGGGCGTGGAATCTCCGCGCCTTGATGCGGAAGTACTGCTTTCACACGTTTTGGGAAAAGAACGGATTTACTTATATGTGCATTTTGATGAGCCACTGCAAGCGGATGAAATGGCACAGTATAAAGATGCAATCAAAAAACGCATTGCGCGGATGCCAGTTGCTTATATCATCGGTTATAAAGAATTTATGGGCTTGGACTTTAACGTGTCACCAGCGGTGCTGATTCCTCGTCCCGATACTGAAATCTTAGTGGAAGCCGTAATAGAACGGCTCAAGGAAAAAGAAAACGTAAGCTTTGTTGATATAGGAACTGGCAGCGGGGCGATTGTCTTATCACTTCTAGCAAATTTACCGCAAGCAGTCGGCAGCACGGTAGATATTTCCGAAGCAGCAATCGCGGTAGCGAAAGACAATGCGGAAAAATTCGGTGTGAGTGATCGGGTAAGCTTCTTTCATGGGGATGTTTACAGTCCAGTAAAAGATCAAGTATTTGATGCGATTATCTCTAATCCACCGTATATTCCTGATGCGGATATTGAAAGTTTGCAGCCAGAAGTGAAATGTGAACCGCACGGCGCACTTGCGGGTGGAACAGATGGTTTAGATTTTTATCGTAAATTAGTGCGTGAAGGTGTTACTTTACTGAAATCAGGTGGTTTTATGGCCTTTGAAGTTGGGATTCATCAAGCAGCAGCAGTAGCAAAGTTAGCTGAGACGTTTTCTGAACTTGGTGAAGTGAGTGTACTGAAAGATTATGGTGGGATTGAACGCGTCGTCATCATCAACAAACGGGAGTAGTTTTGATATGGAAACAAAAGTAATTGCAATTACAGAAAAATCAGATGCTTTGGCACTATTGCCAGCAGCAGAAATCTTGCAAAAAGGCGGCTTGGTTGCATTTCCTACTGAAACCGTTTATGGCTTAGGGGCGAATGGGCTAGATGCCGAAGCAGCAAAAGCGATTTATCAAGCGAAGGGAAGACCATCGGATAATCCTTTGATTTTGCATGTAGCCGATTTTGCTGCAATTGATAAACTGGCATGTAATATCAGTGATATAGCACGCAAACTCATTGCGGCATTTTGCCCTGGCCCGATTACGGTTATTTTAAATCGGAATCGAATCGTACCAGATGCAGTAACAGGTGGACTAGATACAGTTGGCATCCGTATGCCAAATCATGAAATTGCTCGTGAACTCATTCGTCTGGCTGGCGTTCCATTGGCGGCTCCAAGTGCCAATACCTCAGGCAGGCCTAGTCCGACCACAGCGCAAGCTGTTTTAGCGGATTTGCAAGGGAAAATCGGTGCAGTTGTGGATGGTGGAAGCTGCGCGTTTGGTTTAGAATCTACGATTGTCGATTGCACGAGCGAAGTTCCGACGGTACTTCGCCCTGGAGCGATCACGCTGGAAATGCTCGCGGGGGTTGTCGGTGAAGTGAAACTAGATCCTGCTTTAGCTGGGGCAGATAGTAAGCCCAAAGCACCAGGAATGAAATATACGCATTATGCACCGAAAGCGCCAATGATTATGCTTGAGGGTGCAAAAGAAAAAATGGTTGCAGGCTTACTGGCGGAAATTGCGAAAGCAAAAGCTGAAGGAAAAAAGATTGGTGCTGTTGTAAGCAGTGAAACAGCAAAGAATTTGCCAACTGATGTAGTAACTGCAGTGTATGGCAGTCGTGAAAAGGTTGACGAAATTGCTATGAACCTTTACGAGTCTTTGCGTAAATTTGATCAAACTGATGTAGATGTGATTTTTGCAGAAGGTACAGCAGAGGTTGGGCTTGGACTGGCGGTTATGAATCGTATGCATAAGGCGAGTGGCTACCGAATAATAAATCTATAAAGTGTATAAGTTATGCTTGAGCTCACACAAATGAAAGAGCGAGGTGAAATTTTTGAGAAGTGCAGAGATTTTCATTTTAAGCGTAGCATTGGGAATGGATTTATTTTCAGTAGCGATTTTAATTGGCATGAATCGAATCAAGCGCAGTATTGTTTTTAGGGCAAGTGTTGTTTTTGCAGTATTTCATATTGTGATGTTACTCGCGGGATATTATATTGGTCGATTTTTAGGTGCGTTTGTTGATAAAATGGGGATCTATAGCGGTTCTTCGGTACTCATGATGGAGAACTGTGCAAGTATTGTTGGCGCAGCGGTACTCGTTGGTTTGGGAGTCTTAATGCTGCAGGAAAGTTTTGGTAAAGAGGATAAATTAAAGCATAGAAAGAAGAATCCTTTAAAAGGCTGGACGCTGCTCGTACTGGCCTTTAGTGTTAGTGTGGATGCACTGGCAGCGGGATTTGGCTTTGGTATGATGGAAGTTGATTTGATTAAACTCAATATCATTCTTGGTAGCGTTATTTTTGCTATTTCTGCCATCGGCTTAAGTCTCGGTAAACAGGTGAGCAAGCTTTTGGGAGAACATTCGGAACAAATCGGTGGTATCGTCTTGATTTTGTTAGGTGGAAATATGTTGTGGGGCTTGATTTCATAAAGATTTTTTTCACGCAAAATTTATGTTAAAATAGTAGTAGATTTTATTGCTAGAGGGTGAAGTTTGGTGTTTAAAGTTTTATTTGTTTGTACAGGAAATACCTGCCGTAGTCCAATGGCTGAGGTTTTATTTCGGGAGAGAATAGTAAAAAATCAATTAGAAAATACTATGATGGTGCTGTCAGCAGGATTAGCTGCGATGCCGGGTAGTGCTGCTTCAAAAAATTCTTGCTTAGCAATGCGATCCAATGGCTTAGTGTTAGAAAATCACTTAGCAAGGCAAGTAACTGAGGCATGTATTATGTCGGCAGATTTGGTATTAACGATGACTAAGGGACATAAAATGGCGATTTTAAATGGAGTTCCAAGTGCACAGGGGAAAGTTTTTACTTTGGCCGAGTATGCAGGAGAAGCGGTAGATGTGATGGATCCTTTTGGCGGCGATGAAGCCCTTTATCAGGCTTGTGCAAAAAATATTGAGAAATATTTAGAGAAAATATGGCCTAAAGTAGTAGCTTTATTAGACGAAAAACTTTAAAATAAAAAGGATATCGTAATGATGTTTTGATGGGGGAATAAACATGAAAGTAACAATTGGCAGTGACCATGGTGCTGTGAATTTAAAAGAAGAAGTTAAAAAAGTTTTAACTGAAATGCAAGTTGAAATTGATGATGTTGGTACATTCGGTAATGAGGCAGTCGATTATCCAGATATCGCTGAAAAAGTTGCCGATAGTGTAGTGAATGGTAGAGCTGATAAAGGAATCATCCTTTGCGGTACTGGTATCGGTATTTCTATTGCTGCGAATAAAATCAAAGGTGTGCGCGCAGCGCTTTGCCATGATGTTTTCTCAGCAAAAATGTCAAGAGAGCATAATGATGCAAATATTTTAGCGATGGGCGAACGTGTCATTGGTGTTGGACCAGCTTGTGAAATCGTCAAAGCTTGGTTGACTTCAGAGTTCACTGGTGATCGTCATGCGCGTCGTGTAAATAAAATTATGGCACTAGAAAAATAAGCTGGGAGTCTTGTGTTATGGATTTAGAAGCAATCAGAGAGCAGTCACGGGCAGCCATCGCTGAACTTATCGATGTTTCTGGGATACAGGCTGGACAAATTTTCGTGGTTGGCTGTTCTACAAGTGAGGTTGTTGGTTCAAAAATCGGTACAGCTGGTTCTAAGGAAGCAGCTGAAATACTCATGAGTTCTTTACTGGAAATCACGAGTCAAGCTGGTATTTTCTTAGCGATTCAATGTTGTGAGCATTTGAATCGGGCATTGGTAGTCGAACGGGCGGCGATGGAGCAGTATCATTTGGAACAGGTTGAAGTAATGCCAGCACCAAAAGCTGGTGGATCTCTTGCCGCGCAGGCGATGAAAAGCTATGTAGATCCGGTAGTGGTAGAAACGATTACCGCCCATGCGGGGCTGGATATTGGGGCTACGCTCATTGGGATGCATTTAAAACGCGTGGCTGTACCAGTTCGTCTACAGACGAAAATGATCGGACAAGCAATCCTGATTGCGGCAAGAACTCGTCCTAAATTGATTGGTGGGAGTCGAGCTGTATATCAAGTTTAATAGATACATAGTAAAAAAAGTGAGGGATTTTAACATGAGTTTACTAGACAATTTAACCACTGTTGACCCGGAAGTTAAAAAAGCAATTGACGCAGAACTTAGCCGTCAACGTAACAAATTAGAATTGATTGCTTCTGAAAATATTGTGAGTACAGCGGTAATGGAAGCACAAGGATCTGTGTTAACGAATAAATACGCGGAAGGGTACCCAGGCAAACGTTATTATGGTGGCTGCGAATGTGTTGATGTGGTAGAAGAATTGGCAATTGATCGTGCCAAAGAACTTTTTGGAGCAGGGTATGTGAATGTACAACCACATTCTGGCGCACAAGCAAATATGGCAGTATTCTTTGCTTTATTAACACCAGGCGATACCGTAATGGGAATGAACTTAACAGATGGCGGACATTTAACACATGGCAGTCCTGTAAATATGTCTGGTAAATATTTTAACATCGTTCCTTATGGTGTTACTGAGGATACCAATCGTATTGATTATGATGCAGTAGAAAAAACGGCAATCGAATGCAAACCCAAAATGATCGTGGTTGGCGCAAGTGCTTACGCAAGAAGCATTGATTTTGAAAAAATGAGTGAAATTGCGAAAAAAGTTGGCGCATACTTAATGGTGGATATGGCGCATATTGCTGGTTTAGTAGCTGCTGGTATGCATCAAAATCCAATCCCTTTTGCTGATGTTGTTACAACAACTACTCATAAAACATTGCGCGGTCCTCGTGGCGGTCTGATCTTGACAAAGGATGCAGAATTCGGAAAACAATTCAATAAAGCTGTATTTCCTGGTATCCAAGGTGGTCCGTTGATGCATGTAATCGCGGCAAAAGCAGTTGCTTTAAAAGAAGCTTTATCAGATGAGTTTAAACAATATCAACAGCAAATCATTAAAAATGCTCAAACTTTAGCAAATACATTAATCGAAAAAGGCTTTACGATTGTTTCTGGTGGTACTGACAATCATTTGATGCTCGTTGATCTTCGTTCGAAAAATTTAACTGGTAAAGTAGCGGAAAAATTATTGGATGATATCGGTATTACTGTAAATAAAAATACCATTCCATTTGAGCCACTTAGCCCATTTGTAACAAGCGGTCTACGTCTTGGTTCACCTGCTTTAACAACTCGTGGATTCAAAGAAGACGATATGAAAAAAGTAGCTGAAATTATTGCCCTTGTTTTAGATCAGCCAGAAGATGCTGCTGTGAAAAAACAAGCGGAAAAAATGGTTGCAGAACTTTGTGCTAAATATCCATTATATTAATTAGGAGGCAATTTAATACATGACAGATTTAAAAGTGAACGTAATTGATCATCCGTTGATTCAACATAAATTAACGATTATGCGGAAAGAAAACACGGGTACAAAAGATTTCCGTGAATTATTAGAAGAAATATCAATGCTCATGGCCTACGAAATTACGAGAAATATGCCACTAAAAGAAGTTGAAATCAAAACTCCAGTAACAACTTGCAAGAGCAAGGTATTAACTGGTAAAAAACTTGCAGTGGTGCCAATTCTTCGTGCTGGTCTTGGTATGCTTGGTGGGATGGTAAACCTACTACCAACAGTGAAAGTTGGCCATATTGGTTTGTATCGTGATCCAGAAACGTTAAAACCAGTTGAATATTATTGCAAATTACCTAGCGATGTTGGTGAACGTACACTTGTTGTTGTTGATCCAATGCTTGCAACTGGTGGTTCATCAGCGGCAGCACTTACGATGTTAAAAGAAAAAGGTGCAAAATCTATCATTTTGATGTGTCTAGTTGCAGCTCCAGAAGGCGTAAAAATGGTAAACGACGAACATCCTGATGTCGAAATCTATACAGCAAGCTTAGATGAATGCCTAAATGATCACGGTTATATAGTTCCTGGTCTTGGCGATGCTGGCGATAGAATTTTTGGTACAAAATAAATTTTTTTTACATATCTATGGACAGACAGGCCGCGGGTCGTCGATAAGCACTCATCTGCGTCGTTACAGCAAGGTGCTGCTCGTCGACGTACGAAGGTACGACTCCTTACGAGCTCCTTGCTGCGCCTAGCATCTGAGCACTTCTCGCCAACCGGCAGCCTATCTTGGTACTAGTTTATAAGTGGTACGGATTTAGATTGTTTCTATTTATTAATATAAATATTTTTATTTTGTCGACAGTCTGAGAGATACCGCAAGGTATCTCTATTTTTAGCAGGGGGTGAAATGATGCATCATGTACGTCCGACTTGGACAGAGTATTTTTTAGATATCGCAAAGGCGGTTGGCAGACGAGCAACTTGTTTACGCCGTGTTTATGGGGCGATTATTGTAAAAGACAATATTATTATCAGTACCGGATATAATGGGGCACCGCGCGGGGCGGTAAGCTGTATGGATTTAAATTATTGTAAACGTGAAGCTGGCAATGTGCCAAAAGGTGAACGTTATGAACTTTGTGAAGCGGTTCATGCAGAACAAAATGCAATTATTAACGGAGATCCCGAAAAAATGAAGAATGCTACAATCTATATCGTTGGCTTTAATGCGGATGGAACGCTAGCATCGGGGAAACCATGTCTCTTATGTAGACGGATGATCAGAAATGCGATGATTGCTAAGGTGGTTTATCTGGAAACCGATGGCTCAGTCGTAGAATGCGATCCTAAAGATATCCAATAAAAATTCTTATAAAAATAGAAAAGACTCGGTGAAACTGTTCTTTATACGAACAGCCCACCGAGCCTTTTGCTTTTTATTTTTCTAAGATTTTAATCAAAGCTTGTGTACCGTAAAGATCGCCGCCACCGGCAGAAAGTTCTTCATAAAGTTTCTTGGCTAAGTTTAAGCCTGGTAGTTCTAAATGCGCTTCTTTTGCCGATTCAATTGCAATGCCCATATCTTTAATAAAGTGTTTTACATAAAAACCTGGGGCGAAGTCACCCTTGATCATGCGTGGTGCAAGATTGGATAAGGACCAAGAGGCTGCTGCACCAGCGGAAATGCTAGCTAAGACTGCATTTGGGTCTAGCCCCATTTTTTTTGCATAAACCATTGCTTCGCATACACCCATCATATTAGAAGCGATTGCGATTTGATTGCACATTTTCGTATCTTGACCAGCGCCTGCTAGACCGAGATGCTGAATGTTTGTTCCTAATACTTCAAAGAGTGGTTTCATTGCGTTATAGGCTTTTTCATCACCACCGACCATGATGGATAGTTTTGCTTCTCTAGCGCCGATATCGCCACCAGAAACAGGTGCGTCGAGGGTGTAGAGCCCTTTACTTTGTGCAACTTGCGCAATTTGTTTTGCCAGAAGTGGACTAGAAGTTGTCATGTCGATGAGGTAAGTGCCAAGTTTTGCGTTGTCAATAAGTCCTTGATCGCCGAAATAAACTTCTTCGACATCTTTTGGATATCCCAGCATCGTGATGATCACATTGCTGGACTCTGCAATATCTTTCGGTGTGTCTTTCCAAGTTGCGCCCGCCGAGATGAGTTCAGCAGCTCTTTCTTTGGTACGATTGTACACATTGACTTTATAACCTGCCTTTATCAGATTGTTTGCCATGCTTTTACCCATGACACCAATGCCAATAAAGCCAATAATATATTTGTTGAGCATAAGAAAATATCCTCCTGAATTTAATTTACAATACATATTAACGATAATATGTATTGTAAAAAATAGCAAGTAGATATTTTTTATCCATGAATAAAAAATAACTATCGCAGTCTTGGTTCTACGGAAGGTTGCTTATATTATATGTATTTATTCTAAATAATACAATGAATTGTGTTATAATAAAGGGAAAAATTTCAATGCCATTGTGCATGCTGTAATAAGATTATGTAATGTGACTTAGTACACGGGGGATAATTTGTGAAAGACAAAAAGATAAAAGTGCTGACGTGGGGATGTTTTATTTCGTTATGGCTCCTCTTGGGGGTTCAAGTGCATTTGCTTGACCAAATCAATCAGAAAATCGATATGGTTTATCAAGAAAGGTATCCAGCGTATTTATTGGTGAATGAACTTAGGCAATCCACTTTTTCCTTGATGCTATTTACTCGTCAGTATATTGAAAAACATGATCAAAAATATGAACAATACTATCATGATTTGATTGCGATTCGGACTGGTGAAAAACCTAGACCGAAGGAATCGGAAGGCGTGTATTGGCACTATGGCATGGTTGATAAAAATATCTTATATGGGGCAGGTCAGCAGATATCACTTCATGCATTAATAGAAGCCAATCATTTTTCACGAGAAGAACTGGCTCTATTACAAAAAGCAGAAAAATTAGCGGATACGCTAAGCAGCACCGAAGAAATTGCAATCGATGTAAGTAAAGGCATCGTGACGGTGGACAATCAGAAAAGGTTGCTTGCCGGCGAAAGCAACAAGGAGTTTTCAGCTCGCATCATCAATGATGATGGGTATGAACAAATAAAACAAAGCTTTATAAAGACGTTAAATAAAATGATAGACTTACTCGATGAGCATACCAATGCTAGGGCTGATGAACTCCTTTATCAAAAAGAAGTTATTAGAGCAGCAAGTGTGTTTACTATTTCTTTACTTGGTATGAATCTTTTTGTGATCACTTCATCCTTATTTCAGCGAAAGCGTCGCGTTAAAAGACACAGGCGAACTATTTCGTCATAAATTACTTAAAAGTGGCATACAAAATTAAAAAAATCTTGTATAATAAAGCTACAAACTGTCGACAAAATAAAAAATATTTACATTTATAACATAGAAACAATTTAAATTCGTACCACTTATAAACTAGTACGAAGATAGGTTGCCGGTTGGAGAGAAGTGCTCAGATGCTAGGTGCAGCAAGGAGCTCGTAAGGAGTCGTACTTTTGTACGTCGACGAGCAGCACCTGGCTGCAACGACGCAGATGGGTGCTTATCGCCTGCCTGCGGCCTATCTGTCCATAGTAGTCTACAATCTGAAAACTAGTAATGATTTTTTTATGATAAATGAGGAACTAAAATGTTTGAAGTAGTTGTATTACCAAAGTTGAATCAGCTATCGCCGACGCTGAATTCGACATTACTCAAAATTATTGAAGAAGCAGGGGAGCTCGCTAGAGCAACACTGGCTTTTTTGCCATATGAGCGGTTGAAGGGGTCTGAAATTACTCAGCTAGCAGTGGCGGAAAATGCTTTAGCTGAAGTAAATGGAGAGCTGCTTGATGTGGCGCAAACGTGTGTTACGATGATTTTCGTAATGGAAGAAAGTTATAGCATTGAAATCGCGCAGTTAATTCAATGCCATTTGGATAAACTAGAAAATAAGGGATACTTTTTTGATAAAAGCCATCAATATTGTATTCATACAGAAAGAAATTATAAATATTTGGCATTGCCAAAGCTGGATTTACCAGAAGTAACTTTGCTTACGACTGTGTGCAAAATCCAAGAAGAAATCGGTGAATTGACGCAATATTTAGGGAAAAAAGCTGGGGCGTCAGGAGAAAATAATAAACTAAATGATAAGGAAGTCATGATTGGCAGTGCCGAGGAACTCTTGGATGTAGCGCAATGTTGCTTTACGATGATGTATTTATTGGCAGAGCGATATGAAGTCGATATTGATGCATTGGTGCAGCTGCATGTGAGTAAATTAAAACGTAAAGGGTATTGTATTTAGCGGACTTCACAATTCTTTCTGGTGCTTTATTTCATTGACAGTCAAGTTTCGGTGAGGTACAATTGTCTTGTTGCATAGAAAAGGGGTGCTTAATTTTATGCCAGATTATATTTTGTCGTTTTTGATTGCGCTTGTGATAG
>Ga0316600_10001160_pt1 | contig 12116 bp, 11 predicted proteins | sample OWC_soil_day5_CT_FD_207652 | JGI IMG/M metagenome (GOLD analysis project Ga0316600, IMG submission 207652) | Wetland soil microbial communities from Old Woman Creek delta, Ohio, United States - OWC_soil_day5_CT | ecosystem: Environmental > Terrestrial > Soil > Wetlands | place: USA: Ohio...
CCGAGCACCATCGCCTCGGGGTCGCGCTGCGACGCCGCCATGAAAGCACCGATGTGACTGGCCGGATGCTGGCCGTCCGCGTCCATCGTCAGCGCGTGGGTGTAGCCCTCGCCATGCGCGCTTTGCAGGCCGTGCAGCACGGCCGCGCCTTTGCCACGATTGACCGGCAACACCAGCACCCGCAGGTGCGGTTCGTTGACGGCGAGCGCCTGCAGTTGCGCATCAGTCCCGTCGGTGCTGCCGTCGACCACGACCCACACCGGCGCCCACTGTGCCAGCGCTTCACGCACCGTGCGCAACACCAGTGCGCCGCTGTTGTAGCTGGGGATCAGCACGAGATGGCTGGTCGACGGGGCCGGGTTCATTCGGAACGCTCACTCAACGGCGGTCGCAATTCGGCGCGCGCCAGTTCCTGCTCGAAGTGTTCGCTTAGTTCAACCATGAACCGGCCGGCATCGGGTGGCGGCTCGAAGCGTCGGCCGAGGCGTACGCGGATGTGCAGTGGCAGCGGCGGCACCTTCCACAGCGGCCATCCCTTCGAGAGAAACAATGAGTCGGTTTCGATGATCACCGTCTGCACTGGTGCTTGCGCCCGCTGAGCAATGATCGCAATCGCGCCACGCAGCGGCCCGAGCGGCCAGGGACTGGTGCGCGTCCCTTCGGGGAAAATGACCAGTTGCGCGCCGTCATGCAGCCGCTCGCGCGCCACTCGCACCGCTTCGATGATATTGCGGTTGCTGATGTAGCCCGCCAGGTGCGCCGGCGCGCCCCAGAAGACGCTGCGCTCCAGATCCGACTTCATCAACGGCACGCCATCGGGCAGTCGCGACAGCAGCAACAGCGCGTCGAGCAGAGACGGGTGATTGGCGGCGACGATGATGCCGCGCTGGTTCGCGAGGGGTGCGAGTTCGTCGAGGTCGAGGCGCGCGTACCCGGTGGCGCGCAGGTTGGCCAGGTAGAACGCGAAGAATCGGCGGGCCACGTCGCGACCGACTCGGTGCCCGAGCTGCCGCGGCAGCACCAGCCGTAGCAGCGCTGCCACAGGTGTCCAGAGGAAGGTGCCCAGCCCCAGCAGGCCGACGCACCAGAACAAAGCCAGCCGCCTCTTGATGCGCTCGAGGCCCGAGGGTGGCGCGATCGCGCCGTTCAGCGCGGCCATGGTTCAGCGCCGCCAGTCGGCGCAGGGGGCTCCACAGGCACAACGGCACGTCTGCCCTGGCCGCATGGCCCCGAGCGTCATGCCGACGTCCGCAGCATCGCACTACCAGCGGCCTCGATCTCGAACAAGAGGTTCGCGCGGCAGATGTCGGCCCGCACCAGCGGAACCGGCGTCGCGGGCAGGCGCAGCTGCAGCTGCCTTCGCACCGCCGCGGCATCGGCCGCGTTGCGTACATAGGCCTTCATCTTCAGGCCTTCCACGGTGAAGAGCGGCTGTCCCGCCGCGCGATTGGCCGCCTCGACCACCGCCTCAACATTACGCAGTGACTCGTCAACCTGCGCAACGACATCGCCGATATGCAATGTCTCGTGCCCAACAATGCTCGCAGTCCCGGAGATCGTCAGCAGCGCAAATGCATCGTTGCGGTAAAGCACCGCGCGTGAGAACGTCGGCGGTTGCGGGCCGTACTGCTGCGGGTAGCGAAAGGCGCTGACCTGCCGCGGGTTCTCGATCGCTGCCGGCGCGACTCGCCCGGCCAGCACCATGACCGTCAGGGCGGTGCCGCTGCATCCCAGCGCGCACGCCGCCGGCGGCGACGCTTCCGGGTGTCGCTTCGACTCGACGAAAGCGGCATGGCGTCCGATGTTGAAGTGGCGATAGCGCTCCAGACCGTCCTCGTCGACGTTGATGCGCGGCAGGTAATTCCAGAACCGGATCGGATGACCGAATCCGGTGTGCTGCAACAGGTCGAAGAGCTTGCTGTAGGCCGCGTGCGCCGTTGCCTCCAGCGCGCAGTGAGCACCGTCGCCGAAGGCCTGCTCGTCGAGCGTCAGATGCGCGAAAAGCAAAGACGCGTCTGCCGACCACGTGATCTCGCCCTTCGTTCCATGGCGTCCCTGCGTCACCGGCCCATCGCCGGACACGCGCCAGAGCTCAGCAAAACCGTCGGCCGTAACGAGCGGAACCATGTCGACCACGGCGCATGCCGCCGCCGCGCGCTCGCCGATGCGCCGGGCCAGTTGCCGGCCCGCGACTGCGCGCTCGCCAAAAACCGCCCCGCCCAGCCAACGTCCCACCTCCTCGGGCGGCACCGCATCGCTACCAAGCGGCAACACCAGGGGCTCGATCGACTGGGCTCGCATGGCTGTCAGTGGCGTCGAGGGAAACGGTGGTCTACTGGATCGCCGTATGGCGCCGGAATGCGAGCACGGCATTGGACCCGCCGAACGCGAACGAACTGGAAAGCGCGGCGCGCATCCGCAGATCCTCGCCGACGCCGGCGACATGGCGCACCCCTGCGCAAGCCGGGTCGATCCGGTCCAGATGTGCAGTTGGCGGCACCTGTTGCCGGGCGAGAGCCAGCACGGTGATTACCGCTTCCACCGCGCCGGTGGCGCCGAGCATGTGGCCGAGCATCGACTTGGTCGAGCTGACCGCAACAGATTCGGCATGGGCGCCAAATACCGCGTGCAGTGCCTCGATCTCGACCGAATCGCCCTCGACCGTCCCGGTCCCGTGTGCGTTGACGTAATCGAGTTCGTCCGCGACCAGTTCGGCATTGTTCAGCGCAGCCCGCAGGGCGCGCATCTGGCCGACGGCCAGTGGCTGCGCGAGATGATGGTGATCGCAACTCGCGCCGTAGCCGGCCAGCTCGGCATAGATCCGGGCTCCCCGCTGCTGCGCGTGCTCATACGATTCCAGCACCAGGGCGGCGCCGCCCTCGCCCAGAACAAGTCCGGCACGGTCCGCACTGAACGGCCTGCAGGCCGAGGCCGCAGCGGCGCCATCGCCCGACGCAAGGACTCGCATGGCGTGCCACGCCAACAGAATGCCCGCCGTCAGCGGCGCCTCCGAGCCACCGGCGACGACCACGTCCGCTTCACCCGAGCGGATCAACCGCAGGGCCTCACCGATGGCAATGGTTGACGACGCGCACGCGACCGACGTGGTCGTCGCCGGCCCGCCCAGCCCGAGCCGCATTGCGATATGCGCTGCCGCAGCGTTGTGCATTGCCATGACGATCAGCATCGGCGAAGTGCGAGCGCGGCCACGCTGCAGTAAGTCGAAATAGGTCAACTCCACCGAGCGGGTTCCGCCGAGGGCCGTGCCCCAGCACACCGCGCCATCGAGTCGTTCTTCTGGAGGAGAACTGCATCCCAGTCCGGCATCTTTCCAGGCCGCGAGCGCGGCGGCGAGGCCGAACTGGGCGTACCGGTCGGTCAAGTGTGTCGTCGCCCGACCCAACGTTGCCTCGGAATCGAACCCATCGCAGTACACCGCGGGGACCGGCGCCGTCGCCTTGGGCAGGGCCGGATCAGGAGTGAAGGGACGGATGGCCGACTCTCCCGCCATCAGCCGGTCAAACACGGATCCCGGTTCGGGGCCGAGTGGAACCATCATTCCGAGGCCCGTCACCGCCACACGACGCCGGGTCATGTACCGGTCTTCAGCTGTGCGGCCGCCAGCGAGTCGAAGAGTTGCGTGAGTTCAGAAACAGTGGTGGGTCGCGTGTCCACGTCCAGCACGCGTACGTTCAGCGATTCCTCGAGTTCAAACATCAGGTCGATCAGGATCAGGGAATCAACGCCGATGTCTTCCAGCCGCGCGTCCGGCGTGATCTTGGCGGGGTCGATCGAAGCCTTCCTGAAAAGATAGTCGCGCAGTAGGTCGAGCGTTTGCATGTCCTGCATCAAGTGGCTAGCTTCAACAGCGTGCAAGTTTACTACTCGGGCCTGCGGCATTCCGGTCCATCGGGATGCCTGACACACGCTGAAGATCCACAGAATTCCGGGACAATTACGAGCGAGGAGACTGGATCGCACGCCCGGAGCGGTGCGCCAGTCGAACAACCAGGAACGAGAGGAGGGTGTTATGTCACTGGCAATCCGCAATTTGGTCATGATGTTTGCACTTTTGTTTGCGGTCTTTGCGCCGGCTCCCGCGCTCGCGGCGGCCGACCTGATCGAATGGAACAACGTCACCGCGGTCACAGGTTCCGGCAAACCGGCAACCGCCGAAGAAATCAAGCGCGCTTTCATGGTGGGCGGCGCGCGGCGCGGCTGGACCTTCACCGACGCCGGACCGGACAAGATGATCCTCAAGCTCAACGTGCGCACACACACGCTGATGATGGAGTTGACCTACGAGCCGGGCAAGTATTCGCTGAAGTACAAGGAAAGCGTCAATCTCGACTACAAGGACGAGGCCGGCAAACGCACGATCCACCGCAGCTACATCAGCTGGAACACCAACCTGATGAACGACGCGCGCGCAGAGCTGTTGCGCCTCTAGCGACTCGCGCGGCTACTTCTTCGCCGCATACGCCTCGAGCAGCAGGTTGCGCTCCGGCATATCCTGCAGGATCAGGCGACCCATGGACGTGTCGGCCTGCAGCCGTCCCGGCGATTGTGGCAGCGGCAGCGAATAGAAGCGCGTCAGCGTCGCCACACGTTCCTGGAAGATCGGCGCCGGCGCCGGACCCGCGGGGCGATCCCAGACATAAGTGATCGACACCAGCATTTCACTTGCGTCGAAGTCGTACAGCGTCGCCTTGAGGCGCGGGTCGTCGCAGGCGCTGCCGCGCAGATCGATGCGCAGGTTGTTCGAGTTCGGCACCTTGCCTTCGATGGCGGGTTCCTTGAAGCGAACGTCGGACATCGCCCGCACCTGGCTGGTGCCGACGACACCGAGCTTGTCGAGGAGCGTGTTGCGGCAGACCTCCGGCGACGGCCGCGACGGTGTTGATCGCGGCAGGGCCGTAGACGCCACCTGGGCCGGCGGCGAGGCGGGTGCACGCCCGGAAGCTGCGGGTGGCCCGCCGGACAATGATGGATTGGCTGCCTGGGGCGCAGGCGCCGGCGCACTGGCTCCGCGCGCGCCGGCGCCGACGCGGACAAAGTTGCAGGGGTCGGCGCCGATGCGGGTCGACGTCAGCTCCTGCACGCGATCGGCGCCAAGGATCTTGAAGACGAAGAGCTTCCCCGCCTTGGGGATCACGCCGATGATGCCTTCGTTGCCCCGGTAGTCGACGTCGGTCAGCTTTGACTCGCCGATGCCGGCATCGATCCCATAGAGCGCTTTCGGCCTGAAGTCCCAGATACCGTCGCCGAACACCATTTCGCACGCCGGCTGCGAAATCGCCGCGTTGATCTCCGCGAAGGCATTTGCCGGTTTCTTCTTGGTTCGGTCAAGTCGCCACTGACCGAGCAACGCGTTCTTCTGCGGCGGGATGGGCGGTGTCTTCAGGAACAGCGCGCGGTCGCGCTCGACTTCGCCGCTGAGCTTCTCCTGCAGCTTGTGCTGGTTGGCCATGAACTGCCGATAATTCTCGGCATCTTGCGCAGACTGCCGCTCAATGCGCTCCCGGTCCTCCTTGTCCTTCTCCTGCTGCTGCAGCTCGTTCTGTCGTCGCTGGTATTCCGCGTTGGAGTTGCGCGGATCCGAATTCGAATACTGCGCCAGCGCAGCAGAGCACATCAGAACAGCCAGCCCCGCACACCACGCCTTAGTCATCGGTTCTCCTCGTTGCCGACTTCTTCGGTTGCCGGCGCAAGTCGTCGAACTGCAGTTGCTGCTGTTCTGCGCTCAACAAATCCAGCCCTTGTTGCGCTGAGGCTCCATCTCGATCGTCGAGGTCGAGCCGCCGCGGTCGCCGGCGGCGTACTGGACGTGCAGATAGAGCGGCTTGCGCCCCGCGAGTGTCGCGCGGTAGATGCGCGAGCCGCTGAGTCGTTCGTCCGGACAGGCACCGCGCACCTGCTCGAGCTTGGTGTCCTTCGGGAACTGCGCGGCGAGCATCTCCGGAACCTTCGCGAGCACGATGTCCTTTGGCCAACCGACCGTGGCCGAGTCCAGCGCTTTCTGACCGCCGACGAGACTGATCTGGCCCGAGCCGACGCCGTCGATCGGAACCTTGCCGTTCCAGTAGTACTTGTTGCCGCCCTTGGCCGGCGCCTTGCCTTGCCACTTGGCGCCGGCCAGCTTGGTGAACGCCGTCCAGTCGTTGGTGGCGTGCGCGGCGCTGGCCGGCGCGGCGAGCGCTGCCGCAACATCGGCCAGCGTTGCCGCGCTGGCATGGCCGGCCGCGGACAGCGCGAGCGTGAGCAACACGAATGGGGCCAGTGCAAAACGCATGATCGCCTCCTTGTGTCCGGCATCCGCACCAGCGTGCTAACGACGCTTACTTGGGCTGCGAGCGAAACTCCAACTTCCACAGTTTCTCCAGCTCGGCGGCAACGGCCGGCGGTGGAGAGCCGATCAACGTCGACTTGCCGCGCTGGTTGACCTTGCCGTAGATGACGTCCGGCGCGGCCCACAGCAGCACCACGGTGTTGTCGTAACAGTCGCGGTTCTTGCACGTCGCGATCTTGACGAAGTCGGCGCCGGCCACCTTGACCGCCTTGTTCTCGCTGCTCGGGCCGTCGAGCTTGGCCAGCCACGGCTCCTTTGAGAGAGGGCCGAGCGCCTTGTAGTAGGCAGCCTTGGCTTTCGGGTCGTACAGCAGGCCGGCGGCGCCCAGCTCGGTCAGTGAGTAACCCTTGAACGTCTTCTGTGCATTGGCGGCAGCGCCGCCCTGCGCCGATACCGACACCGCAGTGGCACCAATCACGGCGAGGAGGACACAACTTTGCAGCATTCGTCTCATGACGCGCTCCCCGTTGAACGATCTGCCGGTTGCACCGGCGTATCTGGCCCAGACCGGGCTTCGCGCTCTCAGAACTTCGGCGCCGGCAGTGCCGAGGGGTCGACTTTCTCGCAGCGCATGCCGAAGCGGGCGAGGATCGTGTCGTCGCTGTTGCGGAAGTCGCCTTCCAGGTTGCCGTTCTGACGGTCGATCGACAGCCGTATGTAGGCAAGTCGCTGCAGGCTGGGGTCCCACGCGAACAGCTGGCCGCGCATCCAGTCGTAATAGAGCTGCGTGCGCGCCTTGGGCGAGCGGTAGGTCATGCTGTAGGTCGCCGGCGAGACCTCGTACTTCATCTTCTCGCCGACCGGCAGGATGTTCGAGCGCTGGATCACGGCCGACTGGTTGTTGTCGCGCATCGCAACGTCGAGATGCGCGCGGTTCTTGCCGGCCGTCGACGTGACTTCGCCCTCGCATTTGAGGTAGAGGCTGAAGTATTCCGCCGACGCTCCCGGGTGCGCGGCGAGCAGCGCGCACCCGAGGACGAGCGGACCGAGGTTACGAATGCAGCGTTTGCGCGCACTCATGGCTGCCTTACTGCCGCGGCTTGGAGTCGACTTCGCGCGAGGCCTCGGTGCTTCCGCCCTGCACGCCGAGCCGGCCACCGGTTCCGAGCCCGCCACGCACGGTCTGCGCCTTGTAGTTGCGCAAGGCCCGCACCATCTTGTTGTACGAGTCCGTGAACGCCGCGAAGATGACCTTGCCCTGTGGCGTGCTGGTGTAGGCACCCGCGCCGCCCGCCGCTCCGCCGCCGAAGAAGCCCACCATCCCGCCGAAATCAATGTTCTTCGAATAGCCCTCGGACGCAGCGAGCTGCACCGTGGAGCGGTTGTCGACCAGCGTCAGGATCGCGCCCGCTTCATTGGTCGACATGGAACCCGCGACGCCGGCCACGACGGCACCCATGCCGGTGCGTCCGAGCAGCCCACCGAGGCCACCGCCCCCGCGTGTACCGCCGCGGTCGGACAGGATGACTTCCGGAATCATCGTGTAGTCGGCCGCGGCGATCTGTCCCTTGCCCATGTTGCTGCCGGCACGTCCCTCCTCGCCACGGATCAGATCCGCTTCGCGGTTGCGTGCCGCCAGGCCGCGCCCGCGGTCCACGATCACGAAGCAGTTGGACTGCTGGATGATGAGGCGCAGTGCCGGGACCGTCGAACCCATCTTGTACTGGCTCTGGTAGGCGCTGTACCAGCCGGCGTTGGTCTGCTCGTCGATCATGATCGTGCCGAGCGTCTCGGGGCAGCTCTCGAGCTGGCTGTTGGCTTCGGTACTCGATCCGCCGGCAGCGGCGCCCTGCGCCTGGGTTGCGTGTCCGCCGCCCGGCTGCGGATCAGCGGCCAAGCAGGTCAGCGGGACCAGTACGGCGCCCGCTCCGAGTGCCAGCCGAGGCAGCCGCCGGATGGCGCGGAAGCAACGGACGCCCAGGTCCGTATCGATTGCGTTCGTGTCCTTCATCGCTTCCTCCTCGTCAGCGCCGCGTTGCGGCAGATCTTCAACATACGCCTGCCGGCGGTCGGCAGGAATGAAACGTAGCGACGGCGGCGTTACCGGCCCGTTACCGCCGCCGACTTTCGGCCGTCAAAAGCGCCCGGTTGACCGGGTTGCGATCCAGAAAGCTCTCGCAGAAGGCGTCCGGAACTTGCGGCAGCGCGGTCTCGCGGATCCAGGCGACGGCTGTCGCCAGCAGCTGCGCCGCTTGATCGGCGTAGCCGCACGCGAGGAGGATGTCCCGGCCGATCGCCGCTGCCCGCGGCGGATAGCAGTCGGTCGCATGCAGCGTCGCCAAGAAGCTTTGCAGCTCGTTCCAGCGCGCCACGGCGGAGGCCCGGTCGCCCGACCGCAGGGTGGCCTGTGCGGCCAGCAGCTTCGCCTTCATCACAAGGCCGCCGTACTCGCGCCGCTCCGCGGCGTCCGCCACTGCGTCACAGGCACCTAAGGCCTCACGCGCGTCGATCGACTCGGCAAGTTCAAGTTCAAGCAGCGCACCAATGTAGTAATCCTCGCCGCGCGCCAGCGCATCGCGCGCACGCTGCAGGTCGGCCGCCGGCGAAGAGCCCAGGAGCCGCGCGATCCGCGCCGCCAGCAGGGCTCCGCGCGCTGCCACGTGCGTGACCGAAGGCGCCTCGTAGTCGAGCGCCTTGCGCGCGCGGGCGAACTGACCGAGGTCGATCAGCGTCATGGCCATGTTGTTGCTGCAGACGGCGATCCAGGTGGTCTGCCCATCGCGCCTGAAGTGCTCGAGCGCGCGCTCGTAGGCCTTCACCGCGCTTCCGTAGTAGCCAAGTCCTGCGCCATAAAGCGCCACGTGGGCCTCGATCACGCCGCCGATCGGCCCACCGGTCGCGCCCAGCTCGACCTGCAATGCGCGCGCACGCAGCGCGTGCTCGTAGGCCTGGTCGACATGACCGAGGTTGCCGTGCACGGTGGCCAGGTTGGTGGTCAGCATCGCGAGCTCGGCCAGATCGCCCTGGTCGCGCGCGCAGTCGATCGCCTTCGCCAGGGCGTCGGCGGTACGACGCAGGCGGCGCGCGGAGTTGAGCACGTAGGCCATATCGGACCAGTAATGTCCACGCTGTTCGACCGAGCCTTCGGCAACCACCGACGCCTCGAACGGCGCCAGCACGGCTGCGGCTTCGTCGGTCCTGCCCTGCTGCGCGAGCCCGACGGCGAGCAGGCGCGCCGCTTCGAAGCGCTGCCACGGCGATCCGACGCTGTCGGCCAGCGACAGCGCTTCGCGCGCGCTGGCCACGCCGGTGACGTGGTCCGCTGCCATCAGCGCCGCGGTCGCACGCGCCGTCAAGGCAGCCACTTTCTGCGCGTCGTTGCGCGCCGCGGCGAGCATGCCTTCGATCACCCGCTGCGCATGCTCCACGCCACGCACCAGGATCAGGCTTTCGACGCTGTCGCAGCGGGCTTCGAACGCTGCCTCCGTGTCACCGGCACGGTCGAAGCAGGCCACTGCAGACTCGCGGCGCTCCACCTCTTCGGCGCGGCGCGAGGCGAGTCGAGCGTCGTGCGCGGCGCGCAGATGGAACTCGGCTGCGCGTCGCCAGGCGCCGGCATCGGCATAGTGCTGGGCGACTCGTGCCGGCGCGACCGACTGCGCTTCCAGGTGCTCCGCAATGCCACGATGAAGCAGCTCGGCGATCGGGCCGGGAACCGCGCGGGCCGCGACATCGCGCACCAGGTCGTGCACAAAGCCACCGCCGCGCAGGACGTGCGCGCGCTCAAGCTCGGCCCAGGCCTCCGTCAGGTCGAGCGGATGAGACTGCAGGACATGCGCGGCCAGTGCCGCGTTGAAGTCCGCGCCGGCCAGCGCGGCAACCCGTGCCAGTCGCAGCGCGGCCGGGCTGAGTTGTGTCAGACGCCGCTCGATCAACGCGCCGACCGTCGGCGTAGTGGGCAGACGCTCGTCGTTCCCGCCGGGCTGCGCCACCAGTGCGCTCAGCGTTTCGAGGACGAAGTACGGATTGCCTCCGGTGTGCTGGGCGAGCGGCGCCGCCAGGCGGGCGGAATCGATCCCGTCGAGCGCCAGCGAATCCAGCAGCTCACGCACGTCCGTTTCACTGAGTGGCGGCAGCGCCACTTCGAGCAGCGCCGCGCCGGCCTCAACGCCCTGCCAGGCGGCGAGGGCGACCGGTGTCTCCGCGCCGCGCACAGCCAGCGCCAATCGCAGCTCCGTAGCGAGCAGCGGCAACAGCTCGAGCGAGGCCGCGTCGGCGAAGTGCAGGTCATCCAACGCCACTCCGGCCAGACCGGACTGGCGCCGGCCGGCCAGCGCCTCCACCACCGCCTGCCGGAAGCGCGCCTCGTTCATCGGGCCCACCGGCGCAGCGCCGAGCTCCGGCAGCACGCGAGCAAGCTCCGATCGCAGCTGGCCGTCGAGTTGAACGGCCGAGCAGGCCTCGGCGCCCGGCACCACAGCCACCCGCAGCAGCCGCGCGAGCAATGCGTAGGGCACACGCTCGTCACCGGGACGCGCGCCTAGCGTCGGTATCCCGCGCGACTGCGCAAAGTCGCCCAGCAGCCGTGTCTTGCCCATGCCAGCATCGCCGCTCAGCACCGCCACACAGTTTCGCTCCCAGGCATCTTCCAGGGCACGCCACTGGCGCTCGCGTCCGACGAGCAACGGCGGACGGGCAAGCGCCGCCGGCACCGGCCGTGACCCGGTGCCCGGCAGCTCACCCGAGCGCTCGATCAGCTGCGCCAGTTCGCGCGTCTCGGTGCTGGGCTCCGCTCCGAGTTCGACCTGCAGGACCTGCCTGCAGCGGGCATGGGCTGCGAGCGCCGCGGCGCGATCGCCCCGCCGGTAATGCAACCGCATCAGCAGCCGGTGCGCCTGCTCGGAGAGCGGATCCTCGGCGACCAGCCGCTCGGCAAAGATCAGTGCCCGGGCAAGATGTCCGCTGGCTTCCTCGTGCGCGACGGCAGCCGCGATGGCATCGCGGCGCAGGACGCGAATTCGCTCCCGCGCGCTGCGCACCCAGTCGTCGAACTCTTCGCAATCCTCGTAGCCGAAGGCGCCGAGCAACTCGCCAGCGGCCGCCGACGGATCACTCGCCAGCCGCGCCGGCAGACCCGCGAGGTCGTGATCGATGCCGTCGGCCAGCGCCAGCGCCGAGTCTTCGACGACGACGTCGCAACCCGCGCTGCGCCGCAGGCGGAACAGTCGCTGGCGCAGGCTGTTGCGCGCCTTCTGCGGTTCGGCATCGGGCCACAGCATCGCAGCGGCGCGGGCGCGGGGCATGGGCCCGTCCACGGCCAGCAACGCCAGCAGCGCAGCGTCCTTGCGTTCGAGGGCGAGGGGCGCGCTGTTGCCGAGCACCAGGGCCGGCACGGCCAGCAGGCGCAGGTGGATCACCGCAGATGCCGAGGTCTCGTGCACGGCCCGCTCCGCGGGGCGCAGCCACCATTGCAGCGCGAGGGCTGCCGTCGATGGGCGGATCCCCAGATCGCGCACGCTCGGCTCCCTCGGTGAAATCGACGGAGCGATCGTTGGGCGTACGCGTTACCGGGACGTTATACAGAGCGAGGCAGCGCGTCCATAGAAGACCCAGCGCGGCTACGTGGCCTTGCGCGCGGCGCGGATCGCCCGCCAGACGCGCTCGGGCGTGGCGGGCATCGGGATATCGATCACGCCGAGCGGACGCAGCGCATCGACGATCGCATTGATGACGGTCGGCGTGGCACCGACCGTGCCGAGTTCGCCGACGCCCTTGGCGCCGAGAGGGTTGATCTTGCAGGGCTGCGATTCGTCGGTGTGCGTGGCGA
>Ga0316600_10001162_pt1 | contig 12114 bp, 12 predicted proteins | sample OWC_soil_day5_CT_FD_207652 | JGI IMG/M metagenome (GOLD analysis project Ga0316600, IMG submission 207652) | Wetland soil microbial communities from Old Woman Creek delta, Ohio, United States - OWC_soil_day5_CT | ecosystem: Environmental > Terrestrial > Soil > Wetlands | place: USA: Ohio...
CCGGCGAGGAGTCGGTGCGCCAGGTCGGCCTCCGCGCCCAGCGCCTGGGCGTGGCCGGGGCGCCGCTCAGGCTGCTGGCCGAGACCTCCGTCGAGCAGGTCCTCGCGCAGTCCGAGGCGGCGGGTGCCCGCGTGCTGGTGATCGACTCCATCCAGACCATGGCGACCGAGTCGCTCGAGTCCGCGGCCGGCTCGGTGTCACAGCTGCGCGAAGCCGCGGCGCGCCTCGTCAGCCACGCCAAGCGCTCCGGCACCGCCGTGGTGCTGATCGGTCACGTCACCAAGGAAGGCGTGATCGCCGGACCGCGCGTGCTGGAGCACATGGTCGACTCCGTCCTCTACTTCGAGAGTGACTCGGGCAGCCGCTTCCGGGTGGTGCGCGCGGTCAAGAACCGCTTCGGCGCCGCGAACGAGATCGGCGTGTTCGCGATGGACGAGCACGGGCTCAAGGAGGTCCGCAACCCATCGGCCATCTTCCTGTCGCGCCACGAGGAGCCGGTCGCCGGGTCGGTGGTCACCGTGGCGCGCGAGGGAACGCGGCAGATGCTGGTCGAGGTGCAGGCGCTCGTCGATGCGAGCCATGCGACGAGCCCGCGGAGGGTCGCCGTCGGGCTCGACGCGAACCGCATCGCGATGCTGCTGGCCGTGCTGCACCGGCACGCGGGCGTCGGGCTGCACGGCCACGACGTGTTCGTCAACGTGGTCGGCGGCGTACGGCTGAACGAGACGGCCTCGGACCTGCCGGTGCTCGCGGCCGCCCTCTCGAGCCTGCAGTCAAGGGCCTTGCCGGCGGAGCTCGTGTGCTTCGGTGAGGTCGGGCTCGCGGGCGAGATCCGGCCGGTGCCCTTCGGTGAGGAGCGGCTGCGGGAGGCCGCCAAGCACGGCTTCCGGCGCGCCGTCGTACCGAAGGCGAACCTGCCGCGCAAGCCGATCGAGGGCATGGCGGTCACCGGCGTCGCGCACATGGCCGAGGCCGTCGCGGCCCTGCGCTAGCTATGCGCCTGTAGCAGCTGGCGCGATCTTCGGTCGGCCGGCCCCGCTTCGTTCGGTCGGGCCCTTCGGGCCGATCCAAACTCCCTCACTTCGGGGGCCGGCCCTCCCTCGACCGCGCCACGTGCTGCCGGGCCACGACGGCCGGTCGGGGCAGGCGCTCAGTCGGCGGGCGCCGGCCATATGCGCGCGGTCCGCACCGTGTTGTCCGCGATCTGCAGGATCTCGACCGGGTACGCGCCCAGCTTCAGGCTGGTGCCCGGCCTGGGCATCGCCTCGAGGTACTCGACGATCAGGCCGGAGATGGTGCGCGGGCCCTCGGTCGGCAGGTCCCAGCCCAGCGTGCGGTTCACCGCCCGCACCGCCGCGCTGCCGGCGACGACGTAACTGCCGTCGGGCTGCGGCAGGACGTCCCGGCTGAGCGAGCCGGGCTGAGTGGTGAACTCGCCGACGATCTCCTCGAGGATGTCCTCGAGGGTGACCAGGCCCAGCACGTCGCCATACTCGTCCACGACGAAGGCGATGCGGCGCTTCTGCCGGCGGAACACGATCAGCTGCGCCTGCAGGGTCGTGCCTTCGGGCACGAACAGCGCGTTGCGTTGCGTCGCGACCTCGAGCAGCCGCTCGCGCGACAGGCGCCCGGTCGCCAGTTCGTTCGCGACGCGCTTCATGTGCACCACGCCGATCACGCGCTCGAGGTCCCCGTCGTAGAGCGGCAGGCGCGTGTGCGGCGTGCGCGCGATCTGGTCGAGGATCTCGTCCCAGTCCCAGCGCAGGTCGAGGCCGACGACCTCGTTGCGCGGGACCATGATGTCCTCGACGGTGGAACGCTCCAGGCTCAACAGGGCCTGGACCATCTGCTGCCGGTCTTCGGGCGCGGTCGCGAGCTGGTCCGCCATGGCCTCCAGCGCCCCCGCGATGGCAGCGTCGCCTTCGGGTCTCTCTTCGTGGCCGGCGGGAACCAGCCGTGACAACGGCCTGAGGACTGCGGCAGCGGTCGCGGCCAGCCACGGCGCGCGCGCCCCGAACAGCCGCAGGCGGCCCTGTTGCTCGAGGAGGTGCAGAACGGACAGCGCGATCGTCGCCGCCACCGCGGGAACCGGCTGTCCGGCGAGGCCGGCCGACACCGACAGCAGTCCGATTGCCGCGAGCAGCGCCACCCGCAGCACGGCGGCCGCGCGCCGCAGACGGAGCGGATCCACGGCCGGGGCGGGCGCGTGTTCCGGGTGCCGGACGAGGGACATCTCGTCCGGCCGCGACAGGCCGGTCAATGCGGCCTCGAGCAGCGCGAGCAGCAGGGCGGCGCCCGCGACCAGCAGGGCGGCCGTCGCTGCGCTGATCGGCAGGCTACTCAAGCGGGATGGACTGCGTGGCCACGTCGCCCGCATTCCAGCAAGCGCCGGCGCCTCGCGTCAAGGACGGGGGCACGATCAGCCCCAGTGGCGGTGCAGCAGGACCTCGAGGACGAACTTCGTGAGGAAGTACGACATGGCAAGCACGACGAAGCCCGCGAGCACCAGCCGCCGTGCCTTGCGTCCCCGCCAGCCGAAGCGATGGCGGCCGAGCAGGAGCGTGCCGAAGATGGCCCAGGCGACCAGCGCGAGCGTGACCTTGTGCACCAGTCGCTGGCTGAAGAGGTCGGTCACGAACAAGGCGCCGACGAGCAGCGTCGCGGACAGTGCGACGAAGCCGAGCGCGAGCACCGTGAAGACCGCGTGTTCCATGCTCTCCATGGCGGGCAGCGCAGCGAGCCACCTCGCAGGGCGGCGGCTGCGGAGACTTGCCTCCTGCGCGGCAAGCACGACGGTGAGCAGCGCCGCCGCCGCGAGCAGCCCGAAGGCCAGCGCGGAGAGCGTGACATGTGCGGCCATCGGCCAGCCGGCCGTCGAGACTTCCTTGACGGTCGAGATACTGCCGGTGCCGAGTGCCAGCGCGCCGGCCGTGGCCAGCAGCATCGCGGCCGGCGCCCGGAAGGCGTGGCGGAACGCCAGCAGGGAGCCGATCACGCCGACCACGAGGCCGAAGAGGGAGAGACTGTCGGCGATGTCGAGCGCAAATCCCGCCTCGGCACGCAGGGTCGTGATCAGCCAGCCCAGGTGCGCGAGTACCGCGACGACGGACAGATAGGACCCGGCGGAACCCAGGACCGCCGGGCGTTCGCGGCTTCGCCAGGCGGCCGAGGCGGAAAGGCCCGCCGCAACAAGGTACAGGCCGATGACGATGAATCCGTACACGCGCGTTCCGGGATGGGGTTGGTGCCAGATTGTACGGCAAGCCCGGGGGCCGTCGCAGGGCTATAATCCAGCCCCTTTCACGGTCGCCCGCGCCGCCGGCGCGGCCCGGGCGGACGACAGGACGGCGAGCCGATGTTCGACACCTTGACCGAGAGATTGTCCCAGGCCGTCGGGGCCCTCCGCGGGCGTGGCCGGCTCACCGAGGACAACGTCGCCGACACGTTGCGCCAGGTGCGCATGGCCCTGCTCGAGGCCGACGTGGCGGTCCCGGTCGTCAAGGCCTTCACCGACGCGGTCAAGGCCCGGGCGCTCGGCGAGGAAGTGACGCGCAGCCTCACGCCGGGCCAGGCCTTCATCAAGATCATCCACGACGAGCTGGTGAGGGTCATGGGCGAGCCCGGGCAGGGGCTCAACCTGCGGGCGCAGCCACCGGTCGTGATCCTGCTGGCGGGCCTGCAGGGCGCCGGCAAGACCACCACGGCCGCGAAGCTCGCGCGCCAGCTGATCGAGGGCCGCAAGAAGCGGGTGCTGCTGTCGAGCACCGACGTGTACCGGCCGGCGGCGATGACGCAGCTCGAGCGCCTGGCGGGACAGGTGGGCGCCGACTACTTCGCGGCCGACGCGGCGACCGCGCCGGTCGAGATCGCGAAGGCGGCCGTGCAGCATGCCCGGCGCCATGGTCACGATGTCCTGATCGTCGACACGGCGGGCCGGCTGCACGTGGACGCGGAGATGATGGACGAGGTCCGCGCGGTGGACGCCGCGATCGCGCCGCTCGAGAGGCTGTTCATCGTGGACAGCATGGCCGGCCAGGACGCGGTCAACGCCGCCCGCGCCTTCGACGCGGCGCTCGAGCTGACCGGCGTGATCCTGACGAAGGCGGACGGCGACGCGAGGGGCGGTGCGGCGTTGTCGGTGCGGCACGTGACCGGCAAGCCGATCCTGTTCCTCGGCGTGGGCGAGAAGACCGAGGCGCTTGAGACGTTCCACCCGGAGCGGGTCGCCTCGCGCATCCTCGGCATGGGCGACGTCGTGTCGCTGGTCGAGCAGGTCCAGTCGCAGGTCGACCAGGAGAAGGCCCAGAAACTGGCCGCCAAGCTGACCAGGGGCGGCGGCTTCGACCTGAACGACCTGCGCGAGCAGTTCCAGCAGTTCCAGGCGATGGGCGGCCTCGGGGCGATCATGGACAAGCTGCCGGCGGGCATGCTGCCGGCGGCCGGGGCGGGCCAGGTGGACGAGCGTCAGATCCGCCGCCAGATCGCCATCATCGACTCCATGACGCCGGGCGAGCGCCGGCGGCCGGGCACGATCGACGGGTCGCGCAAGCGACGGATCGCGGCCGGGTCGGGGGCCCAGGTCCAGGACGTGAACCGCCTGCTGAAGCAGTTCACCGAGATGGAGCGGATGATGAAGAAACTGAAGGGCGGCGGCCTGCGCAAGCTGATGCGCGGACTGGGCGGCCGCCCGCCCGGCGGGATGCCGGGCGGGTTCCCCCGGCCCCGCTGACCCCCGGCCGGGCGGAGCTCGTAACTCTTTAACTTCCCGTCATTTTTAGGTAACATGCGCGGCTCTTTGGCGGGGCGGTGATTCCGGCCCGCCTGCGTGCGCACCCGGTGGTGCGCGTGACCCTGGATCCCGAGGACAGATTCGATGGTGACGATTCGATTGACGCGTCGTGGCGGCCGCAATGCGCCGTTCTATCACGTCGTCGTCGCGGACAGCCGCAAGCGGCAGGGCGGTCCCGTGCTGGAGCAGGTGGGATTCTTCAATCCCATCGCCCGCAAGCAGGACCGGAAGATCGAGCTCGACCTCGCGCGAATCGATCACTGGACCGGCACGGGCGCGCAGATGTCCGATCGCGTGCGCGCGCTGGTGAGCGCCTATCGCAAGCAGGCGGCGAACGGCTGAAGCGCGTGCCTGCGGGAGACCGGCCGTGACGGATGAACCGTCCGGGCCGGGAGCGCCGGCGGCACCGGGCGTTGCGCTCGGGCGCATCGCCGGTCCTTTTGGAGTGAAGGGCTGGGTGAAGGTGAAGTCCTACACCGAGCCCGAGGAAGGCATCCTCCGCTACCGGCAATGGCACGTTGACGTGCCCCGGGCCGGCCCGAGGATCCTCAGGCCCCTCGAGGGCCGCCGCCATGGCCGGCTGGTCGTGGCGCGGCTCGAAGGGGTGGACGACCGGGACGCGGCCGCCGCGCTGTGCCACTGCGAAGTGCACGTGCCGCGTGGCGAACTGCCTCCCGCCGGGGCCGGCCAGTACTACTGGGCGGACCTGGTCGGGCTCGAGGTGGTGACGACGGAGGGTGAGTCGCTCGGGCGGCTCGACCATTTCGTCGAGACCCCGGGCAACCCGGTCATGGTGGTGACAGGCGATCGCGAGCGCTGGCTGCCGCTGGTCCCGAGGCACCTGAAGTCGGTGGACCTCGACGCGGGGCGGATCGTGGTCGACTGGGACGCGGACTTCTAGGCAGGCGGCGTTGCACTTCGAAGTGGTGACGCTGTTCCCGGAGCTGATCCGGGGCTACCTCGAGGCCGGGGTGGTCGGTCGCGCGACGGCGCGGGGCCTGTTGCAGGTCGGGACGGTCGACCCCAGGTCGTTCGCGTCCGACGTGCACCGGACGGTGGACGACCGGCCCTACGGGGGCGGTCCGGGCATGGTGCTGAAGCCCGAGCCCCTGGCCGCGGCGGTCCGCGCTGCGACGGCCCGGGTCCCGGAAGGCAGCCCGGTGATCGCGCTGGGTGCCCAGGGCCGGGCGTTCGACCAGCGCACGGCCGCGAGGCTGGCGGCGCTACCGGGCGCGGTGCTGGTGGCGGGACGATACGAAGGCGTGGACCAGCGTGTGCTGGACGCGCTGGCGGACGAGGAACTGTCGGTCGGCGATTACGTGCTGTCCGGCGGCGAACTGCCCGCCCTGGTGGTGGTCGATGCGGTCGCGAGGCTCCTGCCCGGAGTGCTGGGGCACGAGGCCTCGGCCGGGCAGGACTCGTTCTCGGACGGGCTGCTCGACTGGCCGCACTACACGCGGCCGGCGGAGTGGGAAGGTCGCGCAGTGCCCGGGGTGCTGCAGGCCGGGAATCACGAGGCCATCCGGCGCTGGCGGCTGAAGCAGGCGCTCGGCAGGACCTGGCAGATGCGGCCGGAGCTGCTGCGGGAGCGACGGCTGGGACAGGAGGAGCGGAAGCTCCTCGAGGAATACTGCGCCGAGGCGGGAGTCGAACCGCCCGGTCGCGCGGATTGATTCGACATCGGGGACAAGCCCATGAGCAAGATCGTTCAGGACATCGAGGCGCGGGCCGCTACGCGCGCACTGCCGGAATTCGGTCCCGGCGACACCGTGGTCGTGCAGGTCAAGGTGAAGGAAGGGGACCGCGAGCGGGTCCAGGCCTACGAGGGCGTGGTCATCGCGTGCAAGAACCGCGGGCTCAACAGCTCGTTCACGGTTCGCAAGATTTCCCACGGCGAGGGCGTCGAACGCGTGTTCCAGACACATAGCCCGGCGATCGCCGACGTGAAGGTCAAGCGCCGCGGCCACGTCCGCCGCGCCAAGCTGTACTACCTCCGCGACCGGTCGGGCAGGTCGGCGCGCATCGAGGAGAAGATCGGCTGACCGCCGGCCGGGTCGGGGCATGCGCCGCAACGGGGTCCGCAAGGGCCCCGTTTGCTTTTCCGTGCCGGGAAGTGCGTGAGCGCGGCCGCTGCGCGGGGAACGACCGGCGGCTACACTAGTCCCACGTCCGGGACGGCGGACTCCTGCGGGGTGAGCTGAACATGGCCTTCTTTCGCGCGATCGGGGCGTTCTTCCGCGGCATCTGGCATGCCCTCGACGGCCTCCGCAAGGTGCTGCACCTCATCGTCCTGCTGTTCATTTTCGGGATGTTGTTCGCGGCAAGCCGCTCCTCGCTGCCGTTCATCCCGGCCGAGTCGGCGCTGGTGATCGCCCCCGAGGGGCGGATCGTCGAGGAGATTTCCGGCGAGCCGTTCGAACGCGCGTTGGCCGAGGCCCTGGGGGAGGCGCAGCCCGAGACGCGCCTGCAGGACCTGCTGGAGGTGATCGACGCGGCCGCGGGCGACGACCGCATCCGGGCGCTGGTGCTCGACCTCCAGGCGCTGGAGCGCGCGGGCCTGCCGGCCCTCGAGGACATCGCCGCGGCCCTGGCGACATTCCGCGAATCGGGCAAGAAGGTCTATGCCTGGGGCGGCTGGTTCGACCAGCGCCAGTTCTACCTGGCCGCGCAGGCCGACGAGGTGTACATCGACCCCTACGGCGCGGTGATCATCGAGGGTTACGGGTACTTCCGGCAATACCTGAAGGGCACCGCGGACAAGCTCGCGGTGGACGTGCACGTGTTCAAGGTCGGAACGCACAAGTCGGCGCCCGACACCTTCACGCGCAGCGACATGTCACCCGAGGATCGCGAGGAGGCGCAGCTGTGGGTCGGCGCGCTGTGGGAGGCGTGGAAGGGCCGGGTCGCCGAGGCGCGCGGCGTGGAGCCTCAGGTCCTGCAGGACTATGCGGACAAGGCGGGCGCCGGCGTGCGCGAGGTGGAAGGCGACCTGGCGCAGTACGCGCTGGCGCGGGACCTGGTGGACGGCCTCAGGACCTACGAGCAGTTCGAGGAGATCGTCGGCCAGGAGGCGGGCTGGGACGACGACGAGCAGAGCTTCCGCGCGGTCGACTGGCAGCCTTACCTTGCGGTGCTGCGCTCGGAGCGCGCGCTGCACAAGTCGGAGGACCACAACGTCGCGGTCGTGGTGGCCTCAGGCGAGATCCTGGACGGGGAGCAGCCGCCCGGGACCGTCGGCGGCGACACCCTGTCCGGGCTGCTGCGCGACCTGCGCTACGACGACTCGATCGATGCCGTCGTGCTGCGGATCGACAGCCCGGGCGGCAGCATGTTCGCCTCGGAGCAGATCCGCCGCGAGGTCAATGCGCTGCAGGAGGAGGGCAAGCCCGTCGTCGCGTCCATGGCATCGGTTGCCGCGTCCGGCGGCTATTACATCGCGGCGCCGGCCGATCGCATCTTCGCCGCGCCGACGACGATCACGGGCTCGATCGGCGTGTTCGCCATGTTCCCGACCTTCGAGAAGACGCTCGGCAAGGTCGGCATCACCTCCGATGGCTTCGGCACGACCGAGCTGGCCGGTGCGGGCCGGCTGGAGCGCAACCTCAACCCGCAACTCGGCGAAGTGCTGCAGGCCAGCGTCGAGCACGCCTACCGCAAGTTCGTGGGCATGGTGGCCGAGGAACGCGGCCGCGCCTTCGACGAGGTGGACGGCATCGCGCAGGGACGCGTGTGGTCCGGCGCTGACGCCAGGGCCGCGGGGCTGGTCGACGAGTTCGGCGGCCTGCAGGACGCGATCGAAGCCGCGGCAGAGCTGGGCGAGCTCCCCGAAGGCTACGGGGTGGAGTGGATCGAGCCCAGCCTGAGCTGGCAGGACATGCTGGCGCTGCGCCTGCGCAGCGCCATGGCCCGGGCGCTCAGCTGGTCGGGAATCCGGCTCGACCTGCCGCGCGTGCCCTGGGTGGACCCGGTCGTGAAGGAGGTGCAGAACCTCCTCGAGCTCGGAGCGGGCGGCCGGCCGGTCTACTGGTGTCCCTGCCGCGTGGAGTGATCCAGCGGCCGGCCCGGGCGCTCACGCCGCCCGGCGCCGGGCGCGGCGCCGCCGCACCGGGGTCACGCCGCCCAGTCCATGATCACCTTTCCGGAACGGCCGCTGTTCATGACCTCGAAGGCCTGCCGATAGTCGTCGATGGCGAAGCGGTGGGTGATGACCGGGCTCACGTCGAGGCCGCTCTGCAGCATCGCCGACATCTTGTACCAGGTCTCGAACATCTCCCGGCCGTAGATGCCCTTGATGACCAGCCCCTTGAAGATGACCTCGTTCCAGTCGATCGCCACGTCGCTCGGCGGGATGCCGAGCAGCGCGACCCGCCCGCCGTGGTGCATGGACTTCAACAGGTCGCGGAAGGCCGTCGGGTTGCCGGACATCTCGAGCCCGACGTCGAAGCCTTCCTCCATGCCGAGGTCCTGCATGGCGCCTGCGACGGACTCACGCGAGACGTTCAGGGCGCGCGAGGCGCCCATCTTCCTCGCCAGCTCGAGCCGGTAGTCGTTCACGTCGGTGATCACCACGTGGCGGGCCCCGACGTGGCGGGCAATGGCCACCGCCATGATGCCGATCGGGCCGGCGCCCGTGATCAGCACGTCCTCGCCGACCAGGTCGAACGACAGCGCAGCATGCGTGGCGTTGCCCAGCGGATCGAGGATCGAGGCGATCTCGTCCGTGATCGCGGCCGGCAGCTTGAAGACATTCGATGCGGGCAGGACCATGTACTCGGCGAAGCAGCCGGGGCGGTTGACGCCGACGCCCACGGTGTTCCGGCACAGGTGCCGCCGGCCGGCACGGCAGTTACGGCAGTGTCCGCAGGTGATGTGCCCCTCGCCGGAGACGCGGTCGCCCGGCGCGAAGCCCGCGACCTCGCCGCCGACCTCGACGATCTCCCCGCAATACTCGTGACCGACCTGCATCGGCACCGGGATGGTCTTCTGGGCCCAGGCGTCCCAGTTGTAGATGTGGATGTCGGTGCCGCAGATCGCGGTCTTCTTCATGCGGATCAGCACGTCGTTGTGCCCGACCCGCGGGCGCTCGATGTCCCGCATCCAGATGCCCGGCTCGCGCTCGGCCTTGACCAGTGCCTTCATGGGAACCTCAGCGTATGACGCCGAGCTCGCGCCCGGCTGTGGCAAATGCCTCGATGGCGCGGTCCAGCTGCTCGCGGCCGTGGCCGGCGCTCATCTGCGTGCGGATGCGCGCCTTGCCGAGCGGAACAACGGGGTAAGAGAAGCCGACGACGTACACGCCGAGCTCGAGCAGCCGGTTGGCCATGCGGACCGCCAGCGGCGCGTCGCCGAGCATCACGGGGATGATCGGGTGCTCGCCGGGCACGACGTCGAAACCGAGCGCGGTCATGCGGGCGCGGAAGTGCCGCGTGTTGTCCCACAGGCGGCTGCGGAGCTCCGGCATCGAGTCGAGCAGTTCCAGCACCCGCAGCGTCGTGGCGGCGACCACGGGCGCGACCGAATTGGAGAACAGGTAGGGGCGTGATCGCTGGCGGAGCCACTCGACGACTTCCCGGCGGCCCGAGGTGTAGCCTCCGCTCGCGCCGCCGAGCGCCTTGCCGAGCGTGCCGGTCAGGATGTCGACGCGGCCCTTGACGCCGCAGTGCTCGTGGGTCCCGCGACCGTGCTCGCCCATGAATCCGGTGGCGTGCGAGTCGTCCACGACCACGATGGCCGCGTACCGGTCGGCAAGGTCGCATATTTCGCGGAGCGGCGCGATCGTGCCGTCCATCGAGAAGACCCCGTCGGTGACGACCAGCCTCGTGCGCGCATCGAGCGACTTCTTCAGGCAATCCTCGAGCTCGTTCATGTCGCGGTTGGCGTAGCGCAGCCGCCGTGCCTTCGACAGGCGAATGCCGTCGATGATGCTGGCGTGATTGAGCGCGTCGGAGATGATGGCGTCACTCTCCGCGGTGAGCGTCTCGAACAGGCCGCCGTTGGCGTCGAAGCAGGACGAATAGAGGATCGTGTCGTCCGTCCCGAGGAACGCGGAGAGACGCACCTCGAGTTCGCGGTGCACGGTCTGCGTGCCGCAGATGAAGCGCACCGAAGCCATGCCGTAGCCGTAGCGATCTATCGCCCGGTGGGCGGCCTCGCGCAGCAGGGGATGGTTGGCGAGACCCAGGTAGTTGTTGGCGCAGAGGTTGATGACCTCGCGGCCGTCGGCGAGCCGGACGACCGCCTGCTGGCCGGAGGCGATCAGCCGCTCGCGCTTGTACAATCCCTGGGCATCGAGTTCCGCCCCCTGGGCGGCGAGCCTGTCTAGGAAAGCTGAGTCCACGGATCCGGTCCCCTGATGCGAAGCCCCGATTATAGTGGCGCGCGGCCCGCCTGTCGGGCACGGCCTCAGCCGTGAAGCCCGACGTCAGCCCCTCGCCCGAGCCCTTGCGCGTGGACAAGTGGCTCTGGTGCGCGCGCTTTTTCAGGACGCGCTCCCTGGCGGCCGGGGCGGTCACCGGCGGCAAGGTCCACGTCAATGGCCAGCGGGTCAAGCCGTCGCGGGGCGTGCGGCCGGGCGACGTCCTGGAAGTCACGGTAGGCTTCGAGGTCGTCACGATCCAGGTGACGGCGATACCCGCCCGCCGCGGGCCTGCCGCGGCGGCACGGCTCTGCTACGAAGAAACGCCGGAGAGCGTCGCCAGGCGGGAGCGGCACCGCGAACAGCGTCGGCTGGCGGCCATGGCTGCCCCGCAGACGCCCGGCAGGCCAGACAAGCGCACGCGACGCGAACTGCTGCGCTTCCATCGTCGCCAGGGCGAGGAGTGACGCGGACACCGGCGCGCGGCGCCCGCCGTACACCGTTCCCATAGCGTGAGGCGCATCACAGGACCGGCGGCGGCGCGGCCGTACCGTTGATGCACGGCGACCACGCCGCGGGGAGCCCATCATGAGCGGAAGGAATGACCCGAGGAACCGGCGTCCAGGCACACCGGCGACCCGCGCGGCCGATCCCGTGCCCGGGACAGACGTCATGGGATGGGAGGCGCGGGCGCTGGCCCAGGTCCGGCCGCGGGTGCGGGAACTGACCGGACCTGGTGCCGCACAGGCCGGCTGGGAGACGGACACGATCACGCGCCTCGAGGACTACTTCGACCGCGGCGAGGTTTGAGCGGGCCGCGGGTCGGGGGCATACTTCACGCCCGTCCCAGCCGAGCCATCCACCGTGCCCAAGCTGATTTCCGCGCCAACGGTCGTTCCAGCCGTCGGCACGCGCCCCAAGCGCATCGAAGAGTTCGTCGGCCGCGTCAACACGGGCACGGCGTCTGTCA
>Ga0316600_10001164_pt1 | contig 12110 bp, 6 predicted proteins | sample OWC_soil_day5_CT_FD_207652 | JGI IMG/M metagenome (GOLD analysis project Ga0316600, IMG submission 207652) | Wetland soil microbial communities from Old Woman Creek delta, Ohio, United States - OWC_soil_day5_CT | ecosystem: Environmental > Terrestrial > Soil > Wetlands | place: USA: Ohio...
AACCTCTTTGGCCGGCCCCTCGACCACGGTGGAAAAAGAACCGACCTCGCCGGCGGCATGGACGACCCGCGAGCCGAGGTGCACCTGAATGCGCGGATGCTTCTCGACCCGCTTCAAGCGGTCCTTCAACAGGGCCGTGACATCCTGGCCTTCCAGCGTGCGGTTAAGCCAGTTGAGGTTGCCCCCCAATCGGTCGCTTTCCTCCACCAAGTCGACCTCGTAGCCGTGGTCCGCGATCGCCAGGGCCGCGCTCATTCCGGCAATGCCCCCTCCCACCACCAGGGCCCGGGGCGCGATCCGGATCTCGGCGGCCGGAGCGGGGTCGGCCCACTTCAGCCGGGCCGCACCGGCCCGCAGCTTCGCCAACGCGTCGGCCGACGACTCCCCTGCCGATGGGAAGGACCACGGGGCGATGTCGACCACTTCCATCAGGGCGGGGTTCATTCCCAGCTCCCGGCCCGCCTCCTGGAGCCGGCGCCGGTGCAAATGCGGCAGGCAGGCCCCGATCAGCAGCCGGTTCGGGTTCACCTCCCGGACACAGCCGACCAGCTGCTCCCAACCGGATGTGGTGCAAAGGCCGGCCACGGTCTCCACGGCGGCGATCTCCGGATCGGACAAGAGCGCCCGGAGCGCTGGAGCGGAGGGCGCCACGCCGGCCTCTCCGCTGCTGCAGCGGCAGACCACGGCCAGGACCCGCGGAAACTCGCGCATCAGGCTCACCGGCGCCTCCGGGGCCGGTTCCTCTATCGCCAGGCTGCCGCCGGCGGCGTGCAGGACGCGCGAGGCGCCGGATGCCGCCGCCGAAGCCTGGATCACGGCCTCCCCGATGTCCTTCATGCCGCCGAAAGCGCCGCCGATGAAGATCCCGGGCCGCCCGGTGCGGCTCAGCGAGAACGGCTCCGGCTCGATGAACCCCCAGGGGTTGAGCGGCAGATCCAAACGGCCGGCCAGCTCGGCGGACCCGGCGGCCGGCCGCTGCCCCGCGGCCAGGACCACCATGTCGAAGGACTCGTCGCGGCATGCGCCGGAGACGTCCGCCCATCGGATCGCCAGCCCGCCGCCGGCCGGGTCGGGCACCACCGAATGCGCCCGCGCGCGTTCGAACCGGACCCCGTATCGCCCCTCGGCCTGGTCCCGGTAGCGTTGGAAGGACTTGCCGAAGGTGCGCATGTCCATGAAGAAGATGGCCGTCTCCAGCTCGCCTTCGGACCGCTCCTTGGCGAGCACGGCCTCCTTGATGGACGCCATGCAGCAAAAGCTCGAACAGAAATCCGCCTCCAGCTGGAGGTCCCGGGAGCCCACGCACTGGAGCCAGGCGATCTTGCGGACGGGGCGCCCGTCGCTCAGCCGCACGAGGCGGCCGGCCGTGGGCCCCGTTCCGCTCAGCAGCCGCTCGAATTCGATCTGGGTCAGAATGTCCGGCGAGGCGCCGTAGCCGAAGCTGTTTTTCCCGTGGGACGGGTCGCAGAAGTCGGTCCCGCCGCAGAGCACCACCGCCCCGGCTTCGATCTGCCGGGCCTCGCCCGACTCCAGCTTCTGATAGGCCTGCACCACCTTGGGCATCAGCGCCTCCAACTCGAAGGGCTTGACCAGGTAGTCCAGGGCGCCGATCTTCATGGCCTCCACCGCGGTTTCAACCGTGGCGTAGGCGGTCATCATGATCACAGTGAGCTCCGGCGCCAGCGCCTTGGCACGCTCGAGCACCTCGACACCGTCCATGCCCGGCATTTTGATGTCCAGCAGCATGAGGTGATACGGCGCAGCCAGCATCAAGTCCAGCGCCTCGGGCCCGGACCCGGCCATGGCCACCGTGAACCCCTCTTCCTCGAGCCACTCCTTCAAAGAGTCGCGCACGGCCAGCTCATCGTCCACGACCAGGATGCGGAATTTCTTGCGTGCGGCCTCCGGCATGCGGATGGCCTCCGTGGGGCAGACCGCGAGGCAGGCCCCGCAGCGGGTGCAGGTTTGAGCGTCGATCAGGTAAGTGTTGGGGATGTTGTGGGGCACCGGCAGGTAAATGGCCTTGCGCTTCGAGAGCCCGGCGTTGAAGCCGTCGCGGACCTCCACCGGGCACACGGGCACGCACCGGCCGCAGCCGACGCAGCGGTCCGGGTCCACCCAGGAGGGCTGCTGCTTGAGCGCCACGCGGAATTTGCCGGGCTCGCCCTCGATGCCGGTGATCTCGGTGGAGAGCAGGATCTCGATGTTTTCGTGGAAGAGCCCGCGGCGCAGGCAGTGCTGGGAGGCGGCGTCGCGCTGAACCAGCGGCAGCATGCGGCACATGCCGCAGTGGTCCGTGGGGAACTGGTAGTCCAGCCGGCTCAGGATGCCGCCCAGGTGCGGGGCCCGGTCCACCAGGGTGACCCCGTACCCGTATTCGGCCAGGTCCAGCGCGGCCCGGATGCCGGCGATCCCGGCGCCGAGCACTACGGCGTTTCCGGCTTTACGCTTCATCCTACCCCCTCCCCTTCATTTTTCTAAAACGTTAGGGATCAGCCGGCGGCCTGCCGTCGGCTGATTCCTACGACCTCGGGAAACTCCGATTCCTTGAAGACCGACAGCGGCGGCGCCTCTTCCAGGTCGCGGCCGGCCTCGTAGCCGAACGCCTGCTGGGTGTGCCGCGCGACGGTCCGAAAGACCTCCATGACCGGGATGTCGTTGGGGCAGGCGTTGGAGCATTGCCCGCAGCCGACGCAGGCGGTGCTCATGTGCGCCAGGCGCGTCAAGTGGTAGAACAGGGTGTCGGTGGGCATCTTGAGCACGCCGCTGCGCCCCGCCCACTGCAGGTACTGGGCCGGCTCGTGGTTGAACACGTCGGTGACGAACACGCACTCCTTGCAGTAGCACACCGGGCACGCCACGCGGCAGTTGTAGCAGTTGATGCAGTCGGCAAAATAGGCGGCCGCTTTGTCGAGACTGCCGATAGCCGCCTGCGTGGCTGCGAACATCTCGTCGCGGCGACCGACCCGCCGGGCCACCAACGCGTCCAGGGCCGCCTGGCGGGAGGCCGGCGTTTCACATCGGGCCAGATTGAGGGATTCGACCGCCTCGCGGCCCGCCGGCGATCGCGCCTCCGCCATCAGGGCGCCGCCGCACCCCAAGAACCCGATGTGGATGTCGCTGTGGGGCGGCACCGGGAACTCGCAGGCCCGGCAGGCCGGGGCGAGGTCCGGTTCCACCTTTTCTTCGGCCAGCGCCTTGCTGACAAAATCCTGCGTCGTCGCTGCGGGGTTTTCACCGGCACGGCGGATGTAATCCTTGTTTTGAAAAGCGCCCAGGCAGTCGATGCTGACGAGAACCACCTCGTCCGTCCGGGCCTGCTTGAGCTTCACGAGCTCCACCCACGCCCGGATTTCGCAGGGCCGCAGGACCGCCGCCCAGCGGGCCCCCATGGGTTTGCGCGCCAGGCGCGAGGCGATGCGCGCGGCGTTCATCGGGAAGCAGGGCGCCAGCGGGTCGACGCCGTCCATCCCTTCCGGGCGGGTGACCAGGGTCGGCATCACCAGGCGCTTCATGGGCAGGTGCTGGGGGACCAGCACCGCGCGCACCGCTTCGGCCGCCAGCAGGTTCTGCAGAAACCCGCGAATCCCCGCCGGCAGACCGCCTTCTTGCAAATCGAGACGATAGGTGTCGGTCATGTCCTTTTCCTTTCACGCCCGGGTGTCACACCGCCAGCGCCAACGGGGACCGAACGGGCCCCAGGGCCCTGACCTGCTCGACGAGCTCGCGCATGATCTCGGCGAACCGGATGCCGTCGCTCGCCCCGATCCAGGTCAGCCGCAGGCGCTCCTCTTCGAATCCGAACCGCGGCAGGATCTCCTTCAGGAGCTTGATGCGGCGGCGCGCCTTGAAATTGCCGTTGATGTAATGGCAGTCCCCGGGGTGGCAGCCGCTCACCAGGACCCCATCCGCCCCCTGAAGAAGCGCCTTGATCACATACTGGGAATCGACCATGCCGGTGCACATCACCCGGATCAGGCGCACGTTCTTGGGATACGACAGCCGCGAGGTCCCGGCCAAATCGGCCGCCGTGTAGGTGCACCAGTTGCAGACAAAGGCTACGATCGTCGGTTCAAATTCCCCCATGAGTCCTCCTCGACATGAATCCAACCGGGCTTGCCCCGGTTGGATTCATATTCCGACCGCCTTCAGGGCGTTCATGATGCCGTCGCACTCGGCGAACAGTTGCTCCTTCTTGAAATGGCGCACCTGGGCGGCGCCGCTGGGGCAGCCGCCGCCGCAGCTGCCGCAGCCCTTGCACAGGGCCTCGTTGACCACCGACACCGCCCGCCGCGCGTCGAACTCGATGGCCGAATACGGGCAAAGCCCGATGCAGGTCTGGCAGCCGGCGCAGATGTCGGGATCGATCCATGAAATGGCCGACGGGATCACGACCATGCCCCGGCTGGCCAGCGAGAGCGACTTGGCCGCCGCGCCCGAGGCCTGGGCGACCGTGTCCGGGATGTCCTTCGGGCCCTGGCAGGCGCCTGCCAGAAACACCCCGTCGGTGGCCGTGTTGAGCGGGCCCAGCTTGGGGTGCTCCTCCAGGAAAAAGCCGTCCGCGCCCTGGTTGACGCCGAAGACCCGCCCCACGTCGGCGGTGTCGTCGCGCGATTCCATGGCCGCGCACAGGATGACCATGTCCACCGGCACGCGCAGCCGCGCGGCCGAGAGGGTGTCCTCCGCAACAGCGACGAGCTTTCCCTGCTCATCGGCGCAGGCGGCCTGGTCGGTGATCTCGGCCACCTTGCCGCGGATGAACACGGTGCCCTCCTCCTGGCAGCGGCGGTAGAACTCCTCGTAGCCTTTGCCGTAGCAGCGCTGGTCGATGTAGAAATCGTAGATGCGGGTGTCGTGTCCCACCTTCTCCTTGATGAGGTGCGTGTATTTGAGCGCGTACATGCAGCACACCCGCGAGCAGTACTCGTGGTAGTTCACGTCCCGGCTGCCGACACAGTGCAGAATGGCGACGCTCTGCGGCGTGCGTGTGAACCGCCCGTCGTCGTCGCGGATCAGGATCCGTCCGCCGGTGGGGCCGGTGGCGTTGCTCAGGCGTTCGAACTCCAGGCTGGTGAACACGTTCGGGTAGCGGCCGTAGCCGAACTGCCGCATGGGGCTGGGGTCCATCAGGTCGTAGCCGGTCGCCAGAATGATGCTGCCGACCTTCACCTGCAGCTCCTCGGCGCGCATGCCGTGGTCGATGGCCTTGGCTTCGCAGACCCGCACGCACTCCATGCACTCGCAGCAGACGCCGCAGTTGAGGCAGCGGCCGGCTTCGCGCCGGGCCTCGGTTTCGTCGAAGTTGAGGTCCACCTCCGCAAACCCGCCCACACGGCGGTCCGCATCCAGGTGGCGGCTGCGGACACGCTCCTGCCGGCCGATATCTCGGGGAACCTCGGCCCAATCCTCGCCGGGCGGCGGCTGCGCCGCGGCCTCGGCCGCCATTTCCGTCAGGTCCGACTGCCGGAGAAACCGATCGATCGCCTCCACCGCAAGGTGCCCGGCCGCGACGGCCTCGATGACGGTCGCCGGCCCGCTCACCGCGTCGCCGGCGGCGAACACATAGGGTCGGGAGGTCTGCATCGTGCGGGGGTCGACGGCGACGGCCCCCCGGGAGGTGGTCTTCACCCCGTTGTCGTCAACCGCCCAGCCCAGGTCGATTCTCTGGCCGATGGCCGGGATGACCGCGTCGCAATCGATCACGAACTCGGACCCCGCCTTCGGCACGGGGCGGCGCCGACCGCTTTCATCCGGCGGCCCCAGCTCGGTCCGCAGGCATTCGAGGCCGGCCGCCTTGCCCTCCCGGTCGATCACCCGCAGCGGGGCGGTCAGGTAGTGGATCTCGATGCCCTCTTCCAGCGCGTGAGCGATTTCCTCGGCGTAGGCCGGCATCTCCTGCCGGGTCCGGCGGTAGACGATGACGACCGACTCGCTCCCCAGCCGCCGCGCCACGCGTGCGGCATCCACCGCCACGTTGCCGCCGCCGATCACCACCACCCTCCGGCCCGGGCAGGCGCGGTTTCCGAGGTTCACCTCCCTCAGCCAGTCCACCGCGTTCACAACGCCTTCGAGGTCCTTTTCCCCCGGGATGCCGGCCTGCAGCCCCAGATGAGCGCCGATGGCCAGCAGCACCGCATCGAAGCCTTCGGCCTTGAGGCTCTCCAGGCTGAAGTCGCGGCCCAGCCGCCGGCCGGGTTTCACCTCGATGCCCGTGCGCAGGACGTAATCGATCTCACGATCGAGCAGCTCCGGCGGCAGGCGGTAGTCCGGTATGCCCACCCGCAGCATCCCGCCCAACCGGTCGAGCGCCTCGTAGATCGTCACCGCATAGCCGCGCCGCCGCAGGTAGTAGGCGGCCGTGAGGCCCGCCGGGCCCGAGCCGACCACGGCGATCCGCTGCGGGCGCTCCGTGATCTGCGGCAGCGGCAGGGCGGAGAGGTCCACCCGGTCGGCCGCAAACCGCTTCAGGTTGCGGATCGCCACCGGTGCGTCCACATCGGCGCGCCGGCAGCGGCTTTCGCATGGATGGGGGCAGACCCGGCCGAGCACGCCGGGCAGCGGCAGCCGCTCCATGATCAGGCGCACGGCCTCGGTGTATTTTCCCTGGCCGACGAGCTGAACGTAGCCCTGCACATTGATCCCGGCGGGGCAGGCGGCGACGCAGGGCGCGCGGTCTTTTTTCACGATCGCGAAGGTGATGGGAATGGCCTGGGGGAAGGCCCGGCCGACGGCTTGGCGGGTCCCGAGACCGGCGTCCCAGTCGCTGGGAATCGTCACCGGGCAAACCTTGGCGCACTCGCCGCACCCGGTGCAGACCCCTTCCTTGACGTAGCGCGGTTTGCGCCGGACGGTGACGGTGTAGTTGCCGATGAACCCGCTCAATTCCTTGACCTCGCTCCAGGTGTAGAGCGTGATGTTCGGGTTCTGGGCGACCTCCACCATTTTGGGCGTCCCGATGCAGGCGGCGCAGTCAAGCGTCGGGAAGGTCTTGTCGAACTGCAGCATGTGGCCGCCGATGGTGGACTGTTTCTCGACGAGATAGACCTTGTGCCCGCCGTTGGCGATGTCGAGCGCGGCCTGCATGCCGGCGATGCCGCCGCCCAGCACCAGGACGTCCGGGTGCACCTTCACCTCGCGGGTCTCGAGCGCATGGTGGTGCGCCACCCGCTGAATGGCCGCCGCCGCCAGGGTCTTGGCCTTGCGCGTGGCGTCGCCCTCGTCCCCGGTCACCCAGGACACCTGCTCCCGCACCGATGCCATTTGGAAAAAATAGGGGTTGACGCCGGCGCGCCGGCAGGCCGCCTGAAAGGTTTTCTCGTGCAGCCGGGGCGAGCACGAGGCCACCACCACCCGGTTCAGGCCGTGGGTCCGGATGTCGTTTTCGATCATCTCCTGGCCGGGGTCCGAGCACATGAACTTGTAGTCGCGGGCGACCGCCACGTTCGGCAGCTGCCGCGCGAAGGCCGCCACCTCCTCCACGTGGACCCGGTAGGCGATGTTGATCCCGCAATGGCAGATGTAAAAGCCGATGCGAATGGGCATGCGCGTCACCAAGGGTTGGCGGTCAAGCTCCAGGGGCGGCTGTGGTCAAAGCGTGGACCCAGCCGATGAGCTCGTCCGCGTTCAAGGGTTTCTTCAAATAGGCTCCCGGGGCGGTCGCGTCTGCCTCCGGCAGCGTACAGTAGGACCTCTGGTACTGCAGAAACGTGTTTTTCCCGACGCTGGACACCATGATGACCGGGATGCGCTTCAATCGAAGGTCCTCCTTGAGATCACGGTAAAGCTGAAGCCCGTCTTCGTTGGGCATCATCACATCCAGGATGATCAAGCCCGGCTTTTCGCGCTTGGCCTTGCGCAGACCGTCCCGGCGGTCTCCGGCATGGATGGTGGCGTACCCGCAGCCTCCCAGGAGATTGCAGAGAAAGAACCGCATGTCGGGCTCGTCGTCGACGATCAGGACCTTGATCCGTTTTTTCATTCTCCACCTGGAGCGATGGCGCCGTTTTATGCCGATACCTCAGCATTAAGCGTACCAAAACCGCTAATTCTTGCTTTTTACTAATGGATACATTGAGTTGAAATAGGTGATAAAGCGAACGTTGATGGGGGCCAAAGGCAGGAACGTTGCAAAATTTGCGACGCTTGTAATTGATCAATTAATCGATATAAATCATTATTTCGTGTTGCAAAATTTGTGTTTGCAACACATTTGCAACAAACGGAAAGGTTATTTGATCGATTTATCGATTAATTGGTGTTTTCTCATCTTCCGCCACAGCGTGCTGCGGTCCATGCCCAGAGAGCGCGCGGCCAGGGAGCGGCTTCCCTCGTGGCGCCTCAGCGCCGCGAGGATCCGGGTGCGTTCGGGCGAACCGGAGGCCTCGGCCTTTTCGGACCGAGTGCCGGACGCCTGAGGCCGCTGCCGCAGGTAATCGGGAAGGTGCTTGCGCCGCAAGGTGCTCTCCGAACAGAGGATGAGCGCGTGTTCGAGGATGTTTTCCAACTCGCGGATGTTGCCGGGGTAGGGGTAATTCAAGAGCACCTGCATGGCGTTCTCCGATATCTCCGGCGGCGGTACGTTTTTGGATGTGCACAGGCGCCGCAGGATGTGGCTGATCAGCAGCGGAAGGTCCGCCGGCCGGCCCTGGAGGCTGGGCAGTTCAATGCGGAAGACGTTGAGCCGGTAATACAAGTCCTCGCGGAAACGCTTGCGGGCGACCAGCCGCTCCAGCCGTTGATTGGAGGCCGAGATGATGCGCACATCCACTTTGGTGGTCTGCGATGTGCCCAGGCGGAAGAAGACTTTCTCTTCGATCACCCGCAGCAGCTTGGCCTGCAGCGCGAGCGGCAGGTCCCCGATCTCATCCAGGAAGATGGTCCCGCCGTCGGCGGCCTGGAAGCGGCCGATGCGGTCCTGCACGGCACCGGTGAAGGCCCCCTTGACGTAGCCGAACATCTCCGATTCGAGCAGGGTGTCGGGGATGGCGGCGCAGTTCACCTTGACCAGCGGTTTTTCGCTGCGCCGGCTGGCCGCGTGGATGACCTTGGCCAGGACGTCCTTGCCGGTTCCGGTGGGGCCTTCGATCAGAACGGTGGCGTCGGTTTTGGCCACGACCTGCACGTTTTCAAAGATCCGCTGCATCGCCGGCGACTTCCCGACCATGTCGTGGAAGGTGTAGCGGTCCTGGATCGCCTGGCTCAGCTGACGGACCAGCGTAAGGTCGCTGAAGGTGGCCAGCCCCCCTACGGCAATCCCCTTCTCGTTGCGCAGCGGCAGGTAGGTAACCCGGATGGGCACGGCGACTCCTTCACGGGTGATCATCCGGCTTTCGATGCCGCTGCGCGGGCTGCCGCTCGTGATGGTCTCTTTGAGAAGGTCCCAATTCCGGGTGGTCTCTCCCTGAAAAATGGCAACACACGGCCGACCCAGGACCTCCTGCCGGCTGAAACCGGAAATTTTCTCGGCGGCGGTGTTGAAAAAAGTGACGACCCCGCCGCGGTCCACCGTGAAGATGCCGACCTCGAGATTGTCCAGAATGATCTTCAGGCTGCGCTCCTCGTGGTGGATCCGGTTGACGAGGTCGGCGATGGGTGCATGGTCCTGGAGAATGGTGAGGCATCCCACCACCTGCCGGTCGGCGTCGTACACCGGAGCGGCGATGCGTGTCACCAGGTAGCTATCATCGCCTTCGCCCGGCAGCCGCAGCGTCGGCTCCGCCGGTTCGGAGCCCTGCGGCCCTTTGAACGGGCAGGAGACCAGGCAGGGCACGCCGAGAAAGACCTCCCGGCAGTCCTTGCCGACGGCGTCGTTTCCCCGGACGCCGATCATGGCCTGGGCGCTCAGGTTCAATGCCTCGATGCGCCGGGTCCGGCCCACCATGAAGGCACTGATGTTGAGCTCGTCGAGGATGGCCAGCCAATCCTTGCAGGCGATGGTTTTTCCGGAAAAACCGGGGGTGCGAATCATTCGGCACTTCCTTGGGCCACGTGTCTTAAAACAGCGCCTCAGGCTCCGAGACACGCCGGGAGCGTGATCTCGAAGAGGGCACCGCCTTTGTCCGGGTTGCGGGCTTCGACCCTTCCGTGATGCCGCTCCACGATACCGTAAACCGTGGACAAGCCCAGACCTAAACCATGGCCCTCGCTCTTGGTGGTGAAAAACGGCTCGAAAATGCTGGGCAGGTGTTCGGGGGGGATTCCCATGCCGCTGTCCTTCACGCGGATGGAAACGGTTTGCGCCGATTCGCCGGCCTGCGCAGCCAGGGTCAGGGTGCCGCCCTCCGGCATGGCATCGATGGCGTTGAAAATCAGGTTGATCACGCACTGCTGCAGCTGGTTGAAATCCCCTTGGACGGGCGGCAGGTCCGGTTGGATGTTGGATTCCAGGCGAATGCGGCTCAGCTCCAGCTTGTGCCCGCTCAGCAGGATGCAGCGTCGCAGCAGCTCGGCGACATCCACCGGTGCGAACGCTGCGGGCGACCGGCGCGAAAAGCTGAGCAGGTTGGACACGATCTGGGAGCAGCGGCTCGTTTCGGTTTCGACGACGCCCAGGTACCGCTGGAACTTGTCCCGGCGTTCGCTCGTCAGCTCGCCCTGCTGCAGCACCCGGGTCATCAGCCGGGAGTAGTTCAGGATGCCGGACAGCGGGTTGTTGATTTCGTGCACCACGCTCGCCGCCAGCCGCCCCAGGGACATCATCTTGTCCTGGTGCAGGATGCGCGCCTGGTCCGCCAGCTCGCGCTCCAGACGCCGGAGTGCGCCCAGGTCCCGAAAGAAGCCGACCAACCCGTTTTCACCCCCGTCTTCCTTCAGGGCAACGGCGGATACTTGAACGGGAACCTCCCGGCCGGATTGGGTCTTCAGCAGGGTTTCGAAGAGGAACAGCTTGTCCCTGCCCCCGAAACGTTCGCCGCGAAGCTCCTCTTGAAAGCGCCGGGCCTCGGCCGGAGGGAAGAGACCGGACAAGGTCATTCGATGCAGAACCTGGTCCCGCGGGAATCCGAGGATCTGCTCCATGCTGCGGTTGTAGATCACGACGACCTCGCGCTCGTCCACCCCCAGGATGCCGTCCATGGAGTTTTCGATCAGGTTGCGTTGAAAGGCGAGGGTCTTGAGCAGCTGCTGGCTGGTTTCGGCCTTCTCCCTTTCGAGCAGCAGCGTGTAGTCCTTGAGCCGGCGCCGGGTGGTGTAGCGCTCCCGGGCGCGCTCCAAAGCGAGAAGGAGATTGTCGCTGCCGATCGGCTTGGGGATGAAGTCCGAGGCATCCAACTGCAGCGCGCGGATGGCCAGCTGCATCTCGCCGAAGGCCGTCGCCACGATGACCTCGATGTCCGGGAACTGCTGCTTGAGACGCTCCAGCACCTGGAGGCCGTCCATGCCGGGCATGCGGATGTCGGTGATGACGATCTGGGGAGGGTCTTCGGTGCACATCCGCACCCCCGACTCGCCGTCGGCGGCCGCCCGGACCGTGTAGCCGGCGTCCGTCAGTGCGAGCGCCATGACCTCGCGGATATCCTCTTCGTCATCGATGAGGACGATGGCCCAGTTTTCGGGCATGGCCGTGTCTCCTCGATCAGCCGGAAAAAACGGCTCCGGCCGCAGTTTGAGTACCGGGCGCGCGCAGGGATCAACGAACCAGAGGATGGTTGTCCATACCACACTTCCTGAAAAAGAAAAATTGTTCTCATCCGGGAATCGCAACCGCAAGCTTTCTGAAAATTTCCGAAATTATGAAATTATGTTCAGAATAGTTCTTGACAAACAACGATCGTTTAATTAAATTATGAACGTAAGTGCATAATAGGAGGCGTCATGCCGAGACCCAGAATGAACCGGTGGATCCGCCATCAGCCCCTGGTGCAGTTCTACGTCCCCCAGGGCGTGCCCCCGGGGCGGCTGCGCGGGGTCACCTTGACCCTGGACGGGTTGGAGGCGCTGCGCCTGGCGGATGCGGAGGGGCTGGAGCAGGAGCAGGCCGCGGAATCGATGGGCATCTCGCGCCCCACGTTTTCGCGCCTTTTGGCGGAAGCGCGCGGGATTGTGGCCAAGGGGCTGGTGAACGGCTGGGCCATCCGCATCGAGGGGGGCAACTACGAGTTCACCGGCGAGCC
>Ga0316600_10001165_pt1 | contig 12109 bp, 9 predicted proteins | sample OWC_soil_day5_CT_FD_207652 | JGI IMG/M metagenome (GOLD analysis project Ga0316600, IMG submission 207652) | Wetland soil microbial communities from Old Woman Creek delta, Ohio, United States - OWC_soil_day5_CT | ecosystem: Environmental > Terrestrial > Soil > Wetlands | place: USA: Ohio...
TTCCTTTTGTAAAATCAGGGGACAGTTCCTTATATCATGGCTTTATGGATCAATATTCGATTTCGGACATTGCCGTTTATTATTTACGGCATCCGGGAAGTCTGATTGGAATGATTGATGTTTCCATCAAAGAGGGGATGGATATGAGAAGAAGTAATTGCGGAAACTATGAAAAAGAGGCTGGCTTTCCGGCGAAGGCAAAGAGCCTGTTCTGGTCAGGGTGGAGCAGCTTTAAGGAATTATCCGCACCCAGAACGATTGGATACTTAATTTTATTGGCAGTATCAGTAATCCTATTGTTTTACAAAGGTTATTCCATACGTCCGGTGGAAGACAGACGAGACAGGGTGTTTTTGGATATGCTTTTCATGGTTCTGGCCTTTTTGCTTTCCCAGTCTATTGTTGTAATTGTTAACAGCGGTGATGCTGAGATGGTACAGAGACTTTTTCTGGTGGGGTTGTCAATTGATATTATGACCTACTGTGTTTTTGCGGAATTACTTCATAAGCTGAGGATTGTTTAGAGTCAGCTTATGTGTGGGAATGTGAGGAAAATAATCTGATGTTTAATAAAAATTCGTATGGCTATCTGCAGCAGGATATTGGACTGGTAATTTTATTGATTTGTCTGTTTGCAGGAGCGATGATTGTAAGCAATTCGGATAAAAATATGATGTTCGAGGCAGTTGTTATGCTGCTTGGAACCTTTTTTGTAATTTTATTTTCCGGATTTAAGCTGTTTTCGTTATCCCTTGTTCTGGCAGGAATAGAGGTTACTTTTTATACCGCTTACAGGCTTTATTTATTTCTCTCCTATGATATTGAGATTCCGTTTAACAGCTATATCTGGATTTTCATACCACTTATTTCTGCAGCTGCCATGTATCTGTTCGTATCAGGCACCCACAGACTGGAACTTGAAAATGATGTTTTAAGGAGGCAGGTGGAAGATCTGGTTGTGCTTAACCCACTGACAAAGCTGTATAATCTGAGAAGTCTCTACAATGATCTGAATGTTCTGGTATCATATGCGGAGAGAAATCAGATGTCTCTTTCTTTAATGATTATAGTTCTGAAATATGAGACGGAGCTGAAAAGCATATTAACAAGACAAAATTACGAGCATGTTATACAAAAACTGGCTGAACTTGTAGTGGATACTGTGCGTGTGGAAGACAAAACTTATTCCATTGATAATAAAGGTTCTCTTGCAGTCATACTGACCTGCGATAAGGAGGGAAGCGAAATAGCAATGAGAAGGATCAGAAACCGGATTTCCCAGAAGGAAGCCTTTAGTGGCATTGCTGATGCTGCTATTAAGATTGAAGTTAAGATGGCCAGTCTGGAATATGACAAAAAGATATTTGAAAATAACATGATTCTGTTTAAGCAGAGGGTAGAAAATGAACTGCAATATGATGTATAAAAGAATTTTGATTTATCTAAGCGGATTCCTTTTTTTTTCTTTCGTCAGTATAGCTGGTGCTGTCACTTCTTTTGCAGAGGAGTCACCCAATGGAGATATTCTGATTATTTACAGCGACAATGCCGGTGAAAATACAATGGCTGCAGTAAACAGCCTTGTAGAGCTTCTGACCTATCAGAGCTTTAAAGTCAACTATGGTCCGGCTTCCTGGAGCATGGAGTATATGGACCGTTTTTCCTATATAATCTGCTATGATTTAGATCAGAGTCCGGAGGGCTTTACTGACAGACTAAAACAGTATGAAAACAGTGGCACAAAAGACGGAAGAACGGAATCACCTCATATCTTATTTACAGGCAATCAGTATTTTAAATATTATTTAGATCATACAAAGAGAACCGATCAGTATGAGTTATTAAACAGCACGGTGGGGCAGCTGCAGTATTCTTTTCATGGTTTAGACAGCATGACGGGTCTGGTCAGAGACAGCTATTTTATATTTTTGAAAAATTCTTCCTATAAAAGCGGAACGCTGATCGTCAATGAGAAAAAAGGCTATTTTTGCGCAGAGTATGGGAGCTTAACCCATATCCCGGCCGCCGATATAAGCAATCAACTGATACGGGCTGCAATGATCAAAGAAGTGTCCCAGTGGAAATGGCCGTACAACGGAAGTCCTCACGTATTTGCACAGTACATTTTAATAGACAAGGTTTATCCTTATGAAGATCCGGGGAAACTGCTTAAAGTAGTAAACCTTCTGATTGAGAAAAAGACTCCGTTTGTAATCTCTGTGATGCCAATGTATGTAAACGGAGACTATCCTTCCATGACTCATTTTTGTGAAGTATTGCGTTATGCACAGGCAGGTGGAGGTGCAGTGATTATCAATACCCCCATCAATCAGATGAATCAGCTGGATAAAGACGTGATGCTGGATTATCTCACCCGGGCGATGGTCTTATACAATAAACAGGGAGTTTATCCTCTGGCATTAGAAGTGCCGCTAAACTGGATGTTTCAAAAAGATACCATTGAAATAATGAGTCATTTTAAAACAATCTTTTCTTCCAGTGAAATTGATCCCTATTTAAAGACGGAAGTTATGAGCAATAATGAGGTTTATAAAGACGGGCACCAATGGGTGGGGGCATCGATCCCCATTGATAGTACGGGGGTCAGCTATGTATCGGCTTATTCCACGGCAGTACCCATTAGCCTGCAGGAGGATTATGAGGAGATTGAAAGAAAAATCAAAGCTTGCAGTGACTCTTTTGTCCCTCTTAAAAGTCTCTGGGACATAGAACACAGCTATTGGCTGGATAAGCAGCTGATGACTTATAAAAACGGGGATTTGATTCTGAATGATAAAAAAATGGATTTAAGCTATACGCCTGCTGTTTATCCGGATCATTATAATTATCGCCGGAATATGCTTCAGCGGTTTTCCAGGGATTTAACTTCCCAGAGCAGAAGACTGGTCATTGCAGTGGGATTGACTTCGGTACTTTTTTTGCTCCTGATTTTATGGGCCAGGTATAGGAACAGGAGAAACTATTTCTTTCAGGATTAGGGAGGGGTACCATGTCATTTATTGATGTTCTTGCAATTTATTCCATCTTTGCCATTTGGGGGCTGCTGTTTTTAAATATTGTACTGTCCATCGGCGGTTATATCTATATTATGAGAATGTACCGCACAGACGGACACCAGCCCATTTTAAAGTATCCCATGGTAACGGTTATGGTTCCTGCCCACAATGAGAGTATTGTGCTGAGGAAAACAATGGAAGCATTATTAAAGTTTGATTATCCAAAGGACCGGTATGAGATTATCGTGGTAAATGACAATTCCACAGATGATTCCGCTGAGGTTTTAAAAAACATTCAGATAAAGAATCCTTCTGCCAGAATTATTATTATTAATACAGATCATACAGTGGGTGGAAAAGGAAAATCCAATGCGTTAAATATCGCACTTTCTATGGCATCTGGATCCGTTATAGCCATTTATGATGCGGATAATACACCGGAGAAGCAGGCGCTGAGGATTCTGGTGGAAAACCTTATGTCAGATGACAAGCTGGGAGCAGTGATTGGCAAGTTCCGCACCAGAAATAAATATGCGTCTCTGTTGACTAGATTTGTTAATATAGAAACATTGGCTTATCAGTGTATGAACCAGGCCGGGCGGTATTTCTTTTTTAAACTATGCACCATACCTGGAACCAATTACGTCATACGTCGGGAGTTGATTGATCAGATGGGAGGCTGGGATGTGAATGCACTTGCAGAGGATACTGAAATCAGCTTTCGTTTATACAGAATGGGTTATTATATCAAATTTATACCTCAGGCAGTCACCTGGGAGCAGGAGCCGCAGAAACTGAAACAATGGTTTAAGCAGAGAACCCGGTGGGTAAAAGGAAATTTATATGTTTTAAAAAGTAATTTTAAATATGCCTTTGATCCTGATGCAGGTATTATGAGGCTGGATGTGATTTATTATGCCATGGTTTATTTACTGATGTTCAGCTCCCTTATTTTTTCGGATATCATATTTATCATTGGAATTCTGGGACTTGGTCATGTCACTTTAGGCGGATTTTCTTCCTTGCTGTGGGAGATGGCAATTTTACTTTTCATATTAAATGTGGCAATTACTTTATCTGTAGAAAGAAATGAATTTAATATTAATAATATACTGCTCACGTTTGTCATGCTTTTTACTTATGCCAAGATGTGGGTTCTGGTTGTAGCAAATGGTATGATTCAGGGAATCCGGGATGTGCTTTATCAAAAAGAGGTTGTCTGGGACAAGACGGAACGTTTTGAGGAAATAGCAGAGAAAGTTACAAAAAATACGAAGCAGGTGTAGAAGTAAGGAGACGAATATGACAACATTGACGGATAGACTTAAGAAGAAAATATCGGGACATGGGAGATTCTGCGCAGCCTGTCTGCTCCTGCTGATTAACATTGTGATGGCACCTCTGGCGGTATACGGCTCCAATGTCAATGTTCCTGAACCCGTGGTCACTCAGGAAAACAATACTGAGATTGCAGACACTCAGGAAGACGACCAGATCCATATTCTGCCGGAAGCGGATCCTGAATCTGCTCAGTTACCAGATCAGAATGAGCCTGTATATGAGTCTGTCAGCCATACACAGGACACCTTTTTTTATAATAAAACGTTAAAAGGGATTTATTCTTCCACAGATCTGTATTTTTACGTGGAAGATTACTGGAATACAAAATATGTATATGCAAAAATACAATATAATGTAAGCCAGCTCATTGAAAGTACGGCTTCATCGGTTACCTTTGCCATTAATAACATACCTGTCCAATCCTACAAGCTGGAGTATAAAGATGGTAATTCCCAGATCCTTTATGTGAAGATTCCCATAGAGCAGATTCATACTGGTTATAATTCGCTTTCAGTGTCTGCTTATGCAAGACTGTTTGATGAACAGGGCTGCATAGATGATTACTCCGATGCCAACTGGCTGAGCATTGCAGACACATCCTATATCCGATGCGGATATGAAAGCAGGGATCCTGAACATAGGATTTCATATTACCCCTATCCGTTCATGGCAGCTTATGAGCCGACTGGCAAGAGGCTGGTGATCGCGGTATCTGATGAAGCTGCATCAGGAGAGGTCTCTGCCGCCATGAGCCTGATGGCTGATTTAAGCAAGCATACCGGGAAAAGAAATGATATTGAGATATGCCGGATTTCTGATTTAATGAGTTATAATCCATCAGAAACCATACTGATTTCGGATTATAATAATCTGCCTTCTGAATATAAAGACAGAATGACTAAGGCACCAGATTCGTCGGGGAATGCAATTGTTAATTTTATAGATGATTCCAATTCAAATCCACTGCTCATTATAACTTCAAACGATGATTCAAGCCTTATGGAAGCGGCTGACATGCTTATGGATGAAAAACGCCGGATGCAGGAGACTGGAAACCTTGCGGTAGTGGAAAAAGGAAGCGGGGAGCAGGCGGTTAATGCAGCAAAACAAAGTGATATGACTGCTTGGAATTATACTCTGGAGGATATAATGGGAAGCGGACTTTCCTATGTAGGACCGTTTCATCAGGAAAAGTATATCTATCTTCCTGTTACAAAGGATTTTGTCCTGGCACAGGGCGGTAAAGTGGTTTTAAAGTTCCGTTACAGTGAAAATCTGGATTTTAAACGATCCCTTATCACTGTTTATTGGGGAGATGTCCCATGCGCCAGCAAACGTCTCAGCCAGGAAAAGGCTTCCGGAGATGAACTGACATTTGAGATGCCGGAGGATGTTACAGGGACATCTGCGTCCAGTATCAAAATATCATTTGATCTGGAAATTCCTGATTTAATCTGTACTCCCAGACAAAGTGACATGCCCTGGGCTTATGTTTCCAGAGAGTCCACCATATTTTTGCCGCCTGCTGCTGATATCACGCTGTCATTTGACTCCAAAGTATCACCTTTTAGCAGAAATGGAAAATTTAATGATACACTGCTGATTCTCAGCGATTCCCCAACCTCTCTGGAACTGAATCTGCTTGGACAGATCCTGGCTATGTATGGAGGGGAGGCAAAACCTTATGGAACCCTTCTTGTAAAAAGAGCAGGCGAATTTAATACAGAGGATGGAGATTATAATATCATTACGGCGGGGACACTGAGCGGGAATGCTTTTATATCTCAGATTAATGATAATCTGGCATTTAAATTAGCACAGGATGGAGCCTCCTTTGAGAGCAATGAACAGTTGGTTTTATCCAGGGAGTATGCAGGCAGGATCGGGATTATGCAGCTGTTAAAGTCGCCCTATTCCCTTAACAGAGGTCTGCTTGTTCTGGCTGGAAGCAGTGATGATACGCTTAAAAATCTTCTGGATTATCTAAGAGACAGCAGTAAGAGAGATGAACTAAAAAAAGACTGTGTCATTATAGATTCTAATCAGAAGGTTACGGCTCTTAAGTTTATAAAGGCTGAGGAAGCAAAGGAAGGTCCCACTCTTGCCGAGAAGCTGGTCCGGAATAAGAATTCTCTTGTTTTTACAGCTGCTGCAACATCAGCCATGTTTTTAATGCTTCTTGCAGTAATTATAATATTACTGCGGATGAGGGTATACAGAAAAAAAAATGAAGAATAAGCGGTTATTTCGGGAAAGGGATGAAGAAAAGGTTGAAATTAGAGAAAAACTGGTTTTATAGTTTTTGTATTGCATTATCAATCGCAGGCATGGCCTATATTCTGATTACCGGTGTATCTGATATACAAGGGAATCAGGAATATCCTTATGTAATGAAAGGAATGCTCATTCTTATCTTTTTCCTTACCTGGGCAGGGGTGAATTTTTTTGCCTTGCTTTCTGCCAGGCTTGGAATTACCGCAAGGCTTAAGAAGTACCATAAATACCTCCTTGGTATGGAGGGGATCTATGTCATCCTTATTTTGATCCTGGCATTTGCCGCCAGAGTTTTCGTTATACGGGAATTGCCCATGGAACCAGCCTCTGATTATAAGACTTATTACGAAATCGCCAATCTGTTAAAGGACGGAGTTCTTCAGGAAAAGGGAGAGGGCTATTGCAATTATATTGGAATGTTTCCTCATATATTGGGTTATTGTTATATTCTAAAAACTATTTTCGTTATATTTGGGTCAAGTGTCTGGCATGGACAGGCTGCAAATGTCCTGTTTTCCATAGCTACCGTTTTTTTGATTTACAGGATTGCCAGGAGGCTTGGAGGTGGAATTGCAGGAGTAACAGCGCTTACAGCAGCGGCTTTCTGGCCGTCCCAGATCCTCTATATCAATTTGCTGGCCGCCGAATACTCATTTGCCTTTTTCTTTTATTTAAGTGTTCTGCTTTTCCTTCATTTGGTTATGGATTATGATGGTGCCACAAAGCATGCGATCAGAGGGGTTTTCCTTCACATTCTCCTTGGATGTATGATTGCAGTGACGGCTGCCATTCGTCCGATGGCTTTGATTCTTTTAATAGCAGTTTTTTTGTTCCTTCTTCCTCTTAAGGCGAAGCTGCCGGGAATACCACGCAACAGCATATCTGTCTGGGTAAGATTTCTGGCTAATGGCTGGATGCGGGCGGCTCTTATCCTGACAGCCTATATGGTTATATCAAGTATTATAAGTACAGATATAGAACTGACCATAAATCAATCCACCCCTACTTTCAGCCAGTCCTTTGGCTATAATTTGCTGGTGGGACTTAATGTGGATGCTAATGGCGGGTGGAATGAAGAAGATTCCAAATTTTTATATGAGAATCTGGAACGGACCGGTTCACCAGTGGAAGCACAGCTTGCGTGCCGGAACAAAGCGTATCAACGGTTTATTGCTGACCCGGTGGGAATATTTAACCTGCTTATAAAGAAATACGAATTACTTTGGGGAAACGATAATTATGGGGCTGACTGGAATCTTGCATTTTTAAAAGAGCAAAATGAGCTGACTCCAAATCGGGAAGTATTTATAAATCAGATGAAAAATGCCAACCAGATCGTTTATATGGTGGCTTCCCTCTTTTCCTTTCTGACTCTGATTTATCTCCTGCAAAGAAAAGCCTCTTCACTCTATGTTTTGGTACTGGTTTATCTTGGAACAGCGGCCATGCATCTTATGGTTGAAAGTCAGAACAGATATCATTTTCATATTCTGCCTGTTTTTATAATTATTGCTTCTGTTGGAATAAAATATATTTCTGAGAATGCTATGAATTTTGTAAAAACATCAGATTTAGAACGGCGGCAGAAGGAAAAACAGCTGACCAGTGAGGAGGCCGCCTTAAAACAATTTGAGATCGAGGAACATAAAGCGATTGAGAAACGTTACAAAAGTATGACCAATGCATTTGATATGCAGTCTGCCATTCGTAATGGCAATGTCACAGTCACTGTTTCGGAAGGTTATATGGAGCCAGAAATATCTAAGAAAGATATAAGTGTGGATATCCCTGCTGAAACCGCCCCGATCGAGGATACGTTGTTAATAGCCGAGAAAATTAATATCACAAATTGCGAAGATCATAATCAGGCTCCGGAGATATTGGAGGAAGTGAAAGAAGAAAAGATAATAAAGAAAGAACTGAAAGAATTCGATTATACAGATCTGGAGGAACTTATCCTGGAGCTGGAAGAAATTGCAGAAACCGGTAAGGTACCGCATAAGCCCGCCAAAATACAACCAGAGCCTGATTCTGCACATAGCGAAAGGGGACATACAATATGAAAAAAGTTCTTGCGCGAAGCAGGATGGAAAAGGTATTAATCATCATTCTTTGTATGCTGATTGTATTCACTGCCGGAGGTCTGATTTTATTGTCCCATTATTTCAATGAGAAGGAAGAACTGCAAAAGAGGCAAAAGGAAAATGCAGAAGAAACCTCTCTTGATGATATAACTGCTATTCTTCCGGAGTACTGCAACTTAAATGAGAAAATTCCAAATATCAGTTTTACCAGTGAATCAGGAAAAAGGGTAACCATGAAAGAGCTTGAGGGAAAGAAGGTCATATTAACCTTCTGGGCCAGCTGGTGTCCGGACTGCCGGAACGAACTTTCTCATATCAATGAATTCATAAGCACCACAAAAAAATATGGGGATATCAATTACATCCTTGTGAATAAATCGGACAATTCTAAGGAAACAAAAGAAACGGCAGAAAAGTATTTAGCAGATCAGGGAATCAGTATGGATACTTACTATGATGAAGGACTGTCTGCCTATAAAGGGCTTGGGATTCATGCCATACCAACCACATTATTTGTGGATGAGCACGGAGTAATACGGGCATGGAGTACAAAGCCTATAGTCAAAAATTCTGTGTTTGAAGGATATTTAAAGGATCTGACAGAAGGAAGCGGAAAAGTAACCAGTGATTTTATCCTTAATAATCTGATGGATGAAAGGGGAGGCGTTCACACCGCTTACGATCCTTCTCAGGCTAATGCTATGAACAACAGCGACGTTCTAAGCGAAACCCAGGGTGTGATGCTGGAATATGCGCTCTTGCGTAAGGATCAACAGCTATATGAAAAAATTCTTTCTTACATTACGCAAATAATGCGTGTGAATGGATTAACCTCGTGGAAAGTCAGCGGAGGTAAGCCGTCGGAGGTGAACTCACTTTTAGATGATTTAAGGATTATGGGTACCCTGCTTTCTGCAAACGATTTATGGGGTGGTTATGACCAGCTGATTAACAGTTATATAGGAGAGATCGTAAAATATGGACTTCACAACAGAAATTACGTGGATTTCTATGATTCCCGTTATCAAACGTATGCAGGCAGGTTTACTCTTTGCTATGGTGACTTACAGGTTATGTCCCGGCTGGCAGATCGGGATGACAGGCTTACAGAGTCTTATGAGTCAGCGAAAAGCCTGATTCTTGGCGGAAAAATAAGTGAAGAATTCCCTCTGTATTACAGCTGGTATGATTATAGTACCGATTCTTATGTTCCCGACGACTTAAATGCGGCAGAGGCTATGGTTACGCTGCTTCACCTGGCAGAAGCGGGGCTGCTGCCGGACGATTCCATGACCTGGCTAAAGACACAAATGGACGCAGGAGGAGTGAAGGCGCGCTATAAAACAGATGGAACCGTTGTGGAAGGATATAATTATGATTCAACAGCTGTTTACGCCCTGATCGCAATGATCGCAGAGGTAAAGGGAGATAAGCAGCTGCAGGGGAAAGCTCTTAAGAAAATGGAAAAAATGAGAATTATGGATACTGCTTATCCTTATTACGGAGCTTTTGGTATGGAGGATGGAAGCGGTATTACATCTTTTGATCAGGTAATGGCAATGCTGGCCTATGAGTATACAAATAAATAAGGAGTTTTGTGCCGTGAAAAATATCATGCTTGTATTTGGAACAAGGCCGGAGGCCATAAAAATGTGTCCTTTGGTAATTGAACTGAGAAGCAGGGAAGAAGCCAGGGTATGTGTCTGTGTTACAGGGCAGCACAAATCCATGTTAAAGCAGGTACTGGATGCGTTTTTAATTGATCCTGACTATGATCTGTCCATAATGAAAGAGAAGCAGACACTAATCGAAATTACTGTTACTATTTTAACTAAAATCAGCGTTGTTCTGGAAAAAGAAAAACCAGATTTGGTACTAGTTCATGGAGACACCACCACAGCATTTGCCTGTGCGCTTGCCTGCTTTTATTTAAAAATTCCCATCGGACATGTAGAGGCCGGACTAAGGACTCATGATATTTATTCACCTTATCCTGAGGAGTTTAACAGACAGTCCATTGGTATTATAGCAAATTATCATTTTGCCCCGACAGAGGAAGCCAGACAGAACCTGATTCGTGAGGGCAAGAACCCCTCTGCCATATTTGTTACCGGCAATACAGGGATCGATGCATTGAAAACAACCGTCAGAGACGACTATAATCATGAACTTTTAGAATGGGCATCCGGAAGCCGGCTGATTTTACTGACTGCGCACAGAAGGGAAAATATCGGAGAGCCTATGAGGCAGATTTTCCGTGCTGTCAAACGGGTAACGGAGGATTATCCGGATGTTAAGGTTATTTATCCCGTCCACTTAAATCCCCTTGTCAGGGAAATTGCCGGTTCTATATTTGCAGGAGAGGAACGAATCCGTCTGACCGAACCGTTAAATGTAATTGATTTTCATAATTTACTGGCAAGAGCAGCACTGATTCTGACAGACAGCGGAGGAATACAGGAAGAGGCACCAAGTTTAGGGAAACCGGTTCTTGTTCTGCGCAAATCAACAGAGCGTCAGGAAGGTATTGATTCGGGAGCCTTGCTTTTGGCTGGAATTGAAGAAGAGAATATCTATCATTCCGTATCCAATTTGTTGAATGATGAAATTTTATATGCCAGAATGAGCGAGGTGGATAATCCATATGGAGATGGAGAGGCCAGCAGAAGAATTGCGGATATTTTACTGGGGCAGAAAGATTAATAGTACAAACTCTACACCGGAAACATGTAAAGCTTGTACTATTGATAAAATCTATAATGTGTTAGCTCTTTCTGCTATATTCTTGTTAAAATTAATTACCTGATGCTCATAGGTAGATTCCATGAGAGGAGAGGTAATGATAAAATCGGCAGTTGCTCTGGTGTTGGCAATGGGAATATCATAAACCTGGGCAATACGAAGCAGTGCCTTTACGTCAGGATCATGAGGCTGCGCAGTCAGGGGATCAGAAAAGAAGATAATCAGATCAATTCTGCCTTCCACAATCTTTGCACCAATCTGCTGGTCTCCACCTAAAGGACCACTGTTATATCCTTTTACCGGAAGACCGGTCTGATCTGTAATCATACGGGCAGTGGTGCCGGTACCGCATAAAGTGTGGTTTTTTAAAGTATCCCTGTGCTCGATGCACCATTCAATTAATGAATGTTTTTCATTGTCATGGGCGATCAGCGCAATATTTTTTTGTTTTTGAAGCGTCAGTGTAATAAAATCTTCCTGTAACATCATAGTCCTCCTGTTGTAGGTATTAATAAGAGTGGCACAACCTCATTTAAAACGGCAGAACACTTTGCAAAGAGTAAGTAATGGATAAATCTTTTCTGGAATATTCCTTTTTAAAATTCTGGATGATCCGTTTTAAAACCATCTCTCCGTTTTCATAAGTTGCAG
>Ga0316600_10001167_pt1 | contig 12108 bp, 13 predicted proteins | sample OWC_soil_day5_CT_FD_207652 | JGI IMG/M metagenome (GOLD analysis project Ga0316600, IMG submission 207652) | Wetland soil microbial communities from Old Woman Creek delta, Ohio, United States - OWC_soil_day5_CT | ecosystem: Environmental > Terrestrial > Soil > Wetlands | place: USA: Ohio...
GATGAATTTCGAGATACATATATTATGTCAATTTTAAATGAGGACTATTTTAGCAATGTAGTAAATAGCCAAGATGTTTAACAATTGCCTGCATGGATATTATTTCTATGCAGGTTTTATTGCGTATATCTTCTTAATAATGGATCTAGCCATATAAATTATTGGGAGGCGTTATTCATGGAAAATAAAACCTACAACGATCCAAAAACCAAAAATCACGATATAAGCAGTCAAAATACCAATAAACTCAACCGTCTAATTCACGAGAAGTCCCCTACTTACTGCAACATGCCAATAATCCAGAGACTGGTATCCATGGGGAGCAGAAGCGTTTCAGAAAGCACAGCGTGAGAATCGGCCTGTATTTTGTCAGTAAGCTATTCTTAGCTGTGCTTAAAATAAATGATAGGATGTTACTTAATTTACATGCCATTGGTGGTACGTCCATAAAAGTAACATTTTCGTTTGATTAATCTTGGAGAAATCGTGCCATATCTTAGAGAAGCGGAGGTATTAATTCGGCAACATCAATACCAAAAAGCTCTATTGATTGTAGATAGGATACTGAATGCTAATGCGGATTGTAGAGCTGCTTGGCGTATTGTCAGACAGCGAATTGAAAAACAATAATAAATAGCAGCTTGCCGCCTAGAATAGGTGGCAAGCTGCTATTTATAGAGAGAAATTTTTATTAGTCCAATAAATTGCCACTATCTTCTGACAATTGTTATGCTTGTTCAATAGTAAACGTAATTATACAATACAGTTACAGAAAACATCCTTATAAGGAGAGCTTTTAACAATGGTTCTTAACGTGCGCAGACAAGAACTGATTAAGATTCTTGAAGCTAATATTCATAATGCTCCTCTTACAATTCATAAACTGTCCAACATTTTTGGAGTTAGTCATCGTACTATTCGCTATGATTTAGACATTGTAGACGATGCACTATGCAAAAAAGGTTTTATATTGCACAAAAAGGCCAATAAGGGGGTTTGGGTAGAAAATACTGACAGCAATGTGGTTGTTGACTCACGGACATCCAGCTTAACAGAATCTTATGATTATGTATTATCAAAAAAAGAGCGCTGTAATGCAATTATTGTATATATTTTGGATAGAAAGGCACCTATTGCGACTGAATATTTGGCAAATAAGCTCATTGTTAGTCGTAGTACATTAATCGCCGATCTAGAAAGAGTGAGGATTTTTTTAGAAAAATATAATTTGTTGCTTTGTTCAAAGCGAGGATTGGGGCTGTGGATAGAAGGACGTGAAGAAGAAGTACGAAAGACTTTGGTGGAGATCTTCGCCAACAGCGTCCATGATTTTAGTTCCATGGATATTAGCGAGGAAGGTTGTGCTTACGAAGCTAAATTATTTTATGAATATGCAAAGGAAATACCGGTTAAAGAAATCGCCGAGTTTTTCATTAAGGTGATTGAAGAAAATCATTTACCCTACAATGATTTTTCCATTAACTATATGATAATTTCTTTATCAGTACAGTTGCAGCGGCTTCATAGGGGAAAGCAACTTACGAAACTAGCCAGTCATGTATTTGATGATCATAGTAGTGTTTTCCTAAATGAATTATCAACTAAAATAGCTGTCAATCTCTCTCAATATAACGAACACTTTCGCAATAGCTTGGAAGTAGCATTTATTACATTTCAGTTATTAAGTAGTAAAATCTCTTTTTTTTCACAGTTAGATGAAAACGAAAAAAATGCTGCAAATATTTTAGCTTTAAGTTTGGCGGAAATTTTTGTTAAGAGCTGTCAGAAGTGGTTGGGTGACATATATTCAGAAGATGAAGAACTATTGTATGGGTTAGCTCTGCATTTGCAACCGGCAATACAACGAGCTAAGTACGGAATTAAGCTGACCAATCCTATGTTGCCGCAGATCAGAGAACAATATTATGAATTGTTTATGATCACCATGAAAACCGTCAAGGAAATTGAACAAAAATTGGGAACTGAGCTTTCAGAAGATGAGATTGGGTACCTAACGATTCATTTTGGGGCAGCTATTGAAAGAAAAAAAATCAGGTCACTGAAAAAACTAAAGGTGTTACTGGTTTGCGGCAATGGTATTGGAACTGCAAAACTATTATCAATAACACTTAAAAGCCGTATGCCGTATTTAGATATTACAAAAATTATCTCGATGTATGAGTGGAAGCAACAAGATTTAACAAATATTGATCTTGTTATCAGTACCATATCATTAAAGGTTAAAGATGCTGCAGTACTGCATGTTTCTCCCATATTGTCTGATACGGAAATTCAGGTGATTGAGAATCAAATCCAATATTTTTATAATAAGAAATTTACATCGGTTGATAAAACAAGTTCCCAAAAGGGAATGACAGCATTGAAAGATGTGTTGTTATCTGAAACAGTGGAACTGGATGTCAAGTCTGATAATTGGGAAGAAGCGATTGCGGTTGCAGGCAGGCTGTTGGTAGATACTGGTGGAATAGAAACGCGGTATATTGACAGTATGATCAATTGTGTAAAAAAAATCGGTCCGTATATTGTCATTGCACCGGGAATTGCCATGCCGCATTCACGCCCAGAGGATGGAGTTAAAAAAATCTGTTTAAGTATGGTAAGATTGGCCACGCCTGTTTCTTTCAGTAGTCTTAAAAATGATCCAGTAGATTTGGTTTTTGCATTTGGTGCGGTCGATTATGAATCCCATTTTCGAGTTCTCTCTGAACTATGGCAAATTCTGAACGATCCATCAGCCATAAAGATATTACGTAGTTGTAAGGATAAAACGCAAATACTTGCCTTAGCAAGTTGTTATTCAGCCAAAAGTGTTGATGAGTAAGTTGTAAAGTAAATTTTTTTAGAGAGGATTTTATATGTTATCTAACTTTTTTACACCGGATGTAATACATCTAAATGTTGAATGTAGTGATTGGTATGAAGCTGTTAAGGTAGGAACTGACCTGTTAGTACGTAAAAATTGTGTGGAAAAACGATATCTGGATGCGATTGTTCGCAATCATAAGGAATTAGGACCCTACATGGTAATAGCTCCTGGAATTATGTTGGCCCATGCCAGACCTGAAGATGGGGTGCTAAAGCTGTCGTTGAGTTTAGTTACATTAAAAATGCCCATAGTTTTTGGAAATGAGACTAACGACCCAGTTAAGCTTCTAATTACCTTGGCAGCTACAAATCAAGATTCGCATTTATCCACACTGGCCGAATTAATGGAACTACTGATGAGTGAGGAAGATATAGAAAAGATGATGAATGCAGACAAAGAGGAGGAGATTATAAAAATTGTAAGCCGATATTCGAGTTAGTAAACTTACTTGTTGCTAAAATGGATACTAAGTTAGCAGATGGAGTTAATGATACAAAAATATTATGAAATGGGGAGAAAAAAATGAAGATTTTAGTATGTTGTGGTAGTGGGCTTGGTAGTAGTTTTATGATTGAAATGAATATAAAAAAGGTGCTAAAAGAAATAAATGTTGAAGCAACGGTCGACCACAGTGATTTATCTTCTGCATCAGGAATTAAAGCTGATATTTATGTAGGTACTCGTGATATCGCTAGTCAATTGACATCACTAGGTGGTAAGGTTATTTCCCTGAATAGTATGATCGACATGAAAGAATTAAAAGAAAAGTTAGTGGCAGCTCTACAAGGTTAATTATAATTTTATAAAGAATGGGGAGATGTGAAATGCTAAAGTTTATTACTGACGTTCTTAGTGTTCCAGCAATACTAGTTGGTATTATTTCCATGATTGGTTTAATTGCACTAAAGAAAAGTGGTCCTGACATTCTAAAAGGTACAGTTAAAACTATTCTTGGATTTCTAATTCTTGGGGGTGGTGCTGGAATTGTTGTTGGTGCGTTATCAAGTTTTGGCATAATGTTTCAACATGGGTTTAGTATTAATGGCGTAGTGCCTCATAATGAAGCTATTGTAGCAATGGCTCTAAAAACATACGGTACTCAGACAGCGCTTATTATGGCATTTGGAATGGTAGCAAACGTTTTGATTGCTAGATTTACACCACTGAAATATATATTCCTCACTGGGCATCATACATTCTATATGGCTTGTATGATTGCAGCCATACTGGGTGCTGGCGGTATGAGTGGTGTGTCGCTGGTTGCCGTAGGGGCGGTTGTACTTGGCTTTATCATGGCGTTCTTCCCAGCTATTGCTCAGCCTACAATGCGAAAAATTACTGGTACAGATGATGTAGCTTTTGGACATTTTAGTACTCTTGGTTATGTGTTGTCAGCCTGGATAGGATCCTTGGTCGGTAACAAGGAAAAAACTACGGAAGACATAAACTTCCCTCAGGGACTTAGCTTTTTACGGGATTCCTCGCTGTCGATCTCATTGGTTATGGCTATATTGTATTTAATTGTAGCTTTTGCGTCGGGGCAAGGATTTGTCGAAAAAGAACTTAGCAGTGGTCAACATTTTCTAGTTTTTGCAATTATTCAGGCGATTACTTTTGCCGGCGGTGTGTATGTAATTCTGGCAGGTGTGAGATTGGTTCTGGCAGAAATTGTACCTGCTTTTACTGGTATAGCTACAAGCCTTGTTCCTAATGCAAAACCGGCACTGGATTGTCCGGTAGTCTACCCTTATGCGCCTAATGCTGTATTGATCGGCTTTTTATCCAGCTTCGCTGGTGGAGTTATTGGCATGATTGTCTTGCTTATAATGGACAAATCAATGCCAGGGCTTCCCATTATCTTGCCTGGCGTAGTGCCCCATTTTTTCTGTGGATCAACAGCTGGTGTATTTGGAAACGCCACCGGTGGCCTAAGAGGTGCTGTTTTTGGTGCTTTCGCCCAAGGTTTATTAATTACCTTCCTGCCTGTACTGCTTATGCCAGTTTTAGGCAGCCTTGGTTTTGCCAATACAACTTTCAGCGATGCTGACTTTGGGGCGGTAGGTATCCTGTTGGGCCATGTTTTGAATTTATTTGGGCAATAAAGAATTGTATAAAGGGTGGAAAATCTACTCCACCCTTTGTATGTAACCTATATTTCGGACTTGTCTCGTCATATATTATAGGAAGGTGAATAATAGATGAATACATTGAAAATACAAACAACAGCCCAAAAGGTCAGAGTCAATATTATAAAAATGCTGGCGGCGGCTGGGACGGGACATCCTGGCGGATCCTTATCCATGGTAGATATATTGACCGTATTATATTTTGATAAAATGAATATTCGTATTGATGATCCAAAATGGGAGGATCGAGACAGGTTCATATTATCAAAAGGACATGCTGCTCCAGGGCTTTATGCGGTACTTGCCGAAAGAGGATTTTTCCCGGAAGAAACTTTATATACCCTTAGGAAGTTCAAGTCAATTCTCCAGGGACATCCTGATATGAAATCTACACCGGGTGTAGATATGTCCACTGGCTCATTGGGACAAGGAATATCGGTTGCTAATGGTATGATGCTATCGGGCAAACTCGATAAAAAAGACTATAGAGTATACGTAATTGTTGGTGATGGCGAAATTCAAGAAGGACAAATATGGGAAGCCGTTATGACGTCAGCACATTATAAACTGGATAAATTAACAGTATTTGTGGATGCTAACTGTTTACAATTAGATGGATCAATTGAAGAAATTATGGAAGTCAGTCCTATTGGCGATAAGTTTGCTGCTTTTGGCTGGCATGTGCTAGAAATCGATGGGCATAACATAGAAGAAATAAGTGCAGCGGTAGATAAAGCCAAAACAATAAAAGATAAACCGACCGTTATCGTTGCTAAAACCGTAAAAGGCAAAGGTGTATCCTTTATGGAAAATCAGGTAAAATGGCATGGGGTAGCTCCCGACCAACAGCAGAAAGAGCAAGCAATAGCGGAATTGGAAAGGAGTATTTAATTATGGGAATTGCAATAAGAGAAGCATATGGGCAGGCTTTAGTAGAATTAAGCAATAATCCTAATGTAGTAGTACTGGATGCTGATTTAGCCAAAGCTACTAAGACGATAGAATTTAAGAAAGTTTGTCCAGAACGGTTCTTTGACATGGGAATATCCGAGCAAGATATGATTGCAACAGCTGCTGGTTTTGCAACTTGCGGCAAAATACCCTTTGCCACTACCTTTGCTATATTTGCTGTCGGACGAGCTTTTGAACAAATAAGAAATTCAGTGGCCTATCCCAAGCTAAATGTAAAAATTGTTGGGACTCATGCGGGGGTAACAGTAGGCTATGACGGTGGTAGTCACCAGGCAATAGAAGATATTTCCTTAATGAGAAGTGTGCCCAATATGGTAATATTAAATCCTGCCGATGCTATAGAAGCAAAACAGGCAACTCATGCGGCGGCAGAATATTATGGCCCCGTATATATAAGAATAAGTAGAATCGCAACTCCTGCCATCCACAATGAAAGCTACAAGTTCGAAATAGGCAAAGGTGAAGTATTGCGTGAAGGCGAAGATGTGGCGATTATCGCTACTGGTATTATGGTGTCCAAAGCCCTGGAAGCAGCCGATAAACTGGCAGCAGAGGGTAGTAGGGCAACGGTTGTCAATATTCCCACCATTAAACCTCTGGATAAAGAGCTAATCATCAAGGTTGCACAGAAAACCGGTAAAGTAGTAACAGCTGAAGAACATAGTGTTATTGGAGGCTTAGGGGCTGCTGTTTGTGAAATGTTATCCCAAGAAATGCCTACTAAGACTAAAATGATTGGTATTCAAGATAGTTTTGGTTGTTCAGGTAGCCCGGATGAACTTTTAAAGCATTACAAACTGACTGCTGAAGATATCGTTGAGGCTGTAAAATCATTTTAAAATGAATGTAATGAAAAACTTCTGCAAGGGAAATCAACCTTGTAGAAGTTTTGATATTAAATAAAATTGGCGAGAGCTGGGAATTATGCAGCCGTATTGAAGATGAAATAATTTTCTGCATTAGCCCGTAAAGCCATTAGTCGTTGTAAAATTACCATTCGATAAGAATATATTATTTTGGCTTTTAATTCCTTAGCATACTTTTTGGGTATTTTGCTGGGGAGGCGTCATTAATTAATGTATTAGAGAAAGTTATAGGTGAGATAAAATGACAAAAGTAATTTTAGTACGTCACGGTCAAACATTGTGGAATTTAACTATGAAATATCAAGGACATTCTAATATAGAGTTAATAGAAAAAGGTGTACAGCAAGCTGAACTGGTAGCTCAAAGTTTATCTGATGAAGATATTTCAGCAGTATATGCTAGTGATTTAGATCGTGCCTTGAAAACAGCGGAGTGTATTGCAGAAAAACACAATTTGCAGGTTACTGCCATACCTGGATTAAGAGAAATTAATTACGGTGAATGGGAAGGTCTAACACGTGATAAAATTAACAATAGGTGGTCAGGGGCAATATCCAATCTGCTTACTTATCCCGATGAAGTTCAATTCCCTGGCGGTGAAACTTTTCGTGAAGTAAAAGAACGTGCTAGCACCGCACTAAAAAAATTAGTCGCAGGGCATCCAAATCAAACGATTATTGTTGTCTCTCATGGTGTAACTATTTGCACAATATTATGTGCCATTCTTAATATTCATTTAAACCATTTGTGGAAGATTAAACAAGATAATACAGCGATTAATGTGCTAGAATACTATGATGAAAAAGTAATAGTATCATTGGTGAATGGTGTCTATCACCTACCTAAGAGCTTATTGTAAAAAATAGATACAACGTTACCGTGATTGGGATATGGTTTTGAATCATTTAACGCTATTTTGAAGATCGTTGTCAAATCTGATTGCTCCTGTAATCGTCCTCCCAGGGAATTGTATTTTCTGGAGGATTCTCTTATTGTATAATCTTAATTCCTATCTTTGCGTATACATTAACAATGTTAGCACTAACTGACTTTTCTGTATGGGACACAGGGCAGGTTGCTGGTAAAATAATACTTATAATGTGAAGATCTAGAAGGATTTAGCCTTTAGTAAATTTATGGGCAGCTTCTCTTTTAGTTGACATACCGATACAATAAAGACAATTTAGAACGATCGTTTTTAATTGGGACAAGGAACCTGTCCCTGTGTCCCTTCAAGGCAATTTAGAGGTGGCAAGAGTAGCAGTTAATCTTCAAGCAAAAGGCTTGGAAGAAGATGAAACGGAAAATTTGGCTAATAAGGCCTATTATGAATTTAGCGAAGAAGAAAAGCTAAGAGAACTTAAGGATAGCTATGCTAAACCATTGATACCCTTCCAATATGTTTTTTCAAAACAGTTATTAGAGGTTTAATTGCGTGGGTGTTGTCAATTTTAACAGGACATCTTGTAAGTCCTGCACATTTGAAGAAGAGTGATGAAAAAAGGGTGGAGTAAGGCTTCTACTCCGAGTGAGAAGAATAAGGCTTATTGACTGTTGATTGACAAGATTGTTTATGATCGGGAAGAGAATGGAGTTATAACTGCATATTTAAGCTTGAATCATTGGAGGAAAATATGGATAAACGATTGAACGTAGGTATATTTTTGTTTAATGAGGTTGAATTATTAGATTTTGCGGGGCCGTTTGAAGTATTCACAGTTACCGCTGAGCTTAATGACTATCAACTTTTCAATGTTTTTACAATAAGCGAGAGCGGAGAAGGTATTCGGACAGTTAATGGTTTGCAAGTGATGCCAGATTACGGCTTTTCTAATCACCCGTCAGTTGATATACTTGTAGTTCCGGGCGGAGCTGGCACAAAAAACGAAATGACAAAAGCATTTGTGCTGAAGTGGTTAAAAGAAAAGCATGATACTTCAAAAATCACGATGTCTGTTTGTTCAGGAACAAGACTGCTTGGGAAGTTAGGTCTACTTGATGGATTGAAGATTATTACCCATCATGAAGTGGTTGAAGATATGAAAAAAATTGCCCCTAAAGGCATTATCGAAGAGGATGTAAGATTCACCGATAATGGTAAGGTTTTGACTTCTGCTGGTATTTCTGCTGGAATAGAACTCTCGCTTCATTTAGTAGAAAAGTTGTACGGCAAAGTGATTGCTGATAAAACTGCAGTATATATGGAATATGGCGATTGGAAAAAATTATTATAATTTCGGAAATCATATATATGATTCCAATAGTCATTATTCTCCTAACCTATAAGTTTAATGACTCACTCTAAGTATGTTGCAGGCTATTGGGATACAATGGCGAAGGCAAAGCAACTCGATGAACATTTCCCCATTGATTGTAAAAAAGCCTTTGAGATGGGGGTGAGATTTGTTAAGACCACATGGCTATACAGATCAGTTCATTGTGGATATTGAGTCTCATGTAAGAGATTGGTCATGGAGAGAAGTCTTTTGCAAAAAACTTTATTTTCGGTAGACGAACTTACGGGTTTTGTCATTGCATGTGCTTTAGTTCGCCCAGATAAAAATATTGCTAACGCAGAAGTTAAATCTGTAAAGAAGAAATTGAAAGATAAATCCTTTGCCAAAGCCGTTAATCGTGAAACAATAGTGGAAGGGGCAAGTATATTAGGGGTTGATTTAAAAGAACATATTCAATTCGTGATTGAATCAATCGTTAGCAAAAAAATAGGATAATTATGCCTTCAGGTGGTACCCTTCAAATAGGATTGGCAACTGATAAAAGTTGCTGCCATTGGCGCCACGTCCGTAAAAGTAACATTTGGGGTTAAGTAATTTGATATATAAAGCACGTAATAAATATTTTAGCTATTGACAGAAGATATTATTATAAATATAATGAGTGTATAGTCAATGAGTTATTACTCATTGAAATGGAGCTGATGCAATGTTAGAAACTAAAAGAGAGAAACAGAAGCATTTAACTAGAAAACATTTAATTGAAATAGCAATTAAAAAGTTTGGTGAAAATGGAATAACAATGACTCGAACTGCTGATATTGCCAGAAATGCAAATGTTTCACATGGGACGATATTTGTACACTTTTCAACACAGGAAGACTTATTAATAGCCGTAGTTGAGGAATTTGGAACCAGAATTGCACAGCGACTTCATGAATTGATTGATACAAACAGTAGTCTATATGAAGTTTTAGAGGGTCACATAACAGGTTTAATTGAATTTGAACCTTTTTATGCAAGGTTGATTATCGAGAGGCGTCTACTTCCTGAAAGTGTTAGTAATACTTATGTTATGATTCAATCCGCTATTTCATTTCATATCGGCATAGCTGCCGAGAAAGAGATGGAACAAGGTATTGTTCGTAAACTTCCCTTACATCTAATTTATAATACATGGATAGGATTAATTCATTATTACATAATTAATAGTGACTTATTTTGTTCCAGTGGTTCTGTTTTGAAGCAATACAGTCACGAATTATTACAACATTATATCAACCTAATAACAATATACCCAAAATATAAGGAGGTCGAATAAAATGAAACAATGTATTGCATGTGGAATGCCTATGAAAAACATAGAAGATTTTGCTATGGAGGATTCGGAAAAAGAATACTGTAGGTACTGTTCTCGCTCAGATGGAACAATGCAATCCTATGAGGAAAAATTAAATTCTTTAACCAACTTTATCGTTAAAACCCAAGGATTAGAAGTAAAATCAGCAAGTGTTGCTGCAAAATCAATGATGGCTAAACTTCCTGCTTGGAAAAAAGAATGAGCTATTAAATAATAAGCATATTTCTACTAGCGGGAATGAATAATAGTAGAAATATTGCTTTATGATAATTTATATTAAGGGTACTAAGTTAAGTTTTTCTAGGGTTTGGGTGATTTTGATTTATATTTCTTATTTTTAGGTTTGATTACCACTTGGCATGTCATGAAAGTAAATTGATAAGTTGCAAAATAAGGTAACTTATGGACTTAGCATTAATGCTAATTGCTATTTCTTATTTTTAAGAATGGCATATAATGGAATGTTGTCATATTAAATGACATGTAATGTAACAGACGATAAAGCTTTGAATTAATTGAATTTGTTGGCTTTTTAAGTTTGTAAACAGTTTTAGAAATAGTGATGCCACGTCCATAAAAGTAACATTTTTGAGATTAGCCAGAAAGAGCTGTATAATTGCTCAAAGCGAAAGTGCCTAAACTTCAAAGTTGAGAGTTAGGCACTTTTTAGTTACAACAAAATCAGTGAACAGGGATATTACGCCTAATTCTCCAATTCAGTTTTTATAGACGTTCTCTAGATAGTTGTCAAATACTATTTTCCGGTATTTGTCAATTTCAACTCCCAAAATAGTTATTAATCCTCCTATAATTGCTAAGAGTGAGGGGATTTCTTCTAGCCATAAATATCCAATTAATAGAGTAACAATTGGTACTAAAAAAAGATAAACAGTGGCCTTTGAAGTATCTAGAATTGATAGTACGTAGGACCAGCAGAAATATGCAATTACTGCTATAATTGAACCAATCATATATTTCTTTACATAAACTATTTCCACCCATGCCAATCATCATTTTAATGATTGTTTCAAATGATAGTTTTCGATTCCTTGTAAAGTCCTTTGATGGATTTTGCAAAAAATCAGATGGATCATTTGATATAGTACTTATTATGTGTGAAAGTATTTCTTTTACTTCAGTTGGTTTCATATGCGTTCCTCCCTCGAATCTTTATATTTCAAGGGCGGAGCCGCAAATTTTCGACTATTTGTCAAGTGTTTTTTTATATGACTAGCAAATATAAAAATAGAACGTTTACATCCACTTTTATCGATGTAAGCGTTCTATTTTGCTTAACTTAATGACATTGACTACAAGGGGAGCATATCAAATTGTGGGGTTGAGGTTTGTTTTTTTGTCCGTTCCTGTGACTTTATCTGCTCTGTAAAATCGGGAGACTGGGGGTTAGCATGTTTACAGGTGCGCTAAAATGAATCGAGAAAACTTAAGATTCATGTATATTGCCAAACATGAACCGACTTAGAAATTAAACTACGCAATATGACCGATAAACTTTAAATTACTACTTACCTTAGTGATATTAAAAAAGGGAAGCGTAACCCGCCGGAAAGCCATTATTGGGAGAATATAGCCGCAGAGCTTATGATTCAGGTCAGTCGGATAAATATTTAATACTATTTTCAGCCATAATAGGCCTGGGAGG
>Ga0316600_10001168_pt1 | contig 12107 bp, 10 predicted proteins | sample OWC_soil_day5_CT_FD_207652 | JGI IMG/M metagenome (GOLD analysis project Ga0316600, IMG submission 207652) | Wetland soil microbial communities from Old Woman Creek delta, Ohio, United States - OWC_soil_day5_CT | ecosystem: Environmental > Terrestrial > Soil > Wetlands | place: USA: Ohio...
TTAAATAGAACCGTATCAGATAAAATAGCCGCTAATAATAGACCTGCAATATTTTGCGGTATGGTTATATTACGATGCCAGTACATGTTAGCAACAATCGTAGCCGTGCAGCCAACAGGCTCATGTCGGATAAAGATCGGTTCACTCGTTTGCAGACCGCCTAAACGGTGATGGTCAATGATCTCTATGATTTGGGCTTCTTCAATTCCTTCAACGGCCTGCCCGCTTTCATTATGATCTACAAGAATTACTTTTGTCCGCTCCTGCACAATCAATTTATCACGATGAATAGCTCCGACCAATTTTCCATTTTCTACAACTGGATATACTCGATAATTCGTATCAGCGACTATTTTTTTTATATCGGTGACTAAATCTGTAGGTTTAAAGGTAATTACTTCTTTGCGCATGACCATTTCTAACGGAATACTTTGGTTTATTAAACGGGCACAAGTGTAGGTATCATGAGCCGATGCAATAACCAAAACACCTAATCCGGCTGCTTTTTGAATTACTTCTTCATCCACCTTAACATTGCCTGTAACTACCAGGCAGGAAATACCACAATCTAAACAGGTTAATTGTGCATTCTTGCGGTCCCCTACCAATACAATATCATTCGCACTAACAAATTTTTGTATTAAACTGTGGCTTCCAGCTGCAATATGCACTCTACCTGCTACTTTACGTTCTAAGTTATCTCCACAGAGTAATTTACCTTCTAAAGCCTTTAACACACCAGTAAAATCTACACCTGCTTGGCTTAAATCCTGCATTTGCAATTCATCAAAATATAAATTCGCTAAATCACCTACGGTTACAACGCCCGTCATGAAACGCTTTTCATCTACAACAGGCACTGATTTAACCTTATGTTGTCTCATAATGCGCCCTAAGTCCCGCAATGTATCTTTAGGACCCGCCGTTACTACTTCTGACTGCATAATATCTTTTACTCTTGGATATAAATCCGTAATCAGTTCCGGCGGGGTAAACCCTAGCGTTTCTAAAACAAACTTTGTTTCGCTATTTATTTTTCCAACTCTGGCCGCTGCAGCATTTACCCCTCTAACTTGCTGAAAATAAGCATAACCAATTGCCGAGCATATGGAATCTGTATCTGGATTGCGATGCCCGACAACATAAGTCGGTTTAGAAAGTTCTGTCATGATAAGTCCTCCAGTGCTATTTCTTATACTGCTACAATTTTTCCACTTTATATTTTACCTTATTTATTGATAATTGAATAGCAAGTTATTAATAAAAATAGAAGGGTTTGCCCAAAAGTCAAACCCTTCTATTTTTATTAAGCAAATGATAGGCCAACGGAGTAAAAAAAACAAGAGCTACCAAGGCGATTCCAAATAAAAAGGTGGAAGAAAATATATCCAAAAGAGAATACCCTAAAACATTATAGGCAAAGGCACCAGGAATCATTCCAAGGGTAGTGGCCGAGACATAGTCACGAAAGCGAATTTTAGATAATCCAGCTAAGTAACTGACTGGATCATAAGGGAAAATAGGTACGATTCGCATAAATAGCATGGTACGAAAGCCATTAGCCGCCATCTTGCTCTCAAATAGCTGTAAGTGTGAAAATTTACTTAGGTATTTTTGCATTTTTTTACGCCCTAATAAGCGAGCTATTACAAAGCACAAACATGCACCTATTACTCCACCAACTACAACATATAAAGTACCCCACCAAGGACCAAAAGCCAAGCCGCCAGCCAACGTGAGGATAATGGCAGGAAATAAAAGCAAGGGTCTGATACTATACATAAAAACGTACATTACAGGTCCCCACCAACCAAAAGATACTACTACATTACGAATTGATTCAGGCGTCAGGCGACTGACTCCTACAACATGTACAAATGATAAACCTAAAAAGACTAAAACCAATAAAAAACCAGCTTTCATCGCTGATTTCTTTTCACATAGCATCATCATTATTAACTACAAACCTCAATTATAGTAAGAATAAAGCCCTAATATCGACTTACAGATTATAACTTTATTCTTACTATAATGTAAAGATAAAAATATTTTTTATGTCAAAAACTCCTTTTACCATAGATCTTTCACTAAACTGGGGAATGAGAAAGAGATTTAAGCAGTTTGCGAACAAGGACCGCACAACACATCAGTCACTTTGTAACCTTGCATCATCCAACCAGCAACTTGACTTTTCATCTCTTCCATTCGCTGCATGATACCCAGTGAAGTTTCAGGATCACCATATACTTTCCACATACCCTGACAGGTATGACCTTCTTTTCCCATGCCCATAAACCCCATAACATCTTTTAAAGGTATTCCCAATAAAATTCCCATTTCGTGAGGGCACATGGATTGAAAACGTCCTTTAAAATATAACAGAAGATCTTCTAGACTCATGCTTGTATGATAACCGAATCCTTCTAAAAAGCGTCGATTTTCTTCATCATTAACATAACTGTTTAATAAATCTACACGATAAAAAAGTATTTTCATGCTATGAGGCTCATTTTTAAGTACCAGCCACTTCACATTACCATTTGCTAATAACGCTTCACCATATTGAAGCCACATTGTCTTCATAAAAATTTTGGAGGAATCCATTAGATTAAGCAATGTACCTGGTTTTTCACCGTAAATTGTCGGCGCTAATTCAACCGCCAGCCACTTAAAGAAAAAGTCAGCATCATTCTTACTACCTTGAACTTGCAAAAATTCTTTCCAACACATATCCATTCCACCTTGTAAAAATAATAATGCTGATTAATTCATTACACCTGCAGAAACTAACTTTTCTTCAACAGACCCCCAAGAACGTTTGGCAAACACCAACGGTACATCCTGCGCTTTAGCAACGGCTTTTACCATCTTAGCAGTATTGTGATTCACATAATCAGTTAAGACTAATACAAACTGGGTTTTTTTAGGGATGCTTATTTTATTTTGATTTGAGACTCGCCTTCCATCAATATGTGTCAATTTAGTTACCCCTAACGAATACAGATTCTTTTCAATAATTCCTAAATAATCGGCTCCAATTACAACAATAGACATATTAATATCCCCTTTTCATTTTATTTATTATTCGTCACTTGTTATTGATTATCATTCTCATTAATTGTTTAAAAAATAAAGTTAGCCTAAAAGCTATCTTCATCCACTTAGCTATTTATCATCATTTTTTTTATCTGTACATTCGCAGTCATTACAACTCTCTGAACTACAACATGATCCTCCTTTTCCTGTTACTTTTTTCCACACAGTTAAAGCAAAATAACCTAATGCCACTGCACCAATGCTATATAGTATCAGGTTTTCCATCTCAAATTCCTCCTTTTAGCATCACTTAAACTAAATTTATATTGATAAGGTTTGGGTTTGCACTAAGTGAACTAGTGCAAACCAACAAACCAATTAATTGTTAAACTAACTACCAAAGCCTAACAATTTACCACCTTGGTATACGATAAATGTCACAACCCAAGCCAAAGCTGTCCCATAAAGCAAGCTAAATGCTGGCCATTTCCATGAATTGGTTTCCCTCTTCATTACTGCAAGAGCAGCTAAGCATGGAGAGTAGATTAGTACAAATACCATTAGACTGTAAGCGACTAGTGGATTTAAATTAGGATCTTGTGCTAGTGCATGTTTTAGAGATTTAGAATTTTCATCTGTCTCTCCTAAACTATAAATGGTTCCCATCGTACTTAAGACTACTTCTTTCGCTGTGACTCCGGCAACAAGACTAACGCCAACTCGCCAGTCAAAGCCAAGAGGTTGTATGACAGGTTCAACAAATTTACCTAATTGCCCGGAATAACTTTTCTCAAGCTTTTCACCCGTTTGTTCATTTTCCAAATGAGTCTTTTCTTCTTCCAAAGAAGCAGTAAGCTCAACATACTTTGCAGCACTGGCATATAGTTCTGGGTTATCGGTTTCAATTTGTTGCATTTTTTCTGTTTTTGCAGTTTCAAGCTCTGCATACTCTGCACTATCTTCTTCTAATTCTGCTGTAGCTTCGTCAAATTCTGTATTAACATCTTGAATTTCACCAACTAAAGCTGTAAGTTGTTCATTTTGTTCAATATCTTCAATATTTAGCGGTGCTAATACCTCTTCACCAACTTGTCGAGTATATGTTTCTTCAGCTTGTACTGTTAAAGCATCATAGTCTTTACTATATTCTACCTCACTAGGATAATTAGTCAAGAACCACATTAATATAGAAGCTGCTAAAATTATCGTTCCCGCTTTTTTCAAATACAAAGAACTACGTTCCCACATATGAAGGACTATACTTTTAACCGTCGGCACACGATATGGAGGTAATTCCATAACGAAAGGTTCACTTTCGCCTTTGAATAAGGTTTTACGATAAATACTCGCCATAATCATCAACAATACAATTCCTAAAATGTAAATTGAAAATAATACATTACCAGCAACACTCGGATCAAAAAAAGCAGCTATTAAAACGGTATACACTGGTAACTTTGCACTACAGCTCATAAGAGGAGAAACCAATATGGTAATCATTCGATCTCTAGGATTCTCTAACATCCTAGAGCCCATAATTGCCGGTACACTACAACCAAATCCCAACAATAAAGGAATAAAGGACTTACCATGCAAACCGAACCTGCGCATCATTCTATCCATAATAAAAGCTGCTCTAGCCATATATCCCGTATCTTCCAATATAGAAATCGCTAAAAACAATAGTATAATGCCTGGTACGAAGGTCAGAACTCCACCTACACCTCCGATGATACCATCAACGACCAAGGATTTTAAAGGACCATCCGACATAACACTTCCTATCAATTCGCCAAGCTTGCCAAATGCGTCTTCAATCCACCCGGAAGGGATATCACCAATGGTAAATACTAAATTAAAAACAACCCACATCAAACCAAAAAAGATTGGCAATCCAAACAATCGGTTTGTTAGAACTTTATCGATTTTATCTGAAGTTGTTATTGCATGTGCATCTCTGACATCTGCAATCTGTTGGTATATCTTTCCTACAAATTGATAGCGTTGACCAGCAACAAACAATTCAACATCTTCACCTATTTTATGACTTAATTCAATCCTGATTTTATCACATTCATTAATAACAGAATCAGAGTTCGATAACTTAGCAAGAGATTTTTTTATATTCGCATCATTTTCTAACAGTTTTAAAGCTAACCAACGTACAGGAAATTTGATTTCATTATGTAAGGCTGCCAATAAAGGTTCTAACTTTTTAATCGCCTCTTCAACATCACTTCCATAGTCAAGCTTAAAACCATTACTTTGTTTGTTGTCACTGGCTTCTGCAGCAGCCAGCAGCATTGCATCGGTTCCTTCATTACGTACACCTATCGTGCGTACAACAGGAGCACCATTCAAACACTGGGAAAGTTTAGAATCATCAATTTTTACACCTAAATCTTCAGCTACATCCACCATGTTTAATGCTAATAACAAAGGATGTTCCAGTTCTAAAAGTTGTATGGTTAAATACAAATTTCTTTCCAAATTAGATGCATCCAGAATATCAATTACCACATCGGGCTTATCATTTACAATAAAATTACGCGTTACAACTTCTTCTTGTGAATATGCGGTTAAGCTATAAGTTCCTGGTAAATCTATAATTGCAAATTCTTTATCGCCTAAGTTTTTATAGCCTTCTTTTTTCTCAACTGTAACACCAGGATAATTACCTACATGCTGACGTCCTCCAGTCACATTATTAAAGATAGTCGTTTTACCTGAATTTGGATTGCCAACTAACGCAGCCGTTATTTTTTTTCTTGTCATCCTCATGCCCCTTTCAATCAAACACTAAACTACTAGGAATTAATTCTCATTATCACCTATAATATGTATATTAGCTCACGTGAATTTGATGAGCTAAACATTTTTCTAACATCACCCTAGCACTACCTACTTTCAGCAGCAGGGTTCCATTCATCGAATTCAATATTTCTATGGGACATCCAGGGAAAAGCCCCATGTTCACCATGCGCATACGTATCTCACAAGAACAGGAAAATTTTCTAATTATACATTTTTGACCTACTCTAGCAAATACCAATGGCATGTTGAAATCTCTCCCTTTGCTTAAGCCGTTTCCATTTCTATCATTTCAGCTTCTTTTTTTCGTAAAGAAAGATTAAAGCCTTTTACTTTAACTTCCATAGGATCTCCCAAAGGTGCATATTTCTGCACTTCGATTACAGCACCTGCTACAACACCCATATCAATAATACGTCTTTTGATCATACTATTGCCTGTTACTTTTTTAACGGTCCCTTTTTCTCCTGGCAAAAACTCACTCAGAACCTTGCTCATATTGTTCTCTCCCTTTCAAGAAATGATACCAATTATCATTATCGTGCTTGCATATATATTACCTGAAATCAGGTATAACTGTCAAGCATTCATATTGTATTTGTGCCAATAATTTCATGAAAATTGTGGCTCATATTAGCTTCTTCCGATTTTATAAGAAAACCGCCTACCAACGAGAATCCTCTTTGATAAGCGTTTTTATTTAACTCTGTGACAACCAGAAATATCTAAAAAAATAAAGAGAGAAGGTTTTAACCTTCTCTCAAAAAGCAACCATCCTTACATTATGTTTCACTTAAAGACAAACTTCAACATCAACCTTTCAGGACGAACTACTCATTTATTAACCTTACCATATAGAAATTAACTCTTACAAATCTTATCTTACATACTTGGAAATTTTAAAACAAAAAACACTCTACCTCAAACCGACTAACTAACTGCTAAGACTGGGAATCTGGATTCCAATACTCTTTGCATTACCTAAGTCACTTGTAAGGATGGTGCTTGACTAAATAATAACATGGTCATTCTAAATTAGCAAGCTTTTTTCTTTTGGGTATTTATAACAGATCTTATAAAGTTCGTATGAATTTCCTCATTGCAAAAATTGAGAAACAAAAACCAAATGTATCCCTTGAGATTCAAGTTCCGGTATCATTTCCTTCACTGCTATAGCAGTATTCATCCGGGCATGTCCGATAACGGTTACTGTACCATGTTTGATTGCCATCTCTTGAGCCGTTCGTAATTTGGCTTTAACAGCACCTACCTCGTCTGTATTGTCAAGAAATAATTCATTTTCCCCTGTCTTTACTCCCATTTGTCTCGCGGTCTCAGCTGCTATTGATTGACTATTGGTACGACTATCAACAAAAAATAAATGATTTGCCTTCAAAACGGCAAGTACATCCTTCATCACCCGTCGATCAGCTGTAGCTCTCGATCCTTGATGATTATTAACCCCAATGATTCCAGGTACCGATTGAATTGCTTGTTTCACCATGTTTTGGATTTCTTCATCACTCATATTGGCAGTAACCGTCAACTCTTCCGATTGTGCACTTTGTGATAATGGTTCCATCGGCAAATGCAAAATAACTTGGTTCCCCGAACTTAAGCCTTTCGCTGCAGCCTCATTACTAAATGGACGATAGGGTATTACAGCAAAAGTAATCGGACGATTCAACGCAGCAAAAGCAGCAATTGATTCTTTATTATAGCCAAAGTCATCTATGATGATCGCCATTTTTCCTTTGATGCTTCCATCATCTTTGGCATCTATCTTATTTGTAGTCTTTGGACTAATTGGCTTCCCTTGGGTCAGATATACTCGATCACTGATGATCGTAACATCTTCTTTTGCTAATTGATCTTTTAAACCAATATCAATTCGAACCACAGCTACTCCTTGGTAAGTATCCGGCTGAGAAGAAAAGACTTGACCATCCGCATTATGTACTGCGGATTTAAAGATCTCTTTTATCGATTCAGCTGATGCCTCTGCCGGGACTGTTATTAACAATTGCCTTGTATGCCAACGAATGGTTCCTTCAATATTTTTTCGTGGAACTTCTTTTGTGATCTCCTTCGTTTCTCCTACGGAGAATCCATTCTTTGCTAAAACCGAGTCAACAGCAATATGTATTTTTTTAGTCGCATCTGTAAAATCGATTACAGCTCCAGCACCAGTCTTCTCAAGATTGTGTTTGGGAGGAATCTGCTCATTTGACTCTTGGAAGAACTTTATATATAAAGATGTCATCACTAACGCGATAACGATTACTAGCCAAATACTTCTTTTATAATTTACTTTTGCCATATATAGTCTCCCTTCTCAATGCACATTTCCAATTATCGGTTACGATTACAGCGATATCGATAAACAGGTCTTCCTACAGCACCATAGCTAATTTCCACATGTAACAAATCCACGCTTTGAAAATACTTAAGATATTTTCGAATCGAAACAGGTGATAATCCTACATAATTCGCCATTTCCTCAGCCGTAAATTCATCTTTCTGCTCTAGGATATGTTCCCACACTCTCTTAATGGTATTACGATCTAATCCTTTAGGCAGCTCCCCTTCAATTTGCGAATGTCTTGCAAATATCTGCTGATCTAAAAGATTTTGTGACAAATTAGAAGCCTCTCGTATTAACTGCAGACGTTTTTTAAAATTGATCAATGCCGTTTGCATCCGTTCAAATTCAAAAGGTTTAATTAAATAATCAACTGCACCATTTCTAAGAGCCATTTGAATACTTAGATTATCTCGTGCGGCAGAAACTACAATAACATCCACACTATACTCTTGCTGACGAATAGCAGATAATAGCTCTAATCCATTCATATTCGGCATAAAAATATCTAATAATACCAAGTCAATATTCTTTGCCCGCAAAGTCGCTAAGGCTTCCTCGCCATTTTTTACGATACCATAAAACAAAAAGCCTTCTACCCGTTCAACATAACGCCTATTCAATTCCGCAACCATAGGATCGTCTTCTACAATTAAGACTTTTATCATTCTGATTCCCCTTTACAACGTCTCACTTTTACTTTGTACATCTATTTTCTCATGAATACAACTATCATAATCACATTTTTTTAAAAACACTTATTCTATTGATAAATTTACAAAATATATTTTGTCTTTATCGAAACAGAAAGACTTGTCCTATGCTTACCTCAATCCCTAAGCAAAAGTTCAAGTCTTATAACTTACAGTGTATTAATTATAATACACTCTATTCTATTTGTATACTTGCAATTTTCTGAATGCTTGTTATTGCCGAGTGATGATACGCACTACTCTTTCATAAACGAGATAATCCCACATCCATTTTACAAAGACAACTGCCCTATTACGGAAATCAATAAGACGTAAAATATGCACTAAAGACCATATCGACCAAGCAATAAAGCCATGGGTTTTGAATGCACCCATATGCACCACAGCTGCATTACGACCAATCGTTGCCATATTTCCTACATCTTTGTACACGAACTTCTTAAGTTCTTTGCCACGAATTAAGTTTCGTATATTTTTTGCTGTAATATCAGCTTGTTGTATCGCCACAGGTGCTATCATGGGCAAGGGTCGTTCCCCTTGTACATAATGAGCTGCATCACCAATCACAAACACTTCAGGACGATTCGGCAGTTGTAAGAAATCATTCACAATAGCTCGCCGCATACTGGCCTGTTCAACATCTAACGTATCCATCAAAGCATTGGCTTTTACTCCTGCTGCCCAAATGACAGTATGGGTTGGAATGACTTCGCCACCTTTTAGACTCATTTTTTCTCCATCATAATCGGTAACCTGAACACACATACGCACTTCTACATGCTTGCGGATTAGGGTTTCTACAGTAACCTCCCGCAGCTCTTCTGGCATAGTAGCTAACAATTTGTCAGAAGCTTCAACCAACATAATACGTACTTCTTTAAAGTTCAAATGATGATATTCTCGAATCATTACATGATAAATAAGTTCAGATAAAGCACCAGCTGATTCTACCCCTGTAGGACCGCCGCCTACAATCACAAAGGTCAGTAAGGCTCGACGCTTATCAGCATCTTTTTCATGAGCAGCCAATTCAAACATACGTAGTACATGATTACGAATCGTAACCGATTCATCTAATGTTTTCATGCCAAAGCCATTGGTCTCCATAGATTTCATTCCAAAATAATTTGTCATTCCACCTACTGCGACTATCAGATAATCATAAGCAATGTTGCCTGTATTCATGCTCACGACTTTATTATCAAAATCCACATCCGATACCTCCGCTAAGCGAAAGTCCACATTCTTTTGCTCTCTAAAGATAGCTCGGACAGGATAGGCTATGTCATCCACCGACAAGCCAGCCGTTGCCACTTGATATAATAAGGGTTGAAATAAATGATAGTTATACTTATCAATAAGGGTAATTTTCACATCCTGTTTTGCTAATGCCCTTGCTGTGCGAATTCCTCCGAAACCAGCACCAATAATTACAACATGCGGCTTCTTTACCACCGCTTCATTTTGCATATTTATACACCTCCACTATTCTAATTTGTATGCACTTATATATAAAAACATTAATTTTTCTCAAAATCAATAATTGTATTGTAATGTAATGAAAAAAATAGTTGTACATTATAAATATTTAATAAATAATAACTAACTTAAATAAGTATCAACTTCAATAACGATGACTTATTTTTTAGAATCTATTCGTTTTCCTGCTTTACTTCATAAGGAATATTTACCATGAATATTGTACCTTCCCCTGGTCTACTTTCAAAATCAATAGTCCCTCCAAGACGCTCTAAACTGCGCTGCACTAGATGAAGACCAAACCCTCGGTTCCCCTCCTTGCTGGATATACCTTTCTTAAATAAAGTACTGCTTACTTCTGGCAAAATTCCCTCACCTGTGTCACTTACGTGAATCGATAATATCCCTTTATCATAATACATATGCAGTTCTATCTCCTTATAAGGACTGTCGGTTACTGCGTCAAAAGCATTCTCTACTAAATTACCAATAATCGTTACCATTTCATGAATAACTTCATTATTCCAAGGCTTAGGAACATAGGTTTCTTCTGCTAAATTCATAATCACATTGTTTTCCCTTGACAAGCTTAACTTACTTAGAATAAACCCTGCAAGAAGAGGTTCCCTGATACGTTTGGTTACGAAACTAATTTCTTCTTCATGCTCAGAAGCAATTTTATTAATGTAATTTGCTAATTGCGAGTAACTTTTCAATTTGACTAAACCCAATATAACATGCAACTGATTCATAAATTCGTGGGCCCGCGCCCTAAGAGCATCTACATAATCCTGAACACCTGTAAGCTGCTCTGCAAGATCTTTCACTTCTGTCTTATCCCGAAAAGTAGATATAGCCCCCACCACTTTTCCATTTACAATCATAGGGAGGCAGTTTGCAATAACGGGCGAGCCATGGAAATCTTGTTCTTGATCTACTTGCGCCACACCAGATTCAATTACATCTAGTAAATTCGTATTTGGTACATAGTTTGTAATGGATTTACCTACCGGACTATCATCTATGCCTGTCAAGCCTAATATGCGAATGGTTTCAGCGTTTACCAACGTAATTACTCCTTGACTGTCCACAGCAAGAATTCCCTCATATACCGACTGCAGCATAGCATTTCGTTCCTCCAGTCGACTAGCAATCGCCTCTGGCTCAAGACCAAATAAAATATTTTTTACATTTTCCGACAGTAAATAAGCACCGATAATACCAATCATCATACCAATTATAATTGCCAAAAATAATGCCTTTTGCGTCTCTTTCTCCAGTATTTTTATATTATCCATTAAGACACCAACCACTACTACCCCTACCTGCTTTCCCTCTGGAGTAAAAACAGGTACAAATGCCCGTAATGCATCTCCTAACGTTCCCTTAGCTACTGAAACATATTCTTTGCCTGCTAGCGCGTCCGCTTCATCCCCACCAACAAATTGTTGACCAATCTTTTCAAAATTAGGATGTGATTTGCGAATCCCCTGCATATCTAAAATCACAATGTATTCAACCTCAGCTGCAACTCCACTCTCATTAGCATATGTCTGCATAGCGTCTATATTTTTATCTTGTGCTAACCCTTCAATTACAAGAGGAGATTTCACAATAAGATGAGCTACACTCGCAGCTTTCCTGGCAGTCCCCTTTTGTGCATCAAATTCAATATTCTGGGATATTAATATATTGGTAATCAACAA
>Ga0316600_10001169_pt1 | contig 12107 bp, 10 predicted proteins | sample OWC_soil_day5_CT_FD_207652 | JGI IMG/M metagenome (GOLD analysis project Ga0316600, IMG submission 207652) | Wetland soil microbial communities from Old Woman Creek delta, Ohio, United States - OWC_soil_day5_CT | ecosystem: Environmental > Terrestrial > Soil > Wetlands | place: USA: Ohio...
GCTTCCTCTCCTTCAATTAATCCCATTTTTAGTAAAGCGCTTCTATAAAATGAAATTTCTTGACTTGAACCTTTTAATCCAAGATTAGGTTCTAAATAATTAGCTAAAAGTCCATTAATCACTTTATTCCTGCTACTAATAGCTGTCGATGTAAGCTCATTTTTATTTAGAACTTCATTTATGATAACTGGAGTTTGTGTATAAAACCGTTCACATATAGATGATAAACACTGTGATAATTGTGACTTCCGGTAAATCGTTTGCTTCTTACCATTACAATAATACGTGACTTTTCTTAACTCTGGTTTTACATAACTTAAAACAACTCTCTTTAACAATTTTTCAATATCTTCTAGGTAGATATTATATTCTTCTAATAATGCTACGTCATTATCAATCTTCTTTTTTAAATCTTGAATTGCCTGATACGCATACGTTGATTCCTCTATATCCACATATTCTGTTGGTAAAGCAAATACTATTCGTTCTCCCTGCTCTGGGACACGATCTAATAGCATTTTCTCAACTTCTGCAATATCGGCACTATTAGAAGGTAAAATTGCATAAATAATGCCATCAATATCTAATCCATCTATTTTTTTCGTCCAATTTTTAACTTCTCTAAATTCTTTAGCTGTAATAAACTTACATTCAAAAAACCTAGTTATTTGTCTATCGTCATTATATTGAGTAGGATAAAAATATACGTCATCTAAAACTTCTGCTAAAATCTGTTTATAATCAAAAACATTACGTTTATTCTCAATGTAATCGATACATTTTTTTCGCACATCAATACCTAAAGAATCCTTTAATCGCAAATAATGATTACTTTGATTCTGATATACAACATATTTGTTATCTTTCAAAACGGTTAAAGCAGTTATAATTTTTGACATATCATCTACATCATCTTTATAAATTTGAATAATAGTATCTGCTGTAGGTGCTAATTTTTCAAATTGATTGATAATATAAATTAATGCTATGGTTTTTACAATTTTAGATTCTAACTCCAAATTTTCTAATTTTGCTAAAACGCTTATTGTTAATAAATATATTTTTCTTATTTCGCTAGTGTGCGGTTCCTGCCGAAAAAGCATTTCAAAATAGTCATAAAGTCTATCAGGAGTTAAAAAATTAGATTTTTGATCTTTATTTTCTAAAAAATCAACTAAAGTATTTTTGCTATTTGAGGATAAAAATGTGAATAGCGTTCTTTCATTTTGTGCTACTAATTCCGATAAGCGAGGTAATATAAACGTAGTGATCGGATGAAGTGGATAACAATTATAAATCATTTTTTCTCGTTCTTCCGAGCTTAAATCCGAAAAAATAAAATTATTATCATACTCATTTTTTAATGCCATAAATTCATTTACTCTGCTATTAAAGAAAGTTTTAAAATACTTTTCGTCTTTCTGTATAACAGTACCAATAACTTCATAAATTTGAGAAAAATTATTATGCACTTCAATATGCTTAAATCTTTCCGAAACACCTTTCCATCCATCAACTTTTTCTTTCGGTAAACGATCTATATAATTTGCTATATCTTTATGCGTAATTAGCAATAGGTGCATTTGCTTCTCTTTGCTTCTACAGCTTTTTTCTGCAAATTTCTGCAACATGGTAATGTCTTCTATGCTAGTTTTTGCGATACTTGATTCCAAGTACTTACTAAACTCATCATAAACCACATACAGACCTTGATATCCTTCTTTAATCAGAGCATCATTTACTTTTGAGTATAGTTCAACAACATCAAATCCTATAAACGGATTAAATTCACTACCAGATGTTAATGATGGATAGACTTTCACAAAAAATTCATATGAATCCGTATCATAAGATTCTAATTTGTCCCTATACTCTTCTATTGGCATATTTAAAAATTCAACAAACACAATATATGTTTGAGGATATTTTTCTTTCCATCTATCAATCATTGCTAATGCTGCTTGAAAATGGGTCTCAGGCATTAAATGAGATAAATTTTCTTCCTGTAATTTTTTTTGTAATCCGCCTAAGAAAGACTGTGTTAAACTTACGCTACTGCCTTCAATAACAATAGATAATAGTTTTTTATTACTTTTAATATATTCTGCCGCATATTGATAGAACTCGTCATCATATTCCTTAATTTTTTTTAATAAAGTTTCAAAAATTTTTCTATTCTTATTCTGCAATAATGATAAAAATAAAAGGACAATATGAGATTTTCCCTTACCATACGCACCAATCAAGATTTTCGCTCTATCCGTCGAACTTGCATACGTTCCCAGCAATAGATCTTTTAAAATATCTAAAGATGCTGTTGTTGGTATAAAATCTTCAATTTTTTCTTCATGATACAAATCATACGCAATATTAACCGACGATTGAAAACCTTTCTTTACTGTAATATATTTTTTAAAATCCATCATTTATCAATCCTCATATTTCTAGTCCCGATTTTATTCTCTCAATTTTGCATAATACGCTTCCATACAAACCTCTGCTGACATTGATGTAATAATCTTTACTACATCCAGCCCAGCTGTTCGTACAACTTTTATATAGCCAAGCTTTTCTATCTGATATAGTAATTTCATCAACACTACCATATCTAAATTAAAACTTTTTCCAACATTACATTTTTCACTTAACAATTTACTTATTTTAATTTCTTTTTCTTGGTTAGAATTGCTCAAAATCACACTAAGCAGAATTAGAGGATGGACTGTATCCTCTATTGGTTGTGTTTTTCTATAGATTCGCTCTTTCTTATTTGCAATTTCTAATAATCCTAATTCCCCTAACGGACAATCTATATTGTTTTCTGGTGTAACTTTTCCAGGGTTAGATTTATTTCTTGGTATATAAGTATTGACAATACATTCAAAATCATTTTCAAATGAAGCTTCTGCTAAATCAACGCCATATTTCATCTTCACATGATTAGATAATGCAAGAACAAAATCTTCTTTTTTAAATTCACTCATTTGAAATTCATTAAAGAAAAAATACCATGATGTAGCATTTTCTATATTACTTGATAATTTATGATGCAATAACCATAAGCTTCCTAATTCCTCCATATACTTATCATTATCCCAAATAATTTGACCAAATCGAGTAACCCTTTGTCTTCGCAATCCACTTTTATTTTCCTCTGTCAAGCCAACTGCTTGTAGCCAGTATCTTAATGATTTAACCATATTACTTCCTAATCCTAAAACATCCATAGGATTATTATTTTTATCTGTAAAAACATCATCTTTTTCTTCTACATTTTTTAGTCCTTTAAACAACCAACCTTTTCTGATGAAAAAGCTTTCATGCCCTCTAATTTTCATAATAACCCCTACTTCTAAATAAATTACTCTCTCACCGTTTTTAAATATTTATCCATCAAACAACCGCCATCTAGATATTTAGCTGTAACACACATTTTACATCTCTTACATTTTTCATCACTAATGTGATAGCCGTCTGCATTTATACTAATCGCACCATGTGTACAAAGAGACTCACATTTCAAACAGCGACGACAAGCATTATATTTTTTGACTTGATAGCCTGCCATTCGTTGCAATTCTTCATGATTTTCTATGTTCATTGTCTTTATTTTCACTGCATATTCATAACCATCTTTTCTAAATGGTTGGATAGATAAAATAGGTATTTTCGTTCTCATATCTAAAACAATCACTTCACGAATCAATTTACGCCCTAATTCTTTCGACACAATACCGAACGGAATAAACATGCCTATGAATTCATCGGTAACTTCTTTGTTTAATCTATATATTTTAGCATTCTCTTCTGCTGTACAATTAGCAAATTTCAATTTCACATCATCCGCTGCACGTACCCCTTTACCGCCTTGTCTTTTCTTCCAATTGCCTGAATCAATATACTCCTCCGGATCTGGTTTCCCAATTTTCTTTGCAAAATCAATTAAAAATGTTCTCCATTTTTTCATCTGGTCCGGCATATAAATACGTGATAAAAATTGTGCACGCTCCGAATTATTAGGGCAACACCAACATCCAACTCTGTCATATCCCAATCTATAAGCATCATTAAAATCTACTTTTTCACTTAACATATAGAGCCAAATATCAATATCCTTCCAAAGAAAAACCGGTGAAGCCACTGTCTGCTTTTGAATTTTTACAGAACTTGCATCATCTTCAATACGATTATATTTACTTCTTGATACAGATTCACTCTTTCTTATTCCATAAAAAGTAAGAACTCTAGTATTTTTAAACAAGCTACTCAATACTCTGGTTATTGGTCCCGTCTTAAACATAGAACAACACCAGCGTAACATTCTTGCTGGAGGTCCAATATCTGAACAAACATCATAGAACTCTTGTTCTCTATTTTTAGCAATTTTAAAAATCGCTTTTGGATTTTCTGTTCTAAATCTTTTGGCATATTCTATAGTCAAAGGAAATTCCAAAGTTGTATTTCCAAAAATATGAACTAAACTAGGATTAGCTAATGCCCTTACGGCTAAATCTGCTGTAACTGTAGAATCTTTTCCTCCTGAAAAAGAAAGAACTATTTGTTCATCGGTGTATTTACTTGCGACATTTTTTATAAAAGAAAAAGCCTCATCTTTTAAATAATTCAAATGTCCTTCATTCGCTTTTATAAACTTTTCTATATATTGGTTAAAATACTGATACGTATTTATATCTTTATTTGTTTCTAACTCTTTCATAATTTTATCTATATCTGCGTTTGCAAATGCTTCAACAGAAATTAACATCGACTCGCCATCTATATAATATCTGCTATTCACAGCCCAAACACTATTCTTCACATACGCAAATGGCTCTGCCACTAATGTCTCTATTAATAATCGTTCTTCTGGAAAAACAGGTCTAAGATCGCTACCTAATCGGTGAACTCTTTGATTACATAAAGGACATCTTTTCCACTCTAATTTATGATTTATTGATTTAATCAAAGGAACTTTGCAGCTATTACACCAATAAACTTCTACAGGAACCTCTTCTTCTGTAATCGAATCGCATATTTCACATTTTTTCTCAATTGTTTCTCTATTACAAACCTTACACCACAAAGTTCTCACCTCAAATCCAGTAACTTTATAACCTACCTATTTTCGACAAAAACAACTTTTAATCCTGCCAAAAAAAGAAATAGTGCATGTATATCCGCTATGAATACATGCACTACATTTATTTTTAAAAAGTTAATATTCTTCTGGAAAAAGTAACGTGCAATATTCCTCGTTATCTATTGCCCATAATTTAAACCTGATCGTATCTATATTAGGAATAAATTCTTTTACCGAATCCTTCAAGTTGAATTTCTGCATTCGTTCTGGTTGCTCCTGTGATAATCTTACATTTTTACCTTCAATCTCAATTATAATGAACGGATCTTCTTTTGCAAATTCTTCAACTAAATTCCATAGGATAAGTTCTATTCCTGCCCCTAGTTTTTCTCTTACTCCTGCTGTTGCTACTTTTTGTCCTGTAAATATTTTTTTCATCTTATTTTCCTTCTTTATAAGTGTATTCTACTGATAATCTAAGTACTGACATAGACTCTACCACTTACTATCTTATTACCTTTCATTTTTTACAAGTTACTCTGTTACATTTAAAGCTTTTCTAACTTGTTCTGCGTAACGAATCGGATTTCTTTACTACAATAATATCTGCTATCATTCGCTTGACTTTTTCCCATTTTTTATCACTCCAATTCTAAATTTTAACAACAGAAAAGCCTTGATACACCAACATATCAAGGCTTTTCCTCATAAATATAATATATATTTATTCCGTATAACTCTTACATAATCTAATTCAACGAAACAACCGCTTTTCTATGTTCCAATCATCTAACATAATGATAATGAATTATGTTAGGAGATGAATCACAGTGCAAATAGAAAAACTGGTTGTTCATGTACCCGATGTCGCAAGTCTGATTGGTGTCAGCTCTCTTAAAATCTATCAACTAATTTACACAGGAAAACTTCCAGCTACAAAGACGGGAAAGCATGGAAAATTCCAACTACTTCTCTTGAAGATTATATTCAATCTAGATTAAGTCACTAAGCCCAATCTCCGTTATTTTCCAATTTCAACACTTTATAAAATTTATTAAAATAAAGACGTTATCTCTAATTTTTACAGAAACATAACTGTAAAAAACTATTATAAGGGGTAATGTAATCATGTTTGAACAATATAACGATTTAATCACTGTCGAAGATCTTTGCGAGATGCTATCCATCGGTAAAAACGCTGCTTACAAATTATTATCCTCTGGCGAGTTGAAATGTTTCCGCTATAACCGCATTTGGAAAATTCCAAAACAAGGTGTTATTGAATACATACTAAGTCAAAGTAAACTCGCATAATTATAGGGCTTGGCATATTGTCAAGCCCTATATCTGCTGTTTTTCTACATTACATATTTTACTATACAACAAATCATAGGTATCCACTATTAATGATTTTTATTAATCTCATATATTCCATCATCATAGCATTTACAAGATTTTATTTATCTAGCTGTAGTTTACCGACCTAATCAGTTTTATTTTTTCAACAAGCCAAGTTCTTTACTCACTGTTCCCCACTAGCTAACTTCTTCACCAAAACGCAATTCTTCCAGTCTATAAAACCAATTATATTTTTTAAACGAGCTCAACGGCACTTCGCCTACGCTAACAACTCCATAATCTTCTTCTAACCCACTAATAACAAAACTTGCTGCTTCATTAACATTCTTAAACTTTTTACCTTTAAATCCTTTAATATATTTTTTTGATTGCAATACTAAACACCAATCAGTATAAATTCCACCACCATTTTTGCCATAAACACCATACATACTCATTTAATTTTCTCCCCTCAATATTTGCAAATTATTTGATAACACTCCTGCTACCTCTTTTCTTTTTTCTTCAATAGCATGAAGATAAATAGAAGTTGTTCTTATATTTGTGTGCCCAAGCATGGTTTGTACCGTTGTCAGCGGTGCTCCATAATTCAAAGCATAAGTCGCTGCCATGTGTCGTAGAGAATGAACTGTTATATGGCTAAATCCATTATCTTTACTAAATTTATTAAGCCATGTATATAAGCAACTGGCACTGATGGGCATTAATTCTTTGCCTGATTTTCTGACTGCTAAAAACACAATTTGTTTAGGATTTTTATAACCATATTTACTCAAATATTTATCTTGATATTCTTTGTGTTTCTTAAATAAATTCACAACATGCTCATCTATATATAATTTTCTTATGGACTCTTTCGTTTTTGGTTTATCAAAGGATCGTTGTGTTCCTTCTGCAAACTTTGTTGCTTTATTGATATAAATAGATTTTTCTTCAAAATTAACACAATCCCAAGTTAATGCACTTAGTTCACCTCGCCGTGCTCCTGTAAGCAATGCAATATAAAACATCAATTCCTGCTTAATCTTTGTAGGACTATCTTTTAACCCCTTTAACAGTAACAGAAATCTTTTTAATTCTTGTTCATTCCATATAGGAAGTCGTTGGTAAGCAGGACGTGGGCGTTCATCTTTTGGAATTTCATTGCATGGATTACTTGCTAAATAACCCCATTCTACAGCTTTATTCAATATGTGATTTATAAGTTTATAGTGCGCATGAACACTTGTTGCCGAGAGTTCACCACCTGTGTTTACATTCCTTTTAGGCTCTCTAAGCATCTTGATAAAATCCAAAATTAATTCAGGCGTTATTTTTTTTAGCTTAATTCCATAAAAAACGGGGATAATTCTACTTTCCAACAAATTCTGATGACCTACTTTAGTACTTATACTTAGCTTTGAATTATGTCGATTATCCCATAACTGAAGAAACTGCCCAAAGGTTATTTTATTATCGCCACTATCTTTAGACTTTTTTGTAAGCGAAAGATTTAATTCGTCCAAAGCTTTCTGTGCTTGTCTACGTGACGTTGCTTGAATCGTCTTAGTTATTCTTCTTTGCTTATGATTTGAATCATATCCATTAGATATTCTAAGTTCCCATCGATTATTACCTAACTCTCTTATTGACCCTGCCATTTTCTATTCCCCCCAAATAAAAAAGGAATGCACTCAAACGAATGCATTCCTCGATTAGAACTATTTGTTTTTAAACCCTAATTATTTTAATGCCATTTAAATTGTTTATCTGACCAAGCTGGTGTACTAAAATTTTTATCAACCCATTTTTGCAATTCCGATAACAAATATACATAGGATTTTCCTTGTTTAACCGCTGGCAGCTTGCCTTCTCTTGTCATTTTCAGTACACATTGATATTTAAAATGACCTTGAAAGAAATTATTCGCAACTTGCTTTGCCGTTAAAAAAGCATTGTGTTCAAATTTAAGTTTTTCTTTGACCATTTTCATCACCTTTCTTTTGATTATCCAATAGTTCGTTTCATTGTAAAATCTTATATTTGGTGAATCATAATTCTTCTACATTATCTAAATCTCTCATTTTTACAGGTGATAATTTATACCTATGCAGTATTTTACTAATTCGGTGTTTTAACTCTTCTAATCGGCTCCAATTAAGATCAAATCTTTCTCCTGTTAAATAATCAACACTATTTTCAACGTAATGAATATGTAAATTACCTGTATCTATATGAACAGCCATCAACACTTGATAATTCCCATAAAAGTTAGAAATCAGCTCACATACTTCAATACCAAAATTCTTAAAGCTTACTAAAGAAATTTCTTCATTTTCTTCAATGCTTAATATATAATGCCGGAATGCACTTCGTTCTGTTTTATCAAATACCTTTTTAACTGCTACCATTTCTTCATAGGCATCCAAGACACTAACTGCACTCCCATATATCAAATCTTGCCTAGTTGAGCACCAATCCATAATATAATTCAATTTGCGAAACAACTGCATTATATCTTTATTTTTTTCTTTCTTAACCTCAAAAATTGCCATGATTACCACTCCTCGTAGGGAAAACTCGAGTACATATCGTTATTTTTTTGTTATATTGCTGTTGAAAATCATCCAGTCGTGATGATGCCTTTACTAAATACATCTTGACTAGCTCACTTTCTGATCCATAACTCTGTATACAAGCATTAATTTCTTGTATATCTTTTTTTATAGCTTGAATATCATCAGACATCTTTAAGCTATACTGATTAACTTTTTTACGCATCTCTGCTACATCTTTTATAAGTTCCTCACCATTAGGAATAAATTCTACCTTACCATTATCAATTAATTCTCTCAATGCCGTACTCTGAGATTTATTTGCCTCTTCGCACATTGCTATAAATTTCGCTTTCCTTTCTGTGCCAACTCTTGCTGTTAGCAACGTATCCTTTTTCGATTTTTTATCCACTTGATTATCTTTCATCATAAATTCCTCCTAAATAAAAATAGCAGATCATTTTTTTGATCTACCATTTTGTTAGGACAATTTTAAATTGTTATACAAACTCTACCTTGTAGTTATGATTCTATATACATAATCATAGTTTTTCTCTCCTAATTTCATCATCTAACTTATCTTAAATAATCTTATATATATTATCATGCACATAAGTAAGTCTATAAAATCACTTCTAATCATTTATTAAATAGTTTGTTCATATAAAAATTAATTTAAATAATCGCCAGTTTTTCACAGGCTATTTCTTATTATATTTCTGTATATTTCGGCACAGTTATTGGCACAAACTTTAAATTAACATTCATATCACCCTCGTATTTAAAGGTTTTATAATTCATCATGCAGAATTATAAAATATATTTAATGGTATCAATCAAAATCATTGGCACATCATTGGCGTTTTTTATACCCATATATATTATCCTGATTAAGGAGTACATCATTTATGACTAATACAAAGATTACATTTGATTTTCAATCTACTCTTAAAGAAGATATTGCTCGAATACCTGAAAAGGACAGAACTAATTTAACAAACAACATAGAACATTTTATTTACTTAGAAAACATAAAAAACAAATTTAAAGAATATCAATCGAGCATTCAATTCCAGCAAAAACAGGAAAATCTACTTAACACATTTAGCAAATTCCGTAAAAAACTTTGTTTAAATCTAAATTGTATTTTTTATCCCATTATATCTCCAATTTGTACAGATTGTTTACTTCACGCTCACTCCATCGCTTATAAAGTTATTGATAATAATCATTTCTACTACTCCTCGAAAACCCGCCAAGTTTACATTTCAAAAAAGGATTTGAAAGACTTAAAAAAGTTATTTGTAATTCAGGTGACTCAAAACTATTCTCCTAATAATGATAAAGATACAAATTTCATTCAGGATAACACAAGCACTCTCAAACCACAGAAAATAACCGAAGACGAACTTAGTATCTTCGTGCGCATTCACCGCGAATTTTCAAAAAACAGCGGCATACAAAAATACACCTCATCTAACATTTGCCACCCACCTTCATATCAAATTATAGCCAGTCAACTTGCCAAAACATTTTTTAATTTATTTAAAGCAACCAATATTATCACTCAAACTAATAGCTGGGATGAACAAATTCAAAAAGGTTTTAGTGAATTCAGTTGCTTTGTTTTACAAAATTTTTACTTAAGCACTGATATATTACTTCAACGCCAGGCTACTTTTGGATATACATTAAAAGCTTGCAACTCTCAGATACCATATGTTTTACAACATTCTTTAAAACCATTTTCAAAGTTAATTCGTACACTTTACGCCATATCTGGTGGAAATATTCTTACCATAAAACAATTAGCTGTTATGCTTGCAAAAATATTCATCGGTCGAAAATATTTGAAAGAACTTGACTCCGATAATAAGCTAGCCCATTTTACTATCATAATATCGGATAACCCTAAATATATTAGAGATTTTTTAATGGATATACTAGCTTATGATCTATCACCAAAGAATCTTGACTATAGCGACCCCAGAATGCGAAATGTCTCCTATAGACACAAACCTAATAAGCTTTTGTATCTTGCTACGGAGCACACTTCTGCCTATTTGTGCAATAAAGAGAATATCAGCAATCTAATTAAAGAAAAGTTATTAGGCAACATTGTAAATATTGATACAAAAAACGCCTCTATTGAAAGCGGCACTTTTTCAAAATTGCTTAAAAGCATTGCGATCTCCTGTCCTGACGATAAAATCTTTAACAATAAATTAACTTATCGTAGCAATGCTCATTATATTAACATCTGCCATACAATTAATGAGCTTGACGTTAAAGGTACAGGCGGGCTATTCTATGACACCATTATTTGCTCTGGAAAAGTACATAATGCTTGTTATGAACCGCTTGATGCTTATGAACTATTTTTCCTTGTATCAGGCTTCTTGAATTATGGCATTAGTCTTCTAGGCTATGATTTCACTATCGAAGATGCAATTTACACAAAGCATTCCGTTCCTAATCAAACTGAAACTATTCGTAACTTTATCACAGAGTTTTATGATGATACTTTTGATTTAAAAAAAGCTAACCATTCACAAAAAGCAGATTCCAATGATTTTGCAGATATTGATAATGATATTTACCCAACATATAAAAAGTGGTTTAATCTTTTATATAAAAATGCAACTGCCTGCACAGCCGATTTTTTAAAAAGCAAATTAAAAGATATTTATATTGAAAGAAAAGTCGCTAAAAATTTAACATGCCTATCTAAAGTTGAGCGACAAGCAGAACTTACACACCGATATTTTAAAAACAACAAAACTGACCATCGTGGCATCTCTGGATTAAAACTAAACAAGCTTACTCTCCAAATTTTTTTAAATAATTGCCAACAAATGCTATGTGAAGAAACAACAACTAAAAACACTTTTGCAAATTATCTACAACAAGAAATTTTTGATAAATACTCTCCATATAACGACTAATCCTAAGTTGCAGCCTTGCCATATTCTCGACTAAAATTAATCGTTACTCATCATTTTTCATCGTTTTAACTGTCATAAGGTATAAATAAGGTTTTTTCGCACAAAAATAGCCCTCACAGGAATCCCTGTGAGGGCTTGATTTACTTATGGAGCGGGCGAAGGGAATCGAACCCTCGTGTCTTGCTTGGG
>Ga0316600_10001170_pt1 | contig 12103 bp, 10 predicted proteins | sample OWC_soil_day5_CT_FD_207652 | JGI IMG/M metagenome (GOLD analysis project Ga0316600, IMG submission 207652) | Wetland soil microbial communities from Old Woman Creek delta, Ohio, United States - OWC_soil_day5_CT | ecosystem: Environmental > Terrestrial > Soil > Wetlands | place: USA: Ohio...
CCATGCGCATTCAGCCAGGCGTGGGCCGCACGCAGGGCCGCCCCCAGTGCGGCGCTCTCCTTGACCTCCATGGTTTGCACCTCGGCTTCGAACACATCGGCCAACACCGTCAGCAGACCGCGGTTCTCCGACCCTCCGGCCGTAACCAAAATGCGGCCCGGGCGCTTGCCCACCCAGGCGCAATGGAGGTAAATGGCCATGGCCTGAGCCTCGGCCACGGCGCGAACGTTTCCGGCGGCATCGGCGGCGGCAAGTCCGCCGAACCGCCTCACACCGGCCTTTAAAACCCGCGGCGTAATTTCAGGCATGAAGTACGGCAGCATCACCCGGCCGCGGTTTCCGGGCGAGGTCTCCATGAGAATCCGTGAAAAACCCTCCCAGCCAAGGCCGAACCCGTCTTTGACGCGCTCGCGCGCCAAACTCCCGTTTTTAAAACAGATCAAAAACATGGCGTGCCCGTCCGCAGTGCCGAAGATATGTCCCTCGGTGCGCTCGACGTCCGGGATCTGCGCCATGTAACCGAAACAGGTGTCGCTGGTGCCCAGGCTTACGGCGTGCAGATTCGGGTTCCCGATCAGGCCCAGCCCCGCAAGGCTGCAAGGGTTGTCCCCCGATCCGACCACCACCTCGGTTTCCGGCCGAAAGCCGAAGCGCTCAGCCATGTAAGGGGATACCCGGCCGATCCGTTCATCCCGGACCGTCAGACGCGGCAACCGCTGGTGCAGCCCGGGCGCCGCCGCGCCCATTGCCGCTTGGCTCCAGGTGCCGGACCGTATATCGGCCAGGTTGGTTCCAAAGCCGTCGCCCGCGTCCACCGGCGCAAAGCAGCCGGCCAGAAGAGAGGTCACAAAGGAACTGATCAGCGCAATGTGAGCCGTGCGCGAATAAGCCTCAGGCTCTTCTTTATGAAATTTCCGGATCTGAGGCCCGGCGAACCGTTCGGTTGCCGCCGACCCGGTCAACCGGGTGACGGCGGCATTCCCGCCGAGGGCGGCAGTGATCTCGTTGCATTCCCGGCCGGTGCTCGAGTCCATCCATATCGGGCAGCTCTTGCGTGAAAAGATGCCGGCAATTCCGGGAGCCAGGGCATTCGCAGGATTCAGGCCGGCCAGAGCGGTTTCCGCCAGGTGGTTGAGATACACCGTCCCGTGCTGCTGGGCCGAAACCGCCACGGCGGCTATCCGGCCGGTGAGGCCTTCACGCCGCAGCAGGCTCAGCGTGTCGTCCAGGGCTTCCACCCACATCAGGGGGTCCACGTGGACCCGCAGCGGATCATGCGATGGGGGAACCCCGCCGTGGGTGCCGTACCCTGGGTAGTCCTGGTCGAAGTGGATCGAAAGCTGCCGCGCCGCTCCGGACTCAGGCGAGACGACCATCGCCGTCAGGCTCTGCGTGCTCAGGTCCAACCCCAGAAACCAGTCCTCTTTCAGCATCTTTCCGGCCGACCTTCACAGGTGTTGAATCAGCAGATAGACGATCGGAAGCACCCCGAAGAGCGCCAGCGTGGAGGTGAGCCAGCACGCATTGGAGAGATCCAGGTCCAGGTCGTAGATGGATGGGGGAATCAGGGCCGTAAATGCCACCGGCGCCGAAGAAAGGATCAGGACGACCTTCAGCGGCAACCCCGCGTGCATGGCTCCGAACCCGAAAAAATAGCCGATCAGGCAGGCGGTCGCCGGCAGCAGGATGAACTTGATGCTTGCGATGGCCGCACATTCCCGGACGTAGCGCCCGATGCTCGAAAACCGCATGGCCAGTCCAATCGACACCAGCAGGATGAATGTGCCGACCGGTATGAAGACGGCGTTCAGCGTCCCGAAGATCTCCGGGCGTTCCACGCCCGCCAGGTTCAGTCCCCCGCCGATGGTGATCGACGCCAGGGCGCAGATAACGAAAATGTCGCTGAAAACCCTTTTCAGGCGCAGCGCCATGGTTTCTTCAGGCACAGCCTCATCGGCCGGGCTGAAATATTTGGCGATCGGAAAGCCGATGGTGAAATAAAACACCTCCTCGAACAGCTTGTACAGGGGGACATAGGCGAAGGCCTCCTCGCCCAGGAACACGAAGACCACCAGGGCGCCGATGGAGCCGATATTGGAGAACGAGCCGCAGGCGAAGTAGGACCCCGTCTGCCTCCGGCTCAGCTTCAATGCCTTCGCAGCCCCCAGGGCGAGAACGCCCCCGAAGAGGAGGATAAAGAGTCCTATGGCGGGCAGCGCGACGAGCCTGAGGTTGTCGATGCGGATGATCCAGACGGTCGCCATGAAGGAAAAATACATGAAGAACAGAAGGCCGACCTTCTGCAGCAGCCTGCGCACATCGGCGATCGGCAGCGGCAGGATCAAGCGTTGCGAGGCGACCCGCCGTTGGATGGTGTAGCCGAGCGACAGGCCGAGGGCAATGACCCCGAGGGTGAAGAGCAGTTTCGTCATTGAGGCGATTCATTATCCGATACCATGGTCGAAGTAAAGCCACGGTGTTTCAGCGACGGCTTGACAAACCCGGAGGCAGGCGTGTCGGCCGACCGCCAACATTTTCTTGACTTGGCAATCGATCCTAACTTAGAACCACAGCCTCCGGCGCAAACAGACACCCCGTTCCGAATGGAGAGGCGATTCACATGATCACTCGTCGAGAGCAGCAGGAGGCCCGCCGGCGCGCCGCGGAAATGATGCGCCGCGCGGGGGTTTTTCTTTCAGAGAAGGAGCCGGACGCCATTGAAGTGGTGGACTTCGGATTGAGCCGGCTCGCAAGCGAGGGGCTCCAGGTGGTGACTTTGGTGCAGACGGAGAGAATCAGCGTCAAGGTCCTGGCCCTTTTCCCGAATCAAACCGAGCCCGAGCATTGGCACCCCCCGGTCGGCGAAGACCCCGGCAAGGAGGAAACCATCCGCGTCGTCGGCGGCTCCATGTATTTCTATTTGCCGGGTGAAAACACCTTGCGGGACGGGTTTCTGGTAAAGGGGAAGGAACGCTATTACACCGTGCGCCACGAGATATGGATGCGGCCGGGCGACCAGATCACCTTGGCGCCGGGGACGAAACACTGGTTTCAAGCAGGCCGCGACGGTGTGGTGATGTTCAGCTTTTCGACGATTGCCCGGGACATCCTCGACAAGTTCACGGACCCGGACATCGTGCGGACTACGAAGGTGGTGGAATGAACAGATCTGTCGGTCAGCCGGTCGCCCGTCGACCCGTCTGCCGGATAAGGAGATTCCCAACCATGGCCGCGAACAAACCCCGCAAGATCATCATCGCCGTGGCCCCGGTCGGCCGCAGCACCCAGCCTCCGGCCGTCAACCCCCTCACGCCGAAGCAGGTGGCGGACGAGGTCATCCGCTGCGCCCGGGCCGGGGCCGGGATGGTGCACCTGCACGTGCGCGACGCCAAGGGGGCGCAGACCGAGGAGATCGGCGTGTATTCGGAGACGCTCGACCGGATCCGAAAATCGTCGGACATCGTCATCCAGGGCTCGACCGGCGGTCTGACCACGCTCACCCTCGAGCAGCGCTGCGTGGCCTTGAAGGACAAGCGCACCGAGGTGGCCTCGCTCAACATGGGATCGGTCAACTTCGGCGAGGAGGTCTACATCAATCGCCTCCCGGACATCCGCTACTGGGCCGAGCGCATGCGCCGGACCAAGACCGTGCCGGAGCTGGAGATCTTCGACTCCGGCATGCTGCCGGCGGCGCGGGCGCTGGTCGCAGAGGGCGCCGTCAAGCCGCCCTATTCCATCTGCTTCTGCCTGGGCTTCCACTGGACGCTCGCCCCCGACCCCAAGAGCCTTTTCTTCATGACCGCCCTGATGGACGCGGAGGTCCCCTGGGGCATCGTCCACGACGGCATGACGGATTTCAGGCTGCTCGCCGCCGCGATCGGGCTGGGGGCATCGCTCGTGCGGGTGGGCTTCGAGGACAGCATCTACTGGGCGCCCGGCCAGGCGGTCAGGCGCAACGCGGAACTGGTGCAGAAACTCGCCGAGCTCGTCCGCCTGCTGGGCCACGAGGTGGCGACGCCCGACGAGGCCAGGGGCATTCTGGGAATCAGTTGAATATCGAAAAGAACCATACTATAAACAGCCAAGCGATCCGGGAAGAGCTGTATCCAGGTGGCGAGCGAGGTGGACCAGCTCCCCTCCCATGCGCATAGAAACGCAACCCTGGTTTGAAGAGGAGGCCTTTATGGATTTTTCAAACATGAGCATATCCGATTGGATCATCCGGGCTGCCATCTTCGGCGTGCTGGCTTGCGTCGTGATCGGCACATTTCAAAACCTTTTTTCCGCCATAAAAAATAGCCGGGGAAAATAGCCGATGCAAGAAAAGGATCACACCGGTGGAACCTGACGTGTTGCTGCAAGGTCCCTTCCCGATCCAGAGATAGAAAAACCAAAGGGGTTCAACATGCCATCCATGTTGAACCCCTTGCTTTTTTCCGCCCTACCGGAAAACTTCCAATAGCGCGTGCGTATCAGGAGTTTTCGTTCACGCGTCCTCAGCGGTGGCCGTGCTGACAGCCCCTCCTCTTTTCTTCCGGTACTGGTAGAACACGAGCACGGCCAGCAAGCCGATCCCCATGATGTCGGTGATCGTTCCCGGGTCCACGAGTAGCAGGCCGCCGACGATAAACAGGATCCGCTCGGCCCAGTTCATCGGTGCCACGAAAAAGCCGATCATGGCCGCGCCGATCGCCGTCATCCCCGCGCAGGAAGTGATCAGCGTCTGGACCATCGAGTACCAGGTCGTGTTGATCCAGAGCATGGAGGTATTGTAGACGAAGATGTAAGGGGTCAGAAACGCTCCGATGGCGAGCTTGGTGGCGGTGACCCCCGTCCAGAAGGCGTTGGATTTGGCGATACCCGCGCCGGCGTACGCGGCCAGGGCGACCGGCGGCGTGATGTCGGCCACGATCCCGAAGTAGAAGACGAACATGTGCGCCGCGAGCGGGTGCACGCCCAGTTGGATCAGAGCCGGCGCAGCGATGGTGGAGGTGATGATGTAGTTGGCCGTGGTCGGCACACCCATGCCGAGAATGAGCGAGGTGATCATGGTGAATATCAGCGTCAGCAGGAGGTTGCCGCCGGCCAGCTCCACCAGCCCGTTCCCCAGCTTGAGGCCCAGCCCCGTCAGGGTGATCGCGCCGATGATGATCCCGGCCGAGGCGCAGGCCAGGGCGACGCCGACGGCGTTGCGGGCACCGAGCTCGAACCCGTCGGCGATTTGCCGGGGGCTCATGCGGGTGGACGCCTTCAAGGCGCCCGCAATGATGCAGGTCACCAGGCCCATGAGGGCGGCGTAGAGCGGTGTGAACCCGATGGACAGGAAGATGATGATCGCAAACAGGGGAACGAAGAGATGCCCCCGCTCCTTCATGACATCCGCGAACCTGGGCAGTTCATCGCGGCTCAGGCCCCGCAGGTTGCAGCGCTTGGCCTCGAAGTGCACCTCCATGAACACGCCGAAGAAATAGAGGCAGGCCGGGATGGCCGCGGCCTTGGCGATGTCGAGGTAGGGCACGTTGAGGAACTCGGCCATGATGAAGGCCGCCGCACCCATGATCGGCGGCATGATCTGGCCGCCCGTGGAGGATGAGGCCTCAACCGCCGCGGCGAACTCGGGCCGGTAGCCCAGGCGCTTCATCATCGGGATGGTCAGGCTGCCGGATTCGACGGTGTTCGCCACCGAGCTTCCGGACACCGTCCCTTCCAGTGCGCTGGTGACGACTGCCATCTTGGCCGGGCCGCCGGAGGCCCAGCCGGCCACGGCGTTGGAAATGTCTATGAAGAGCTGCCCCAGCCCGGATTTTTCACGGAAGGAGCCGAACAGGATGAACAGGTAGATGAACGTCGCCGCCACCCCTAAAGGAATGCCCAGGATGCCCTCGGTGGTCAGAAACATGTGGGATGCGATGCGCTCCAGCGAATAGCCGCGGTGCGACATGAATCCGGGGAAGTATGATCCGAAATAGGAGAAGACCAGAAAAAACGCCGCCAGGCACACGATCGGCAGCCCCACCACCCGCCGCGATGCCTCCAGCGTCAGCAGGATGCCGCAGCCGGCGGCGAAATAATCCATCCTGGAGTAATCCCCGCCGGCCTCCATGATGCGGATGTAGTTCAACGCCATGTACAACCCGATGTAACCGGCAAAAATAGCCAGGGCCCAGTTGTACCAATGCAGACGATTATCCTCGTTTCCGGAGCGGGCCGGGAACAGAAGGTAGGTCAATACGAAAGCATACGCCAGATGAATGGATCGTTGCAACTGCGCAGGAAGCAACCCGAAGGCGGCCGTGTACACCTGAAAAACCGACCACGAAACGCCGATGACATAGACGATCCAATGCGGCGTGCCCGTCAGTTTGCGGGCGGCAGCCTCCTTGTCGACCTGCTTAAGGATCTTTTCGATCTCTTCCTTGGAGACCGCCTCGACCCCTTCCATCTTGGTGGTGAGCATACCTGACTGGGCCGCATCTTTTTCGTTTTCGCTCATGGGATGCACCTGCCTTTGAGGAGGTCGAATAATCGAAGTTCTCGAACGCGCATGGTTAAAGGTTGCCCCGGTTCTGCCAGATCCGCCAGTCGGATCTCCCGGTCCTTAATATGCAAGGTGTGATCGGCCACCCAGCCCACTCGAACTATAATTTCCGGGACGGCGCGGTTGACGGTCCATTCCAGCCAGCCGTCCTTGGCAATGGTCAGCGTGCCTTCCGGCGTCGAAGCCTCCGGCATGCCGGCGCCGAAGGAGTCGAACCGAGACCGAACGATAACCAGGTGATCGGCCTCCGCTCGTAATGTGTCATAAACCGGTCGCTTGTTTACGGAATGGACAAACGACAGCACAAACTCTTCGCCGGGCTGAACCCGGGCACAAAACACAACACGCCCGTTGCTTCCATCGACTAATTCAAGCGCGGGGAAGAACGGCCAGAGCAAAAGACCGACAACCCCCGCGCCGACTGCTGCCAGGCCTGGGATCCATCGACTGTGCATTAGTTGAAGATGAGTGCGACCCTTCCGGCGGTAATCGGCAGAAGGTGCCGGAAGGGCCGCAAAATCTTTGTTTTTATTAACTAAAAAACCTCTTTATATAGAAAGCCGCGCCAGCGGCTTTCTATTTCATCAGGCCTTTTTCCTTGTAGTACTTCACCGCCCCCGGATGGTAGGGGATGGACACGCCCTTCACCGCGAACTGAAGGTTCAGCTCCTTGCCTTTGGCATGGGCGGCAGCCAGCTCGGCCTGGTTGTCGAACAGCGCCTTGGTCAGGTTGTAGACCATGTCGTCCTTGAGCTGATTGCCGGCAATCAGAACTGCGTTCACCGCCACGGTGGGCACATCCGCGGTCTGGCCTTTGTAGCTGTTGGCCGGGACCTTCACCGCTGCCAGGAAGGGATATTTCTGGGTCAGCTTCGCGGCGATGTCGTCCGCGATCGGCAGAATCCGGATGGCGTTTTGAGTGGCGACGTCCATGATGGCCGAGGTGGGAACCGCGCCGGTCACGACAAAGGCGTCGATGTGCTTGTCTTTAAATGCCTCGGCGCTCTCGGAGAAGGAGAGGTACTGGCCGTTGACATCCTCTTTTTTCAGGCCGTAAGCGTCCATCAGCTGCCGGTAGTTGGCCTCGGTGCCGCTGCCCGGCGCGCCCACGCCCACTTTTTTACCCTTCAGGTCGGCAAAGGATTTGATCGGGCCGTCGGCCGCAACCACCACCTGAACGACCTCGGGATAAAGAACCGCGATGACGCTCATGCCTTTGAGCGGCTCTTTAAAGGCTTCCTTTGCGTTATATGCGAAGTCCAGGGTGTCGCTCTGGACCAGGGCGAGTTCGACCTCTTTTTTGTTGATCAGCCGCACATTCTCGCCCGAGGCGCCGCTGGTCTGGGCGGTCACGTTCATGTCCTTGATCTTGGAGTTCCAGATCTTGGCCATGGCGCCGCCGAAGGGATAATAGGTCCCGGCGGTGCCGCCGGTGGCGAGCACCAGGTTGTCGACCGCCTGCACCGAGGCCGCCGCGCCGATCACGAACAGAACCGCCATGCACACACCGAACAGTCTTTTCATCGAGCACCTCCCTAAATTGTTTGTGGTTGCTGACTTGCTGGGCATCCATGCCGCCGGCCGCTGGGCCGGTTTCCTCAAGAGAAAGCATTTTATGATAGCGGTCGTGCGGTGTCAAGAAAAAGGCCGGGTACGGTTTTCCAAACTGCAAGACGTTCAGCGCGAGGCCGGTTGTTGACATCCACCTCTGCGGTGTTAATTTGATCTTCAATCGAATAAGCAGGTTATGGGGGCTGCGTGGGGTTTGTCCTGCTCGAAGGCGGCAGCGAGTTCAAGGCGGGGATGGCGGCTGCAGACAAGCGCGCTATGGCGGCCGTCGGCGGGCAGGCCGGCGCGATCCGCATCATCCCCGCCGCGGCCGCACCGGACGGAAACGATCTGCGCGCCGGCGCGAACGGGGTGGCCTGGTTCCACGCCCTCGGGGCGACCGACGTGCAGGCGCTGCCCATCGTCGACCGCATCTCGGCCGACCGGCCCGAGCATGACGCGGAACTGGAAGCCGCTGGAATCGTTTTTATGCTGGGCGGCTTCACCCGCTACCTGGCGGAAACCCTGGCGGGCAGCCGTGCCTGGGAGGCGATGAAAAGCGCCCACCGCGCCGGGGCCCTGATCGGCGGCAGCAGCGCAGGGGCGATGGTGCTTTGCGAATTCTACTTTGACCAGGCCTCCGGCAAGGTGCTTCCGGGTCTCAACCTTTTGCCGGGGGTGTGCGTGCTGCCCCATCATGACACCTTCGGCAAGGAGTGGGCGGCCCGCCTGGCCAGGCTGCTGCCGGGGGCGCTTCTGATCGGAATCGACGAGGAGACCGGGCTGCTGAATGACGGCCCGAGAGGAGAGTGGACGGTCTACGGCAAGGGGGCCGTGACCGTTTACGAGCCCGGCGGCCCGGCCAGGTTCCACCATGAGCAGTGTTTCGCGCTGCCGATTGCAGTCAAGGATCATCCCTGAAGAGAGCCGATTCCGGAACGAACCCGGAAGAAACAATGCTTTCTTTTCAGCTTTATACCTTGACCTTTCAGCCTTAAACTTCATTCAGGGTGTTCATCAACATGTCCGCGAAGGGCACCATTGTCCTCATGGGCTCGGGCGAGCTCACCGCCACCATGGTGGAGGTCCACAAGGATCTCCTGGCTCGGCTGGGGCCGGGGGCGCGCGCCGTGTTCCTGGACACCCCGGCCGGGTTCCAGTTGAACGCCGATCAGATTTCAGCCAGGGCCGTGGAGTATTTCCGCGACAAGATCGGGCAGCCCATGACGGTGGCCTCTTTCAAACCAACGGCTGCCCCCACCGCGATTGAATCCGAAAAAGCGTTTCTGGCGCTGAAGCAGGCGGATTTCGTCCTCGTCGGGCCCGGCAGTCCGACGTATGCGGTGCGGCAGTGGACCTCCAGCCCCATCCCCGACATTCTCGCCCGCCGCATCGAAGAGGGGGCCTGTTTCGTCGCTGCCAGCGCCGCCGCCCTGACGGCCGGGCGCTACACCCTGCCGGTCTACGAGATCTACAAGGTGGGCGAGGACCCGCGCTGGGTGGGCGGCATCGACCTCCTGGGGCGCTTCGGTTTTCATCTGGCAGTGATCCCGCACTGGAACAATGCGGAGGGCGGAACCCACGACACCCGTTTCTGTTTCATGGGGGAGTCGCGCTTTCGGGCTCTCGAACGCCTGCTGCCTTCCGAGGTTCAGGTCCTCGGCATCGACGAGCACACGGCCTGCGTCATCGACCTCGCCCGCAGCGAAGCCCGCATCCGGGGGGTCGGCGGGGTCACCCTGCGCCGCGCCGGTTCCGAGTTGATCCTGAAGAAAAACGACGTGGTGCCCCTGGATGTTTTCATGGGCGGGGCGCTGAGCCGAGTCTGGCAGCGGCCGTCCGAACCCCTTGAGAAAGCGGCGCCCGGTGCGCTGCCGGATGCCTTCTGGAGCGAAATTCACTCCCTTGATACCGGTTTTCAGTCGGCGCAGGAGGCCCGCGACCCCGAGAAAATGGCGGCGGCGATCCTTGAACTGGATCGCATCATCTGGAAAGCCTCGCTCGACCTGGAAAGCGCGGAGTTCATTTCCCAGGCGCGCGAAATCCTGCGGGAGTGGATCGCATTGATGGCGGCCGCGCTTTCATCGGCGCCCCGCACCACGCTGGAATGCCTCGGCCCGCTGGTCGAGGAGATCCTGAGACTGCGGGAAGAAATGCGCCTTCAGAAACGCTGGGCCGACGCGGATCTTCTACGGGACTGCCTGCAGCGCGCCAAGGTCATGGTGGAAGACACCGGCGACGGCACCCGCTGGCGGGTCGGCGGAGAGGGATGATGCGGAAGGCCGAATCGGCAGCAGCGGTTGCCGTCCGCGGGTTTTCCGTGGCGGCAGAGACCTTCGAAAGTTTGGCCGACCGGCGGTTGAAATGGCCCTCCCCGTTTGTGCTGCCGGGCTGGATGCGGGCCTGGCAGGAGGTTTTCGCACCGCAGGCCGAGCTTTGGATCCGGTCGTTTCAGAAAGGGGAGGAGGTCGTCGGGGTCGCGCCGCTGCTGGTGGAAAACCGGACGGCCAGACTCATCGGCGGCCCGGATGTCTGCGACCACCTCGACCTGGCCGCCGCCGGTAGCCGAACCGTTGAATTTTCCCGGGCGCTTCTGGACTATGCGAGGATCGAGGGGATTGAACGGCTGGAATTGAACCCCCTCAGACCCGACTCGGCCGTCATGAAGGTGCTGGCGCCCGCGGCCCGCGAGAAGGGCTATGCGGTTTCGATCGGAGAAGACGACCTCCTTTTCGAGGTCGAGCTGCCGGGCTCCTGGGACGAGTACCTGCAAGCTCTGACCGGCAAGCAGCGCCACGAGGTGCGGCGCAAGCTGAGGCGCCTGGAAAACAGCGCGGCGGCAGGGTTCCGCGTCCTGGAGGCCCCCGAGGCGGTGCGCGCGGCCATGGATGATTTTTTCGTGCTCTTCCGGCAGAACCGGGAGGACAAGGCCGCGTTCATGAGCGGCCGAATGGAGGCCTATTTCAGGCGGCTGGCGGAATATGTGCCCGGGATGCGGATCGGGTTCCTCGACGTTGACGGGGCGCCCGCCGCCGGGGTATTGTGCTGCGATCACGAAGGCACCCGCTATCTCTACAACAGCGGCTACGACCACCGCCTGGCGCAGCTCAGCGTGGGTCTTCTGTGCAAGGTTTTCAGCATCCGGGAGAGCATGGCGCGCGGGCTGAAACGGTACGATTTTCTCAAGGGCAACGAAATCTACAAGCGCCAGCTGGGGGGGAAGCCCGTGCCGATTTACAGCTGCCGGATCGACTTGAGATGAAAGGAAACGATGGCGTGCGTTCGGCACCTTACTCCATAGCGATGATCAGCGTGCACTCGAGCCCGCTGGGCAAGCTCGGCACCCAGGACACCGGCGGCATGAGCGTCTACATCCGCGAACTGTCCCGGCAGTTGGGCCTGCGCGGCCACGGGGTGGACATCTTCACCCGCGGCGGAGACGGCCATGCGCCGGGCGAAGTGCTGCGAATGTCCGAGAATGTGCGCCTGGTCCCCTTGGAAATGGGCCCTGAGGCCAACGCCCCGAAAACCGCCCTCTACCCTCACCTGTTCGGCTTTTTCCGCGAGATGGACCGCTTCCAGCGGCAGGAAGGGGTTTTCTACGATCTGATCCACAGCCACTACTGGCTCTCGAGCCAGGTCGGACGGAGGGCCCGCCAGGCGTGGGGCGTCCCCCACATCACCACCTTCCACACCCTGGGAGCGGTTAAAAATATCGTGTGCGGCCCGGGGTCGGAGCCGGAGGTCCGGATCGCCGTCGAACGCAATCTGGCGGCCGCCAGCGACCGGGTGCTGGTCACCTCCGACCGGGAGAAGGAAAATCTCACCCGCCTGTATGCGGCCGATCCGCACCGGATTGCAGTGGCCCCCTGCGGCGTGAACCTGGGCGTCTTTCGGCCCATGGACCGCGCCACCGCCCGGCGCCGCATCGGGGCGGGCGCGGACGACCGGCTGGTCCTGTACGTCGGCCGCTTTGCCCCTGAAAAGGGACTGGACCGGCTGCTTCAAGCCGTTGCC
>Ga0316600_10001171_pt1 | contig 12101 bp, 13 predicted proteins | sample OWC_soil_day5_CT_FD_207652 | JGI IMG/M metagenome (GOLD analysis project Ga0316600, IMG submission 207652) | Wetland soil microbial communities from Old Woman Creek delta, Ohio, United States - OWC_soil_day5_CT | ecosystem: Environmental > Terrestrial > Soil > Wetlands | place: USA: Ohio...
GCACCGGCGTGCGAAGGCCGTGTTCCTGCTGCCGAAGCGCGCTGCGGGTGCCGGCAAAGCCGGCGAGGGGGTGGCCGGCGGAGTGAATTTGGGCTGAACGCAGCCGGCCACCCCCTCGTCGGCTTTGCCTGAAGCGGCGCCAGAACGCAACGAGAACAGCGAGCCTGAAAATTGGGGCGGCCACGCGCCGCGACCTGCCTTCGCACTTTTGGGCCTTCGATGATGGATCAACCTCAGACCACGTTCGTCGCGCGCACCACCCAGGTCGATCCAGTCAGGCTGACCGAGCCGTCGGCGGCGGCATGAGGCGCCAGCGCGTGCTCGATGGCAGCGATCAGCGCCTGTTCCTGGGCCGGCCCCGCTTCGCCGGCCAGCCGCGATACCGGGCCGATCTGCAGGCTGTGCGCCGCCGCATCGCGTGCCGAGCTGCCGAGGTGGATCGGCGCGTCGAAGCGCTGCACCTCGATGCCGTCGAAGCCGGCCTCGGCCAGCAGGCCGTGCAGCCGCGCGTCGTCAGCAAAGGCAAAGGGCCCAGGCGCCAGCGGGTCGGCCGGCGGCGGCGTGATGCCCAGAGCCTGGCGCGCGGCCATCAGCGGCGCCATCGCCCAGGGGTTGTCGCGCGGCGCGCGCCAGCACACGAATGCGCAGCGACCGCCGGCACGCAGTGCGCCGCGCAGATGGCGCAGCGCGGCGGCCGGTGCGTCGAAGAACATCAGGCCGAAGCGCGAGAACAGCAGGTCTTGGCCGGCGGGCAGCTCGATTGCCGAGGCATCGGCCTCGCTGAACGACAAGCTGCCGGCGCCGGCCGCCGCGCCGCGCTGGCGCGCCACTGCCAGCATTGGCTGCGAGATGTCCACGCCGAGCACGCGGCCCTGCGGCCCCACGGCCTGAGCCAGCGCGAGCGAGCTGCTGCCGCAGCCGCAGCCGATGTCGAGCACACGCTCGCCCGGCTGCGCTGCGGCGGCGCGCAGCGCAGCCTCGCCGAAGGCCTGGATCATGCGGTCGAGCTGCGGCTGGAAGGCCACCCAGCGTTGGCCGAGGATGCCGTTCCATTCGGCAATCTGTGCTTCGTTGTGCATGCTCAGGTCGAGGTCGGCCCGGTCGTCTTGGCATCCGTCCAGCGCTGCAGCTTCGCGCGCGCGCCGTTGCGCTGCGGGTCCATCAGCGCGTCGTGATCGGGCCGCTTGGCGCACAGCTCGATGACATAGCCGTTGGGGTCGCGGAAGTAGATCGAATCGATCATGCCGTGGTCCGACGGGCCGCGCGTCTCGATGCCCATCACACGGCCCTTGGCCAGCATCGGCTGCAGAGCCTCGATGCCGACTTCCAGCGCGATGTGCAGGTCGAAGTCGTGCTGCGCCTTGAAGTCGAAGGGCATGTCCGGCGCTTCGAAGAAGGCCAGGTGCGAGCCGTCGTCCAGCCGGTAGAAGGTGTGCAGCGTGTTCGTCGCGCGCCCGGTCTTGCTCTGCTCGATCAGCAGCGTTTCGACCAGCGGCAGGCCGAGGAAGTCTTCATAGAAGGCGCGCGTCTGCTCCGAGTCGCGGCAGCGGTAGGCGTTGTGATGCAGCTTGCGGATCATCGCGCGGCCCGGTCCTTTTGGTTCTGCGCCTCGATGCGCTCGCGCGCCAGGCGCCAGTCGTCGTCGCTCCAGCTGCGCAGCTCGTAGAAATTGCCGCCGGTGGCCAGCGCGCTGCCGCCGTCCATCATGATGCTCTGGCCGGTGAGCCAGTCGCACTGGCCCGGCGCCATCAGGAAGGCCGCCAGGTTCTGCAGCTCGCTCATCAGCCCGGGCCGCGCCATCGGGTTGCGCTCGATGCTGCGCTGGCCCGGCTGCTCGCCCGGGTTGAGACGCTTACTCATGCCCTCGGTAGGGATCTCGCCCGGGCCCACGGTGTTCAGGCGGATGCCGTAGCGCGCCCATTCCACCGCCAGCGACTTGCTCATGATGTCGATGCCGGCCTTGCTCATCGCCGACGGCACCACGTAGGGGCTGCCGTTGTCGACCCAGGTGGTGATGATGCTCATCACGCTGCGGTAGGGCTGGCCCGGCTTCCATGTGCCGGCCTTGGCCATCGCCACCCAGCGCTTGCCGATGGCCTGCGTGACGTAGAAGCTGCCGTGGAAGACGATGCCGGCAATGGCGTCGAAGCCGCGCGGCGACAGCGCCTCGGTCGGCGAGATGAAGTTGCCGGCCGCGTTGTTCACCAGCCCGCTCAGGCCGCCGCTGGCGAACAGTGCCTCGACCATCTCCTCCACCGCCTGCGCGATGCGGATGTCGACGCCGAAGGTGTCGATGCGCGCTTGCGGGAACTTCTCGCGCCAGGCCTCGGCGGTGGCGTCGCACACCGCCTTGCGCCGGCCGCAGATGGCGACGTCGGCACCCAGCTGCAGGAAGCGCTCGGCCATGGCCTGGCCGAGTCCGGTGCCGCCGCCGGTGACCAGGATGCGCTGGCCCTTCATCAGATCGGCTTGGTACATGGCTTCGTCTCCTTCTTGTGGGCGGTCAAACGACTGTAGCGGTTGTGGCGTGGCTGCGCATAGCATGGCGCCAGCCGCCACGACATCGACGCGGCGCCGAAAGGCCCGCCTATGACCGACCCCGTCCCGCATCCGCCGCTGCATGGCATCCGCGTGCTCGACCTGTCCGCCGTGCTGTCCGGCCCGATGTGCACCGCGCTGCTGGCTGACCAGGGTGCCGAGGTCATCAAGGTCGAGCCGCCGGGCGGTGACCTGAGCCGGCGCATCGGCCCGGCCAAGGGCGACATGTCGGCCATGTTCATCACCGCCAACCGCGGCAAGCGTTCGATCGTGCTCGACCTGAAGCGCGCCGAGCATCTGCAGGTGCTGCATGAGCTGGCGCGCCGTGCCGACGTGCTGGTGGAGAACTTCCGCCCCGGCGCGATGGCCCGGCTGGGCCTGGACCATGCCACGCTGGCCGCGGCCAACCCGCGGCTGATCTATGCGTCGATCACCGGCTTCGGGCAGAGCGGCCCCTATGCCGACGGCCGGGTCTACGACGCGGTGATCCAGGCGGTGTCGGGCATCAGCGCCTCGCACCCCAGCCAGGCCAGCGGGGAGCCGACGCTGCTGGCCACCACAGTGTGCGACAAGCTCAGCGCGCTGACGGCGGCGCAGGCCATCAGCGCCGCGCTGTTCGCGCGCGAGCGCAGCGGCCGCGGCATGAAGCTCGAGCTGGCGATGCTGGATGCCGCGCTGGCCTTCCAGTGGCCGGACGCGATGTACAACCATGTCTTCCTCAGCGACCCGCCGCCGCCGTCACCGGAGTTCGGCGTGCAGCAGCGGGCCTACCGCACGCGCAACGGCCACGTCGCGGCCATGACGCCGCAGCCGGACGAGTTTGCCGCGCTGTGCCGCGGCCTGGGCCGGCCCGACCTGGCCGGCGACGCGCGCTTTGCGCACATCGAGGCGCGTCGCCGCAACGCGGCCGAGCTGCTGAGCTTGCTGGATGGGCTGATCGCAGACGACGACACCGACGCGCTGGTGGCGCGGCTGCGCGCCGAGGGCGTGCCGATCGGCCGCGTCAATGCACGCGCACAGGTGCCTGAGGATCCGCAGGTGCGGCACAACCGCTCGCTGCAGCAGGTGGACCACGGGGCGCTCGGCACAGTGCGGCTGGCGCGGTCCGCAGCGCGTTTCATCGGTGCCGAAGAGCCTGCGCTGCGGCCGGCGCCGCAGCTCGGCGAACACGGCCGCGAGCTGCTGGCCGAACTGGGGCTGGACGCGGCGCGCATCGATGCCTTGTTGGGCCCGGCTTGCTGCGCTGCAGCAAGTGCGACTGCGCCGCTAACGCGAGAATGGGCGAGACGACCCACTGGACTTTGCGATGACGCCACTGCATTCCTTCGTTCTTGCCCTCGGCCTGGTCGGCCTGCTCGTCGTGCCGGCCCGCGCCGCAGACGACGGGCCACGCCTGCCCTGCGGCGTGGCGCCGCTGCCGGCCTATGCCGAGCCGGGCTTGCCGCCGAACGTGCGCGCCTGGAGCGGCAAGGCCGCGCGCGGCTGGCGGCCGCCGTCGTGTTCCACCTGGCAGGCGACCGATGCCGACATGCTGGTCGGGCTGGCCGGGAGCTTCCGCTATGACGGCGAGATCGACGGCCTGCTCGCGCGTATCGGCGCCATCTCGACGAAGAAGGGCGTGCGCTACTGGTCCACCACCGAGAAGAACTGGCAGATGCTGGTCACCGACGCCTTTGCGCTCAGCGGCCCCGACGCGGCGCTGCGCCGTGCCGACTTCAAGCCGGCGGAGCTGGCCAAGGGCCAGACCATTCACTATGCGCAGAGCGACAACCGCAGCGCCGGCCACTGCGTCTACCGCGAGCGCGTGCTCGCCGGCGACCTCGAACGCGTGCTGATCGAGTCGGAGAACCTGACGCCGATCAAGAAGATGATGGTCACGCTGTACTCGCCGGGGGATCTGCAGACGCTGTACGTCATCGAGCGCCGCGCGCCCGGGCAGTGGAACTTCTACAGCCTGACGCGCACGCGCATGGCCTCGAGCCTGCTGCCCACCGGCAGCGAGGCGTCCTACATCAACCGCTCGGTGGCCTTCTATCGGCACGTGGCCGGCATCCCCACCGACCAGGAGCCGCCGGCAGCGCGCTGAGCCCGGACGTGTGAGCCCGGGACGGCGCGCACGCCTGGCGAAGGCCCGGTCGCGATACCAGCCACCGGGCTGGGTTCAGCCTGCCGCGCCGCGCCAGTTGCCGTGGAAGCCCGCCGGCACGCGGTGCGACAGGTGGGCCAGGGCCAGCGGGCCGTCCTTCAGGTTCTGCGCGTCGAACACCGCCAGGTCGCTGCAATGCGTGGCGCCGCGAAAGATCACGCTGAGCACGAAGCCGTCGCCTTCATCGGCCGTGGCGCTGCGCGGCACGAACACCGGCTCGCCGCAGAAGTCGCCCTCGGCGGGCTGCCAGGTGCTGACCTGGCCCGACGCATGGTCGATGTGCGCCAGGCCGTCGCGCGCATCGCGGCCGCGCCCGGGATCAGTGACCTCACCGGCCAGGAACCAGCCGTGGCGGTAGGGCATGGCGGTGAAGCGTTCGTCCAGCCGGGGGAACTCGCCACGGCGGTCGTCCAGCGCCTGCTCGGTGAAGCTGTCGGTGTGGCCCTGGGGATCGAAGGTCCAGCGCACCAGCGTGGCCACCGGCGACGCGCCGCTGGCGGGCCGGCCGTCAGGAGCCGGGAACAACGGCGCCACCGGGTACTTCATCATGTCGCACACCACCTTGCCGTCGGGCGTGTCGAAGGCGTTCATCGGGTGGAACACGTAGCAGGGGTCGGCGCTGAACCAGCGCACCTGATCCACCGAACCGTGGCGCGGCACCAGGGCCACGTGCGTGCCCTTGTCTGGCTCCCAGGCAAAGGGCGGCAGGCCGTTCATGGCCCGGTCCATCGATCCGGTGAGCGGGAAGATCGGCAGGATGATCCAGTCGCGCGTGACCACGAAGTCGTGCACCATGCTCGGGTAGGGCGCCTGGAACCACTGCGAGCGTTTGAGCACGCCTTCGCGGTCCACCACGTGCAGCGACAGGTCGGGCGTGAAGCGGCCCTTGGCGGCATAGCCAAAGAACACCATCTCGCCGTTGCTCGCATCCATCTTGGGATGCGCGGTCATCGGGCCGACCAGCTTGCCGCCGAAGTCGTGATAGGCCTTGGGCGCCAGCGTCACCGGGTCCACCTCGAAAGGCGCGTGCGCCTCCTCCAGCGCCAGCAGGCGGCCGGCGTGCCAGACCACGTTGGTGTTGGCTACGGTGGAGCCGAGCTGGACGATGCGTGGGTCCGAGAAGCGCGGGTTGCCGAAGGCGCCGGACAGACCTTCGCCCTCGGCATGCTCCAGCTCCCATTTGGGTGTGCGCACCCAGCGGTTGCGGTAGGACACGCGTCCGTTCTCCAGCTGGAAGGCATGCAGCATGCCGTCGCCCGAGAACCAGTGGTAGGGCCCGCGTGGCGCGAACTGCGGGTTCGGGCCGTTGCGATACAGCCAGCCGTTCAGCTCCTTCGGCAACTCGCCGCTGACCGGCAGGTTCGGCGCCTCGCACTCCATCTGCAGCGGGGCGTACTGACCGCGCAGGAAGGGTTCGTCGGTCGGGAAGGGCTTGGACATCGGTACTCCTGGTGGGTGCGTTGCGCGCGGAATATGTTCGCACGGAACAATGACCCGTACCAGGGTCTGCACAGCGATGCAATCCCCAAACGATGCCGATCCTTGGCGCCGGAATCCCCCTAACCTGATGACCGGGGGCGGCCTGCCGGGCCGACCCGTCTATCACTAGAACACTTCGAGGAGCCGCATGAAATCCAGCATCATGCGCAGTGCCCTGGCCGCAGCAATCTTCTTGCTCGGCGCTTCAGGAACTGTTGCCCAACCTGCCGCCGCAAGCGCCGCAGCCTCGGCACCGCCCGCCACTGCCAGTGCCGCAGCCAGCGAAACCGGCAAGATCGCCTGGTACGGGCGCAAGTTCGCGGGCCGCAAGACGTCCAGTGGCGAAGCCTTCAATCCGGAGGCGCTGACCATGGCGCACAAGACGCTGCCCTTTGGCACGCGGGTGAAGATCACCAATCCGAAGAACAGCAAGAGCGTCACCGTGCGCGTCAACGACCGCGGCCCCACCCAGCCCGACCGGGTGGGAGACGTGTCCTATGCCGCCGCACGCAAGCTCGGCATGCTCAGGTCGGGCGTGATCGAGGCCGAGTTGGTGGTCGTCGGCAATGCGCCGGAAAAGAAGCGCAAGCAGTAAAGCCCGACATCGATCGCGAGCACGCGCACGGCGGCCATGAAGGTTGCGCTGCGCGAGTCGCCACCGAGCATCAACGAACTCTCCCAACCAAGGAACCGATCATGGCAAAACAGGATGCATTCACCACCGAGGAGTGGGCGCTGCTGCGCCTGGTACCGTCGCTCGTCGCGGGCGGCACTGCCGCCGCTGACCCCTCGGGCCTTTTCTCGTCGATCAAGGAATCGTTTGCCGGCGCCAAGGGCATGGCCGAGGCGTTCAAGACGAACAGCAGTCTCGAACTGTTTTCCGCGCTGGCGGCCGACCGCAGCATTCCCGGCATGCCGGACCCGAAGGCGATGCTGGGCGAAGGCAGCCGCGAGCAGCAGATGAACAACCTGAAGAACGCGGTGCTCGAACGGGTCAAGTCGGCCGTGGCGCTGGTGGCTACCAAGGCCTCGCCGGCCGAAGCAGATGCCTACAAGCAGATGCTCGTCGGCGTGGCGCAGCAGGCCGCGGATGCCTCGAAGGAAGGGGGCTTTCTCGGTTTTGGCGGCGTGCGCGTGAGCGATAAGGAAAAGGCCTTCATCGCTGAAGTGAAGGGTGCCGCGGGCATTGCCTGATTCTTCGCGGTCAGGGGGCTGGGCCTGCGCATGCCTTGTCCGCTCGCCAACCAGGGGGCGAGCGGACAGAGAAGACTCACGCTAGGTGAATCGCCTTTTCGGTGCGCAGGTCGCGCGTCAGTGCAGGGTCGTCCCGCCCAGAGGGCTACAGCCCATCCGACTCTGCAGGTTGTTCCCCAGACATTCATAGCCGTCGGGGTCATTGCCGGCGTCCCATCGAGCATCAGGATGTGCTTGATCGACGCGTCGGCATGCGCGGCTGCGTCGGCCATCTCGTGTGCGATCCGGTCAGCTTCCGTTGCCAAGCACCACTGGGCGAGCACGCGCCAGTGGTGCCATCACTGCGCAATGTGGCGCTGCGCAAGGCACCACCAGCCTGCGTCCGGCCGTGGCGCTCACAGTGACGCGCTGCGTGGGTTCTTCGGCGGCCGCGCCGGTGCCTGGGGTGGGGGTGCCGCGACCTGAGGCAGGGGAGCGGGCAGCGCCACCAGCAGGCTTGCCGCCAGGGCGAGTGCGACGGTGAGAAGGGAGTTTTGCCAGACACGATGCCATTCCTTGGCTCATGCACTGGCTGGCGTCTGCAGGCTGGTGTGGTTGCGGGCGGGACTTGCTATGCGGTCAGAATCAGCTTGCCCAGCGAGGTCTGTCGCAGGCGGTACATGACGCCGCCGTGATTGATGTGAAGCTCGGCCGCACCGCGGAAGAGCTGCTCGCTTGCAACGGCCGGCACATGGGCTCCCGGCGCCCCACGGGTGCCAATCTGGGTCGGGGTGTGCCGCTGTGTCCTGCGCGGCAGGGAGTCGGGGGTATTGGGCATGGATCAGTGCAGTCGGTCACGTTGCGGTGGCAGCGCAAAGAGGCAATTTATTGTAAATGCGAAGCATTCGTAATCAATAAATGTGGACTGCACGCCTCAGTGTGGTGCCCAGCCCGCACAATGGGTATTCGACCACTGCAGGAGGAACGCCAATGAAGGGCGATGCCAAGGTGCTGGACTACCTGAACAGCCAGCTGAAGAACGAGCTCACCGCCATCAACCAGTACTTCCTGCACTACCGGATGTTGAAGAACTGGGGCTACGGCCGCATGGCCAAGCACGAATACGAGGAATCGATTGGCGAGATGAAGCACGCCGACAAGCTGATGGACCGCATCCTCATGCTCGAAGGCCTGCCCAACCTGCAGGACCTGGGCAAGCTGTACGTCGGCGAATCGGCGGTCGAGGTGCTGCATTGCGATCTGAAAGCCGAACTGGCCTCGGTGGTGGTATTGAAGGATGGCATCGCACACTGCGAGTCGGTGCGCGACTATGTGTCGCGCGAACTGCTGGAAAGCATCCTCGCGGACACCGAGGAGCACATCGACCTCCTGGAAACCCAAATCGACCTGGTGGCCCAGATCGGCGAGCAGAACTGGTTGCAGTCGCATATGGGCGACGGCTCCTGAAGGGCTGCTTGTCCCTGACTACATCACGGCTTATTTATTGAGAAGCATTACCATTCCATTTAGACTGCGATGCTTGTCGACTGACTTCCTCTTCGCGCCATGATCGTCTGCCTGTGCCACCGCGTTTCCGATCGCGACATCTGCCGTGAGGTGGCAGCGGGCACGCAGTGCTTCGAACAGCTGCGGAATGAGACACGGGTCGCTTCGTCTTGCGGCAGATGCCACGACTGCGCACGCGAGGTGTTCGAAAGCGCCTGTGCCAGAGTGCGCTGCGTCGCTGCCGAGGTCGACGTCCAGGCCAGTCCGGCCTGAGCCTCAGCCGCGGCGCTGCGGCATGGCCGTTGCGGCACACGGCCACGGCCTGCACCACCGCGCAGCGCAGTTCCCTGGCCATTGCGTCCGTATCGATGGCCAGCCCCCGGGCGCGGGTCGTATCGGCCATGTTCAGCGCCACCAGCGTCGGCCGGCCCAGGCGCCGCAGCTCCAGCACCAGGCGCAGGTTCATGAGCAGTTTGGTGCGTCGACGGCGGCGACGATCAGGTTCGGTGCCGGCTTGCCCTCGCGGCGGCCCTCGATCACTTTTCCCATCGCCAGCCTGCTCGGCGGGCGTGGCCGGGTCCAGGCTGGAGGCACAGGGCAGATCGATCACCATGACCGTGCGCTCGTCCAGCAGCCGCGCCCGGCCGGTGTTGAACTCCACCGCCACACCGGTGAGCGGATCGATCAGCGCGGTCTTGCCGCGGTTGGGGTTGCCGACCCGTTCGATGTGCCGTTCGGGTGCGGCGGCAACGGCCGCCGGGCCCGCGCTGCAAACCTATAGCGGCTCGCCGGCAATGAAGCCGATTTCGCGCAGGCGCCGCATCCTCGCGTCCTGGTCAGGCGCATTGGCGCGCACTGCGCGCACAGTGGCATGCGCACCGTCGACAAGCTGATCCGGCAACAGGCGCATCAAAAAAGAGCGCATCGCATTTGCATTGACAAGTCTCAACTCAAGGGTCCAGGCGGTACACCCGCTTTGCGGTGTCGTGGAACAGCGCCGCCTTCTCGCTAGGGCTGAAGCCCGCGGCCAGGCGCTTGAAGCTGTTCCACAGCACCAGGTAGGAGCAGGACACCTTGTCCACCGGAAAGTTGCTCTCGAACATGCAGCGTTCAGGGCCGAATCGGTCGATGGTGTGCAGGTAGTAGCGCGCGGTGGCATCGGCCAACTGCTGCGAGCTGGGCCGCGGCTCGCGCTTGTGCCAGTCGAAGCCGTTCACCGGCATGTTGATGCCACCCAGCTTGGCCACCACGTTCGGGCAGCGGGCCAGTTCGTCGATGCCGCGCTTCCAGTCGGCAAACACCGTGTCGGCCAAGCCGGCATAGGGCCCGATGCCCAGCGGCCCGCCGAAGTGGTCGAGCACGATGGGGGTGTCGGGGAAGGCACGGGCCAGGTCGGTCAGCTCGGGGATCTGCGCGTGGAACAGCCAGGCGTCGAAGCTCAGCCCCAGCGGCGCCAGCTGTGCGAAGCCTTCGCGGAAGCGGCGGTCCAACAGCAGATGCTCGCTGGGGTTGCTGTGCGAGTTGCGGATCGACTCGCTGGCATGCCAGCCGGCCGCATGGCGGATGCCGCGAAAGCGCCCGCGCGCGGCGCCGATGTGCGCTTCGAGCACCTCGCGCACCGCGGCACCCAGGCACAGGTCGGCAAAGGACACGATGCCCGCGGCGACGCGCGTGCCGCCATAGCCGCCGCTGGCGCTCATCGCCGCGATGCCGTTGACGAACTCGGTTTCGCCCACCGGGCGCAGCGCTTCAGGGCCGTCGGCGCGGTACATCGATGCACATTCGACGAACACCGTGCTGCACACGTTGTGGCGCACGCCATGGGTGTCGGCCTGGCCGGTGTCGGCCAGCAGCTCGTCGAGCAGGTAGCGGTGGCCATGGCGGTCCCACAGGTGGTGGTGCGGGTCGCAGATCGGCAGGTCGGGGTCGATGACGTCTTCCGTGTTTGTCATGCCTTGTCCTTGTGTGGGTGTGTTCAGCGCAGGCGCAGCCACAGCCACGCTAGCAGCGCGCCCAAGCCGATGCCGATGGCGTCGGCGCCCAGGTCGCTCCATTCGCCCGACCGGTTCGGCACCTGAAGCTGCACCAGTTCGATCGCGCCGCCGAAGGCCAGCAGCGCCAGCAGCACGGCCAGCCGCGCGGCATGCGAACTGCGCCAGCCGAAAACCGCGCACACCGCCAGCGCAGCGAAGGCGAACACGTGATTGAGCTTGTCCCAGCCCAGGTCCATTTGCCGGGGCGGGGCCGGCACCAGCGCCAGCACGGCAACCAGTCCGGACAGTAGCAGCAGCGCCCAGCGCCACAGGCGCGTGCGGGATGTCGTTGTTGTCATCGGCGCCAGTCTAGCCACGCCTAGAATCCCCGCCCTTTGCCGCGTACCCCATGCCTGCCTTCTGCGCCATCGACTTCGGCACCTCCAACTCGGCCGTCGCGCTGCCGGCGGGCGAGAGCGTGCGCCTGGTCGAACTGGAACCGGGCCAGCCGACCATGCCCACCGCGGTGTTCTACGCGGTCGAAGGCCTGGCCGCATACCAGGAGCCGCAGCGCCACTACGGCCGCGCGGCGGTGGCCGCCTACGTCGAAGGCATCGAGGGCCGGCTGATGCGCTCGATGAAGAGCATCCTCGGCTCGACCCTGGCGCAGCAGTCCACCGAGGTCGGCGCCGGCCGCTCGGTGCGCTATCTCGACGTGGTCGGCGGCTTCCTGCGCCACCTGAAGTGCATGGCCGAAGGCCAGGCCGGCCGCGAGCTGACGCACCTGGTGCTGGGGCGCCCGGTGTTCTTCGTGGACGACGATGCGCTGCGCGATGCCGAAGCGCAGGCGGTGCTGCTGCGCTCGGCGCGCGAGGCCGGTTTTGCCGACATCCGTCTGCAGTACGAGCCCATCGCCGCGGCGCTGACCTACGAGACCACGGTCCGCCGCGAGCAGCTGGTGCTGGTGGCCGACATCGGCGGCGGCACCTCGGACTTCTCGCTGGTGCGCGTCGGGCCCGAGCAGCGCCGCCAGGCCGAGCGCAAGGGCGACATCCTGGCCAACCACGGCCTGCATGTGGCCGGCACCGACTTCGACCGCCACATCGGGCTGGACTGCATCCTGCCGAGTTGCGGCTACCGCAGCCTGGGCCCCACGGGCCGCGAGGTACCGAACAAGGTGTACTTCGACCTGGCCACCTGGCACCTGATCAACACCGTCTACGTGCCCAGCCGCGTGGCCGAACTGGCGCGCATGAAGAGCTTCTATGCCGAGCTGCCGCTGCACG
>Ga0316600_10001172_pt1 | contig 12097 bp, 9 predicted proteins | sample OWC_soil_day5_CT_FD_207652 | JGI IMG/M metagenome (GOLD analysis project Ga0316600, IMG submission 207652) | Wetland soil microbial communities from Old Woman Creek delta, Ohio, United States - OWC_soil_day5_CT | ecosystem: Environmental > Terrestrial > Soil > Wetlands | place: USA: Ohio...
GGAACACGCCCACCATCGCAGTGAGCGTGGCCGTGGCGGTGAGCAGCCTGGCCGGATCGCCGTCCGGCACGACGAGGCCGAGCTGAGTGCCCGCGAGGATCGCCAGCGTCGTGGTCGAGCTGACGCTGAGCACCCGCGACGTGCCGAGCAGCGCGTAGAGGATCATCGGGATGAAGGCCGTGTACAGGCCGACCGCGACGGGCAGGCCCGCCACGGTGGCGTAGGCCATCGCCTTGGGCAGGACGACCGCCGCCGCGGTGAGGCCGGCGACGACGTCGAGACGAAGTGCCGGTTCGGCCGGCGGCAAGGGGGCAGGTCGAGTCGAGGGTGCGCTCATGTCGCGATACTCTCACCTCGGGCGGCGCAGACGCTTTATTCGAAATTGAGCAGGCCCCATCGACGCTTCGTAACGGCAGTGCATAACTGCAGTGCTCGCTGTCCGCAAATGACAAGCGGCTGCTGCGGGGCTGAGTAGAATCCAGTGCGACGGCGACCGAGCCGCCGAGGAGCAATTCATGAGCACGGTCCGGGCTCTAGCCTTCGCTTGTCTCTTTACGGTCACTGCGGCAGGCGCGCACGCGGCGACTTCCGCTGCGACACAGCCGGCCACTGCAGCCACGACACCCGCGCCGACCTTTCCCCAGCAACGTACGGTCGACGGTTACTCCCTCAGCCTGCACGCGCCCCAGGTCCGCAGCTGGCCCGGGTTCGAGCAGTTCACCGCTTCGATCGCATTCGAGCTGACGCCGCCGGGCGCGACGTCCCCGGCGTTCGGCACGGCGACCGTCACCGGCCAGACGCTCGTCGACCGCGACAAGCGTCAGGTCGAGATCCGGGCACCGAAGGTGTCGGACGTGAAGTTCGCGAGCACCGCACCGCCCGAGTACAAGGCCGCGATCGAGCGCGCAGTCACGCGCACGTCGCTCACGGTGCCGCTCGACATCTTCCTGGCGTATGTCGCGGACGAGGTGCTGGCCGGGCCGCCGCCCACCGGATTCAATACGGCCCCGCCCCCGATCGTCGTGCGCTCGACGCCGACCCTGCTGCTGTTCGTGAACGGCAAGCCCGTGCCCTCTGCCGTGCCGAGCACGAGCCTCGAGGTCATCGTCAACGCGAACTGGCCGACGTTCCGCGATTCCGCGGCATCCGGCGCCTACTACCTGCTCGATCGCGACCGCTGGCTGACTTCCGCCCAGCTCGAGAAGGGCTGGAATGCGGCGACGTCGCTGCCAGCGAGCTTCGCGACCCTGCCCGCGAGCCCCGAGTTTGCCGACGCGCGCAAGGCCGTACCGCTGCAGAAGTCCTCGCGGCCCGTGCCGCAGGTGCTGTTCGCGGACCGGCCGACCGAGCTCGTCGTCACCGACGGCAAGCCCGCGCTCGAGGCCATCCCCGGCACCGACGGGCTGCAGTGGGTGAAGAACACCGAGAGCCCGCTCTTCAAGCTCGGCCCCAACTGGTACTTCCTGGTCGCGGGCCGCTGGTTCACCGCGACGAATCTCGACAAGGGTCCGTGGACCTTCGTGAAGGATCTCCCCGACGCGTTCGCGGCCATCCCCGACGGGCACGCGCGCTCGGCCGTGCTCGCATCCGTGCCCGGCACCATCGAGGCACGCATGGCGGCGCTCGAGGCATCCCTGCCGAACAAGACGCGGGTGAAGAAGGGCAGCGCACCGACGGTGGAGGTGAGCTACGCCGGCGAGCCGAAGTTCGAGCCGATCCCCGGCACGACGGTCGCGCGCGCCATGAACACCGGCTACGACGTGCTGATGTACCAGAACCGCTACTACCTCGTGTACGCCGCGGCCTGGTATGTCGCAGATTCACCGACCGGGCCGTGGGGCGCGACCGCGGACGTGCCGGCGGCCTTGTACGGCATTCCGCCGAGCTCGCCGGCCTATGCGGTCACCGACGTCAAGGTGGCCGAGTCGTCCGGCGACGAGATCGAGTACTCGTCCACCGACGCCTACGCGGCCGGGATCATCGTCGCGATGGGCGTGGCGTACTACGGCACGGGCTGGTACTACCCGCCCTACTACTACGGCGGCATCTACTACCCGTACTGGGGCTCGTACGGCCACGGCAGCTGGTACAACCCGGCCACCGGCCGCTACGGCTCGCGCTCCGTGTGGTACGGACCCTACGGTGGATATTCCTACACGCAGGGCTACAACCCGAGGACCGGCCGCTACGGCTACGTCGAGACGGCCTGGGATGGCGACGAGTGGGCGAGCTTCGGCGAGACCTACAACCCGCGCACGGGGGTGGGCACGAAGACCGAACGCTACTACGACGAAGACAAGAACAAGATGACCACGGAGCGCAAGGTCGAGCGCGGCGACGAGTGGGTGAAGACCGAGCGCAAGACGGACTTCGACGAAGGCACCCAGACCGTCGAGCGCGAAACCTCGCAGGGTGGCTCGAGCGAGGTGCAGCGCACTCGTGAAGGCAACTCGATCAGCAGCGAACGCACGATCACGACTGGCGACGGCGACCAGGGTTCGATGACCACGGAAACGCGCCGCAACGACGGCAGAAGCGTCACCAGCATCGAGGGCAGCGGCGGCGGCCAGGGCATCTCGGTGTCGGGCCAGGGGCCGGGACGGACGACCATCGCCGAGAGCGGCAGCGGCGACCTGTATGCCGGCCACGACGGCAACGTCTACAAGAAGACCGAGGACGGCTGGCAGCACTACGAGAACGGCGAATGGTCGGCGGCAAAGTCCGGGGACGGGTCGTACCGCGAGATGGGCAGCAGCGCGACTCCGCCCGAAGGGGCGGCCGCGCGGCAGCGGCCGGCCGAGCCCGCGACGCGGCCGCAGCCGTCGAGCGGCGCCTATCCGTCGACGTCACGGGACACGCGCTCGTCTTCGCAGCTCGATCGGGACTACGCCGCGCGCCAGCGCGGCAACCAGCAGTTCCAGCAGCGAGGCGGCGGGATGTCGCGGGGAATGGGTCGGCGCCGCTGAACCGGGGGCGGGCCGCGGAACGATTCCCCGCGACCCGTCAGAACGTGAACACGATTCCGAGCGCCGGGCCCGAGAAGGCCATGTCGTACTTGAAGCGGTCCGATCCGCTGCCGCTCTCGTAGTCCACGTCCATGTAACGGTACGCGGCCAGCGCACCGGTTCGCTCCGTGAGCTGCCAGCGGAAAGTGACCAGGCCCTGCCACGCCAGGTCCGAGCCGACACCGAAGCCCCCGATGTCGCCGTACAGGTTCAGGGACCACGCATCGGAGAGCGGGATGGTGTACTGCGCCCCGAGGTAGGGATCGACCCAGCTCTCGTCGGTCTCGGCGTCGGCGGTGTTGCCGAGCGGGCCGGTGACTTTGACCTCGGCAGACAGGTCGTTGTAGCGCAGGCCGCCCAGCACGAGGAATTTCTCGGTCAGTGAGTAGCCGGCGGCGGCCCCGAGCACGAACTGGTCGACGTCGATGTCGGCCTTGGCCAGATCGTTGCGGCTGCGCTCGGTGGCCCCGAGACCCATGAAGATCGTATCGACCGAGATCGAGAAGCGGTCGCGGGTGCCGCGGTACATGCCCATGAAGCCCATCTCGAGGTTGTCGAGGATGTCCCCGAAGCTCACGTCCACGTCCGCGGTCACGCCGCCGATGCCCGTCGTCCCTTCCATCGCCGAGCCCCACATGTAGGGCGCAAGCTCGTGCTTCCATTCCTCGGCGTGCAGCGGCGTCGCGGCGAGCAGTGCGAGGCCGGCGAGCAAGGTGTGGTGCGGGTGTTTCATTGACGGGGCGTCCCGGTTGGCTCGGAGGATTCCGGCGCGAAAGATTATCCCTGCACCCGCGCCGCGGCCAGCCCGCTCGCACCCTCGGGCGATTGCCAGATCGCGACAGTCAACCGACAATTCGCGACATGCCGCGTCTCGACAGGAACGCTGAACAGGAGGCGGCGAAGGCCGCCGCAGCCGCACGCGTCCACCTCGGCCCGATCCGCGCCGTGCCGGACCTGCTCGCACGGATGGGCGTGCCCTGGGAACCCGTGCTCCGTCACGCGCGCATCATCCGCGCGGACCTCGAGGACCAGGAGCTGAGCGCACCGTTCGACCGGATCGACCGGCTGCTGGGCGAATGCGTCGCACGCAGCCGCTGCGAGCACTTCGGCCTGCTGATCGGCCAGACCGTCGACCTGCGCTCGTTCGGCATCCCGGGTCGCATCGCACTGTCGGCGCCGACGGCCGGCGATGCGCTTGCCGCACTGGCGCGACACTTCGTGCTGCACGACAGCGGCGGCTCGCCGCGCGTGGCGGTCACCAACGGCACGGCCGTGATGAGCTACGGCATCCACGTGCCGGGCGTGCACAACGCGCAGCAGGTGTACGACCTTTCGGTCGCCGCGATGTGCAACGTCCTGCGCCAGCTCTGCGGCGCGGAGTGGCGCCCGGACGCCGTCACGCTGCCGCGCAAGCGGCCCCCGGACGTCGGACCGTACCGCGAGGTGCTGCGGGCACCGTTGCGGTTCGACGCCCTGCATGCGGCCGTGGTGTTCCCGAGTCACTGGCTCACGAGGCGATTGCCCGATGCGGACGCACTCCTCTATCGCCTGCTCGAGAGCCGCGCCGTGCAGGAGGCCGCCGATCACGGCCCGCTGCTCTGTCGCGAGACGCGTCGCGCGATCCGCGATCTGCAGCAGGCCGGGGACTGCTCGCGCGCGGCGGTGGCCGGGCGGCTCGGCCTACACGAGCGAACCCTCGGGCGGCGACTGCAGGCCGCCGGCACCACCTTCCGGCAACTGCTCGACGACACGCGCGCCGAGGTCGCCAAGCAGCTCCTCCACGACACGCGCTCGCCGATCGGGCGCATCGCGGAATCGCTCGGATACACGGACGCGACGGCTTTTACCCGTGCCTTCCGGGGCTGGACCGGCATGACGCCGCGCGAGTTCCGCACCGGGTCGCGGCCGGCGGGCTGAGCGCCTTGTGACCTGCGGTCGATCCTGAACCCGGTCCGCCCTGCGCTGGGGCTGTCGCACATTCACGGCCTGCTGTCGCGAATAGCCGATTCCGGACCCGGGCACGCATGGTCAGCCGTGGCCCGTTGCGCCGGATAATGGCCGATGCCCGGCGCTGCCGCGGCAGGGGGTTCCGGGGCACGGCGCGCAAGCGCTTCCCGGCGCCGTCGCGACACCCATCTGGAGAATCCATGATCTCGAACGCCTATGGACTGGGACGTCGCATCGCTGCCGTCTCAGGGCTGCTTGCCGTCTGCAACCTGCCGGTGCTCGCCGGTCCGTCGCTCGATCGAACCGTGCTGCCGGTCCCCGAGCCGCCGCGTCCCACCTACACCGAGATCGACGCGCGCAAGGTCGCCATGCCGCCGCGCTTCGAGGTCAAGGCGCCGGACGGCGCCCCCAACGTGGTCATCGTCCTGGTCGATGACCTGGGCTTCGGCGTGCCGACGACCTTCGGCGGCCCGGTACCGATGCAGACGCTCGACCGGCTGGCGCAGGACGGCCTGCGCTACAACAATTTCCACACCACGGCGCTGTGCTCGCCGACCCGTGCGGCGCTCAAGTCGGGGCGCAACCACCACACGGTGAACATGGGCTTCATCACCGAGATGGCCACCGGCATGCCGGGCTCGACCGGCCAGATCCCGAACGCCACGGCGCCGCTGGCCGAGATGCTGCGGCTCAACGGCTACAGCACGGCGGCGTTCGGCAAATGGCACGAGACCGCGGCCTGGGAAGCCAGCGTCGCCGGCCCCTTCGATCGCTGGCCGACCCGCCAGGGCTTCGACAAGTTCTACGGGTTCATCGGCGGCGAGACGAACCAGTGGGCGCCGTTCCTCTACAACGGCACGGCCGTCGTCGAGTTGCCCGACGACCCCAACTACCACTTCATGACCGACATGACCAACCAGGCCGTGGCCTGGATCAAGTACCAGAAGGCGCTCACCCCCCAGAAGCCGGCGTTCATCTACTTCGCGCCGGGCGCCACGCATGCCCCGCACCACGTGCCGAAGGAGTGGATCGCACGCTGGAAGGGCAAGTTCGACGAGGGCTGGGACAAGCTGCGCGAGGAATCGCTGGCCCGGCAGATCGAGCTCGGCGTCGTGCCGCCGGGCACGAAGCTCGCGCCGAAGCCGCCGGCGATCAAGGACTGGGACGCGCTCTCCGCCGACGAGAAGCGCCTGTTCGCTCGCCAGGCCGAGGTCTTCGCCGCGTTCGCCGAATACACCGACCACGAAGTCGGCCGCATGCTCGAGGCGTTCAAGGCCGTCGGCGAGGCAGACAACACGCTGGTCTTCTACATCGCCGGCGACAACGGCACGAGCGGCGAAGGCGGCCAGAACGGCCTGTTCAACGAGTACACGTACTTCAACGGCGTGCCGGAGACCGTCGCCGACATGCTGAAGAAGATCGACCAGTGGGGCGGGCCGGAGACCTACCCGCACATGGCGGCCGGCTGGTCGGTCGCGCTCAACGCGCCGTTCGGCTGGATGAAGCAGGTGCCCTCGGACTTCGGCGGCACGCGCAACGGCATGGTCGTCTCGTGGCCCAGGGGCATCAAGGCGAAGAACGGGATCCGCTCGCAGTTTGGCCACGTGATCGACGTCGCGCCGACGATCCTCGAGGCGGTCGGTCTGCCGGAGCCGAAGGAGGTCAACGGCACGCCGCAGATCCCGATGGAGGGCAAGAGCCTCGTGTACTCGTTCGAGGACGCCAAGGCGAAGGAGCGGCGCACCACGCAGTATTTCGAGATCGCCGGCAACCGCGCCATCTACCACGACGGCTGGTTCGCGCGCACCATCCACAAGGCGCCGTGGGAAGCCAAGCCGCGCCGGACGCTCGAGGACAACTCCGCGTGGCAGTTGTACGACACGCGCTCGGACTTCAGCCTCGCGAACGATCTCGCGGCGAAATACCCGCAGAAGCTGGCGGAACTCCAGAAAGTCTTCCTGCAGCAGGCCGAGAAGTACCACGTGCTGCCCATGGACGACCGCGTGTTCGAGCGGCTCGATGGCGCGGCGGTGGGCCGCCCGGACCTGATGGCCGGCCGCACGTCCATGACGCTGGCCGAGGGGATGAGCGGCATGATGGAGAGCGTGTTCATCAACGTGAAGAACCGCTCAAAGACGATCACGGCCGAAGTGGACGTGCCGCAGGGTGGAGCAACCGGCACGATCCTGGCGCAGGGCGGTCGCTTCGGCGGCTGGTCGCTGTACGTCAAGGACGGCGTGCCGGGCTACGCCTACAACTTCCTGGGCCTCGAGCAGACCAGCATCGTGGCGGACAAGCCGCTCGCGCCGGGCAAGGCGACGGTGAAGTTCGACTTCGCCTACGATGGCGGCGGGCCGGGCAAGGGCGGCATGGGCACGCTCTACGTCAACGGCACGAAGGTCGCCGAGGGGCGCATCGAGCATACGCAGGCGGGCCTCTTCTCCGCGGACGAGACCGCGGACGTCGGCATCGACCTCGGTACGCCCGTGGTGGAAGCGATCGGTGCAGAGCATGCGTCGAAGTTCAGCGGCCACATCCCGAAGGTGACGGTCGAGGTGAGGAAGTGAAGACATGTTGAACCGCCACTGGTCCCGGGCCGCATGCCTGCTGCTCGCGAGCCTCGCCCTGGTCGGCACCGCCGAGGCCTCCGTGTTCAAGAAGGAAGGGACCCCGGAGGAGCAGCGTGCCAATATCCGCAAGGTGAGCGATCAAGCCCTCGCGGAACTGTACAAGGCACAGCCGTCCGCCAAGGCCCACATCCAGAAGGCAGCCGGCTACGCCGTGTTCAGCAACTTCGGCGTGAAGATCCTCGTGGCGGGGGGCGGGAGCGGTCGCGGCATCGTGATCGACAACAAGACGAAGAAGGAAACCTTCATGAGGATGGCCGAGGTGCAGGCGGGCCTTGGTTTCGGCGTGAATAACTTTCGCCTGGTGTGGGTGTTCGACAAGAAGGCCGACCTCGATCGCTTCATCAACTCGGGCTGGGAAATCGGCGCCCAGACCACGGCCTCGGCCAAGGTGGCAGGCCAGGGTGCGAGTGTATTTGCCGGCGCAGTGTCCGTCGTTCCAGGCGTCTGGCTTTACCAGCTCACGGACGACGGCCTGGCACTGGAGCTGACCGCGAAGGGGACCAAGTACTACAGGGACGACGAGCTGAATTGAGGTCCTGTCCCGGTCGTCGCAGAACCGAATGCATAGAACAACAGACATGAAGCCAGCCAAACGCCGTGCACTCGCCCGGCCGTCTGTGAAGCCCCTCGGCGCCGCCGTGCTGGCATTGGCACTCGCGGGCTGTGCAAGCGTGGGTCCCCGCACCGTCGCCGTGGACCGATTCGACTACAGCTCTGCCATCGCCGATTCGTGGAAGGAGCAGACGCTCCTCAACATCGTGAAGATGCGCTACGTGGACCTGCCGGTGTTCGTCGACGTGTCGTCGATCGTCGCCGGCTATTCGTTGCAGACCGGCGTGACGGTCGGCGGTGTCGTCTCCTCGGAGCGCGCCGTGCAAGGCAACTACGGATCGATCGGCGGACAGGCCGTTTACACCGACCGACCGACGATCACCTACGTGCCGATGACCGGGGAGAAGTTCCTGCGCGGGCTGATCACCCCGATCGATCCGAAGAACATCTTCTTCATGTTGCAGGCCGGCTATCCGGCGGATTTCATCCTCGGTCTCACGGTGGAGTCGCTGAACGGCGTGCGCAACCGCTCGGCGGCGGGCGGCACGGTTCGCCGGGCAGACCCGGATTTCGTTCGCGTGCAGCAGTTGCTGCGCGACGTGCAGGCCGAGGGCGGCGTCGGCTTGCGCGTCGAGGAGGACAAGGCCAAGGGCTCGACCGCGGTGCTGTTCTTCCACCGCGACGACCTGCCCGCCGACATCCAGGAGAAGTCGGCCGAGATCCGGCGGTTGCTCAGGTTGCAGTCGGATCAGCAGAAGTTCGTGCTGACCTACTCGCCGATGCGTGGTGCCGGTAACGAACTGGCCGTGAACAGCCGCTCCCTCCTGCAGATCCTGCAGGCCTTCTCCAGCTACGTCGAGGTTCCGGAGCAGGACCTGCGGGAGAAGGTAGCCGCACCGGCCTTCGCACACGGGGAAACGGATTCGCGGGATGTCGGACGGATCCGCAGCGGTCCGACCCGACCCGAGACGGCCCACGTTGCCGTGCGATACCGGGGAACATGGTTCTGGGTGGATCACAGCGACTGGCTCACCAAGCGGGCGCTCACGGCCGTCATGTTCTTCTTCACGCTGGCCGACACGGGCAGCCCCGACAAGCTGCCGCTGATCACGATCCCGGCGCAATAATGCCGGCGCTCGCTCACGCGTTCGTTGGGTGCCATTGCGGTCATTGGCACGCTGGTGCCGTTCCATACCGCCAGGTTCCTCTTCTGAGCATGATTACGAAGAAAGATACGTTGGCCGTGGTTGCTAGCCGGGGGGCGATGCACCTCAGATCGTTGCTGGGGCTGGCGTTCATGTTGCTGCTGGCCGGCTGCGCGACGCGGCCGGTCAACCCACCGATCACCCAGACGGACACCCGTGCCGGCTACCGGTTCGAGGCTCGCCAGCCGGTCATCGCGGGCAAGAACAACGACACGCTGGTGATCCTCGCCTTCTCGGGCGGGGGAACGCGGGCAGCCTCGTTCTCCTATGGCGTTCTCGAGTTTCTCAGGAATACCGAGATCAGCGACGGCAAGGGCAGGACCACGCGGCTGCTCGACCACGTCAATCTGATCACGGGCGTCTCGGGTGGCAGCTTCACGGCGCTCGCTTACGGACTCTACGGCGAGAAACTGTTCGACGATTACGAAACGCGCTTCCTGAAGCGCGACGTGCAGGGCGAGATCCTCGCCCGGACGATCAACCCTTTCAACTGGCCGAAGCTCGGGTCCACCGGTTATGGGCGCTCCGAACTGGCGTCGCAGCTCTACGACGAGATTCTCTTCGGCGGCGCCACTTTCGGTGATCTCGCCCGGGCGCAGGGACCGATGATCCTGGCGACGGCGACGGACCTCTCGACCGGCGCGCGATTCGTCTTCAGCCAGGGTTACTTCGACGTCATCTGTTCGGACCTGGGAGCGGTTCGCCTCTCCCGTGCGGCAGCGGCCTCCTCGGCGGTACCCGTCGTCCTCTCGCCGATCACGCTCAACAATTACGGTGGTTCCTGCAACATGGGACTGCCGGAGTGGACCAGGCCTTTCCTCGATTCGCCGGAGCCGCCCCGGCCTGCGGCCCGGGCGGTGCGTACGCTCAAGGCGACGGCGGCCTACGGCGACGGCGTCAACCGGCCCTACCTTCACCTCGTCGACGGCGGCGTGGCGGATAACCTCGGCATGCGCGGCGTGCTCGACGGGCTCGAGATCATGCAGGCGCTCAGCCTGAGCGGACGTGCTTCGCGGCTCGACGGCGTGCAGCGTATCGTCGTCTTCATGGTCAACTCGATGTCCTCACCCCGGACGAACTGGGACGAGTCGGAGCAGCCACCCGGGTCTGTCCCCACGATGCTCAAGGCGGCCGGCACGCCGATCGACGCGACTTCCTACGAGAACGTCGAACAGCTCAAGGACATGGCGGCGGAGTGGCGCAAGCTCCGGTTGATCGGCAAGTCGGCGGCGATGGCGTCGAACAGCGACCCTGCCGTCGCCGAAGCGCTGCGCGTTCCGGACGCGGAGATCTACGCGATCGACGTGTCGTTCGCCGCGCTGACCGACAAGGCCGAGTTCGAGTACCTGAAAGAGCAGCCTACTTCGTTCGTTCTGCCGGCCGAGGCGGTGGATCGGCTGCGCGCCGCCGCGGGCAAGATCATCCTGGCATCGCCCGAATTCCAGCGACTGCTGAAGGACATCGGCGCGGAAGTCGTTGACGACGCGCCGACAACGCATTGACCACATGTTCGATCCGGTCGGCGACCACCTGCTCCGAGGACGGTGAAATGACGACAGGCATCGTGGGTTCCAAATCATTGAAGGCAATGAAAGGCGGCCTGCTGGCGGCCGTCATGCTCGCGACGGCCGTGCAAACGTCGTTCGCAGCAGACGTACCCTCCGCGTTGCCCGCGGTGTCTGGCGACGGCGCGGGTGCCATATCCAGGCGGGTGGAGGACGCTCACAAGACGCGTTACATCGAGATCTTCCTGGCGACCCGGGAGCCGGGCACCGGGCAACTGGTCGCCGCCTGCTTCAACGCCATGTACACGTCCAGGGGGGCCCCACGTCGCGAGACACCGCTCCGCAGGCGCTGGTCGAGGGCCTCGATTTCGACAAGATGAAGCAGGAATTCGGGGTCATGGCTCAGCAGCAACAACCGGCCCAGCGCAGCGGCAGATCGATCTCTTCCGGATGGGATTTGCCGCGTGCCTCGAGCCGAAGGGTTACACAGTCTGGTAGTCGATCTGGAGCCAGTGCCGGAGGGACGACATGAGTCACGAGACGGCGACCGGGCAATCCGCGAGCATCGGGCAGCGGCTGATGGCGGAGCTGCGCCGGTACGCGCTGGTCAGCGCCTACCTATACGTCTGCTTTGGCGCGATCCTGCTCTACAAGTCGGCGATTCTCAGTGAGGCTGGGCAGCATTACCTGCCGTTCGGCGTTGCAGCGGTGAAGGCGCTGATCCTCGGCAAGTTCGTTCTGATCGGGGAGATGGCGGGGGTGGGCTCGCGCCACGGATCGGAGGGATTCCTGCCGCGGGTGGCCCGGCGATCGCTGTTTCTGCTCCTGGTGCTGGTCGCGCTGACCGCGGTCGAGGAATTCGTGGTCGCGATGATCCATGGCCGAACGGCGGGCGAGGCGGCGAGCGAGCTCGCCGCGCTGCTGCGACCGGAGGTGCTCGCATCAACGCTGCTGATGCTGCTGATCCTCGTGCCGCTGGTGGTCGTGACGGAGCTGAGCCGGACGCTGGGCCCAGGTGGCCTGCGCCGTCTCGTGCTCGACCGCTAGACCGGCAGATCGTGCCGGGATGTCGTCGGTCGCCCTGCAGTCGATCGCTTCGCGTCGCTTGCAAGGGGATGATTTCCGGCAGGACACTAATGCCCTGGTCGGCTCGCCGGTCGCGCGTCGCCGTCGGGCGCGCCGGCCCGGGTCAGGCCCAGGTTCCGTTCAGCCCCCCTCGTGAGGTTCACATGAGCGTTCGAAGCATGAATTCC
>Ga0316600_10001173_pt1 | contig 12096 bp, 13 predicted proteins | sample OWC_soil_day5_CT_FD_207652 | JGI IMG/M metagenome (GOLD analysis project Ga0316600, IMG submission 207652) | Wetland soil microbial communities from Old Woman Creek delta, Ohio, United States - OWC_soil_day5_CT | ecosystem: Environmental > Terrestrial > Soil > Wetlands | place: USA: Ohio...
CCGCGGCCCCGCGCCCCTCCACCGGGTGGTACTGGGCGAAGGACTCCCTCAACCGCTCGATGGCCGCCGCCACCTCCGCGTCCGTGACGGCGACCTTCTCCCGCACCACGGGAATCCCCCTGTAGTCCCCCGGCTCCACCATGGGGACGACCTCCACGGTCGCGGAGAAGACGAAGTCCTTCCCCTCCGTCACCTTCCCGTGATCCACGCTGGGCAGAGAGAGAATCCGGAGGTCCTTCTCCTTCACCACGTCGGCGAGGGACTCCTTGACGAGGCGCTCGGCCAGCTCCCCCTCCACGGAAGAGCGGAACAGGCGCCTCACCATCTCCATCGGCGCCTTCCCCTTCCGGAACCCCTTGAGAGGCACCATCTTCCGCAGCTCGACGAACTCCTGCTCCACCCGGCGCGCCACCTCATCCGCCGGGATCTCGACCGTGATCTTCCGTTCGACGCCCGAAACGGCGTCCACCTGCGTCTTCATCTTCCCCTGCCACCCCTGTCGGTTATTCGCGCGGACGCCGCTCTATGTCACTGGTGCGAGAGGAGGGACTTGAACCCTCACGGTTGCCCACCGGATCCTAAATCCGGCGCGTCTGCCATTCCGCCACTCTCGCACTACCCGGAAAGCGCGGAAAACGGATAGTATAGGCGAATCCTGCCCCGGGCTCAACCGTCGGATGGTTCCCGCGAGGGGATCCGGAGTTCCTCGATGCCGGGCGCCTCCGCGTCGAACTGCATGCCGAAGATGTAGGACCCGGGCGGACTGTCCGTCCCGCGGAACCAGACCACGATCCCCTGCACCCGGATGGGCGCCTTCCCCGCAGGGAGGATCGTCGCGTCGATGTGGTTCCGGCAGGTCATCAGGGTGTCGTACATGATGTGGATCCCGTCCGGAGCGAGCCGCGGGGTGACCACGGACATGCCGGTCGGGGAGAAATCCCGGACGGTGCCGGTGACGGGGGAGGACACCCGCTTCGGGTTCTTCCCGCTGCGTACGGTGAAGACGACGGTAGCCACGGGGCGCGATCGCTCCTTCTTTCTGCGGTCCCTGCTGAACAGGGTCATTTCATGGGCTCTTTCTTCTCTTCGTCGAGGCGGCGCAGCCCTTCCATCATCAGCTGCATCTCGTCCATCTCGATCGTCCGGAGTTTCGTGGTCTGGCCGTGGGCGATGACGAAGGGCCCCTCCTGCCAGCGCAGCATCTCGTAGAAGGCGCTCTCGCCCGAGGAATCCCCCAAATCGCAGTGGCGGATACGCCCGTTCTCGAACCAGATCCGCCCCTCCCCCCCCTTCCCCCGGAGGCGGACGCAGGCGGTCTTCAGTCCCAGGTGGAGCGTCTGGACGATGTCGGGGATGCCGAGGTTCTTGAGGTCCCCGACCACGCCGGAGGACGTCCCCGGGGCGGGGGCGCCCTTCCGCCATTTCACGTCGCGGCGGATGATGTTGCGGACCCGCGCCGCGAGTTCCTTCAGGTCGACCGGCTTGACGAGGAAGTCCTCCGCGCCCAGGTGGAGGGCGTCGACCTTGGTCTGCAGGTCGTCCCTGCCGCTGATGAAGAGGAGGGGGGTTTCCGCGTAGGGGGCACCGGACCCCCGCATCTTCCGGAACATGGCGATGCCGTCCATCCCGGGCATCAGCACGTCGGCCACGACCAGGTCCGGGACGGCCTTCTCCATCGACGCCAGCGCCTCCTCCGCGCTGTCCACGGCGGTGACGTCGAACCCTTCGTTCACGAGCTTGAGCTTGAGGAGGGTGAGGTAGTCCACCTCGTCGTCCACCAACAGGATCCGCGGCTTGAGCCCCATCCCCCGGAAGTGGAACTTCCGGTCCACCACGGAGGTGAACAGCTCCACCACCTCGGGATCGAACTGGGTCCCCACGTTCTTGTGGAGTTCCTGGATCGCCTCTTCCTTCGAGAGGCTGCGGCTCCGGTAGGGCCGGCTGGCCGTCATCGCCGCGAAGGCGTCCACCACCGCCAGGATCCGGGCGCCGATAGGGATCTCCCGGCCCTTCAGGCCGCTGGGGTACCCCTTTCCGTCGTACCGTTCGTGGTGGTGGATGATGATCGGCTTCACCTTCCAGGGGAAGTCGATCGCCTCGATGATCTTCGCCCCGTTCTCGCAGTGGGTGCGGATCTTCTTCCGCTCGGACTCCGAGAACTCTCCCCGGCTGGCCAGGATGTCGCTCCGGATCCCCACCCGGCCGATGTCGTGGAGCAGCGACCCCACGACGATCTCGTCCAGCGTATTCGGCGCGAGCTTCATTTCCTCGGCGACGGCGCGTGCGTACTCCATGGTGATGTGGGAGTTGCCGCCGAAGAAGGGGTCGTGGATCTCCAGGAGCCCCACCATGATGTCGACCGTCTCGATCAGGCACCGCTTCAGCCGGTCGTCCTGCGGCGCCGGCTCCGCAGCCGCGGGGAGCTCCGCCGAAGGGTGACGGAGGAGTTCGAGGATCTCCCGCTGGTCGAGGATGAAGTCGGAGGAGCCGAAGCGCAGGACGTCGTCGGAGCTGCGGATCGTGGTGAAAGAAGAGAGGACGACCACGCGCGTCCGCGGCGACACGCGCGACAGGCGCCGCTTGAACTCCACGCCGGAGTAATCCGGGAGGAAGGGTTCGACCAGCGCGTCGTCGAGCGACGAGTTCGACGCGATCTTCATGGCCTCCGTGCCGGAAGCGGCCAATGCGACGTGGTACCCCTCCTCGGCGAGGAGGTTCGCCAGCATGTCCCGCACCACCGGGTCGTTGCTGACCACGAGGATCCTGCGCGACGGCCGGGTCTGGGTCACCTACATCTCCCGCACGTCCGTGCCGGTCATCTCGGCGGGCACCGGGACCGACAGGAGGTTGAGGATCGTCGGGGCGATGTCCTCCAGCGCACGGTCTTCCCGCAGCCGCGCGCCCCGGGATCCCGGGTCGGCAAGGACTAGCGGGACCCGGTTCGTGGTGTGCGCCGTGTGGGGGCCCCCCGTCCTCGGATCGATCATCTGCTCCGCGTTGCCGTGGTCGGCGGTCACGAGCGCGACCCCGCCGGCCTCCCACACCCTCTCGACCACCCGCTGCAGGCTGCGGTCCACGGCCTCGATCGCCTGGATCGCGGCGGGAAGCACCCCGGTGTGTCCCACCATGTCCCCGTTGGCGAAGTTGAGGATCATCAGGTCGTGTTTCCCCGAATCGACCTCGGCCGCCGCGCGCTCGGCGACCTCGTAGGCGCTCATCTCGGGCTTGAGGTCGTAGGTGGGCACCGACGGGGATGGGACGAGAACCCGCGTTTCGCCGGGGTACACCGTCTCCTCGCCCCCGTTGAAGAAGTACGTCACGTGGGCGTACTTCTCCGTCTCCGCGATCCGGAGGTTTTTCCGGCCCCCGCCCGCCAGCGCCTGCGCCAGGATGTTGCGGAGCGTCTGGGGCGGGAACGCCACGGGGAGCCCGAAGGTCTCGTCGTAGGTGGTCATGCAGGCGTACTCGAGGTCGAGCCGTTCCGGCCTCGGGAACCGGTCGAACCCCGCCTGCGTCAGGGCCCGGGTGATCTCCCGCGCCCGGTCCGCGCGGAAATTGAAGAACACCACCGAGTCGCCACGGGATATCCGCCCCACCGGGGCGCCGCCCCGGAAGATCACCACCGGCTCGACGAACTCGTCCGTCTTCCCGGCGGCGTACGACTCCGCGACCGCGGCGACCGGGTCGGCGGACTCCTTTCCCTCCCCCCGCACCATCGCGCGGTACGCCCGCTCCACACGGTCCCACCGGTTGTCCCGGTCCATCGCATGGTACCGCCCCATGACCGTGGCCACCTCCCCCGCGCCGATCGCCCGGGCTTTTGCGAGGAGGTCCTTCAGGTGCCCGATCCCGCTTTGCGGGGGCGTGTCCCGGCCGTCGAGGAGGGGGTGGACGAACACCCTCGGAACGCCGCGCTCCTTCGCCATGCCGAGCAGGGCATAGAGGTGGGTGTGGAGGGAGTGGACTCCGCCGTCCGAGAGGAGGCCGATCAGGTGCAGCGCCTTCCCGCGATCCCGCGCAGCATCCACGGCGGCGCAGAGGACCGGGTTCCGGTAGAACTCCCCCGTGCGGACGGCTTTCGATATCCGGACGAGGTCCTGGTAGACGACCCGGCCCGCGCCGAGATTCAGGTGCCCCACCTCGGAGTTGCCCATCTGCCCCGCCGGAAGCCCGACCCGCTCCTCGGAGGCATGCAGGAGCGCCCGGGGGAACCCGGCCCACAGGCTGTCGAAGAACGGGGTGTCGGCCAGCGCCACCGCGTTCCCTTCCGTTTCCTCGCGGTAGCCCCACCCGTCCATGATGATCAGCGCGACAAGAGTCCGTTTCATCTCAGATATTATAGAACACTCCCCGTCCGTCGAACCGGGCTGCTCCCCCCAGTTCCTCCTCGATCCGCAGCAGCTGGTTGTACTTCGCCATCCGGTCGGTGCGCGACGCCGAGCCGGTTTTGATCTGCCCCGTCGACAGGCCGACCACGAGGTCCGAGATCGTGCTGTCCTCGGTCTCGCCGGACCGGTGGGACACCACGGCGGTCCATCCCGCGCGCTTGGCCATCTCGATGGCCTCGACGGTCTCGGTCACCGTCCCGATCTGGTTCAGCTTGATGAGGACCGAGTTGGCCACCCCCTTCTCGATCCCCTTCCTCAGGATCTTCGGATTGGTCACGAAGACGTCGTCCCCCACGATCTGGATCTTCTTCCCCATCGCCTGGGTGAACATCTTCCAGCCGTCCCAGTCATCCTCGGAGAAGCCGTCCTCGATGGAGATGACCGGGTACTGGCGGCAGAGGTCCTCGTAGAACCTCACCATCCGGGCCGCGTCCCGCGTCGAACCGTCCGACTTCCGGAAGACGTACTTTCCCTTCTCCCCGAATTCGGAGGCGGCGGCGTCCAGGGCGATGCAGATGTCCTTTCCCGGCTTGTACCCGGCCTGCGTGATCGCCTCGAGGATCACCTCGATCGCCTCGGCGTTCGACCGGAGCGACGGGGCGAACCCCCCCTCGTCCCCGACGTTCGTGTTCAGCTTCTTCCCCTTGAGCACCTTCTTCAGGTTGTGGAACGTCTCCACCCCCATCCGGAGGGCGTCGGAGAACGTCTTCGCCCCCACGGGCATGGCCATGAACTCCTGGATGTCCACGTTGTTGTCCGCGTGGGAGCCGCCGTTCAGGATGTTCATCATCGGGACCGGGAGGGCGCAGCCCCCCACGCCGCCCAGGTACCGGTACAGGGGCAGGCCGCAGGCGTCCGCCGCGGCGCGGGCCACCGCCATCGAAACCCCCAGGATCGCGTTGGCGCCGAGCTTCCCCTTGTTCTCCGTGCCGTCCAGTCCGATCAGGAGCCGGTCGATCCGGACCTGCTCGACCGCGTCGTGCCCGACGAGCTTCGGGGCGATCACCTTGTTGACGTTCTGCACCGCCTTCGAGACGCCCTTGCCGAGGTACCGCTTCGGGTCGCCGTCCCGCAGCTCCACGGCCTCGCGGGTCCCCGTCGAGGCCCCGGAGGGGACGATGGCGCGCCCTTCCGCCCCGGACTCGAGGAGCACCTCCACCTCGACGGTCGGGTTCCCCCGGGAGTCCAGAACCTGCCTTCCGTGCACGTCGACGATCATCGTCATGGTGTGAACCTCCTCCGTGCGCTGAAACGCGCTATGGGTAAGCGAATTCCTTCCCGCCCTGGCGGATCGTGAGGACCGGGCACGGCGCCATCCGGACCACCTTCTCCGCGGTGCTGCCGAAGATCACGTGCTCGACGCCCGTGCGTCCGTGCGTCCCGATGACGATCAGGTCCGCGCCGGTCTCGCGCGCCTCCCGCAGGATCTCGCGGTACGGCACCCCCGAGGCGACCCGGGTTTCCACGTTCTCCGCCCCCTGGAAATGGGCGGCCACGAACGCCTCCATCCCTTCCCGCGCATACCGCTCCATCCGCCCGCGAAGCAGCTCCAGCGGCACCTCACCCCGGAACATGGGGTCCAGGGCAGCCGGCTCGTCGAGCACGTGGAGGATCGTCAGCCGGGAGCCGAACATCCCGGCCAGCCGGCGCGCCGCACGGGCCGCCTCCGCGGAGCAGTCGGAGAAGTCGGAGGGCAGAAGGATCTTCCGGAACATGGCACCTCCGCAAAAAAAACGCCCCGGCCGGTTTCGGGTCGGCCAGGGCGCGAGATCTAACGAAGCCGCAACGAGGGTGTGTTACTTCTTCTTCCCGCCGACCGACTCCTTCAGCTCCTTGCCGGCGGAGAACTTGGGGACCTTTGCCGCCTTGATCTTGATGGCCTCCCCCGTCTGGGGGTTGCGCCCCATGCGGGCCTTGCGGTTGCTGACGCTGAACGTCCCGAACCCGGTGAGGGTCAGCTTGTCGCCCTTCTTCAGGCACTTCGTGACCGTGCCGAGGAACGCGTTGACGGCCGCCTCCGCCTGCCCCTTGCCGATACCCGCACCCTCGCGAACCGCCTCGACCAGTTCCGCCTTCGTCATCTGCCGCCCTCCTGAAAGTTTTTTCAGTTCCCGGGAAACCGGGGAATACGCCGTTTGGAAGCTCCTCCGGATTGTTTCCATTAATCCCGAACGGTGCGCCCGTGTCAAGCGCTATGTCGGGAAAGCGCTATGCCGGAAAACGGCGGCCCCGGCCCCTCCCGCCGATCGCCATCATGATGACCGCGCCGGCGACGAACCCGCCGATGTGCGCCCACCACGCCACTCCACCCGCGGTGGCGGAGGCCCGCCCAAGGGAAGCAGCGCCGCTGAGGAACTGGAAGAGGAACCACAGACCCAGGAAGACGACCGCGGGGATCTCCACCAGCGTGAAGATCACGAGGAGCGGCAGCAGCGTCACGATGCGCGCGCGGGGGAACCGGATGAAGTATCCGCCGAGCACGCCGGCGATCGCGCCGGAGGCGCCGAGGTTGGGCACCGCCGAGGCCGGCTGGAAGGAAACCTGGACGGCGAAGGACGCCACGCCGCAGGCGAGGTAGAAGGCCAGGTACCCCCCGTGCCCGAGGGTGTCCTCCACGTTGTCCCCGAATATGTAGAGGTAGAGCATGTTCCCCAGCATGTGCAGCCATCCCGCATGGAGGAACATGGCCGTCACGGGGGTGACCAGCTCCCGGGCGGGTGGGAAACCGCCCCCGAGCAGCCTCGCCGGGACCACCGCGTACCGCTCCACGAACGGGAGGAGCCCCTCCCCCAGCGACAGCTGGTAGAAAAACACGAGGACGTTGGCGGCGATCAGCGCATACGTGACCACGGGGACGCGCGAGGAGGGGATCGTGTCACGGATCGGGATGATGGCGGCTGGCCTCCCGGAAGAATCGGACCTGGGTCCGGCGCTGCTATAATTATACGTTATGCCTCCGCGCCGGCTGCTCCTCACCTGCACGGTCTTCTCCGTGCTGTTGCATATCCTCGTCCTCGTGCTGGCGTACCTGTTTCCCGCCGTGGCGCCCCGCCCCGAGGAGGTCATGGTGGTCGACCTGGCGGACATTCCCCGGTCCACCGATTTCCTTCCCCCGCGGCCGGGTGTCATCCAGGGCCGGAAGGCCCAACCCGCGCGCCCCCCGGAGCCCAGGGAGGCGAAGCCGGAACCCCCGCCGGAGCGGGTCCTCGAGGGACGCGTACCGGACCTCCCCGTGAAGCCGGACCTGCCGCCCGAGAAGTCGTTCCCGCCGCAACGGCCGAAGGAGGAACCTCCGCCGGAGCCGAAGGAGCCCGTCGCGCCCGGGGAGAAGGAAGGACCGGGCCGGCAGGCGAAAGGGGAAGCGTCCCCGGCCGGACCCGCCGGGGAAGGTACGTCCGCGCCCGCAGGCCAGGGCGCGCCTGCGCCGGGGCCCACCCGCTCGCTCCGCGACCTGACCCCATCGCTCGGGAAGATGGTGATGGCCCGGCAGGAACCGGGCGGTCGCGGGGAAGGAGGGACCTCCGGGAGCGCCGTGGGAACCGGCGGGAAGCCCGCCGGGAAGGAGGGGGTCACCGAGGAGGCCGGGGGCGGCTTCCGGCTGACTCCGCTGAACGCACCGGAGATCCAGTACATCTCCTACTTCGCGTCGATCAAGCGGAAGATCGAGCTCGTGTGGCAATACCCGTACGAGGCCGCCGTGGCGGGGATCGAGGGGGAACTGACGGTGGACTTCGTGATCGCCCGGAGCGGGAAGCTGGAATCGGTCGCGCTGGTGCGGGGCTCGGGCCACAAGATGCTGGACGACGAAGCGATCCGCTCGATCCGCATCGCAGCGCCCTTCGACCCGATCCCCGCGGAATACAAGATCCCCAGCCTGCAGATCCGGGGCCGTTTCCTGTACATACACGGCGGCGCGCTGCGGCTGCGCTGAAATCAGCCCTCCCCGGCGAACCGTTCGTACTCCTCCGCCCCCAGAAGCCCGTCGAGCTCCACCGGGTCGGAGGGCCGTATATCCAGCAGCCATCCCTCGCCGTAGGGGTCCTCGGTCACTTTCCGGGGCGCGGCCTCGGCCTCCGCGTTCACGTCCACCACGGTGCCGGAGAGGGGGGAGAAGAGTTCGAACACGGTGGAGGAGGACTCCACCAGGCCGATCGGCTCCCCCGCGGAAACCTCGGTCCGCGGAGGGGGAAGCTCGACGGAAACCACGTCCCCGAGAAACGCGCCCGGCACGTGGGTGAGCCCGGCCCGGACGTCCCCCTGCTCTCCCCGCAACGCCCACACGTGGGCGCGGGAGAACCTGCGGTCCGCCGGGGGCCGCACGGCCTATCCCGACCCAGGCCGGCGGAGCGCCGCCTCGTAGGTGTTCTGGAGGAGCATCGCGATCGTCATCGGCCCCACGCCGCCGGGGACGGGCGTGATGGCCCCCGCCACTTCCTTCGCCTCGTCGAAGGCGACGTCACCGCACAGCTTCCCCCCGGCGTTGCGGTTCATGCCGACGTCGATCACCACCGCCCCGGGCCGGATCCAGGAGCCCCGGATCATCTCCGCGCGTCCCACCGCCGCCACCACCACGTCCCCCGTGCGCACGACGGAAGGGAGGTCCACCGTGCGGGAGTGGCAGATCGTGACGGTCGCGTGGCGCGACAGCAGGAGCATGGCCGCCGGCTTCCCGACGATGTTGCTGCGGCCGACCACGACGGCGTGCTTCCCCTTCAGTTCCACCTTCTCGTGGTCGAGCATCGTGAGGATCCCGTAGGGGGTGCACGGCAGGAACGAGACGCCCCCCGTGAAGAGGCGCCCCGCGTTCATGGGGTGGAAGCCGTCCACGTCCTTCCCCGGCGCGATCGCCTCGATCACCTTCGCCTCGCCGATGTGGCCGGGAAGGGGCAGCTGGACGAGGATGCCGTGGACGGCGTCGTCCGCGTTCAGCCGCGCGACGAGGTCGAGCAGTTCCTTCTCGGGGGTGAACGCGGGGAGGTCGATCTGGTGAGACACGATACCCGCCTCCTCGGCCGCCTTCCCCTTGTTGCGTACGTAGATGCGGGATGCGGGGTCTTCTCCCACGAGGACGACGGTCAGGCCCGGCCGCACGCCCGTGCGCGCCGTCAGCTCCGCGACCTTTTCCCGGACCCCCGCGCGGACGGACGCGGCGATGGCCTTCCCGTCGATCAGTTTCGCGGACATGAGGTTGCCCCCGCCGGATGGAGTCCTTGCGCTACTGTCCTGCGGCCTTCGGGCAACCGCCGCACGCCGCGGGGGCATCCCCCCCGGAAGCGGCGGGGCACGAATCCGGCTTTTTCCCCTTGCCTGCGTAGTCCGTGGCGTAAAAGCCGTTCCCCTTGAGGACGAACGCCCCCGGGGACATCATCCGCTCCAGCTTCCCGCCGCAGGAGGGGCATTTCGAAAGGGGTCTGTCGCCCAAACCCTGGATCCGCTCGAGGACCCCCTCGCACTTCCTGCACTTGTACTCGTAGATGGGCACGTCGCACCTCCCCTGACCGGCTTCAATGACAAGCGCTCCCCGGGGGGATGGATGCCCCCCGGGGAGCGCCCGTTTCAGCGAACCGCGGGCGCGGTCCCGCAGGTTAATACATCCCGCCGCCGCCCGGAGGCATCTGCGGCATCTCCTTCTTCTCTTCGGGCTTCTCGGCGATGGCGCACTCGGTGGTGATCAGGAGGCCCGCGACCGACGCCGCGTTCTGCAGCGCCACGCGGGTCACCTTCGTCGGGTCGAGGATCCCCGCCTTGATCAGGTCCTCGAACTCCTCGGTGGCCGCGTTAAAGCCGAAGTTCCCCTTGCCGCTCCGGATCTTGTCGACGATGACGCCGCCGTCCTGGCCGGCGTTGATCGCGATCTGCTTCGCGGGCTCCGGGAGGGATTTCCGCACGATGTCCACCCCCGCCTGCTGGTCGTGATCCAGCTTGATCCCGTCCAGGACGACGGAGGCCCGGATGTAGGCCACGCCGCCGCCGGCGACGATCCCCTCCTCCACCGCAGCGCGGGTCGCGTGCAGGGCGTCCTCGACGCGCGCCTTCTTCTCCTTCATCTCCGTTTCGGTGGCCGCGCCGACGTTGATGACCGCCACGCCGCCCACGAGCTTGGCCAGCCGCTCCTGGAGCTTCTCCTTGTCGTAGTCGGAGGTGGTCTCCTCGACCTGGGCGCGGATCTGCTTCACCCGGCCCTCGATGTCGGCCTTCTTCCCGGCGCCGTCGATGATCGTGGTGTTGTCCTTGTCCACCACCACCCTCTTGGCGCGGCCCAGGTCGTTCAGGGTGACCGCCTCGAGCTTGATCCCCATCTCCTCGGCGATCGCCTTCCCGCCGGTGAGGATCGCGATGTCCTCGAGCATGGCCTTGCGGCGGTCCCCGAAGCCCGGGGCCTTCACGGCGGTGGCGTTCAGCGTGCCGCGGAGCTTGTTCACCACGAGGGTGGCCAGCGCCTCGCCCTCGACCTCCTCCGCGACGATCAGCAGCGGCTTGCTGCTGCGGGCGATCTGCTCCAGCAGCGGCAGCAGGTCCTTCATGTTGGCGATCTTCTTCTCGTGGATGAGGATGTACGGGTCCTCGAGGACGACTTCCATCCGCTCCGGGTCGGTGACGAAGTAGGGGGAGAGGTAGCCGCGGTCGAACTGCATCCCCTCGACGATCTCGAGGGTGGTCTCCATCCCCTTGGCTTCCTCGACGGTGATGACTCCCTCCTTGCCGACCTTCGCCATCGCCTCGGAGATGATGTTCCCGATCGTCTCGTCGTTGTTCGCGGAGATGGTCCCGACCTGGGCGATCTCCTTGGGGTCCTTCGTCGCCTTGGACATCTTCTTGAGCTCCGCGGCGATGGCCTCGACGGCCTTGTCGATCCCGCGCTTCAGGTCCATCGGGTTGTACCCGGCGGCCACCAGCTTGGAGCCCTCCTGGTAGATCTTCTGCGCCAGCACGGTCGCAGTGGTCGTCCCGTCGCCTGCGATGTCGCTGGTCTTGGAGGCGACCTCCTTCACCATCTGGGCACCCATGTTCTCGTACTTGTCCAGGAGCTCGACCTCCTTGGCCACCGTGACGCCGTCCTTGGTGACCAGGGGCGAGCCGAACGATTTCTCGATGATCACGTTCCGGCCCCGGGGGCCCAGGGTCACCTTGACCGCGTCGGTGAGCATGTCGACCCCGACTTTGATCTTGCCGCGGGCCTCCTCGCTGAACTTGAGCTGCTTCGCCATCGTATCTTCCCTCCTTGGATGTGTGCGTTCGTTTTGTGTGATTCGCCCTACTTCGTGATGACCGCGAGGATGTCGTCCTCGCGCAGGATCAGGTGCTCCACTCCGTCGACCTTGATCTCCGTGCCGGAATATTTCCCGAACAGGATGCGGTCGCCCGCCTTCACCTCGGGAGCCACCCGGTTGCCGGCATCCGTCACCTTGCCGGGGCCCACGGCCACGACCAGCCCCTCCTGCGGCTTCTCCTTGGCGCTGTCGGGTATGATGATCCCGCCCTTTGTCTTGTGTTCCTCCTCCACCCGCTTGATCAGAACCCTGTCCTGCAACGGCTTCACTTTCATGCTCTCCCCTCCTTCTACCTCGAAGTATGCTGGATTGCCTGTCGGCGTTAGCACTCGATGCCATCGAGTGCTAACAGCAAATATACCGAAGGGAGAAAGCGATGTCAATGGGGAGCGAAGATTTTTTGCAGTACACTAAAATCTTTTTTATATCAACATGTT
>Ga0316600_10001176_pt1 | contig 12082 bp, 12 predicted proteins | sample OWC_soil_day5_CT_FD_207652 | JGI IMG/M metagenome (GOLD analysis project Ga0316600, IMG submission 207652) | Wetland soil microbial communities from Old Woman Creek delta, Ohio, United States - OWC_soil_day5_CT | ecosystem: Environmental > Terrestrial > Soil > Wetlands | place: USA: Ohio...
CCGACGGTGGAGCGCGGGTTGTGGCTGGTGGCCTTCTGCTCGATGCTGATGGCCGGCGACAGGCCTTCGATGACATCGACGTCGGGCTTGTCCATCAACTGCAGGAACTGGCGCGCATAGGCGCTCAGGCTCTCGACATAGCGCCGCTGCCCCTCGGCATACAAGGTGTCGAAGGCCAGGCTGGACTTGCCCGAACCCGACAGCCCGGTGATGACCACCAGCGCCTGGCGCGGGATGTCCAGGTCGATGTTCTTCAGGTTGTGGGTGCGCGCGCCGCGGATGCGGATCGCGGGGGCGTCTGGCGGCAGGTGGGCAGGCATGGGCTGGGGCGTGGGCAACCGACCATCATATCGGTCCGCGCCCTGCGCGCCGGGCTTGGCTCAAGCGGCCGTCTGCAGCGCGCGCAGGATCTCGTCGCCGTAGGCCTGCAGCTTCTTGGCGCCCACGCCACTGATGCCGGCCAGCGCGTCTAGCGAATCCGGGCACTCGCGCGCCATCTGCGCCAGCGTCGCATCGTGGAAGACGACGAAAGCCGGCAGGTTGTGCGCGCGCGCCACCTCGGCACGCCAGGCCTTGAGTGCGTCGAAACGCTGCAGCGCTTCCGCATGCAGTGGCAGCGGCGGCGCCTTGTCCTTGGCTACGCGGCCGGCCTTGCCGCGCTCGCCGCGCCGCGGCGCCGCGGCCGGCACGCGCAGCAGCAACTGCAGTTGGCCGCGCAGCACCTCGCGCGAGCTCTCGGTCAACGCCAGCGTGTTGAATTCGCCTTCGGCGCGCAGGTGACCCAGCGCGATCAGCTGGCGCAGCACCGAGCGCCATTGCGGCTCGCTGACGTCGGCGCCGATGCCGAAGGTGGACAGCTTGTCGTGATGGTGCTGCGCCACCTTGTCGGTGTGTTTGCCGCGCAGGACGTCGATCAGGTGCACCGCGCCGAAACTCATGCCGCCATGCTGCTGGAAGCGGTAGATGCAGCTCAGCGCCTTGCGTGACGCCTCGGTGGCGTCCCAGGTGGCGGGCGGCTGCAGGCAGTTGTCGCAGTTGCCGCAGGGTTGGCTGTCTTCACCGAAGTATTCGAGCAGCCGCACCCGGCGGCAGTCGTGCGCCTCGGCCAGCGCCAGCAGCGCGTCGAGCTTGCTGCGCTGCAGGCGCTTGAAGTCCTCTTCGGCCTCGCTCTCGTCGATCATGCGCCGCTGGTTGACCACGTCGGCCAGGCCGTAGGCCATCCAGGCATCGGCCGGCGTGCCGTCGCGGCCGGCGCGGCCGGTCTCCTGGTAGTAGCCCTCGATGTTCTTCGGCAGGTCGAGGTGGGCGACGAAGCGCACGTCGGGCTTGTCGATGCCCATGCCGAAGGCGATGGTGGCCACCATGACGATGCCGTCCTCGCGCAGGAAGCGGTCCTGGTGGCGGCGGCGCACGCCGGCGTCCAGCCCGGCGTGGTAGGGCAGCGCGGACAGGCCCTCGTCGGCCAGCCAGGCGGCGGTTTCCTCGACCTTCTTGCGCGTCTGGCAATAGACGATGCCCGCGTCGCCCTCGTGCTCGTCGCGCAGGAAGCGCAGCAGCTGGCGTCGCGGGTCGTCCTTCTCGACGATGGTGTAGCGGATGTTCGGCCGGTCGAAGCTGCTGATGAAGCATCGCGCGTCCTCCAGCTGCAGCCGCATCACGATGTCGGCGCGCGTGTGGGCATCGGCGGTGGCCGTCAGCGCCAGCCGCGGCACGCCGGCAAAACGTTCGTGCAGCACGCTCAGGCCCAGGTATTCCTCGCGGAAGTCGTGGCCCCACTGGCTGACGCAGTGCGCCTCGTCGATGGCAAACAGGCTGAGAAGGCCGCGCTCGTGCAGCGAATCCAGCATCGCCAGGAAACGCGGCGTCAGGATGCGCTCCGGCGCCGCGTACAGCAGCACCAGCCGCCCCGAGCGCAGTTCGCGCTCGATCGCCGACGCATCCTGGCTGTCCAGCGTGCTGTTCAGGAAACTGGCGTGCACGCCCAGTTCTTCCAGCGCGCTGACCTGGTCGTGCATCAGCGCGATCAGCGGCGACACCACCACCGTCACGCCGCGCCCGGCTCGATGCCGGGCGATGGCCGGCACTTGGTAGCACAGGCTCTTGCCGCCGCCGGTGGGCATCAGCACCAGCGCGTCGCCGCCGCCGACCACATGCTCGACGATCGCGCCCTGGTCGCCGCGGAAGGCCGGGTAGCCGAAGACCTCGTGCAGGATGGACAGCGGATCGGCGGGCAGGCTCACGGCGGGCGGCGAAGCGAAAACACCGATTGTGATGGCTGGTCGCGCTGGCATATTGCGCCGCACAGGAGGACGCCATGGACTCTCGGGCCGCCGAACTTGCCAGGCGCTTGATCCGCAATTTAGATGGCGCTGCGCTGCAACGTCAGGAACGGCCGCCGCTGTACGACACGCTGTGCGCCGGCCTGTCCGACGGCACCGCCGCCACCAAGTTGGGTGCGGCGGTAGACATCGTGGCGCCGGGCAAGCGCAGCTGCCCGTACCACTATCACCTGGCACAGGAGGAGATGTTTGTCGTGCTCGAAGGCGCAGGCAGCCTGCGCGTGGCCGGCGAGTTGCTGCCGGTGCGCGCCGGCGACGTGATCTTCATCCCGCCCGGGCCGCAGTATCCGCACCAACTGGTCAACACATCCGACGCGCCGCTGAAGTACCTGTCGATCAGCACGCAGGAACACCCGGAGCTGTGCCACTACCCCGATTCTGGCAAGACCGGCGTCTTCGCCAAGGGGCACCGATTGATGCAGCGCGAGGCCGCCAACCTGGACTACTGGGACGGCGAACCCTAGGCTGCCGACGCCGCCCCGGCCTCATAATCTTTCATCGATCTTCCAGCGGGAGCACGCGCCATGGCCTCGGTCAACAAAGTCATCCTCATCGGCAACCTGGGGCGCGACCCCGAGGTGCGCTACGCGCCGAGCGGCTCGGCCATCTGCAACGTCACGCTGGCCACCAGCCGCCAGTGGAAGGACAAGACCAGTGGCGACAAGCAGGAAGAGACCGAGTGGCACCGCGTCGTGTTCTACGACCGCCTGGCCGAGATCGCCGGTGAATACCTGAAGAAGGGCCGCCCGGTCTACGTCGAAGGCCGGCTGAAGACGCGCAAGTGGACCGACAAGGACGGCGTCGAGAAGTACACCACCGAGATCGTCGCCGACCAGATGCAGTTGCTCGGCAGCCGCGAAGGCATGGGCGGCGGTGACGAAGGCGGTGGTGGCGGCGGCTACAGCCGCACCGGCGGCGGCGAGGGCCGGCCCGCAGCCCGCCCGTCGGCCCCGGCAGCCAAGCCGGCCGCGAAGTCGAGCACCGGCTTCGACGACATGGACGACGACATTCCGTTCTGAACTTTCCTCAGGGCCGCACGCTGCTGCGCCAGCGTTGCACGTCGAGCGCCTGTACTGCACCGGCCCGGTTGCCCCAGGCATTGCGGATGTAGCTCAGCACCGCGGCGATGTCCTCGTCGCCCAGCTCGGTGGCAAAGGGCGGCATGCCGAAGGGCCGCGGGTTGCCCGCGGTGGAAGGCGGGAACGCACCGCCCAGCACCACCTGCACCAGGTTGGCGGGCGGCTCCTGCAGCACTGCGGGGTTGCCGGCCAGCGGCACGTAGGCTCGGGCCACCCCTTGGCCATCGGCGCCATGGCAGCGCGCGCATTGCACCTCGTAGACCTTGGCGCCGCGCTCCAGGCGCAGCGGCGAAGCCGTGCTCGATGCCGGCGGCACCGTCGGGGTCCGCGGCAGCGATTGCAGGTAGCGCGCCATCGCCAGCAGGTCGGAAGGGCGCAGGTGCTGGGTGCTGTGCAGGGCCACTTCGGCCATCGGCCCGAGCAGCGCCGCACCCTCGGCGACGCCGGTCTGCAACAGCGCCGCCACCTGTGGCGCCGGCTGGCCCCCGAGCGCCGGTGCGTACCAGTTCTGCAGCGGAATCAGCCCGCCGGCCAGCCCGAGTGCGTCGCGCGTGGCACCCAGCGCATTGCGGCCGGCATGGCAGGCGCTGCAGTGGCCGAGTCCCTGCACCAGGTAGGCACCGCGGTTCCATTCGGCCGACTGCTGTGGCTGCGCATCGAAGCGGCCGGGCCTGAAGTACAGCGCGCGCCACACGGCCAGCGCCAACTGCGCGTCGTAGGGAAAACGCAGCGCATGCGGCCGGTTCGGCACGGCTACCGCCGGCACCGTGCGCAGGTAGGCCCACAGTGCGTCCGCATCGGTGGCGCTGATGCGCGTGTAGGCGTCATAGGGAAAGACCGGGTAGAGCAGCCGGCCGTCGCGCGAGCGGCCGTTGTGCAGCGCGCGCCGGAAGTCGGCTGCGCTCCATGCGCCGATGCCGGTGTGCACATCGGGCGTCAGGTTCGAGCTGTAGACGGTGCCGAAGGGCGTGGGGATGCCACGCCCGCCGGAGTAAGGCGCGGCGCCTCGCGGCGTGTGGCAATCCTGGCAGTTGCCGGCGCGCGCCAGGTAGGCACCGCGTTCGACCTGCGCCGGGCTCGGGTCGGCCGCCGCCCCCTCCTGGCGACCGTCGCCGCGCACATTCAGCCACCACAGCGCCGCCGCCATCAGCAACAAGACGCCGCCCAGCGCGGCCAGCACACGCGTCATCGCACGGCGTCCATGCTGCCGCAGTGCAGCGGTGCCGGAGCGGGTGCCGCTGGCGCGACGCGGGCCGCGGCCGGCACCGGCTGTGCCGCCAACCAATGCGCCAGCGCGTTCACGTCCTGCGGGCCCAGGCGCCGGGCAATCTGCGCCATGCAGTCCGGCGGCTCGGCACGGCGCGCGCCGGTGCGCCACGCGCCGAGCTGCGCGTTCAGGTAGTCCACCGGCAAACCCAGCAGGCCGGGCACGTCCTTGCCGACTCCGGTCAGGGCCGTGCCGTGGCAGGCCTGGCAGGCGGGGATGCCGCGCGCCATGTCACCCTGCTGCGCCAGCGCCTGGCCCAGGCGCAGCGTGGCCGCATCGGCGCGGCTCGGCGGGCGGGGCGCGTAGGGCAGGTCCAGCCCGGCAAAGTGGCTGGCAATTTCGCGCAGGAAGGCGTCGTCCAGCGGAGCCAGCAGGTGGGTCATCAGCGCATAGGGGCGCTGGCCATCCCGGAAGGCGCGCAATTGGCGGAACAGGTAGCCGGACGGCTTGCCGGCGATGCGCGGGTAGTAGCCGTCGCTGGCGGCGCGCCCGTCCTTGCCGTGGCAGCCGGTGCAGGCCAGCAGGCGCTGCGCCATCGAGTCCTCGAAGGCCGGCACCTCGGCCAGCGCTATGGCCGGCGCCAGCATCGCGATGGCCAATGCCCGGCGCAGACGGCGCAGACGGCGCAGCGGCGGCTTGGTTGAAGTCTTGCTGCTCAGCGCGGCGAGGGCTTGAAGTGTCTACTTGGCGCGGTGCGCGCAGTTGAGCTTGGTGCAGGCAGCGTACAGCGCCAGCGAATGCTCGTGCAGCTCGAAGCCGCGTTCCAGCGCGATGGCGCGCTGCCGCTGCTCGATCTGCGGGTCGAAGAATTCTTCGACGCGGCCGCAGGTCAGGCACACCAGATGGTCGTGGTGCTGGCCTTCGTTGAGCTCGAACACCGACTTGCCCGACTCGAAGTTGCTGCGCGTCAGCAGCCCCGCCTGCTCGAACTGCATCAGCACCCGGTACACGGTGGCCAGGCCGACATCGGCGCCTTCGGCCAGCAGCGCCTTGAACACATCCTCGGCCGTCATGTGGCGCTGGTTCGCCCGCTGGAAGACGTCCAGGATCTTGATGCGCGGCAGCGTGGCCTTCAGGCCGCTGTTTTTCAGTTCGTCGGTGTGGGTCATCGGTGGCATCGCATCCGCCCCGGCGGACAACGGCCCGCTAGAATCCGCCGATGATAGCCAGCGGACGCTGGTGCGACCACCGACCCTGAGGCCAAACCCATGCGACGACCCCCTGCTTTGTGCAGCGCCGCCGCCCTGCTGAGCGCGGTACTCGCCACCGGCTGCAGTTCATGGCCTTCCGATGGCGACGGTCTGATGGGCCTGATCTCGCCGCACCGCATCGACATCCAGCAAGGCAACGTCGTCACGCAGGAGCAGCTGGCTCGTGTCAAGCCGGGCATGAACCGGCTGCAGGTGCGCGACGCGCTGGGTTCGCCGCTGCTGACCGACGCCTTCCACCCCGACCGTTGGGACTACATCTTCACCTTGCGCCAGAGCGGCAAGCCGCTGCAGCGGCGCAACGTGGTGCTCATCTTCAATGGCGACGTGCTCAAGACGGTCGAGGCGCCGGAGCTGCCCACCGAGCGCGAGTTCATCGACTCGATCGCCCGCAGTGGGCGCATCGTTGCCGCCGCCGATCTGGAGATGACGCCCGAACAGCTGAAGAACCTGCCGATCCCGGCCAAGACCGCGCCGCCGCCTCCCGCCGACACGAGCACGCCGTCCACGCCACGCAGCTACCCGCCGCTGGAACCATCTTGAGTGCGCCGTTGAAGATCGCCGTGGCCGGCGCTTCCGGCCGCATGGGCCGCATGCTGGTCGAGGCCGTGTCCGCCAGCAACGACTTCGGCCTGAGCGGCGCGCTCGACGTGGCCGGCAGCCCGGCCCTGGGCAGCGACCCGCTGGCCGCGCTGGGCCGCCACGGCGACGTGCGCGTCACCGCCGACCTGCGCGCCGGCCTGGCGGGCAGCGACGTGCTGATCGACTTCACCCGCCCCGAAGGCACGCTGGCGCACCTGGCCGTGTGCCGCGAACTGGGCGTGAACGCGGTCATCGGCACCACCGGCTTCAGCGACGCGCAGAAGGCGCGGGTCGCCGAACACGCGCGCCACATCGCCATCGTCATGGCGTCGAACATGAGCCTGGGCGTGAACGTCGTGCTCAGGCTGCTCGACCTGGCCGCGCGGGCGCTGGCCGAGGGCTACGACATCGAGGTCATCGAGGCCCATCACCGCCACAAGGTGGACGCCCCCAGCGGCACCGCGCTGGCCATGGGCGAGGTGCTGGCCCGGGCCAGCGGCCGCCCGCTCAGCGACTGCGCGGTCTGGGGCCGGCATGGCATTACCGGCGAGCGCGACCCGTCGACCATCGGCTTTTCGGTCATCCGCGGCGGCGACATCGTCGGCGACCACACCGTGCTTTTCGCCGGCACTGGCGAGCGCATCGAGATCACGCACAAGAGTTCCAGCCGCGCCACCTATGCGCAGGGTAGCCTGCGCGCGGCGCGCTTCCTGGCCGGCCGCCCGCCGGGGCTGTACGCCATGCACGACGTGCTCGGCATCTGATGCAGGAATTCGGCGACTTCTGGGGACAGGCCGACACGGTCGGCCGGGCCGTGGCCGCGCTGCTGCTTCTGATGTCGATCAGCGCCTGGGTGCTGATCTTCTGGAAAGCCTGGGTGCTCAAGCGCGCCGCCGCCGACCTGGCGCGCGCCGTGCCCGCCTTCTGGGACGCCGGCAGCCTGGACGAAGGCCGCACCCGGCTCGGCCGGCTCGACCGCGAAGCGCTGTTGCTGCCCCTGTTGGACGCGGCCACGGTGCAACCCGGCAGCGGCACGCTGCAAACCTCGGGCCGGCTCGATTCGCAGCTGACGCGGCGGCTGCGCGATGCGCTGCACCGCGGCCTGGCGCACCTGCAGTTCGGCCAGGTGCTGCTGGCGTCGATCGGCGCCACCGCGCCCTTTGTCGGCCTGTTCGGCACGGTCTGGGGCATCTACCACGCACTGGCCAGTATCTCGGCCGCCGGCAGCATCACCATCGAGAAGGTCTCCGGCCCGGTGGGCGAGGCACTGATCATGACGGCCGCCGGCCTGGCGGTGGCCATCCCGGCGGTGCTGGCCTACAACGTCTTCGGCAAGCGCGTCGGTGCCTGTGAGGCCGATCTGGAAGGCTTCGCGCACGACCTGCGCGAGATGGTGCTGGACCACCAGCGCATCGAGTCCTGAGCCATGGCCTTCGGCCGCCTGGAACGCAACCCCGGCTCGCGGCCGATGAGCGACATCAACATGACGCCGCTGATCGACGTGATGCTGGTGCTGCTGGTGATCTTCATGATCACCGCGCCGCTGATGACCACCAGCCTGAAGCTGGACCTGCCCAAGACCGAGGGCGCCCGCCCTTCCGACGCGCCGCAATTCATTGCCGTGGCGATCAACGAGCAGGGCCAGATGTTCGTCGGCGACGAGGCCGTCACGGCCGAACAGCTGCTGCAGCGCGCCCGCGAGGCCGCGCGCCGCGACCCGCTGACCGAGGTGCAGCTGCGCGCCGACAGCCGCGTGCCCTATGGCCGCGTGGCCGAACTCATCGGCCTGGTGCAGGACGCCGGCCTGTCGCGCGTGGGCTTCGTCACCGAGGCCGGCACCCCCGCGCCCGCGAAGTAGCCCCTCCTACAATCGTGGGATGAACGAAAAGTACATCCCCGCCGAGGTCGAAGCCGAAGCCCAGAGGTGCTGGACCGAGGCCGACGCCTACCGCGTCGTCGAGGACGGATCGCGCAAGAAGTTCTACGCCTGCTCGATGCTGCCTTACCCCAGCGGCAAGTTACACATGGGGCATGTGCGCAACTACACCATCAACGACATGCTCGCGCGCCAGCTGCGCATGCAGGGCCTGAACGTGCTGATGCCGATGGGCTGGGACGCCTTCGGGCTGCCGGCCGAGAACGCGGCGATGAAGAACAAGGTCCCGCCGGCGAAGTGGACCTACGACAACATCGCCCACATGAAGGGCCAGATGCAGGCCATGGGCCTGGCCATCGACTGGAGCCGCGAGGTCACCACGTGTGCGCCGGACTACTACAAGTGGAACCAGTGGTTGTTCCTGAAGATGCTGCAAGCCGGCATCGCCGAGCGGCGCACGCAGGTCGTCAACTGGGACCCGGTGGACCAGACCGTGCTGGCCAACGAACAGGTCATCGATGGCCGCGGCTGGCGCAGTGGCGCGGTCATCGAAAAGCGCGAGATCCCCGGCTACTACCTGAAGATCACGCAGTACGCCGAGGAGCTGCTCGAGCATGTGCACCAGCACCTGCCGGGCTGGCCCGAGCGCGTCAAGCTGATGCAGGAGAACTGGATCGGCAAGAGCGAAGGCCTGCGCTTTGCCTTCACGCACGACATCCGCGGCGACGACGGCAAAGTGATCCAAGGCGGGCGCATGCATGTCTTCACCACCCGCGCCGACACCATCATGGGTGTGACCTTCTGCGCCGTGGCGCCGGAGCACCCGCTGGCCACGCAGGCCGCGAAGGGCAATGCGGCGCTGGCCGCCTTCATCGACAAGTGCCGCGCCGGCGGCACCACCGAGGCCGAGCTGGCGCTGCGCGACAAGGAAGGCCTGCCCACCGGGCTGACGGTGACGCACCCGTTGACCGGCGCGGCCGTGCCGCTGTGGGTGGGCAACTACGTGCTGATGAGCTACGGCGACGGCGCTGTGATGGGCGTGCCGGCGCACGACGAGCGTGACTTCGAGTTCGCCAACAAGTACGGCATTCCGATCAAGCAGGTGATTGACGTCGAGGGCCGCGCCTTCAGCACCAGCACCTGGGCCGACTGGTACGCCGACAAGCAGCTCGGACGCTGCATCCATTCCGGCCGCTACGACGGCCTGGCGTTCAAGGCCGCGGTCGATGTCGTCGCCGCCGACCTGGCCGCCCAGGGCCTGGGCGAGAAGAAGACCACCTGGCGGCTGCGCGACTGGGGCGTCAGCCGCCAGCGCTACTGGGGCACACCGATCCCGATCATCCACTGCGCCGAGCATGGCGCGGTGCCGGTGCCCGAAAAGGATCTGCCGGTGGTGCTGCCCGAGGACCTGATCCCCGACGGCAGCGGCAACCCGCTGAACAAGTGCGAGGCCTTCCTCAACGTGCCCTGCCCGTTGTGCGGTGCGCCTTCGCGGCGCGAGACCGACACCATGGACACCTTCGTCGACAGCTCGTGGTACTTCATGCGCTACTGCGACCCGAAGCTCGACGACGCGATGGTCGGGGCCGGCACGCAGTACTGGATGCCGATGGACCAGTACATCGGCGGCATCGAACACGCCATCCTGCACCTCCTGTATGCGCGCTTCTGGACCAAGGTGATGCGCGACCTGAAGCTGGTCAGCATCGACGAGCCCTTCACCAAGCTGCTGACGCAGGGCATGGTGCTGAACCACATCTACAGCCGGCGCGGTGCGGCCGGCGGCATCGAATACTTCTGGCCGCACGATGTCGAGAACCAGTTCGATGCCGAAGGCAAGATCGTCGGTGCCAAGCTCAAGAGCGACGGCAGCGCGGTCGACTACGAGGGCGTGGGCACGATGTCCAAGTCCAAGAACAACGGCGTCGACCCGCAGGAGCTGATCGACAAGTACGGCGCCGACACCGCGCGGCTGTTCACCATGTTCGCCAGCCCGCCGGAGCAGACGCTGGAATGGAACGACGCCGGCGTCGAAGGCGCCAGCCGTGTGCTGCGCCGGCTGTGGGCACTGGCCGTCAAGCGCCGCGAGCAGATCGTCGCCGGCGCCGAGCCGAGCGATGCCGCGGCCGCACGCACACTGCGCCGCGACATGCACCTGCTGCTGCGCCAGGTGAGCTACGACTACGAGCGCATGCAATACAACACCGTGGTCAGCGGCGCGATGAAGATGCTCAACGCGCTGGAGGCCGCGCCGGCGGGCAGCGGCCGCGCGCTGCGCGAAGGCATGTCGATCCTGCTGCGCGCGCTGTACCCGGCCTGCCCGCACCTCAGCTGGGTGCTGTGGCGCGAACTGGGCTTCGTACCGCAGTTCGGCGACCTGCTCGACGCCCCCTGGCCGCAGCTGGACGAGGCGGCCCTGGAGCAGGATCAGATCGAGCTGGTGCTGCAGGTCAACGGCAAGACGCGCGGCCATGTGCGTGTGGGCGCCAAGGCCGAGCGTGCCGCGATCGAGGCCGCGGCCGTCTGCAGCCCGGACTTCGCCAAGTTCGCCGAGGGGCGGGCGCCGAAGAAGATCATCGTCGTGCCTGGGCGCCTGGTGAATGTCGTTGTCTGAATTCGCGCCGCGACGCCGGGCGCTGCTGCTGGCTGCACCGGCGCTGCTGCTGGCCGGCTGCGGCTTCGAGCTGAAGCGCGCCGCGGAGCTGCAGTTCGAAAGCATCGCGCTCACCGGCTTCGCGCCGCGCTCACCACTGGCCCGGGAACTGCGCGACACACTGGAGCGCAGCATCACCGTCAAGGACGCGCCGGCGCAGGCGCAGGTCGTGCTGCAGGCGCTGGCCGAGGAACGGCCACGCCGCGCGGTGGCGTTCACGGCCTCGGGCCAGGTGCGCGACATCCAACTGCGCACGATCTTCCGCTACCGCGCGCAGACGCCTGCCGAACGCGAGCTGATCCCCGACTCGAGGATCGAGCTGATCCGCGAGATGACCTTCATCGAATCGGCGGCGCTGGGCAAGCAGCAGGAGGAGCAGGACCTGTTCCGCGAGATGCAGTCCGACATCGTGCTGCAGGTCATGCTGCGGCTGTCAGCGATCAGGTTGTAGCCCTATGCAGTTGCGTGCCGACCAGTTGCCCGCTGCGCTGCAGCGCGGACTGAAATCGCTGTACCTGGTGTACGGCGACGAGCCGCTGCTGGCTCAGGAGGCCGGCGACATGATCCGCGCCGCGGCGCGCGCCGCCGGCTACGAGGAGCGCAAGGTCTTCAACGTCAGTGGTGCCCATTTCGACTGGAGCGGGTTGATCGGCGCGTCGCAGGAGATGAGCCTGTTCGCGCAGCGCCAGCTGATCGAGATCCGCATCCCCTCGGGCAAGCCGGGCAAGGAAGGCTCGGAGGCGCTGCAGCGCTATGTGGAACACCTGTCGGAGGACGTGCTCACGCTGGTGCAGTGCCCGCGCCTAGATGGCCAGCAGACCAAGAGCGCCTGGTTCAGCGCGCTGGATGGCGCCGGGGCGACGGTGCGCGTGGAGCCGGTGGCCCGCACGGCCCTGCCGGGCTGGATCACCCAGCGCCTGGCGCGCCAGCAGCAACGGGTGAGGGAGGGCGACGAGGGGCAGCGCACATTGGCCTTCTTTGCCGATTGCGTCGAGGGCAACCTGCTCGCCGCGCATCAGGAGATCCAGAAGCTGGCACTGCTGTACCCGGCCGGCGAGCTGAGCTTCGAGCAGGTGGA
>Ga0316600_10001180_pt1 | contig 12059 bp, 9 predicted proteins | sample OWC_soil_day5_CT_FD_207652 | JGI IMG/M metagenome (GOLD analysis project Ga0316600, IMG submission 207652) | Wetland soil microbial communities from Old Woman Creek delta, Ohio, United States - OWC_soil_day5_CT | ecosystem: Environmental > Terrestrial > Soil > Wetlands | place: USA: Ohio...
CGAAGATCCTTGTGGATGCCGAGCAGGTGCCCGACCCGCTCGAGCTGGTCGCGGCTGGTGCCGATCGCCTCGCCGCGCCGATAGCGGCCCAGCGCGGCCCGGTTACCGGCGGCGAGCCCGAGCAGCGCCGCCTGGTCCTCGGTGCTGAGCTGCCAGTGCTCGAGCAGCTTCATGACCATGCGGGCGAGTGCGCCGCGGTCTTCCGAAGCCGCCGTTTCGACAGGTGCGATTGCTTTGACGCCCATGACATTTTCTTCCGTGCCCTAGTATAGACCAGGTGTTTCGATAGAAACAATCTGCGCGCCGATCGCAACTCGCAAGTCTGGCGGCCAGGCGGGGCGGGCGGCGCTGATCAAGGCGCACTTCGACGCCCTTGCTTGACACTCACCATGCCCGGGTCCAACGTCTTTCGCGATGCCGACCGAGTCGCCTTCATCTGATCGCCCGCGCTCCGAGCCCGATATCCCGCGCTGGGTCGAGATCCTCAACAAGCTGGCGATACCGCTCCTGGCGGCGTTTGCGACGATCGGGGGAACGTGGCTGTCGCTCTACATCTCGGAGCGCAACAACCTTCGCGAGACGCTGAACCAGCGCGAACAGGCGGAGAGCAGCCTGCGCTCGAACATGTTCAGCCAGCTCGTCAACCCGATGCTCGAGCAGACCAAGGAGGATTGCCAGAAGAGAGCGGCGGACGGCACGTGCGTGGAAAGCGAGGATCATCAGATCGCCCGACAGCGCGAGCGGGCGGACCGCATCACGCTGCTCGCGGAGCTGCTGGCTCTCAATTTCCACGAGCACTTCGAACTCGGGCCGTTGTTGCGATACGTCGACCGCCTGCCGAAGCAGACCGCCGAGAACCGCAACCGACTGCGCTCGGTGTCGCGCAAGGTGATCGGGCGCCAGATCGCGTCGCTCGGGCGGAACGGGAGCGGCTCGTGCGTATCGTCGCAGGGCGCCGCACCCGTCGTTGCCTCGCCCGTCGTCGAGATGTGGCTCAGTTCGACTGCGGCGGAAGCCGCGCGCGGCCGGCAGACCTGCTTCGCAGAGCAGCCGTCGGACGGCAAGGCGGTCAACCTGCAGTGCGTCCGGTGGGATACGGACCTGTCCAAGTTCGACGTCGTTCCACTCGTCGTGCGCTCGCCGGACTGCCACGACGAATTCGAGTTGAAGCTCTACGATCTGAACTGGGAAACACAGACCCTGGGTGCCAGTGCCGAGCCGCCGCCGTCGCCGCCCGGCAAGCAGCAGTCTCCAGTCGTGAAGCCTGGCGACAGCTACGACACGGTGGACTTCACCATATCGCCCTATTCGCTGCCTTTCTCCGACAACACGCTGCTGCGCAGCGGCAACCGCTTCGGGGTGTATATCCGCCGCGTGGAGCCCAGGCGCATCCCCTGTCGACCACCGACCTGCGACCCGACCACGGTGAAGCTGCTCCTGTACTTCGTGTGGTTCCCGAAGGACTTCTACCCGCCGCTGGAGCGTCCGACGAATTTCGTGGACGTTCGCAAGGCGCTCAAGCTCGAGCCCGACGACAGTCCGCCGTAGTGCGTGCACGACGGAACATTGAGCAGCGCAGCGACGGCGTTCCCGATGCTGGTGTGGCGGGGGTTGAAGCACGACAGGAGCGGCGGTGCTCGGGTGGGCGCACGACTTGCGTGAGCGTCTCCGTCATCAAGATCACCGCGCACGAACGGCTGATGAGGCTATGGCATGATCGACCGCCAGGAGAGCGCTTCCGATATGGCCGACGTCTTCGTTTCCTACAGCAGGGACGACCGCAAGATCGCGCAGCAATTCGCGACCGGGCTGGAGCGCGACGGGTTCAGCGTCTGGTGGGACCAGGCGATCCGTGCCGGCGAGACCTTTGACCGGGTGACCGAGAAGGCGCTGGAGGAAGCCCGGGCCGTCGTGGTGCTCTGGTCGAGGCGTTCGGTGGAATCGGACTGGGTACGCGCGGAGGCAACGCAGGCGCGAGCCACGCGTCGGCTTGTGCCGGTGATGATCGAGCCCTGCAGGCGTCCCGTCATATTCGAGCTGGTCCACACGGCGGACTTGGCGGGCTGGAGCGGCGATGCCACCGATCCCCGGTGGCGAACATTCATCGACGACCTGCGGCGCACCACCGGCGAGGCCCGGCAGGATCCCGCGCTCGCGCAGCAGCGTCCGGTTGCGGCGGCCGCAGGTCGCAAAGGCGCGCGCCGTGGAGTTGCCCTCGGGATCGGGGCCGCGTTGCTCGCGGCCGCAGGCCTGGCGTATTGGGCTCTGTTTCCGCGAAACGGGAGCGTCGAGCCCACGGCGGCAACAGCCTCCACACCGGCCGTGTCCGTGGCGCAAAACGGCGTGACGCTCGCCGTGCTGCCCTTTGCCAACCTCTCGGCCGACCCGGCCCAGGACTATTTCTCCGACGGCCTTACCGAGGAGATCATCAATCGGCTGGCGCGGATTCCGGCGCTGCGGCTGACCGGACGCACTTCGAGTTTCTCGTTCAAGGGCAGGAACGAGGACCTGAGACAGATCGGTGCGAAGCTCGGCGTCGAGCAGCTGCTGGAGGGCAGCGTGCGCAGGGATGGCGAGCAGCTGCGTGTCACTGCGCAGCTTATCCGCGCCGAGGATGGCACGCAGCAGTGGTCGAAGACCTACGACCGGAGCCTGAGCAGCGTGTTCGCGGTGCAGGACGAGATCGCGAAGGACGTCGCGCAGGCGCTGTCTGTAAAGCTGGATGTCGGCACGCTGAACCTCGCGCAGGGCGGCACCACGAACGTGGAGGCGTATGACCGCTACCTGCAGTGGCGAGACTTCCGGTTGTCCGAGCGGCGCGATCCCGCGGAGGCGCGCCGCATGGTGCAGCAGCTGCGCGAGGCGGTGGCGCTGGATCCCGGCTTCGTGCTGGCCTGGGATGGGCTGGCGCAGTCGCTGACTAGACTGGCAAATCGCGCGCAGCCCGCCGAGGCCGCCCAGTTGCGGGCGGAGGCGGCAGCGGCACATGCCCGCGTGGCGGCGCTGGCTCCGGACAGCTGGATCGTGCAGCGGGAGCGCGCCTATGCGCTGTTCGCCGAGGGAAAGTTCGCCGAAGCCATCGCCGTCGCCAAGGCGATCATGGAGTCCAGCCCCAGGTCATGGGAGCACACCTATCCGTATACCAACCTCATCTTCGCAGTGGGCCGCCTGGAGGAGACCGTCAGAATCATAGACGAGCTCAAGGCGATCGAGCCGCTGGCAATGTTCTGGTCGCGCGACCAGCAGTGGAACCTCACCGCGCTGCGCCGCTACGACGATGCCGAGGCCGAGTACCAGCGCAGCAAGACGCTGGATGGCAACCACGCCCAGCCGGAATACAACCGGTTCCTGCGTCTGCTGTCGCGCGAGGACACCGATCCGCAGGCGCTGCGTGACCAGTATCGACTGATGCAGGACAGTGTCGGAGGGGCTTTCTCCAATTACCTCCGGGAATTTGCGCCCGTCCTCGGCGATCGCCCGCGCATGCTGGAGGTCCTGAGGAGGGCGGTCGTGGCCCAGCCGTCCCTGCTGATTGCCGAGGGCGCCGACGCCCTCGGGGATGCGGACCTTGCCTTGGCCGCCTTGCGCAGCAAGTTGAACGGTCGCAGCGACCACTACGAGGACTACTGGGCACTCTGGACCGCGCCCTACTCTGCGTTGCGCACGTTGCCCGGATACAAGGCGCTGCTGCGCGAAATGGGCCTGGCGGACTACTGGCGCCAGACGGGCGACTGGGGCGATGTCTGCAGGCCGGTCGGCGAAGACGACTTCGAGTGCGGCTGACGAACTGTTGGAGGCGGAGAACTTGCGTTTGTAGTTCGCCACGAGCGCCAGGCTATGGAGTCGGCATGGCCGATGTCTTCATCTCCTGCGCCCGGGCGAACTGGGACGCAACCGTTCGGGCGCACCCGGCGAACGGGCTTCCAACAGCAGTGAGCCGCCCGCCCACGATAGACGACAACCATGCCCCTCGACGTCAGGACTTCGCATCAAGTGATCTACCACTCTCCGGCCAGCCGGCGGCACACGAAGCTGCGTGTCGATGCACTCACCGGCATTCTGCTTGTCGCCGTGGCCAACCTGTTCGCCGACGCGGCCCACGCCGACTCGGCCCCCGCTTCCACGCTGACTGTCGAGCTGGGCGGCGCCTGGCAGGCCCGCAACGATGCGCGAATCGAGAACGAGCCGCCCAACACGCGCTTCGCCATCGACGAGATCACGGGATCGGGGCCGTACGCGGCCGGGCGGGTCGCGTTCGAGTGGTCGCTGGCCGAGCGCCATCGACTGCGCCTGCTCGCCGCGCCGCTGCGCGTCGACGACACCGGCATCAGCGACCGCGCGATCGTGTTCCGCGACACGGTGTTCGACCCGGGCCGGGTGCGCGCGGAGTACCGCTTCGATTCCTGGCGTCTCGGCTATCGATACGTGTTCCACGACAGCGAGCGCTGGACCTGGTCCGGCGGCGCCACGCTCAACATCCGCGACGCCGAGATCCGCCTGTCACAGGACGGCACGAGCCGCTCGCGCAGCGACACCGGCTTCGTGCCGCTGCTGGCGCTGGTCGGGGAGTGGCGGTTCGCACCGGGCTGGCGGGCCCTGCTCGACTTCGAAGGGCTCGGCGCACCGCAGGGTCGCGCCATCGACGCGACGCTGCAGGCCGGCTACGACCTCACCCCGTCCCTGCACCTGTCGGGCGGCTATCGGGTGCTCGACGGCGGCGCCGACAACGACGACCTGTACACCTTCGCGCGCTTCGACTTCGCGGTGCTCGCGCTGCACTGGCGGTTCCGCTGAACTCATGATTCTTAGACGGGAATTCCTCTCAATGACCATCGCCACGGGGGCGGCCGCCCTTGCGCCGTCGCGACTGCTCGGCGCGGGCTCTGCAGCGGCACTCTATTCGCGCAGCATCGTCATCGACGGCCTGGGCTTCCCGGGCGGGCGCCAGGCCGACGATCACGCGGCGCTGCTGCCCCTCGAAGTCGAGGACGTGCGCGCCTCCGGCCTCTCGGCCGTGCACCTGACCGTCGGCGCGGTCGGCACGATGTCGCCGCTCGACGCCTTTGAGAGGATCGTCCGCGACATCACGCGCTGGGAGGGCGAGATCGAGCGCCACCCGGCGGTCTTCGCGCGCGTGCGCACGGTCGAGGACATTCGCCGTGCCCAGCGCGACGACCAAGCGGGGCTCGTCTATGGGCTGCAAGACGGCGTGTCGTTCGAGGACGACACCGGCAGGCTCGAGGCCCTGCATCACCTCGGCATCCGCGTGCTGCAGCCCACCTACAACCGACGCAACCTGCTCGGCGACGGCTGCATGGAGCCGGCGGATGCCGGCCTGAGTCGCGCCGGCCACGAGGCGATCGAGCGCATGAACGCGCTCGGCATCCTGGTGGACCTGAGCCACTGCGGGCGCCGGACCGCGTCCGATGCGATCCGTACGTCGAAGCGGCCGGTCGCATTCACGCACACGGGTTGCTACGCGCTGGCGCAGCACCCGCGTCACCGCACCGACGAGGAGTTGCGTGCCGTCGCCGCCTCCGGTGGCGTGATCGGCATCTTCGTGATGCCTTACCTCGCCAAGGGTCGCCAGCCCACCGCCGCCGACGTCATCGCGCACCTGGAGCATGCGATCGCAGTCGCCGGCGAGGATCACGTCTCGATCGGCACCGATGGCCGGGTGTCCGCGACCGAGGTCACGCCCGACTTCGTCGCGGCGTTCCGCAAGAACACGCAGGAACGCAAGGCGCTCGGCATCGCGGCGCCGTACGAGACGGAGGACGGCTACCTGTTCGCGAGCGACCTCAATGCGCCGCGGCGCCTCGAGACGCTCGCCGACCAGCTGCTCGCGCGGGGCCACGGCGAGGAGCGCGTGCAGAAGGTGCTCGGCGGCAACCTCGTCCGTGTGTTCGGGGAGGCTTGGGCACCGGCGGAAGGGATTTCGAAATCAGCCACCCTCCCTCAGCCGGTGAGCAGGCTTTGAAGTTTGAACAGCATCTGGGCCCAACTGTACGAGAGGATATTCGTAAGTAGCCGACCCAGTGTGCCGCCGGCTGACCTCGAGACGAGGAACCGCGAACTGACCCAATGTCTGGCCGTCTCTGACCAGCACGAAGAAGTCGAGGTCAGACCAGGCGTCGAGGCGCGCAGTTTCGGTGCCGACAGAACCCAGGGCCAGCAGGGCGAGCGCATCATCCCTACCCGAAAGTTCCCGGGCCAGTGAGGCGAGGCGGTCCTGCAGCACTCGCGGCGTAACGGATCGAATGGCGGGCACGTGACTCCTGGAACCTGGCGACCGTTGGTAATGTCGAATGGGCATCGGTTGGGGCTTACGCGCAACTAGCCGACGGCCCACTGGGCGGCGATCCTTCCCACCTCAGCGAGTACATCCTCATGCCGACGCTCGGTCTGCGCGGTGTACTCGCCGCTGTCGAAATACGCGGCGATGATGATCGGTGGGCTGCCGGGCGGGAAAGTGATGGCGACATCATTGCACTTGTTGGTAGTACCTTCCGCTCGTCCGGTTCCGGTCTTGTTCCCGGTGCGCCAATCAGAGGGGAGGCCGGCGCGCAGCCGATTGGGGCCGGTGTTGGTGTTCTGCATCCACAGCAGCAGCTGATCGCGCGAACCACTTTGCAGTAGATCGCCGGTCGTGATCCGCCGAACCAGCTGTGCCATCGCCAGGGGCGTGGTGGTATCGCGAAGGTCAGCGGAAAGGACCAGGCCCAGGTCCGGTTCGTAGCGGTCGAGACGGGTCACCGTGTCGCCCATGTCGCGGAACTTCGCGGTGACGGCGGCCGGTCCGCCCAGGCGCTTGACCAGCAGGTTGGCGGCAACTCCGTCGCTCCGTTCCTGGGCCGCCTGTGCCAGAGCGGCAATACTCATGCCGCCGCTGGCGAGATTCCTGCCCGTCACCGGCGCCCAGGGAAGAAGGTCCGCTTCTGAATAGGTCAGGATCTGTGCAAGATCCAAGCGGCCCCGGTCCGCCTCGCGCAGGCAGGCGGCGACGAGCGCCAGCTTGAACGTCGAGCACATCGCGAAGTGCTCCTCCATTCGGTTGCCGCTGACGTCGCCGGTGGCGGTGTCGAGGAAACACACGCCGAGGCGCGCCGGGCCCACTTCGAGCGACTGGAGCCGCGCCGCGGCGCCGAAGCGGCGCGCGGGAGGTTCCGCACCGGTCTGTCTGGCCAGCAGGGCGGTGGCCGCCATGGGTGCCATCAAGAATTCGCGTCTCCTGAGCATTCAATTGATCCTCGGGCCGGTCGTTACGTGGCTCCAGGACTCAGTTGCATGGGTCCTGCAAATGGTGTGCCGGTGGTGCGAACTGACGGCAATTCTGTGCGACCGAGCACGTCGCTGGCGGCATCGTCGATTCGAAGCCCGCACCTATGTTGCTCCACAGGAACGCGTCGATGCTCGACGTGGTATCTGCTGGTGTTCCTACCGGTGATCGGTGGGCTCGTGATTCTGGTGTTCATGTGCCTCAACGGTACGCCGGGCGGCAATCGGTTCGGGCCGAATCCAAAGGAAGAGTCGGACCCGGGGGTGGTCGCGCCGACGTAAGGTCGTCGTAACCCGGGATCTATGGCTTCTGCTGTCTATCGGGCGGGGGAGCTTGCAGACCACGCGGGTTGGCAGCATCGCCGCGATCCGGACCCGGAACCTGCCGATGGTCTGTCAGCCCGTATGTCCGTAGGGATTCTCCGCCATCATGTTGTGAATTGAAGGTACGGCGCGTATTTTTCCGTGTCACTGATTTGGCCCGAGCCGACACGGACTGGATGCATTCATATGAAGACACACCTGTATTTCTCCCTGCTTCCCGAGGCCCTGATCGCGTCCAACCTGACGCCGCATCAGTTCGGCCAGTACTACGCGACCGGCCACCGCTACAAGTCCAAGGGCCAGGCGATCTTCTTCGAGGTCGATCCGGCGTTCCGTCACCCGGCCTTCAACATCGACGAGGCACTCAAGCTCTGCGTGCCGCACCCGGATGGCACCCCCAAGAACTCCGTGTACGTCTCGATGTACCGGGTGCTCGAGCACATCCCGGTCAGCGCGCTCGGCAAGCTGCACCTCAGCACCGCCTATGGACACACGCTGGGCCTCGGCCGGGCGGGCTCGCTGCCGAAGGAAGAGGCCGGCCCGCACCTGTACCACGACCTCGCGCCGGTCAACAGCCTGGTGGTGAGCGTGCAGAGCCCGCAGGGCTATTACGCCGGCATCACCAGCACGCCGGCCAAGTTCATCCGCTTCCCGGGGCTGTGCTTCGTCGAGCTCGCGCTCGGCGCGCTCGCGGCGGACCCCGTTGAAGGGCCCGTGGGCGACCTGCCGTACTCGTTCATTCATCACCTGCGCGAGGCGCTGCTGCAGGTCAGCCCGACCGGCAAGCAGAGCAAGCTCGTCCATCGCGTGCACTCGCCGGAGTTCCCGTACCGCACGGTCAAGGGCGGCTTCTACGTGGGCAACGGGCCGGACCTGGCGTTCTACCCGATGCCGTCGCACGAGGTGCTGCGCGGAGAGCACAGCGCGTGGTGGCGCTCGGCTAACCTGTAGCCGGCAATCTGGCGGCGGCGGCCGGCGCCTTCGGGCGGGCCGCCCGCCGCCGGCCAACGAGTGATCTACCCCCGGCGCGGGACCGCGCCGGGGGTGCGTCGTGCGTCGCACATCGGGCCCGTGTGGTAGCGTGTGGCAGGCATCACGCAGGGTCGGGCATGCTCCACTGTCACGTCATTCGCGCATGTCCCTGATCTCCGAACTGCGGCGACGCAAGGTCTTCCGGGTCGCGGCCGGCTACCTCGTGGTGGCCTGGCTCGCGATCCAGGCGGCGTCGATCGGCTTCCCGGCCTTCGACGCGCCGCCCTGGGCGCTGCGCGTGTTCATCCTGGTCGCGTTCCTGGGCTTCCCGCTCGCGCTGGTGATGACCTGGCTGTTCGACTTCACGCCCGAGGGCCTGCGGGCCGACGCGTCGCGCGTCGGCACCAAGCGCCTTGCCGCGGTCGCCGCGGTGCTCGCCGCGCTGGCAGTGGTCTGGTACTTCTACGGCCAGCCGGCGTTGCGCAAGGGCGACGCGGTCACGTCGCAGGTGACCGCAACACCCGCGGCGCCTGCGGCGGCGCCGAACTCGATCGCGGTGCTGCCGTTCGTCAACATGAGCGGCGAGGCCGACCAGGAGTATTTCTCCGATGGCATGACCGAGGAGCTGCTCAACGTGCTGGCCCGCATGCCGAACCTCAAGGTCACGGCGCGGACCTCGGTGTTCGAGTTCAAGGGCAAGGGTGGCGACGTGCGCGAGATCGGCCGCAAGCTCGGCGTCTCACACGTCGTGGAAGGCAGCGTGCGCCGCGACGGGCCGCAGATCCGCGTCACGGCGCAGCTGGTCCGGGTCGCCGACGGCTTCCACGTCTGGTCGGAGACCTACGACCGCAAGCTCGAGGGCGTGTTCGCGCTGCAGGACGACATCGCGCGCCGCATCGGACAGCAGCTGCAGACTTCGCTCGGCAGTGCCGCGGCGGCCACGGCGCGGGCCGAGATCCTGCCCGAGGCCTACGAGGAGTACCTCAAGGGCCGGGCGCTGTACCGGCAGCGCAAAGACCTGCTGCAGGCGATCGCGCACTTCGAGGCCGCCGTCGAGCGCGCCCCGCAGTTCGCCGCGGGCTGGGCGTCGCTGTCGCTGACCTACGAGGTCACGCAGGGCTACGTCACGCCCAAGGAACTGGCGAAGCTCGGGGATGTGCTCGAGCGACTCCGGGCGGCCGCGGAGCGCGCCGCGGCGCTCGACCCGGATGCGGCCATGACGCTGCACGCGCTCGGCAACGTCGCGCGGGCGGAGCTTCGCTTCGCCGAAGCCGAGGGCCTGTACCTGCGCTCAATGCAAGCGGACCCAACCTACCCCGACGTGCGCGAGGACTACGCGGAACTGCTCGGCTACGTCGGGCGGGATGCCGATGCGGTGGCGGCGTCCCGCCAGTTGGTGACGCTCGAGCCATTCGTCCGGGTGTTCTGGAGCCAGCTGCTGTATGGCGCGACGCGGCTCGACCAGCGGGCCGTGGTCGACGAGGCCGCCGCGCGGATTCTCGCGATCGATCCCGGCAACTACGACGGCGTCGCGGCCCGCTTCACCCAGGAACTGACCTGGGGCCGGATCAGCGAGGCCCGCGCGGCGCTGGCCGACGCGGCAAGGCGCTATCCCGAGGCGATGGCGCCCGACGTGGTCCTGCTCGAGTGGGCGACCGGCGGCCCGGGCGCGGACGAGGACGCGGCGCGGCGCACCATCGACAGCATGAACGCGGGCTTCTACATGATCTACCTGCTCGTGCGCGGCGACGCCGACGAGGTGTTCTCGGCCTTCGAGGACCGGTCGGGTGCCGCACCGTGGGTGCGCATGAGCCTGTACCCGAACCTGGCGACCGTACCCGGCCGCCCGCTGTTCGCCGACCCGCGCGCGAAGAGCCTGCTGCGCGAGTACGGCTTCGAGCGCTACTGGCGCGCGAAGGGCTGGCCGAGCCTATGCCGGCCGCTCGGGAACGACGGCTTTGAATGCGGGGCGGCGACGGGAGGGGACTGACGCGTCAGGCGGCACGATGCCCACCGCAACGGCGGAGGATATTCAGTCCGTCGACGGCCGCGGGAACAATCTCGAGGATCCGCTGGAGGGCAGCGCCAACCCGTTCTTTCGCGGATCTCTGGCGCCCCGCGCCCCGATCAGCGTCACCCTGCCGCAGGACGACGGCGCGACCAGCGCCTTCCTTGCGGCAGTTACCCACTTTCGCCGCGCGTGGCTCCTGGCCGATCATCGGGCCATGGACAAGGTCTTCATCACCGCGAGCGAACTGCTGCAGGATTCTTTCCGGCTCGCGGCGCAGATCCACCGCAGCGGGTTCCGACCCGACTTCATCATCGGCATCTGGCGCGGCGGTACGCCGGTCGGCATCGCGATCCAGGAGTATTTCGAGTACCTCGGCGTGCGACCGGACCATATCGCGGTGCGCACGTCCGCCTACGTCGGAATCGGGGAACGGACGAAGACGATCCGCGTCCATGGGCTTCACTACATCGTCGAAGAGGCGGACGCCGACGATTCGCTGCTGGTCGTGGACGACGTCTTCGATTCCGGTCACAGCATCGAGGCCCTGCTGGCCGAACTCGCGGCGAAGATGCGCTTGAACATGCCGAGGCAAGTTCGCATCGCGACGCCGTGGTACAAGCCGGGCAACAACCGCACGAGCCTCGTGCCGCATTACTACCTGCACGAGACCGATGCCTGGCTCGTCTTCCCGCACGAGCTCGCCGGACTGACCTACGACGAGATCAAAGCCGGCAAGCGGGAACTCGCCCCCGTCGTCGATCTGCTGCGACCACCTGAAACGTGAGCCGACCCGCCTCCTGCCGCCGGCCACCCGATGACGTTCCTCGAACGCACCTTTCAGCTCCACGCACGCGGAACCACCGTCCAGACCGAAGTGCTGGCCGGCTTCACGACCTTCCTGACCATGGCGTACATCGTCCTGGTCAATCCCTCGATCCTGAGCACCACCGGCATGCCGGCCGCAGGGGTCGCGGCCGCGACCTGCCTCGCCGCCGGCATCGGCTGCCTGATGATGGGGCTCATCGCCAACTACCCGATCGCGCTCGCACCGGGCATGGGCCTGAATGCGTACTTCGCCTTCACCGTGGTGCAGGGGATGGGCGTGCCCTGGCAGACGGCGCTCGGGCTCGTCTTCCTCTCCGGGGTTGCGTTCCTGGTGCTGACCTTCGCCGGCATACGCCAGCTGATCGTCAATGCCATCCCGCGTGCCTTGTTCTCGGCGATTGCCGCCGGCATCGGCCTGTTCATTGCGTTCATCGGACTGCGCGGCGCAGGGCTGGTGGTGACCAACCCCGCCACCCTGGTCGGATTGGGCGACGTCCACGCGCCTGCGACGCAGCTCGCATTGCTTGGCCTGGCCATCCTCTCGATCCTCACGGTGCTGAAAGTTCGCGGTGCGATCCTGATCGGCATCGTCGCCACGGCCGTGCTCGGCTGGGTCCTGGGCCTCGCGGTGTGGGCGCCGCAGCCCTAC
>Ga0316600_10001181_pt1 | contig 12054 bp, 8 predicted proteins | sample OWC_soil_day5_CT_FD_207652 | JGI IMG/M metagenome (GOLD analysis project Ga0316600, IMG submission 207652) | Wetland soil microbial communities from Old Woman Creek delta, Ohio, United States - OWC_soil_day5_CT | ecosystem: Environmental > Terrestrial > Soil > Wetlands | place: USA: Ohio...
CGGGAAGAAATTGCATCTCGACTTTCAAAACACCGTCCCCACGGCACGTTTCACATCGTCCCCCGGACACATTAAAACTGAAGCGCCCCGGCATAAACCCTCTCATCCTCGATTCAGGAAGTTGGGCAAAGAGGTCACGAATGGGCTGGAACACACCTGTATAGGTCGCCGGGTTGGAACGGGGTGTTCTTCCGATTGGCATTTGATCCACATGGATGACTTTATCGACATGCTCCAACCCATCGATACCCTGAACGGAGACACAATGCTGGGAAAGGTGATAAAGTTGCTGGGCCAACAGGCAATAGAGCGTATCAATGATCAATGTTGATTTCCCTGACCCTGACACGCCTGTGACGCACGTGAACACCCCCACGGGAATCTTCACATCAATATTCTTCAAATTATTTGCCGTAGCACCCCGGAGGACAAGAAACCTCCCCCCGACGAGTCTCCTCTGCTTTGGGAGGGAAATGAACTTTTTCCCGGAGAGATATTGTCCCGTCAGTGAATGCTCCGCCTGGACCAATGCCTCGGGAGGTCCCGTGAAGACGACTTCTCCCCCTCTCTCTCCAGGCCCGGGGCCCATATCAATGACATAATCGGCTGAACGAATCGTCTCTTCATCATGTTCCACAACAATCACGGTATTCCCCAAATCCCTCAATCTTTTTAATGTCCCCAGAAGGCGCAAATGGTCCCTCTGATGTAGCCCGATGCTGGGCTCATCCAGAATGTACAGCACCCCTACTAAACTCGATCCAATTTGGGTCGCCAAACGGATGCGTTGAGATTCTCCGCCGGAAAGGGTGGCAGCCGTCCGATCCAGTGTCAGATAATCCAGACCGACCTCTATCATAAACTTCAATCGCTCTTCAATCTCTTTCAGAATTCCTTGCGCGATTTTTTGAGATCTTGGGGAAAGCTCCAAGGTCTTTAAGAAATGTAATGCCTCCTTGACATAAAGATGGGTGACTTCGGCAATCGACTTTCCATGCACCTTGATGGAAAGCACCTCCTTCTTCAGCCGCGCTCCCCCACAATCGGGACAGGGAGCCGTATTCATAAACTTCTCTAACTCCTCATCCTCTTCCTCTTTCCATCTCCTCTCCATTTCCGGAATCACCCCCTCAAACTCCTGCCTGAAGAGATGGGATTTCCCTCTTCCTTTTACCTTGAAGGAGATTTTTTCCCCTTCGGATCCGTAGAGGAGAAGATGCTGAACCGATTTGGACAACCGATGAAACGGCGTGTCGAGGTCGAGAGGATAGTGTTTTGCCAGTCCTTCGAGAATGGGTCTTAGAAAAGTCTCTTCCTTCTCCTTCCATGGAAGAACAGCCCCTTCGTTCACCGAGAAACCAGGATTCGGAACGATGAGGCCGGGATCAAAAAAGCGCTTTGTCCCTAATCCACCACAACCGGGACAGGCCCCCACGGGACTATTGAAAGAGAACATCCGGGGTGTGATCTCAGGAAAGCTGAACCCGCATTGGATACAGGAGAACTTCTGGCTGAAGACGATGGGAGCGGATCCCTCCCTCTCTATTTTTACAATCCCCTCTGAAAGGTGTGAAGCGATTTCCAAGGAGTCGTTGATTCTCTTTTCGGCTCCTTCTTTAACCGCCAAACGATCCACCACGACGTCGATCTCATGGCGCTTATTCCTGTCTAACCGGATCTCCTCGCTGAGATCCCTCATCTGCCCGTCAATTCTCACCCGCACGAAACCATCCCTCCGAAGATCTTCCAGTTCCTTCCGATATTCCCCTTTTTTCCCCCGGATGATGGGGGAGAGGATGGTGAAGGCTGTCCCTTTAGGGAGCCGGAGGATGGCCTCCGTCATCTGCTGAAGGGTCTGAGAGGAAATGGGAGACCCACAATGAGGGCAGAAAGGTTCCCCAATTCTCGCAAAGAGAAGTCGCAGGTAATCATAGATCTCAGTCACCGTGCCTACCGTCGAGCGCGGGTTTCGCGACATGCCCCTTTGATCGATGGCAATCGCCGGGGAGAGCCCCTCGATGGATTCAACATTGGCTCTCTCCATCTGTTCCAAAAACTGCCGCGCATAGGCGGAGAGGGATTCCACATACCTTCTTTGTCCCTCGGCATAGAGCGTGTCAAAGGCGAGGGTGGACTTCCCCGATCCGCTCAGGCCGGTAATCACCACCAGGCAGTTCCGAGGGATCTCCACATCAATATTCTTTAAATTATGAACCTTGGCCCCTCGAATGATGATCTTTTCCATGGGTCCCTCTCAGAAGAATTAACTCAAAAGGAACCCCCTGTAAAGACATAAGATCAGGGTCTGCTTTTCCTCATTCCCCCCCCTGACTAATCCCGCAGTCGCCCCCTCTCCCCTCGTGGGAGAGGGCGGGGTGAGGGGAAAGCCTTCGGAACATTGGTTCACAAAAAATGCTTGACAAATCGACAGGACGCGTTATAATTTTGTTGTTTATTTTATTAAACTAAATTCTTCTTATACTGTTCTCTCGGAGAAGTGAAACAGGCGGGGATCGATCATGGCAAAAGTATTGATTATCGGTGCAGGGGGCGTGGGTACGGTTGTGGCCCACAAAGTGGCAAGCGTTCCACAGGTATTTACGGAAATTCTGCTGGCAAGCCGCACAAAACCAAAGTGTGATGTGATTGCCAAAGCCATTGGCACCGGGAAGATTAAGACCGCTCAGGTGGATGCCGATGATGTTCGGCAGTTGGTGGATTTGTTCAAAAGCTTCAAGCCCGAGATGGTCATCAATGTTGCGCTTCCTTATCAAGACTTAGCGATCATGGATGCCTGCCTTGAAACAGGAGTGAGTTATCTGGACACTGCAAGTTATGAACCCCCCGATGTTGCCAAATTCGAATATAAATGGCAATGGGCGTACCACGACCGATTTAAAAAGGCGGGGCTCACAGCCATTTTAGGTTGCGGTTTCGATCCGGGAGTGACGGGGGTTTTCACCGCCTATGCCTCCAAACATCATCTTGACGAAATTCACACTCTGGATATCGTTGACTGTAATGCAGGCGAACATGGAAAACCCTTTGCAACCAATTTCAACCCCGAAATCAATATTCGCGAAGTCACCCAAAGAGGGAAATACTGGGAAAAAGGAAAATGGGTTGAAACAGAACCCCACGAAATCCACAAACCGCTAAATTATCCGAATATCGGACCCCGGGAGTCCTATCTTATTTACCACGAGGAATTGGAATCACTGGTCAAACATTTTTCGACCCTGAAACGAGCTCGATTCTGGATGACTTTCGGGCAAGAATATTTAACCCATTTACGTGTGATCCAGAATATCGGGATGGCCAGTATTAAACCCATCCTGTATGAGGGAAAAGAGATTGTGCCTCTTCAATTCCTCAAAGCGGTATTGCCCGATCCGGGCGAACTGGGTGAACATTATTCAGGCGAGACTTCCATCGGCTGCCGGATCAAGGGGACCAAGAATCACAAGGAGAAGACCTATTACATCTATAATAATTGCAAACACCAGGATGCCTATAAGGAAACAGGAGCACAGGGCGTGAGTTATACCACGGGAGTTCCTGCGATGATTGGGGCCATGATGTTTTTGACTGGAAAATGGAAAAGGGCCGGCGTGTTTAATGTGGAGGAATTTGACCCGGATCCTTTCATGGAACAATTAAACCTCCATGGACTGCCATGGCATGAAATGCATGATGTCGATTTAGAGCTATAGACGTCATTCTACCATGGTTAAAATGTTGGAATTTTTTCTAGCGCCAGCCCTAAACAATTGCCATCATGAAAATCCGAAATTCGAAGCACGAAATTCGAAACAAGCACGAATGCCAAAATGCGAATTACCAAAACAGAAGTTTAGAATTTGGAAAATTGAGATTTTTGAATTTGTTTCGAGTTTCGAAATTCGGATTTCGAATTTAATGAGACGAAGCTTCAATGTCGATCGACTTTAACAAAATTCCATCGCCGTGTTATGTGATTGATGAGGTTTTATTGCGAAATAACCTGGGTCTGATAAAACAGGTCAAAGAGGGTGCCAAGGTTGATATTCTCGTTTCATTTAAAGCCTTCTCGAATTGGGGTGTCTTTCCGATCTTTAAAGAATATGGGTTTGGCGCCTCAGCCAGTTCACTCAATGAAGCGCGATTGGCATTTGAGGAACTCGGAGTGAGGGCGCACACGTATTCCCCCGCTTATGAAGAAAAGACGATCGAGGACATTCTAAAATATAGCAGTCATATTTCGTTTAATTCCATAAACCAACTGCGAAAGTATTCTAAGGTTACCAGTCAAAAGGGTGTTTCCATCGGCTTGCGCGTGAACCCCGAGTTTTCGGATTCCACCCACGACATTTATAATCCCTGTAAACCCGGCTCTCGTTTTGGCATCACTACCGAACAACTCGGCGATACCTTACCCCGGGAAGTTGAAGGGCTTCATTTTCATACATTGTTTGAGGCCGATTCCTCTGCGCTGGAAAAAGTATTGGCTGCTTTCATAAAGAAATTTGGCAAGTTCTTGCCTAAGCTAAAATGGGTGAACATGGGTGGGGGTCACCTGATAACAAAAAAGGGCTACGACACAAGCCATTTGATTAAAATTTTGACTGATTTCACAAATACATACGGTGTTAAGGTTATATTGGAGCCCGGTAGCGCTTTCACTTATCAAACGGGTTACCTGGTTTCTACGGTACTGGATATCGTTGAAAATAACGGGATCAAAACAGCGATTCTCGACGTCTCATTTACCTGTCATATGCCCGACTGTCTCGAAATGCCCTATAAACCCGTTATTCTGGGCGCCACCGATGAAGCCCCTGAAAAACCGACATACAGAATGGGAGGAATCAGTTGCCTGGCGGGGGATTACATGGGGAATTGGTCATTTAATAATGAATTAAAACCCGGTGACAAAATTGTATTTGATGATATGATTCATTACACGACCGTAAAAACCACGATGTTCAACGGCGTCAATCATCCCTCCATCGGAATCTGGAATGACAAGTCAGGATTCAGATTAATTAAGGAATTTAATTATCAGGATTATAAGAATAGATTATCTTGATCATTGGACACCGGGCAGATTTTATGTCTTAGAAGATTATCTGTCTCCGCAAAATTCGGGCAAAGAAAAGACCGTATTCCCATCATTGCTTGCTAAACTAAAATCAAAATATGAGTGGAGGATGAACCTATGGAAGTCAGAATCAACAACCACGGATCGAATGCGCTGTCTACCAAGGTGTTCTTTAGCGATGAAAAAGGCTTTGAAGTTGCTTCCGTCATCGTCATGGGGAAAACCAATGCCGTTCTGATCGATGCCCAGTGGACACTGTCGAATGCCCATCGAGTCATCGCGGAGATAGCGGAAACCGGCAAACATCTCGAAACGATTTATGTGACCCATGCTCATCCCGACCATTACTTCGGTCTGGGGGTCATTGCGGAGTCTTTTCCGTCCGCCCGGGTCACCGCGCTCGCTTCGGTAGCCCGTACCATCAATCGTCAGTTTTTTGGAAAACTCGATCATTGGGAAAAAGTGATCGGAGCGACCAATGTATGCCGAAAAACCGTCAATATTGAGTCTCTCAGCCAGAACTCCATCGAGCTGGAAGGACAGCGGATTGAGATACTTCCGGAAGTCATGGGCGACATGAAATACAATTCAGCGGTCTGGATCCCTTCCATAAAAACCCTCTACGGCAGCGACATCCTGTTTAACCAGGCGCACCCCTTCACCTGCGAGCTTACGGCGGAAGAACGTCAGCAATGGATACGGGATATCGTGCGGTTGGAAAAGATGGGGGCGGAGGTAATCATTCCGGGCCATCAGAAACCCGGCATGCCCTTCGATTCCTCTTCGTGCTGTTTTACTAAAGATTACCTGATTGCCACAGAAGAAGAAATAGCTAAGACCAAAGACGAGGGTTGCTTCTACTATGCCATGGTCCAACGCTTCCCCGACGCCAACCTCTTTATCAGTAACGAAATGAACGCGGGCGTCTTCAAAGGCGGCAGGAATTGGAACTGGAAAGACGAGTAAGGCTCTCAATATGAGTATAGTGTTCTCTTTCCTGTCTATTGCGTGGAGGACGCTATCCCTTCCCCAGATCGATACCGGTAAAGTCCTTTGAATTCTCCGTGAAGAGCGCCATCAAACCCACCAAAACCGTAGGAAATTACCTCCAAGTACTTTAGTGTTTTTGTAGGGAAAACCCTCCGCAAAAGAAATGAAGAATCCATCATCCTTAAAAACAATCCATAAAATCAGCAAGTTATAGAATCTTACCATCTGGCACGATTATTGTAAACATTTATACGTGACTAACAAGAATATTCATTCCCCAAGAAATAAAAGAATCAGTATAAATCCACTCAAAACAAAAAGACTTTGCGTTTGCCCCTTGGCAACAAGGGAGATTAAATAAAAGGGAGGTAACAAATGAAAAAAAGGTTTTTTTTGATTTTTTGGTTCACCGTTTTTGGAATGGGTTTGTTTAGTATCGCTTACGGGGTCAGCTCGTATAAAACCCAGTTCAACAACTTTTATGCCGCCAAAGGGATAGTGACAGCAGGATCCGCAATAGACCAGTGTCTCCTTTGCCACACGACCAATACTGGTCCAAATGCTTCCAACCTCAATCCCTACGGAAATGCTTACGCGAGCAGTTATAATTTCGGCACCATCGAGTCACAAGATTCCGATGGCGACGGTTTCAATAACTTAGCCGAAATCACCGCTAAAACATTTCCTGGCGATCCAAATAGCAAACCCACGGGCGGCGCTGACACTACAAAACCCACCGTCTCAGCGTTCACCATCCCTGCCACCTCAACCACGTTGGCAGTATCTATTACATCCTTTACCGCAACGGATAATGTCGGGGTAACGGGCTACATGGCGACAGAGTCAGCTACCGCGCCACTCGCATCAGCCGCAGGCTGGACTGCAGCGAGGCCCGCGAGCTACACCTGCGCCACAGCCGGGGCTAAAACCCTCTATGCCTGGGCCAAGGACGCCGCAGGAAACGTCTCCGTCAGTCGGAGCGCCTCGGTCACAATCACCCTGCCCCCTGTTGCAGACACTACAAAACCCACCGTCTCAGCTTTCACCATCCCTGCCACCTCAACCACATTGGCAGTATCTATTACATCCTTTACCGCAACGGATAATATCGGAGTGACAGGCTACATGGCGACAGAGTCGGCCACTGCGCCACTCGCATCAGCCGCAGGCTGGACTGCAGCGAGGCCCGCGAGCTACACCTGCGCCACTGCAGGGGCAAAAACCCTCTATGCCTGGGCCAAGGACGCTGCCGGGAACGTCTCCGTCAGTCGGAGCGCCTCGGTCACAATCACCCTGCCTCCTACTGCTGACACTACAAAACCCACCGTTTCAGCGTTTACCATTCCTGCCACCTCAACCACGCTGGCAGTATCTATTACATCCTTTACCGCAACGGATAATGTCGGAGTAACAGGTTACATGGCAACGGAGTCAGCCACCGCGCCACTCGCATCAGCCGCAGGCTGGACTGCAGCGAGGCCCGCGAGCTACACCTGCGCCACTGCCGGGGCCAAAACCCTCTATGCCTGGGCCAAGGACGCCGCAGGAAACGTCTCCGTCAGTCGGAGCGCCTCGGTGACGATTACGGTCTCAACCCCGCCGCCTAATCCGGGTACGTCTCCGGATATGACGAATTGGGTTGGAAAATGGTTTAAGGTCGTTGAAAAAGATACAGGATATTATGCCAGAAATTCGACCTTGGCTATTGATAGGAGTTCGGTTGTTGCCTACCTAAAAATATGGGACTGGGATTCTTCCCAAAAAATATTCCATGTTGACCGGTATGAGTACGATACGGCAAGGAGTCAATGGTTTTCGGAGCCTATGGATCTCAATTACATTAGCGGCAGCCAGCAAGCCTTCCTGTGCCGGTACCAAGTGACGGATAATGCAACGCAGAATATGATGGGATTTACGGTTCTTATCCGACAAGGTGGGGTTCCACAAGTGGGAGTTCCAGGAGTTCTAGGATTTCCACAAGCTGGAGCGAGACGGGGCAGTCTCAGAACCCTCGGCGGGTATTACATTGCGTCGGGAGAAGATACGGCTGGTTCTTCGGTGAATTATGTCGGTGGACTTTCCATCAGAGGTACCGAGGTGCCCATATCAAAAGTTCCAGTTCCAAGCAGCATCGTATTGCGGTAATAAAGTTGAAGGGAGGGGACCCTTCAAGGTCCTCTCCCTTCTCATATGGGGCGATCCTTGGGAAAAGAGTTTTTCTTCGACGCTCCCCATGCGATTTGTCAAAACATCCGTACTCGCCTCACTGGGTTTTCTGATAAATCACCTTATATTCTTGGCGCAGAAACATCACGAACATCACCCAAAGGCCGCAGATGACGATGGTAAACCAGCTGAGCTCATTGACGCTCATGGTTACGGGCAGCCATTGGGTCATTAAGAGAATGAGAACCGACCCGACGATTTTGAATGTGCGGTAACCGAACATGTCGATCCAGGCCTTGGCCTGGTAAATGAGAACCGGATCCACAGGAACATAAAGCAATTCCTTGGAGGCGCGGTTGATGGAGTAAGAGAGGGCGCGATCGCTGATTTTGGTGGCGCCGCTGAAAAAAAGCGTGGGGTGGAGCAGAAAACCCCATGAGCAAAGACCCATCATGACGGGCTGCACGAGCAAACCCGCGATGGTCCCCAAGAAACGGGTCACGAGTGGCGTGATTACCACATTGATCCCGATCGAGATCAATCCCATGGTGCTGAAGAACATCGCCAAGAAGGCCGTGCGAGCATCCATCCCGGTATAAACTTTCTCTACAGTATTCAAGAACTGGTATTCGACAAGGGGCGAGGCAATTTGAGCCAGTAGTAAAACGGCAGCGATCAGGAGAAAATAGCGGCTCTGGCTCAAGATCTGCCAGCCATGAGTCGGTGGGAGCTCGGGATTTCCCCGCTCAACCTCGCAATAGAGACCGATCCGGCCCATGGCCCATGTCAAAACAGAAATGAGCAAAATGATCCCGGCTGCAACCACGAGAAGGTCAGGGGTCTTCATGGAGGTGTGCTCAATCAGCAAGGCTGCTGCCCAGCCACCCGCAACTCCGCCTACCAGCCCCCCCGACCCTATGATGCCAAACCAGGTTTTCCCCTCTGCGGTCGTATAGATGGAGTTGGTCAGGCTCCAGAATTGCTCGACTAGAACCACGCCGATGATATCCACAAAGACGTAGAACAGGACAGATTGCACTGGGCCGGACTGATTGAAAGCGAGGCGAAATGCCAGAAGGATAACGGAAACCGACAGACAGGTGCCAAGGACGACATGCATCCGGCTGTGACGCTCCACCAGACGGTGATACCAGGTAATAAAGAAACCCATGGCGAGCGCGCTCGCAATCCACACGTAAGGCATTCGACTGGAGCTTAAGGATTCGATGAAGAGCGAGCGACTGGCAGGCTTCACCTGGTAATAGGCCATGATCACGAGAAAAAAATTGAAAAACAAAAAAACCGACCGGATCCCGGGCGAACGGAGAACCGGGTATTTCTCCTGACAGCTACTCACCAAACTCTGGAATGTCTTTTTCACTTGCAATTTGCTCATATTACCGATTACATATACCAATTATGCTACGGGCGAATAAGATTTTCATGTGCGGGCTGGCCCTCTCCCTGGTTTTCCTGTCGGCCTACTCCGTCCGGGGGGCTTCCCTTGAGGAGGCCTGCGATCCCGGGCTCCAGAGGGGTCTCGAAGACTGTCTTACCTCACTCCGCTTGCAGAAGGCCGTAGTCGAAAAGAGCTTTTCCGTCACCCTGATGGATATCACAGACCTTTCCTCTCCGCGGATGGCCTATGCCAATCCGAACGAAATGATGTACGCTGCGAGTCTTCCCAAGATCGCCATCCTCCTTGGAACCTTTGAACGGGTCTTCCGAGGAGACATGGAGCTTAACGACAAGACACGGGATGAACTCCAGCAGATGATCCGTTACTCTTCTAATGAGGCAGCAACCCATCTTCTCCAGCGGGTTGGGAAAGACTTTCTCGCGAACCTGCTCCAATCACCCCGCTACCGTCTCTACGATCCGCACAAGAATGGGGGACTGTGGGTTGGCAAAGACTATAGCGCGTCGCCTGCCTGGAAACGGGACCCCCTCCGCAACCTTTCTCATGGCGCCACCGCCCTGCAAGTTGCCCGCTTCTACTACTTGCTTGAGACGGGAGGACTGGTCTCCCCGGAATTCAGCCACTTGATGAAGGCGATTCTCGGCAACCCGGCCATCAACCATAAGTTCGTCAAGGGCCTCCGGGCAACTCACCCGGATGCGCGTATCTTCAGAAAATCAGGCACATGGAAAGAGTTTCACTCCGACAGCGGCATCATTGAGCATGAAGGCTACCGTTACATTGCCGCGGCCTTAACCAGGAACCCGGACGGCGGAAAGTGGCTGAGCGACCTGATCGTGCAGTTAGACACCCTCGTGCGCCGCTCGGGAAAACCCGCCGAACCCAGCATCCCGTCAGTTCGGCTTCCTCGCCCGATCCCCTACGGCGTTTCCATCGCTTTCCCGATGAAATGACGAGATCAGACGGTGAAGACGCGTCGCAAAAGTCTGATGCGCCACCGCGGAATTCTTCCTGGGCACATTGGACATCAAAGCCACCAGGTAGTGCAGCGTCAATTTGCCTGCCGGCGATTCGACGATCGCCAGGGAGTTCATCATGTTCTCAACGTTGCCTTCATACTTGCGACACGTGAACCCGGGCTCGGGTCGACAGCGGTAAAGAGACCCTGATTTGAAATAGACGGCCGCATCACTGAGCGCAGGGGATGACGCGAAACGGATGCGGCGCTGGGTCATATACATCAGGCGCTTCATCTCCCGGCTGGAGAACGCGTCCACGATTCTCCCCTGTTCCAGCTTGAGAAGCAGTCGCAGCAGGTCACGGGGCGTCGCACGGCTCGTGACCCCCGGGACGACCTGATTGGCTTTCGAAGTGAAGAAGGATCCTTGCCGGAGTCCTTCCGGGTCCAACCCATTCCGCACCACCGGCTCCACCAGAGAACGCGTGAGCAGCTCGGCCAGCTTGTGTTTGGGAGTTGCCCTGAAAAAATCATTCCCTTCTTTCACTCCCACGGGATACTCTCTTCCGAAGTTCGCCATCAGCATGAGTTCTCGAATGACCATGCTGGCTGCGGCATTGGAGCTGGCTGACATCATCCAGTCCAGATAGGTCCATACGTTTGCCCGATCACCGACCCGGAGCGGCCGGTAATTTATCCTGGGGCTCGAGGGTTCCCAGAATGGCACCGGATGATCATCGGTATAAATAAAATCACTGGCCTCCACCATGGTGTTGCGCAAAACAGAGATCCTCGCCTCGATGTCCTTCGGGTAAATGTCGGCAAGAACCTGAAACAGAGCAAGGGCCACCATCAGTTTCCCGACGCTGCCTGGATTAGCACGGTAATCCCCGTGGAGCTCGCCGTATCGCGGGCGTTCCATGTCCGAAAGGTCCAGCACGGCGACCCCGTAGCGGTCGGCTTCTTCTCCCAGGTATGATTTCAATTGGGCGACAAAGGCCGGGTCGGAAGCTGGAAGGACAAGATCCTGCCGTTGGGAAAGACGCAGATCGACGTGATCCAGGGTGAGCATGGCCCCTCTGGGTTGCTGCGGCCCACGAACCGTTCCTCCCTGGGCAAGCCTGTATCCCTCGAGCCTCAGGATACCGGTCACCGGGCATCCGTCCAACGGATAGGCCCATGCGCCTGCAGCACCGTAAGAAAGACTCAACAGGAGGATTCCCATTGCAAGGACTCTCATCCTCTACCTCTCCTTTGGAACTTGGTCAAGGTTCACATCCTTATGATCACCCCGTAGAAAAACCTCATCCATGTGCCAGAGGTATCGATTCCGTTTGGCCTTGCTGCTCTCCAGGTAGGGCCGGATCTGGAATAAATAGAGCTGGCTGCGAACGAACCCGAACTCCACGTCCGCTGGAACCGGACGGCCATCCTTATCCT
>Ga0316600_10001184_pt1 | contig 12049 bp, 10 predicted proteins | sample OWC_soil_day5_CT_FD_207652 | JGI IMG/M metagenome (GOLD analysis project Ga0316600, IMG submission 207652) | Wetland soil microbial communities from Old Woman Creek delta, Ohio, United States - OWC_soil_day5_CT | ecosystem: Environmental > Terrestrial > Soil > Wetlands | place: USA: Ohio...
CAGAGAGTAAAAAAGATAGTTGATGTTTGGTTGCGTCGGCTATCCTCATAAACAAAGTTGTGAAAGAAGCCCGGGCTAACCGCTACGCGGCTTTTTTTACGTTCTTATTTACCGAACGAAAGAATGGTAACAATCAGAACTCCGAAGGAAATCATTAAAGACAACGCTTCATATACTGACATTGAACCACCCCCTACTCAAGGAGTAGGAAAAGCCGACTCATCAACTATCTTGGAAAATATTATAACATAATATGGTTTATTTGAGGCAGCTTATTTTAATGAACTGCCTTTTTCGTACCTAAAAATAGACGGTCTCGATTGTTCGTTATTTAATTTTGTATGAATTTGGCAGGAATTTTGAGGCTTTATGAGAATATGTATGTTTAATATTTAAAAGCGGTGGCTGGTTGACGGAAAAGGAACTTCCCAGCTTATCCTTATTAAACACAATTTTCTGTATATTTTTTATTGATTAATTTAAAAACTTAGTTTATACTAAAAGAAAACTTGTATGAAGAGTAACAACTGACAAGTTGAATAAAGAATAGAAGGTATTATTATTGCAAATTCTTAAAGCAAATATTACGCAACAGGTTATTAAATACTTAAAAGAAAATATTGAGAATGGCACTTGGATAGTTGGAGAAAAAATCCCATCAGAAAATAAGCTAACGGAAATTTTAGGGGTAAGCCGCGCAAGTGTAAGGGTAGCAATTCAGCAGTTTATTGCCTTGGATGTATTGCAGAGCATTCATGGAAAAGGTACTTTTGTAAGGACAAATAATGTTGTAGGAGTTAGCAGTAACTTAAATGCAATTAATGAAGCTAACTATAATGATATAAGCCAAGTTCTAGAATTTAGAAGAATCATTGAGACAGAATGTGCTTATATTGCCGCTCAGCAGGCAACAGATGAGACTATTAATAACCTAGAAATATATTTGAAAACTATGAAAAACTGTATTGGTCAATCAGAAGAATTTGTTAAACAAGATATTCTTTTTCATGAAGAAATTTGCCATGCTACTGGCAATCGTTTATTGGAAAGTTGTTTAAAGGAAGTTTTTACGCAGACAGCTAAAAATCACAAACAAATGAATGAAGCGTTTGGCTATAATGATGGAGTTTATTTTCATACTTTAATATTAAAAGCGATTAAAGAAAAGGATGCTAAAAAAGCAAAGAATCTGATGAAAGAGCATTTACAACAAGCCGTAGAGCGTATAAAGTCATAATAAAAAATATTTATTATGACTTTATCGCAAAACTTGTCAGACGACCTACGACATACAAGAAGCGTTGAATTCTGCTTAATATAAGAGGAGGAAAAAATGGAAACTAAAATTACTAATATTAAAGTCATTCTTACAGCACCTGAGGGGATCAATCTAATTGTTGTAAAGGTGGAAACAAACCAAGATGGACTCTACGGTTTAGGGTGTGCGACTTTTGCATACAGGCATCTAGCCGTTAAGTGTGTAATTGAAGAATATCTAAAGCCGCTTCTAGTTGGGAGAAATGCAGAAGACATTGAAGAATTGTGGCAGTTGATGCATCAAAATGCCTATTGGCGCAATGGCCCGATTGAGAATAATGCTATCTCTGGCGTAGATATGGCTTTGTGGGATATAAAGGGAAAAATGGCAAATATGCCATTGTATCAATTGTTTGGCGGCAAGTGTCGTGGGGGCGTTCCTATCTATCGACATGCTGATGGCAAAGATTTAAACGAGTTATGCGAAAATATCCAAAAATATAAAGAGCAAGGCATAACCCATATTCGCTGTCAAAGTGGCGGTTATGGTGGCAGTAGTTATAGTAAGGCGCCTGCTAATTCACCTAAGGGTGCATTGGAAGGAATTTACCTTGACAGTAAAAAATATATGCGTGATACTCTAAAACTATTTGATGGTATTCGTAGCAAAATCGGGTTCGATATTGAATTGTGCCATGATGTACATGAGCGATTAAAACCGATTGAGGCAATTAAATTTGCTTGTGAGCTAGAGCAATATGACTTATTCTTCTTGGAAGATGCTATTTCCCTAGAAGGAGGTGAATGGATACGTCAGCTTCGTGCTAAGACCACAATTCCGCTTGCACAAGGAGAATTATTTAACAATCCATATGAATGGAAGTTTTTGATTACTGAGCACTTAATTGATTATATTCGCGTCCACATCAGTCAAATTGGTGGTATTACAGCAGCGCGTAAACTACAGATTTTTGCTGAGCAATTTGGTGTGAGGACTGCGTGGCATGGCCCGGGTGATATGTCGCCATTAGGACATGCAGCCAATATCCATATTGATTTAGCAGCTCCTAATTTTGGGGTGCAGGAGTGGTCAGGAACAGAGCCGCCGAATTTTGTCATACAAGAGTTAAAAGGACCAAGAGACGCTTTGCTAGATGTATTTCCTGGTCTGCCAGAGTATAAGAATGGCTATGTATATGCAAATGATAAGCCGGGACTAGGGGTGGATATTAATGAAGCAGAAGCGGCAAAGTACCCCTGTGAAAATACGGTGACGAATTGGACGCAGACAAGGATGATTGATGGAACGCTGCATACTCCGTGAGAAAAGAAATATTTAAGTAAACTCATTAAAATTAAGGAGGTATTTTGTAATGAACGTAACTTCACAGGTAATGCAAACAGATAAAGCTACTAAAAAACGATTTATGATTGGGTTTCTTCTCTTTCTTGGTGTTGTAATTAATTATATGGATCGCGGTAATCTTTCACTAGCAGCACCATTGTTGGGACATGATTTAAACCTCAACTCGGTGCAAATGGGACTTATTTTTTCTGCTTTTGGCTGGTCTTATGCCATTTTACAAATTCCAGGAGGCTTAATAGTAGATCGGATTAAGCCTCGCCTGTTGTATGCTATTCTTTTGTGTGGTTGGTCGATTGCAACATGTTTACAATCTTTAGTAAATGGATTTTCTACGCTTTTTGGTTTGCGCGTAATTCTTGGTACTTTTGAAGCACCATCTTATCCGGTCAACAACCGTGTTGTTACTTCATGGTTTCCTGAGCAAGAACGAGCTACGTCCACTGCCTTTTACACATCAGGGCAGTACGTAGGAATTGCCTTCTTTACTCCGCTTCTAGTGTATATACAAGAAAGCTTAGGCTGGCGTGGGATGTTCTTTATTACAGGTGTTATTGGTGTTGTTTATGGTATTGTATGGTATCTTGTGTACCGTGATCCAAAGGACAGCCAAGCTAATGAAGCTGAGTTAAATTATATCCGTCAGGGCGGTGGCCTAGTCGATATGGACGAAAAGGCGAATGTCCAAAAAGGTAATTGGTCACAGATCAAGTGTGTTTTAAAAAATCGTAATATTTGGGGCGTATTTATAGCACAATTTTGTCTTTCTTCGATTCTTTGGTTTTTCTTGACATGGTTTCCTACTTATCTTGTTCAATATCGTGGTATGGCTTTTATCAAAATGGGCTTTATGGCTTCTCTCCCTTTTTTAGCTGCTTATGTTGGGATATTGTCTTCAGGATTTATTTCGGACTATCTCATAAAACGCGGTCATTCGGTCGGCTTTGCCCGTAAAGTGCCTATTGTCACTGGACTTATCTTAGCGACTTCTATCGTAGGTGCTAACTATGTTCAAGACCAAACTGCCGTGATCATGTTTATGGCATTGGCGTTCTTTGGAAATGGTTTGGCATCGATTACTTGGGTTTTTGTTTCGGCTCTAGCGCCTTCTCATTTGTTAGGGCTTACTGGAGGAATATTCAACTTTATGGGAAATCTTTCTGCAATTATTGTGCCGATTGTCATTGGTATTTTAGCTAGTGGCGGTAATTTTGAACCGGCACTGATATTCATTAGTTCACTAGCTTTGATTGGTGCGTTATCCTATATTTTCATTGTTGGGAAAGTTGAACGAATTAAAGTTTCTTAAAAATATAAATTTTCAAAATATTAAGAAGGATGTGTTAATAATGAAAGAAGTTGTAATTACAAAACCTCATGAATATGAAATAAGAGAGGTTCCTATTCCGGAGATTGTAGATGACTATGAAGTATTGATACAAATGAAAGCTGCTGGTGTGTGCGGTTCTGATCACCATATATATCATGGAGCAAATCCCTGTTCTACCTATCCAAGAATTCCGGGGCATGAAAATGCAGGTGTAATTGCAAAGGTTGGTTCAAAAGTGACGAAGGTGAAAGTCGGCGACAGAGTGGTAGTTGACTTGATTATGACCTGCGGTGAATGCTACCAGTGCAAAATAGGCAGAGAAAATATATGTGAGAATGTACGGGTGCGTGGTAGCGGAGCGGATGGTGGGTTTAGGGAGTACTTTACCGCACCGGAAGACGATGTTTATGTGTTTCCAGATTCCATTTCTTTTAAAGATGCGGCATTAATTGAACCGTATGCCATTGGTGCACACTGCACTACAAGAGGCAGGCTGGTGGCAGAAGATATTGTATTTATATTGGGTACAGGAACAATTGGGTCAATTATTTTGCAGACCTGCAAAGCAAAGGGGTGCACTGTAATTTGTTGTGATGTTAATGATGAGACATTAAGCAGAGCCAAAGGGTATGGTGCAGATTATATTATTAATAGTAAAAAAGAAAATATAGTGGACAGAGTGCAGAAAATTACTAAAGGTAAAGGTGTTACGATTGCCTTTGATTCCGCATGTTTCCAAGGATCGTTGACTTCTTTGTTTGAGGTTGGTCTTGTACGCAATGCGGGTCGGATTGTGAGCCTAGGATTTGTCAGTGCGCCAGAAGCAATTGCCCAAGCCATGTTGAATCAACGTGAACTGGACTTGATTGGGTCAAGGATGTCTTGCCATCAATTTAAACCTACGATTGAAAAATTTGCTAATAATGCTTTTAATGTGGAAGGTATTGCTACAACATTTATTAAATTCAGCGAAATCGAAAAAATGTTTTATTATATGGACAATCCTGATCCGAAAGTAAAAAAGATGGTTATTTTATTTTGATAAAAAGGGGTGCTATTATGAAATTGTTTAATATTAAAGGGAAAAAAGCTATTGTAACAGGCGGTAGTAGAGGTCTTGGCTACGGAATGGCGGAAGGGTTGTTAGAAGCTGGTTGTGAGGTGGCAATTATCGGATCTTCTGATAAAATTTTCGCGGTAGCAGCGAATTTTGTTGAGAAAGGCTATAAATGCTATGGTGTAAAAGCAGATTTAAGGGATAGGCAAGAAAATTATCGAGCTTTTGCTGATTGCCTGACAGCATTAGGTGGTGATTTGGATATTTTGGTTACGGCAGCAGGTATTCAGAGAAGACATAGTGCAGAGGATTTTCCCATTGAAGAATGGGATGAGGTTCTAAGTATCAATCTTAATTCGGTATTTATTATGTGTCAATCGGCAGGACGCATAATGCTTAAAAAGGGATATGGGAAGATTATTAATGTGGCATCAATGGCTTCGTTCTTTGGCGGACAAACGGTTCCAGCTTATTCAGCGGCTAAGGGGGGAGTAGTACAGCTTACCAAGGAGATGTCAAATGATTGGGTAGGCAGAGGTGTTAATGTTAACGCTATTGCCCCTGGTTATATGGCAACAGACATGAATGAAGCAATCATAAATAATGAGACAAGATACCAGCAAATTTCGGAGCGAATTCCCGCAAATCGATGGGGGACTGGAGAAGATATGAAAGGGACAACCATCTATTTGGCATCAGCGGCAAGTGACTATGTAAGTGGAGCGGTTATTCCTGTTGATGGTGGCTATCTGGTGAAGTAGCTTAGAATATTTAGAATTTCAGAGAAAGAGTGGCTAATAAATGGACTCCCTTACAATATTTGTATGGACAGAAGGGGCGACAGACTGTGCGAAATCGTTGACAAACTAATAATAAAGATTAGTGTCAGCATTGGTAAGTTGAATATAGCCACAAAAATGAAACTCCTGCTGAATTCTTTATGAATTTAGTAGGAGTTTTGAGTTTTTATGAGTATATATAAGTTTAATATTAAAAAGTTGATGGTAGGGTGAGGGGGAGTAAAGCGGTGGAGGGACTGTTGAAGCTGTTGCCCATAAAATTAGTCAGGATGCCATAGCTTCACTTTCTATTGACACCGTTAAATTGCTATTAGAAAAACGAAATGTTACCGGTGCCATACTTTATAGTGATCAGGAGTCGATTATTCGAATAAAGCTTATCAGTTAATGCTAATAGATAAAGGCATTATCCCAAGTATGTCACAGGACCTGTTGGGATAATGCCTTAGCCGAAAATTTCTTTAGTCATTTTAAATGTGAGTGTTTACATATTCGTAAACGAGCAATAAATTCATATGAAGATGTTAAAGAAATTGTAGAAGAATATTTTATTATTATAATAATGAACGTTTTCAAGCTCGGTTAAAGGGGATGCCTCCCGTTAGTTATAGAATCAACATTTTTAAAAACGTTATTTTCTATATAGGGACAGTGGCCGAATTTTTGAGGCACTGCACTACCACCCCCTTGTCCCATAAGAGGTTTAACCTTGATTATTGATTACAATTATATGGTTCCACCAAGTGCTTATTGCATTCATTAAATTTTTAGATGAAAAATATCTGTCTTTTCCTTTTGGCTGACCATCTTGATAGGTGACATTCCAATTATTTGGATCATAAACTTCAAAGTAGGTGTTACCATCTACTACTCTGTAGCCTTTTACTACAATAAAATGACCTCCTTTATAATTGTAAAATCTTTCTACTCTTTGCTCAGAGTTATCATTATATGGTATATAAGTTGTATCGATACATAAAATAATTATATTTCCTTGCTGTAATTGATATTTTAAAAGACTTTCTGATGGATTATCCAAAACTTCACCTTTGGTACCATTTAACTCAAGATAATTTAGAACATCATTCGTATACCACCATCCGCCATTTTCAGGATAAACAGTTCTTGCATCTTCAACAGTTTTAGAAAAGTTACTGTTTAGCCATTTTAATGCCATTATAGTACTCGACGGACCGCAGTTGCTTTCTGAATATTCTCCTGTGTTTCCCTGATCTATATACCAATCATAAGATCTATTATTACTGATATATTCAGATTGTACTACTCCTAAACCCCAGCTAGAATCAACTGTTGTAATACTACTTTGTGCAGCTTGTGTAATTACAGTACCGCTTAATAAAGCTGCCAAAATTAAAAATGATGTAATAATTTTATTGAATTTAGTTTTAATCATATTTTTCCCTCCATTAATGACATGTTTTGTATTTATTTCATAGTAAAAATAGATATATTTACGACAAGAAACAAAACTTTATTTCATCCAGACACGTCCCCTTCCTATACTTAGCTATTGGATCTGACACAGGCGATAATTTGCCAGAGATCCACATTAGCACTTAAGTTATCCTTCATAGTGCTTGCAATGCTAGTTAATATTTTTTTTAATCATTTGTAGAAAATATTCCATTATATCAACCTCCTTGTTTATATAGATTCTTGAAATGTTGTTTTTTAAACTATAATCGACAAAAAAATACTGTTTAAGAATTAAACAGTATTTTAGGAAACTAATTTTAATATCAAAAAGTAAATAGCAAGGTGATGGAAAATGAGCGTCCCCACTTGTCTCCGAAAGATTAAGACAAAAAGAACTGCAGTGCTTCAAAATTCGGACACGATCCCTTTGTCTGCCATCTCACCTTTGCTGAGTAATTGACTTTTTTCACCATAAAAGCACCTCTTACGTAATATAGTTTTACTATACGACATAAGAGGTGCTTTTCTTTATGCCCCAGTTTATGGCTTGGGGGCTATTAGATTCAATTATTGATATTGAGAAACTTCATTCTTTAATATTTTGCAGGAGTCGTTTAACCAGTCCGTGCAATCGGTACAATGTCTGATATACTCGTCGGGAGAGCCGTTAAGTAACGAGCTGCCATACCCACACGTTTATAATATGCTCAAACTCGGTATATTCTTTGCAATAGTTTTTCTGTATATTTCATAAATAAAGATTCACTCCTCTAGTGATTTTTTAGTATGTGCTTATTAGTATAAAACAATAAGCATGCCAGAACTGGATAAAGAATTTTCACGGAAATATAAAGATTTTTAGTTGAAAAATGAATTTCAAAAGAATGTATATAATTGAAGAGGTGATGACGATGTGAGGTAAGCGGATACACAGAATTATTTTTGTCAAAAAAATAAGGGGAGATGTTTGTTTATGAGAAATACGTGTAAAAGTGGAATGTTCCTTGGTTATGATAGTAGTGTAAGTACAACTGGTGTGAGTACTTATGATCCGGATATTGTATCGTTTGACTATTGTAACTGGAATGGTTCGGGAGCCAGTGCAATAAGCTATAACTACAATAGCACAGTGAAAAATTTAAATAAAACGATTTCTGTATCTTGCCATATGCCCAATCCGAACGGCGGAAATGCAAAAGTTGCAATGTCAGCCTCAGATTTTTCTACACTCGCCAGTACCCAGATAAAATCGATCACCTCATCCAGTTCTACAATGCTGCAAACATACAAGGCAGAAGTAGACAAAATAGCAGCTGGACTCAGCAATCTTGGAACTACTGTGTATTTTAGACCGTTTCATGAAATGAATGGCAGTTGGTTTTGGTGGGGAAAGCAGGTAACAAGTGATTTCATTAATCTTTGGAAAAAATTATATGATTATATTATAAATTATAAAGGTCTATCCAATGTAAAATTTGTTTATGCACCTAATAAGGGGAGTTATGCGGCTGACTATTATCCTGGGAACAGCTATGTGACATGGATAGGAATTGATGCTTATAGTGATGATCCTGTCCATGATTCGGATATCAAAACTGCCTACAATGCACTGGTTGGTAAAGGCAAGACCATTGGTTTTAGTGAAATCGGGCCTACGGTAGGAGGGGCATATGTAGATAGCAGTAACAATCAGATTAAGAAATTTGACTATACTCTATGGAATAATGCGATAAATTATACCTATACCAGTGCCAGTTTCTTCATAACCTGGGATGGCGCGTATGGGCCATATAATAATACAAATGGCAGTGTACTCTTCGGAGAACAGTCCTCATGGTGATTTTGTAAAGCGTCCGAATAGGGTGCTTTTCTTTTGCAAGAATTTTGCCGATAGTTATAGTGTATGGATGTTTGCTCATATTCTTTGCTAACATTTTATGCACTGCACGCCGACTTCTTGCCTGCAACGAAAATAACATTAAATAGAACACAAATAGTAAAAAGGAAACTCCTGCAGGATTCTGTATGAATATGGCAGGAGTTTTGAGGTTTTATGGAATATGTAAGTTTAATGTGAAAAAGTAACAAGACGAAATCACCGTCCCTGGTCGTTCGAAAATAGTGGGACGGTGAACCTGTCCCACTGCCCTAATTCTCTCTTACCCCATATGCAACTCGTCTAATATTGATTAAGTTCATAGGTCCTACATTGTCTGAGGTAGCACTGCCGCCTATTGCGCCGCATCCTAAAGTCAATGCTGGAACAAGATTAGTTGAAGCACCAATACCACCTAATGATCCTGAAGTATTGATCAAAAGTCTGGATACCGGCATCTTTAAGGCAAATTCTCTGATGACGGAGTTATCATTAGAATGAAGAATTAAAGTATGCCCTTTTCCCTCGTTCATTAGAATTTCTATACAGCGATCACAGGCTTTTTTTAGGTTCTCTTCACAGTAAAAAGCAAGTATGGGAGCTAATTTTTCTCTGGAGTAGCAATTTAGCTTTCCTACTGTTGTTTGCTCAGAAATCAGTACTTTTGCTCCTGCAGGGATTGTTATGCCTACTAAGTTGGCTATTGTCTGTACATTTTTTCCGACAATTTGCGGATTTATCATACCATTGCTTTTTAAAATATATAGCCCCAATTGCTCAGATTGTTTTGGAGTTAAGAAGTAAGCACCCTGCTTTTTGAATTCGGCGACAACGGCATCTTTTGAGCAGGATTCGACAATAACGGATTGTTCTGAAGCGCAGATTACACCATTATCAAAAGTCTTACTTTCTATAATTCTTTGCACAGCGAGTTGAAAATCTGCTGTTTTTTCGATGAAAGCGGGTCCATTGCCTGGACCTACTCCAATAGCGGGGGTGCCAGAACTATACGCTGCTTTAACCATAGCTTCGCCGCCTGTAGCAAGAATTAATGAAACATCAGGGTGCTTCATTAATTGTGTAGTACCTTCCATGGAAAGAACCCTCATACAACCAATGATCCCTTCAGGAGCGCCTGCTTTAACTGCAGCGTTATGCAGTATTGTTGCGGCTTCTATCGTGCAGTTTTTTGCTGATGGATGAGGAGAAAATACAATAGCATTTCCTGTTTTTAATGCTATGAGCGATTTGTAAATAACAGTGGAAGTAGGATTAGTAGAAGGCACTAATGCAGTAATTATGCCAACTGGAACAGCTACGTCCATTACCATTTTTTCCTTGTCATCTGTTAAAATACCTACTGTTTTTATATGTTTGATGTGATTATATACGACTTCACTGGCAAATTTATTTTTGATTATTTTATCTGACCATTTGCCGAACCCAGTTTCTGTATTGGCAAGCTTTGCAAGGTGATCAGATTCTCTACTAGCAGCGATAGACATTGCTTCAATAATTTTATCAATTTGTTCTTGGGTAAAATCTTTATAAATTTCCTGTGCCTTTTTGGCTTTGGCAATTATATCACGAGCCTCTTGGATAGATTGTAAATCTGAAGATAATGTTTGCATGAGAAAACCCTCCTTGTTTTATTAAAAAATCAAATCTCCAAATTGTATAGTGTAGTATTTTCAAAAAGCTTGTTCAACAAATTATCTTGTACATTTATGAAACATCTGTTAATATGGAAAAAAATAGATTTTTTAGTGATAACTCTTCTTGATATGATAGTAACATTTTACTGAAGACAGAACTATTCGGTTTTTTTAAAAACTGTTTCTATTTTAAAAAAATTTGTATTTTTATGAATATTGAAAATACAATATAGTGGGAAATCTGCGAAGGAGGGATATTATGGATATGTTTAATCGAAATCTGGAACTAATTGATGGATTGGAAACTAATTATTTGCGTATTTTGTATTATGATTTTGACAAGCAGTATCAAGGAATTTATAATTCCTATGAAAATAATCGATTATGTACCATTATTAATGGTGCTAAAAAAGTAAAAATTAATGATTCCAATTTTTTTACTTATGATGAAAATGAATTTATTGTATTACCGCCTTATTCCAGTATAAACTTAGAAATAAATATTCCCACGACTGCATTAGTTATTGAAATTTTTAACGGATTAATTGAAGATATTACGGAAAAAGTTAGTTTGGAAACTGAGATAGAGTGCGCTTGTACCGCAGATAATAGTTTTTGTCATACAAAGAAGACAACTACACTACAAATCCTCCTCGAAAAAATCTTTCAGACTGGTATAGGAACTGATAAAAATAAGGAATTCATTATCGATTTATATGCACAGGAAATGATATATAATTTGCTTAAAAATCAATATGTTCAGGATGTAAAAAGAAATCAATCAAACAATTTTATGCAATTAGCTGTTAATTTAATGAAAAATAATCTTTCTGGTGATAGCAGCATTGCTGATATCGCACAAATTTTAAATATGTCGGCAGCTAGTTTTTCAATAAAATTTAAACAAATGACAGGTGTAACACCTAATAAATATTTGACTAATTTAAAGTTGCTTCATGCCAAGACACAGTTGCAGTTAAACAATAAAAATGTTACGGAAATTGCAATGGATTTGGGGTATGAAAATATTTCTCATTTTATTCAATTATTTAAAGAAAAATTTGGAGAAACACCTAAACAATATATCTTGAAGCAGTAATCTAAATCACCGTCCCCAGTCGGTTGAGAATAGTGGGACAGGGAACCTGTCCGAAACCACTGAAAAATGACCATTTTTTAAGTCACTAGAATGTTTTTATATTTTATAATTGTTTGATGGACATTGTTTTCCGAAATTCGGAGTAAATATTCAAAGAAAAAGGCTACTAGAGCTG